>Ga0208991_1000208_pt1 | contig 12923 bp, 9 predicted proteins | sample MedBloCAOM3_M2_FD_187855 | JGI IMG/M metagenome (GOLD analysis project Ga0208991, IMG submission 187855) | Forest soil microbial communities from El Dorado National Forest, California, USA - Mediterranean Blodgett CA OM3_M2 (SPAdes) (version 2) | ecosystem: Environmental > Terrestrial > Soil >...
GCTTGCTCTTGCGCGTGTGGCTTCCCCCTCTCGGTCTCCCCCGCAAGCGGGGGAGAGGACGCAAGAACCGAAGCGTGGGCGCAGCCCCTCTACCTGTCGCCCAACCGTGCCTCTACAATCGCAAAAAAGCGGGGGCGCCAATGAGTTTCAGAATTTTCATTCCGGGCGCGATCCTGGGGCTCGTGCTCGGACTGCACACGGTGAGCGCGGGCGCCCAGTCCTATCCGTCGAAGCCGATCAAGATCATCGTGCCCTACGCGGTGGGCGGCGCGACCGACCTCATCACGCGGCTGGTCGCGCAGTATCTCACGACCAGCCTCGGGGTGGGCATCATCGTCGAGAACCGGGCGGGTGGCGGCGGAACGCTCGCCACCAAGGCGGTCGCGCTGGCGGATCCGGACGGCTACACGCTTCTCACCGCCACCAACGGACCCTTTGCGATCGGGCCGGCGATCTACAAGAATGTCGGCTACGATCCGATCAAGAGCTTCGCGCCGGTGGCCTATCTGGCGGGCGCGCCCGACCTGGTGGTGGTGCGCAGCGACCTGCCGGTGAACTCGCTGCCGGAGCTCTTCGCCCATGCGAAAGCCAATCCGGGAAAGCTCAACTACGGCGCCGGGTTGGGGACGCCCGCGCATCTGATCGTCGAATACCTCAAACAGAAGACCGGCAGCGATATCGTCTATATCCCGCACAAGGGCGGCGCGCCCGCGGTCACCGGCATGCTGGCCGGCGACACCCAGATCGGCATCGAGATCCTCTCTCCGCTCTTGCCCTATGTGCAGGACGGCAAGCTCAAAGCTCTCGCGGTCACCGGCGCGCGGCGCAGCCCGGAGCTTCCCAACGTCCCGACCCTGATCGAAAGCGGCTTTCCAGGCGCGGCCTTCTTTGCGGCCTTCGGGATCGTGGCGCCGGCCGACACGCCGCCGGATATCGTCAGGAAGCTCAACCGGGCGATCAACGACAGCCTGAGCTCGGACTCGATGAAACAGATGCTCGCCAAGATCGGGTTCGAGTCGAAGGTCGGCGCGCCGGAGGATTTTGCCGCTTTCATCGCCGAGGAGCTGGCGAGGTGGGTCGACGTCGCCAAGGTCACCGGCGTCAAGATCGATTGAGCCGGGGGCCTTCCAAGGTTCTTTGCGCGCCCGGCGCGTGCTGGTAGTCTGGCCGCAACAGGCCGTCGCGCGGCCCAGTCAGGGAGGGGATCATGGCGGACGAAACGCTGCCACGCCGAAAATTTCTGCTCGGAGCCGGCCTTGCGGGCGCGGGCGTCGCAGCCGGGTTGACCGGCGTGCCGGCCCCGGCGGAGGCCCAGACGGCGCCGCCGGCCGCGCCGAAACCGGCCGCCGGCGCGGAGCCGGAAAGTTTTCTCACCCTGACCGCGACCGAGGCCGCCTTCATGTCGGCGATGGCCGACACCATCATTCCGGCCGACGAGCTCTCCCCCTCCGGCACCGACTGCGGCGTGGTCGTCTATATCGACCGCCAACTCGCCGGCGCCTATGGGGCCGGCGCCAAGATGTACCGCTCCGGCCCGTATCAGCGCGGCAAGCCCGAGCAGGGCTATCAACTCGCGCTCACGCCGCGCGATTATTTTGCCGTCGGCATCGCGGCCACCAACGACTGGTCGCGCAAGACGTTTGGCAAGGATTTCGACCGCCTCTCGGTTGCCGACCGCGCCACGGCCTTGAAGGCGATGGAGGAGGGCAAGGCCCAGCTCGAGCATTTCTCGGCCACCGGTTTTTTCAACCGGGTGCTCGCGATCGTGATGGAAGGCTTCTTCGCCGACCCGATGTATGGCGGCAACCGCAACAAGGTCGCCTGGCAGATGCTCGGTTTCCCCGGCCTGCCGGCGACCTATGCCGACAAGGTCGACGCCTATCGCAACAAGCGCTACGTCGCGCCGCCGCGTTCGATCGCGGACTTTTCCTGAAAGGGAGGCCGGCATGGCAACGCGGTTGAAGGAAGTCGATGCGGTCATGGTCGGCATGGGCTGGACCGGCGCCATCATGGCGCGCGAGCTCACCAAGGCCGGGCTCAACGTGGTCGGGCTGGAGCGCGGCGCCGATCGCAACCCGAAGGAAGAATTCGGCCTCACGACGTTGCGCGACGAGCTGCGCTACGTGACGCGGCTGGAGCTGATGCAGGACAATTCGACCGACACCATCACGTTCCGCAACGAGCGCCCCGAGACGGCGCTGCCCATCCGCCGCTTCGGCGCCTTCCTGCCGGGCGAGGGAGTCGGCGGCACCGGCATCCACTGGGGCGCGCTGCATTGGCGCTTCCTGCCGACGGATTTCCGCATCAGGAGCACGCTTGCGGAGAAATATGGCGCCAAGCAGATTCCCGACGACATGACGATCCAGGATTGGCCGGTCAGCTATGACGAGATCGAGCCCTTCTACGATCGCTTCGACAAGCTGTGCGGTGTCTCCGGCCAGGCCGGCAATCTCAAGGGCAACATCCTCCCGGGGGGCAACCCGTTCGAGGGGCCGCGCAGCGACCACTATCCCAACAAGCCGATCAAAACCGGTCTCGGCCCCAGCATCTTCGGCGACGCGGCGAAAAGCCTCGGCTATCACCCGTTTCCGCTGCCGGTCGCGACCGCGAGCGCGCCTTACGTCAACCCGGAAGGCTTGACGCTCGGCGCCTGCCAGTATTGCGGCCACTGCAACCGCACCGCCTGCGAGGCCAACGCCAAGGCGTCGCCCAACATCACGGTGATGCCGGTGCTGCGCGCCGAGCCCAGATTCGAGTTGCGCACGCGCGCCTTCGTGAGCCGGCTGATCTACGACAAGGCGGCCCGCAAGGTCACCGGCGTGGTCTACACCGACATGCGCAGCGGCGAGGAATTCGAGCAGCCGGCCGGCATCGTGGTGCTGTCCTCCTATGTGTTCGGCAACACCCAGCAGCTTTTATTGGCCGGCATCGGCGAGCCCTACGATCCCGTTACCGGCAAAGGCACGGTGGGCAAGAATTACGGCTACCAGTTCGAGGCGGGCGGCGAGGCCTTCTTCGACGACAAATGGATGAATCCCTTCATCGGCGCGCCCGGCATGTCGGTGGCGCTCGATGATTTCAACGGCGAGAATTTCGACCACGCCGGGCTCGGCTTCTTCGGCGGCGGCTACATCGCCTGCAGCAACGGCGGCGCGCCGCCGATCGGCGGGCGGGCGGTGCCGCACGGAACGCCGCGCTGGGGCTCGGAGTGGAAGCGCGCGACCGCCAAATGGTATCACCACTTCACGCGCTTCAACACGCAGGGCTCGGTCTACGCCAATGCCAAGAATTTCATGGACCTCGACCCGACCTACAAGGATGCGCTCGGTCGCCCGCTTGTCCGGCTGACCTACAACGGCACCGACAACGATCACAAGATGTCGCGCTACCTGGTGGGCAAGCTCGAGGGCATCATCAAGGCGATGAACCCGACCCATTACGAGACGCATCAGCGGCCGAAGAACTTCACCATCGTGCCCTACCAGTCGACCCACAACACCGGCGGCACCATGATGGGCGCCGATCCGGCGTCGAGCGTGGTGAACCGCTATCTGCAGTCGTGGGACGCGCACAATCTGTTCGTCCTCGGCGCTTCCGTGTTTCCCCAGCAGCACGGCTACAATCCGACCGGGACGGTCGGCGCGCTCGCCTATTGGTCGGCGCAGGCGATCACGACGCAATACATCAAGAAACCCGGGCCGCTGGTGCAGGCGTGACCCCGAACAGAAGGGCAAGGAATCGCAACATGAAGGGTAATGGGTCTGTGAATTCGCGCCCCCGTTGGTATGTGGCTGTCGCGGCGCTGGCGACGATGCTGCCGGGGACGCCGGCGCTGGCGGCCGACATTGCGCATGGCGAGGAGGTTTATCGCGCCTGCGCGGCCTGCCACACCGAAAAGCCGGATGCGCTCGGGCCCAGCCTCAAGGGCGTGATCGGGCGCAAGTCGGCCGCACTGGAGGATTATCGCTACTCGAACCCGATGCGGCGAGCTAACCTGGTGTGGGACGAGACCAATTTGCGCCAGTTCCTGGCCGACCCGCAGGGAAAGGTCGCCGGCACCCGCATGCCGTTCGGCGGCCTGGGCGATCCCAGGGATATCGATGACGTGGTCGGGTATCTGGCTACGCTGAAGTAGCGCTTGTGGCCCCGTGGGGCGGGAACACGGACCCGTTTGGGCCGGGGTGGAACTGCCGGGCGGGATCGTGTAGACAGCCGCCCGGCATCCTCGATTCATGGTTGGTCGCATTTCGACGGCGAACCGGTCTCCACTTCGCCGGAAAATGCTCTATATGACGTCGACCGGCCGGTGGCCGGCCATTTGGTCATGAACGGACGAATTCAATGCATACGGTTGTGATCGTGATCCATCTCATGCTGGTGCTCGCCCTGATCGGGGCCGTGCTGCTGCAGAAATCCGAGGGCGGCGGGCTCGGCATCGGGTCGACCGGCGGCTTCATGACCAGCCGCGGCTCCGCCAATGTGCTCACCCGCGCGACCGCCATCCTGGCGGCCGGATTTTTCGCGACCAGCCTGATCCTGTCGATCCTCGCGAGCCACGACCGCAAGCCGAGCTCGATCATCCAGGGGCCCGCCCAGCAGGGCAGCCCGGGCGCGCCGGCGCCGCTCGGCCAGGGCGGTGGCGTGCTCGACCAGCTTCAAGGCGGCGCCGGCCAGCAGCCCGCACCGCCGTCCGGGCCGCAGGTGCCACGGTCGCAGTAAGGGCGGCCGTAGGCGGCCGCCCGACGTCATCGCGGCGGCTGCGTCTGAATTTTCTTCTGCGCGCTGAGATCGAGCGACGCCGGGGCGCCGGCGTGGTGCCACCCGAAGCCGATCGCCGCCGCGAGCCCGAGCGCCACCACAGCCAGAATGAGCTTTCCGCGTAGACGCAGCGCGGAGAGCCGGCTGGCGCCGGCGGATAACAACCCAGGCTCTGCCGGCACTGCCTGCTCCGGCCATCGGCTCGGTTCATCCCCCGTCGGGGCGTGGAGCGCGGCCGCCACCGGGCCCGCCTTGGCGCCGCGCAGGCGGAAATAGATCTGGCCGGCGATCAGGATCACGCAGATCGCGATGAACACCGCGCTGATCGGCCGCTCGACGAAGATCGCGAGGTCGCCGCGCGAGATCAGCATGGCGCGGCGGAAATTCTCCTCGAAGCGCGGCCCGAGCACGAAGCCGAGCAGGATCGGCGCCGGATGGAAGCCGAGCCGCAGCAGCACATAGCCGAGGAGCCCGATCACCAGCGTCTCGCCGACCTGGAACATGTCGTTGTTCGCCGCATAGACGCCGATGCAGACGAAGAACAGCGCGCTCGGATAGAGGTAGCGATACGGGATGGTCAGCAGCTTCACCCAGACGCCGATCAGCGGCACGTTGAGCAGCACCAGCAGGATGTTGCCGACCCAGAAGCTGGCGACCAGGCCCCAGAAGATATCCGGATGCTGCGTGATCAGCTGCGGCCCCGGCACGATGCCCTGGATCATCAAGGCGCCGAGCAGCAGCGCCATGACGGCATCGCCCGGAATTCCGAGGCTCATGGTCGGGATGAAATCCCCCTGCACCGACGAATGGGTCGAAGCCTCCGGGCAGACGACGCCCTCGATCGCTCCATGGCCGAAGCGTTCCGGCGTCTTCGATATCTTCTTCTCGGCCGCATAGGACACGAAGGACGCGATGGTGGGCCCGGTGCCCGGTATGAGGGCGCACAGGCTGCCGATGATGGTCCCGCGCAGCATCGGGAAGAAGGACTGTTTCAGGTCGGCCTTGGAGGGCCGCATGTCGCGCAACCGCACCTTGGAATATTTGGTGTTGGTCTCGACGATTTGGTTGATGCTGTTCATGAATTCGGCGATGCCGAACAGGCCGAGCGCGAGCGCGATGAGCTCGATGCCGTCGTCGAGCTGGGCCAAGCCGAAGGTGAAGCGCTCCGAGCCGGTCTCGATGTCGGATCCGACGATGCCGAGCATCAGCCCGAGCACCGTCATGGCGACGCCCTTGATGGGAGAGCCGCGCGCCAGCGTCGAGCCGGCGAGCAAGCCCAGCAGCATGAGCGAGCAGATTTCGGCCGGACCGAACTGCAGCGCCGCCCGCACCAGCAAGGGCGACAGGAACACCATCTCGGTGATGCCCCAGGACGCGCCCACGAAGGACGCCATCACCGTGACGCCCAGCGCCACCCCGCCGCGGCCCTGCTTGGTCATCGGATAGCCGTCGAGGCAGGTGACCGCGTGCGGCGGATGGCACGGCAGGTTGAGCAGGATCGAGCAGATCGCGCCGCCATACTGGGCGCCGTACATCACGCCGGCCAGCATCAGGATGGCGCCCACCGGCTTTATGCCGAAGGTCAGCGGCAGCAGGATCGAGATCGTCGCCAGCGGCCCCATGCCGGGCAGCACGCCGACCATGTTGCCGATCAGCACGCCGATGAAGCAGAACATCAGGTTATGCGGCTCGAGCGCGACGCCGAAGCCGTACCACAGGTCCGTCAGGGAGGTGAGGATCACAGGCCCCTCCATTCCAGGACCGGAATCGGAACCTGCAGCACGTAGGAGAACAACCCGACCCCGAAGACCGTCACGGCGAGCGCAAGCGCCAGCGCGCTTTTCCATGTCGCCGAACGATCACCCAGCGCGGAGACGAAAACGCAGGCGAAGGTGGCGGGGGCGAGACCGCCATAGCTGCCGAAGACGATGAAGCAAAAGGGCCCGCCCAGAATGCAGAGCCAGCCCAGCCATTGCGGGTTCTCCGGGCGAATGCGCTGGTCCGCGCCATTGGGTTCGGCCAGCGCGCCGGCCGCGATGACGATCCCGAGAAAAATAAGGATGACGCCGAGCACGGTGGGCAGGAAGCCCGGGCCCATGTGCATCAATGAGCCGACCCGGTAGGCCGGACCTTTGAGCACCATGACCAGACCGAACAGGATCATGAGGCCGCCGGCGTAAAAATCGCGTTTGCGCACGAGGCGGCGGCCGAGCTCGATGACGAGCGAGGGGTGGCGAGACTGCTGCAACGTTTCCTCCTGCCGTATTTGGCCAGCAGAAATCGTCGCCCCAGCCTGTCATATCGCCGATTTCGGCAGCCGAAACAATGGTTCGAATTGGGTGGCTGCGACCCGACGGGGTGACCGGACGCCGCGGCGCGCGGCCGCCGTCGGTCCCCCTCTATGACCCATGCGGTTCCAGCTTTCGCGCGCATGCGGCATCGATCCGGCATTGCTCGCGACGCGCGAGACGGGGCCGTGAAAGCGTTTGCACCGGGATACCGAGGTTCCTATATAACCCGCGATCTGCTCACGAGAATCTTCGCGGCCGGCGTTCGATCCGGTTCCCCAAGGAATTTTTGTCCCAGGCCCTCGTCGAATCGATCTCGGCGGGCTAAACGTTGGCTCCCATGGCGCGGTACATATTCATCACCGGCGGCGTGGTCTCATCGCTTGGCAAGGGTTTGGCATCGGCGGCGCTCGGCGCGCTGCTGCAGGCGCGCGGCTACAGCGTGCGGCTGCGCAAGCTCGATCCCTATTTGAATGTCGATCCCGGAACCATGTCGCCCTATCAGCATGGCGAGGTGTTCGTCACCGATGACGGCGCCGAGACCGATCTCGACCTCGGGCATTACGAGCGCTTCACCGGCCGGCCCGCCAGCCGGCAGGACAACATCACCACCGGGCGCATCTATCAGGAGATCCTCGCCAAGGAGCGGCGCGGCGATTACCTCGGCGCCACCATCCAGGTGATCCCGCACGTCACCAATGCGATCAAGGATTTCGTGCGCGACGGCAACGACGGCGTCGACTTCGTGCTGGTCGAGATCGGCGGCACGGTCGGCGACATCGAGGGCCTGCCCTTCTTCGAGGCGATCCGCCAGCTCGGCAACGATCTGCCGCGCCGCCAGGCGATCTACATCCACCTCACTCTGTTGCCATTCATCCCGTCGGCCGGCGAGCTCAAGACCAAGCCGACCCAGCATTCGGTCAAGGAGCTGCGCTCCATCGGCATCCAGCCCGATATCCTGCTCTGCCGCACCGACCGGCCGATCCCGACCGAGGAACGCCGCAAGCTCGGCCTGTTCTGCAACGTGCGCGAAAGCGCGGTGATCGAGGCGCGCGACGTCGACAACATCTATGCGGTGCCCGAGGCCTATCACGCGGCCGGCCTCGACACCGAGGTGCTGGCCGCCTTCGGCATCGCGCCGACGCAATCGCCGGAGCTCGAGCGCTGGGAGACCATCAACAACCGCATCCACAATCCGGAAGGCGACGTCACGATCGCGATCGTCGGCAAATACACCGGCCTGAAAGACGCCTACAAGTCGCTGATCGAGGCGCTCTCGCATGGCGGCATCGCCAACAAGATCAAGGTCAAGCTCGATTGGATCGAGAGCGAGGTGTTCGAGCGCGAGGATCCGACGCCCTTCCTGGAGCACGTCAACGGCATCCTGGTGCCGGGCGGATTCGGGCAACGCGGCGCCGAGGGAAAGATCCGCGCCGCCCAGTTCGCGCGCGAGCGCAACGTGCCGTATTTCGGCATCTGCTTCGGCATGCAGATGGCGGTGGTCGAGGCCGCGCGCAATCTGTGCGGCATCGCGGAGGCCAACTCGACGGAGTTCGGCCAGACGCCGGAGCCGGTGGTCGGCCTGATGACCGAATGGCTGCGCGGCAACGAGCTGCACAAGCGCCAGCACGGCGGCGACCTCGGCGGCACCATGCGGCTCGGCGCCTATCCGGCGCTGCTCGGGCGCGGCAGCCGGGTGGCGGAGATCTATGGGGCGACCGAGATCTCCGAGCGCCACCGCCACCGCTACGAGGTCAACACCAACTACAAGGGACGCCTCGAGCAGCGCGGCATGCGCTTCTCCGGCATGTCGCCCGACGGCGTGCTGCCGGAGATCATCGAATATGACGATCACCCGTGGTTCATCGGCGTCCAGTTCCACCCCGAGCTGAAGTCGCGCCCGTTCGAGCCGCACCCGCTGTTCGCCTCCTTCATCGAGGCCGCCGTGGTGCGCAGCCGGCTGGTGTAATTCGAAGATTCTGGGCCTTGAGCCATGACCTCGTCATGGCCGGGCTTGTCCCGGCCATCCACGTCTTCTTACTGCAGGACTGCTAAGACGTGGATGCCCGCGACAAGCGCGGGCATGACGACGCAAAATCTGTAGCCATCGGTATCAAACACGCTAAACGCACATCGCCCGGCGCTGTGGTGCCGGGCGATGCAGTCTTATCCTGAAGCGTCGGTCGATCCGTCAGTGCGCGAGCGGATCGGGGCGCATCTGCAGCTTGAACACGCGGGGCTGCTCCTTGGTGCCGTTTTCGGCGTGGAATATCGTCCGGGTGCCGGACGTGGTCCACAGTCCGCGGCCCTTCCAGCCGGCGTTCGGATCGTCGATGCGGCCATCGACGTTCTTGGTGAAGAAGCCGAGCGGGTAGGGCACGCGCAGATCGACGAACTTGCCGTCCACCAGCGCCAGCAGCGACTCGCCGCCATTGGCCGAGGCGACCGGCACGTTGGCGCCCAGCCCCAGCGTGTTGAAGCGATCGACCCAGATGTAATAGGCGTGGTTGGCGCTGCCGGGGTCCTTCACGTCCTTGAACTGCGGGCCCGGCATTTGATAGAGCGTCCAGCCTTCCTGGCATTGCTTGCCGGTCACCGCCTCGGGTCCGCCGAGCGGTCCCTTGCACTTCTTGCGGTCGAAGCTCGCCATGTGGCCGCTCGAGAGCACCGTCCACACCACGCCGTCGCTGGTGAGATCGAGGCCGCGCGAGCCGTAGCCTTCCGGCGGCGGCACGAACAGCTCGGACAGCGCCGTTTCCGACGGGTTGGATCCCGGGATCAGATGGATGATGTAGCCGGGCTGATCCATGCGCGAGAAGCCGACATCCATCACCTGGCCCCAGACCGTGTCGTCGACCGGGCTGGGCTGCACGCCGTAGAACGCTGCGATCACGCGCTTGTCCTTGGCCGGATCGACCGGCTGGTTGGCCTCGACATACTCGTCGCGTTTGCCGTTGCCGTTGGTGTCGACGATGATCGGCGTCCAGCCCTGCGATTTCGCCTCGTCGCCGGTCTCCAGATACATCTTGGTGTTGAGCCAGCCGACGACGCCGCTCTGCGGGCCGCCCGCGCTGGTCCACAGCGTGTTGTTGGCGTCGTGACCGAAATAGAGGTGGTGGGTCGGGAAGCAGGTGCTGATGAGCGACCACTTCTGGGTCTTCGGGTCATACATCGAGAGATGCCGCGGCGATTGATTGAGCGGCACCACCTTGGCGGAGGGATGATCCGAACCCTTCTTGCAGAAGTCCGGATTGTCGGCGCCACGCACCCGCGCCGTGAACCAGGCCCGTCCCTGCTCGTCCATGATCGGGTTGTGGATGCTGGTGTGGCCGTCCCAGATCGGCTCCTCGCCCCAATACACCGACGGCCCCATGATGTTGGTCTTGGTCGACGGCATCTTCGGGTCGAGATAGGGGTGCTTGATGGTGGTGGCGGTGTGCTTGACCGGGTCGAGCACCGGAACCTCGTCCGTGCTCTCCTCCGGCGCCCCATAGATCAGCCCATTGGCGTTGACGGTCGGCTTGCGCTTGTCGGTCGAAATCTCGTCATGCAGGTAGTGCGTGGGCGTCGACCAGCCCCACTCGGTGATGACGACGTTGCGCTCGATGCCCTTCGGGCGTTCCGGCTTGGCGAAGGGCAGCTCGCCTTTCGCGACGCGGTCGGTCCAGTCGGCGTAGAGCGAGACGCCCTTGTCGGGGCCGAGGCGGGCGATCACGATCGACATGTTCTCCATCGCCTGCCCGGATTGCAGCCGCCGCGTCCAGGCCTCCTTCGAGTCCTTGAACTCGCCGAGCTTGGACGACAGCGCGCGCACGCCCTTGGTGCCGATCGCATGGCAGGACTGGCACGCGTTCTTGACGGTGTCGATCCAGGCGTGCTGCGACTTGATGAATTCCGGAATGCCGTTGCCCTTGGCGCCGGTGCCGGGGAAGTCGCTCGCCGGCGGGATCTTGAGCATCGAGTACCAGTACATGCCGGGATAATATTCGGCCGCCGCCGCTTCGCTCGGCGCCTTCGCGGCCGTCAGGTTGAGCGTCTTGCCGGTCTCGGAGCTGACCTTCTGCGAGTCGACGAGCCCGTAGCCGCGCACCCAGACGCTGTATTTCGCCTTGGGGAGATCGGGGATCAAGTAGCGCCCGGCATCGTCGGTCACCACGATCTTGGTGAAGACGGTCGGCAGGTCGGTGGTTTCCGCGATCACCCAGACGCCGGCTTCCGGCCCGCTCGGCCCGGTCACGGTGCCGCCGATGTCGGCGGCGCCGACCTGGATCGCCGCATTGGGCTGCTGCGCGCGCACCGGCGCGGGCATTCCGGCCAGACCCACCACGAGTGCGATGGCGGCCACGCTCGCGTACAAGCTTTTTCTAGCCATGGAAACCTCCCTTGGGTGCTGGTCGGCGCCATGCGGGCCGCCAAGAATGCAAGAATGATTGTTGTTGGGCATGACCATGCCGCAACTCGCGGCCTGCCTGCAAGTTGGTAGTTGTCCGATTGCTCGAATTTTCATGGCGCCCGACATTGAGGAAAGCGGGGCCTCAGGGGTGCGCGCGAGCGGCGCGCGAAGGTTCGACATCCAGTGCCGCTTCCAAAATGCGCGTCGCCCGGCACTGCGGTCGCAGCGCCGGGCGACGCGATGTTGCGGTCCCGTTTGCGGTCAGTGCGCGAGCGGATCGGGGCGCAGCTGGATGTGCACGGCGCGCGGCTTGCTGCCGACCCCGGTTTCCATCAGCCACGGCGCGCGATCGCCGTTGGTGCTCCACAGGCCGCGGCCCTTCCAGCCGGCATTCGGATCGTCGATGCGCCCATCGAACCCTTTGGCATAGAAGCCCATCGGGTAGGGGATGCGCAGCATGACCATCTTGCCGTCCTTCAGAGCGACGAAGCCGTCGTTGAGGTTGGCGGTGGACATCGGGATGTTCTCGCCGAGCCCGAGCGTATTGTGCTGGTCGACCCAGGTGTAATAGCTCGACTCCGCGCTGTTCTCGCCGAGACCTTCGAACCCGGGGCCGGGATACTGGTAGGACGCCCAGCCTTCGGGACAGTGATCGCCGGTCGCCTTCGGCCCGTTGAGCGGGCCCTTGCACTTGCGGCGATCGAAGCTGACCAGATGGCCGCTCGAGGCCGAGCCCCAGGCGACGCCGTCCTTGTCGATGTCGCCGCCGCGGATGCCGAAGGCGGGCGCGGGCACGTGATAGACCTCGGACAGCCCCGTCTTCGGATCGAAGCGCAGGAACCCGGGCGGGCCGCCGAAGACGCCGACCGTGTACCAGATCGAGCCGTCCACCGGGCTCGGCATGACCGCATAGGGTCCGGAGCCGGGCACGATGCGCTTGTCCTTGGCCGGATCGAGCGGCTGGTTGGGCTCGACATAGTCGTCGCGCTTGCCGTTGGCGTTGGTGTCGAGGATGAACGGCGACCAGCCCTGCGCCTTCGCCGCATCGCCGGTCTCGTCGAAGACCTTGGTGTTGATCCAGCCGGCCACCGGGCCGGTGCCGCTGAGCCACAGGGTGTTGTCCGCGTCGTAGCCGAACTGCGGGTGATGGGTGCCGAAGCAGGTGTCGACGAAGCTGTATTTCATCGTCTTCGGGTCGAGCATCGCCACCTGGCGCGACGACTTCTCGATCGGGAAGACCTTGGCCGACGGATGCTCCGAGCCCTTCTTGCAGAAGTCCGGGTTGTCCAGGCCGCGGACCGACGCCGCGATCCACACCCGGCCCTTCTGGTCGAACATCGCATTGTGGTTGTTGGCGCGGGTATCCCAGAGCTTCTCGTTGCCCCAATAGGCCGACGGCTCGAGCGGCTTCACGCTCGCGGCGTGACCGGGGCCGAGCGATTCCGGCATCTCCGCATCCTTCACCGGCATCTTGAAGAACGACA
>Ga0208991_1000210_pt1 | contig 12883 bp, 11 predicted proteins | sample MedBloCAOM3_M2_FD_187855 | JGI IMG/M metagenome (GOLD analysis project Ga0208991, IMG submission 187855) | Forest soil microbial communities from El Dorado National Forest, California, USA - Mediterranean Blodgett CA OM3_M2 (SPAdes) (version 2) | ecosystem: Environmental > Terrestrial > Soil >...
GCACCATGCCCGGACAGGCGAGCTGGTTCGACGACCCGCGCTCGTTTCCGGCCTGGGAATATGCCGGCAAGGCGGGCATTCCGGTCTGCATGCAGATGACCCAGGAGGGCTTTCCGCAATTGCGCGGCCTGATGGAGCGCTTCCCCGGCGTCCGGATGATCCTCGATCACCTGGGCCGGCCACAGCTGGCGGACGGCCCGCCCTATGCGGCCGATGGCAAATTCTTCGACCTGGCGCGCTACCCGCAGGTGTTCCTGAAGCTCACGCCGCTCAATGTCACGCCCAAGCAGTGGGGCAAGGCGACGCCGGAAACCTTCTTCCGCAAGCTGATCGAGACCTTCGGCGCCAACCGCATCGCCTGGGGTTCGAACTTTCCGGCGACCGACGACACGCTGGCCGGAATCCTGGGCAAGGCGCAGAGCGCGCTGTCCTTCGCGAGCGCCGACGAGCGCGCCTGGATCTTCGGCAAGACCGCGCAGGCGCTTTATCCCAAGCTGGCCGATTGACGCGCGCCCGCGAAACCCACGAAGGCAACCCCATGGCGACCATCATCGACATTCATCCGCACATCATTGCGAGCGACACCCAGCGATATCCGCTCGCGCCGCTCGGCGGCCATCAATCCGACTGGTCGCGCACCCGTCCGGTCTCGACCGAGCAGATGATCGCCGCCATGGACAAGGCGGGGGTCGCCAAGTCGGCGATCGTGCAGGCCTCGACCTGCTACGGCCACGACAACTCCTATGTGGCCGACGCGGTGGCGGCGCATCCCGACCGCTTCACCGGCGTGTTCTCGGTCGACGTGCTGGCGCCGGACGCGCCCGAGCGCATGCGCCATTGGGTCGGCCGCGGGCTCACCGGCATGCGGCTGTTCACCATCGGCAGCACGATGCCCGACCAGGCGTCGTGGCTCGATGATCCAAAGACCTATCCGGCCTGGGAAGCAGCCGGCGAGCTCGGGCTTTCCATCTGCCTGCAGATGTCCGCCAAGGCATTTCCGCAAATGATCAAGATGACGGAACGCTTTCCCAAGGTGCGGATCATCCTCGACCACATGGCGCGGCCGGTGCTGGAGGATGGACCGCCCTATGCGGCGGCCGCCAGCCTGTTCGATCTCGCGCGCTACCCGTCGGTCTATCTCAAGCTCACCCCGCGCAGCTTCATCGAGTCGCGCAGCGGCAAGGCGACCCCGGAGACCTTCTTCGCCAAGCTGGTCGCCAGTTTCGGGGCGCAACGGCTCGCCTGGGGCTCGAACTATCCATCTTCGGAAGGCTCGCTGCCCGAGCTGCTCGCTTTGGCGAAGCGCTCGCTCGCGTCGCTGCCGCCGGGCGACCAGGACTGGATTTTCGGCAAGACCGCCCAGACCCTCTATCCGGCCCTGGCCAAGTAAAGGAACGTATGCCGTGACCAATCGGGACAAGCCGACGCTGCATACGATGTTGGGCAATTACCCCAACACCCAGGCGCTCAAGAAGGGTGAGCTCCGCTCCGATCTGGTGGATTTCGATTTCGTCGAGGTGAAGGTCGCCAACAACCTGTTCAAGCAGATCGTGCGGGACGCCAAATACGATTTCGCCGAGCTCGCGATCGTCACCTACCTGCAGGCCAAGGCCGCCGGCAAGCCCTACGTTCTGCTGCCGGCGGTGCTCGTCAGCCGCGGCCAGCACCACACCATCGCCTACAACGCGGATCGCGGGCCGCTCAGCCCGTCCGACCTCGCGGGCAAGCGGGTTGGTGTGCGGGCCTACACGGTGACGACCGGCACCTGGGTGCGCGGCATCCTGGCCGAGGATTACGGCGTCGATCTCGACAAGGTGGAATGGATCACCTTCGAGGATCCGCATGTGGCCGAATATGTCGACCCGAAGGCGATCAAGCGCGCGCCGCCCGGCAAGGAGCTCGTGCAGATGCTGCTCGACGGCGAGCTCGACGCCGCGGTGGTCGGCGACAAGCTGTCCGATCCGCGGCTCAAGCACCTCATTCCCGACGCCGAAGGGGCCGCCTTGAAATGGGCGCAACGCCATGGCGGCGTGCCGATCAACCATATGGCGGTGGTGCGCACGGAACTCTCGAAGTCCCGTCCGGACGTGGTCAAGGAGCTGTTCCATCTCCTGGTCATGAGCAAACGGTCCGCCAAGCCTGCGGCCAACAGCGCACTTGATCCGCTTCGTTTCGGCGTGGAAGCCTGCCGCCCGACCCTGGAGGTCATCATCGATTACTGCGCCCGCCAGGGGCTCATTCCACGCAAGCTGTCGGTCGACGAGTTGTTCGACGACACGACGCGTGCCTTGGTGCCGTAGGTGGCGGACGCCGATTTGCGAGAGACAGCATGACAAATACGGCCCGCATCACGCGACGCATAGCTCTTGGGCTGGCGATCGCCTGCCTGCTGGCGCCCGCGGGGCTCGCGGCGGGGGAGGATTATCCGGCGCGGCCGGTGCGCATCGTCGTGCCTTACGGGGCGGGCGGCATCGCCGACGTCACCATGCGGCTCACGGCCAGGAAAATGAGCGAGCGCCTCGGCCAGCAATTCATCATCGACAACCGGCCGGGCGGCGGCGGCGTCGCCGGCATGAAAGCCGTCGCCACCTCGCCGCCCGACGGCTACACGCTCTCCATGATCGGCGGCGGACTGACGATCGCCAAGTCGCTGTTCAAGTCCCTGCCCTATGACCTGGAAAAGGATTTCGTCCCGATTTCCACCACGGCGGCTTACGGGTTGCTGGTCGCCACCAAGCCGAGCTCGTCGCTCAAGTCGGTGCAGGACATCCTGGCGGCGGCGCGCCGGGATCCGGGCAAGCTGAATTTCGGCACCATCAATCCGGGCAGCGCGCAGCACCTGTCGGCGGAGCTCTTTCGCTCGCTCGCCCGTATCGAGGTCACGATGGTGCCCTACAAGACGACGCCCGAGCTTCTCACCGGTCTCCTGCGCGGCGACATCGACGTGGCGTTCGAATACGACGCCGGGCTGCGCCCCGCCCTGGACGATCGCAGCATCCTGGCGGTCGCCTTCACGGGGCCGGTCAGGGCCGCGCACATCCCGGATGTGCCGACCGTCGCCGAGGCCGGGCTGGCGGGCTACGACGTCACCAGCTGGAACGGCCTCGCGGCCCCGGCCGGCACGCCGCCGGAGATCGTGGGACTGCTCAACAAGGCCGTCAACGAAGCCGTCGCGTCGCCCGACGTGAAGTCCGCCGTCGCGAGCTTCGGCATGGAGGCGCGCGGCTCGACCACCGCGGACCTGCAGGTGCGGATCAAGGCCGACGTCGACAAATGGGCGAAGGTGATCGAGAAGGCCGGCATCGAGAAGAAGTAAGCGCCTACAATTCGAGCCCGTCGTCGGGCGCGTCCACCGCGACGGCGCGCCCGCTGCGGTAGGTGGCTTCGCCGGCGCATTTGAGCGCGTGGATGTCGCGGTTGATCACCTGCAGGTTGGGCAATCCCCAGAATCCCAGGAGCTCCGGCCAGGCGGTGTCGCGGCGCTCGCGCCAGACCTGAAACAGCGGCACGCGGTGGTCGACCTCGGCGGTCTTCCACAGCCGCTTGCCGCTCTGGGCGCAGCGGTGCCGTTGCAGGCGGCGCAGCAGCCGCACATAGGCGGTCGGCGCGTTCCACAATTCCCACGCCACCACGCAGGCGGTGTGCCATTGCGCCTTGCGGTTCGGCCCGCGCTCCCACAGATCGGCATGCCACCCGAAGGCATAGACCGGCTGGCCGCACACGCAGCAATGACCCGGACCGAGATGGAAGGCCTTCTCCCGGTAGGGCGCCGCGGGACTACGGAAGGTCGACGGAAGGTCCTTGGCGCGGCCCGACCGCAACCGCCAGGTCCAGCCCGCCGGGGCGCCGCTGCGCGCCGCCAGCACGCGCGCCAGGCGGTCGGCCCGCACCGGATGGGCGCGCCAATAGGAGTCGATGGCGAGCCGCGGCATCGGCGGCGTGAAGGCCCGGTTGAGCGCGTGGGTGAGCACCGGCGCCGGAAAGATGTCAGGCAGCGCCTTGTTCAGCCGCGCGAGCGACTGGGCGTTCTTGGCGGCGCGCCATTGCGACATCTTCATGCGGGTCCCCGTGTGGCCCACCAGGGTGCCGGCAAGACGTAAATCTTTGGTGTCGGGGGCGCTGCTCGCCGCACTGGCGCAAGCGCCGGCCGTAAATTAACATTCTGTTTCGACCGATCGGTGAGGGACCGACCGCAAATCAATGAAAAGCCGGGAGATAACGTCATGGATCGTCGTGGCTTCATCAGCTCATTCACGGTTGCGGGAGCGGCGCTGGCGGCCTCGCCGGGCGCCGCATGGGCCGACTCCGAGGGCGGCGCGATGACCAGGCGATTCGCGCAGCAGCGCTGGGCGCTCGACAATATCATCCGGGCCAACGGAATCGACTGGGATCAGCCGCGCTCGCTCTATCTGTCGGGGCCCTGCGGGGTCGAGGCCAATGCCGACTTCGCGGCCATCCGGGCGCGCGTCCAGAAAATGGCCGACATCGGACCGGCCTTCGAGAGCACCGCCATACGCCGCGAGGCCAAGGCGCGCGCCGCCGAGACCGACGGCAATACGGTGACGGCGCGCGACAACTGGTACATGGCGGCGATCCACTACGGCGCCGCCGAATGGCCCTATGACGATTCCGGCGAGAAGCACCTGGCGCTTCATCGCAAGAAGCGCGACTGCTACGCCAATTACGCGCGCTTGGCCGACCACAAGATCGAGGCGGTCTCGATCCCGTTCAAGGGAAAATCGATACCGGGCTGGTTCCACCTGCCGCCCGGCACCAGGGACGGCAAGCTGCCGGTGATCATTTCGATTCCCGGCATGGACTCCTTCAAGGAGACCAGCGTGGCGCTGGCCAACGACCGCTGGATGGCGCGCGGCGTCGCGGTGCTGGCGATCGACGGGCCCGGCCAGTATGAAAGCCCGCTGCTCGGCGTCTACGTGTCGATGCAGAACTGGATCGACGCAGGTCCCGTGGTGGTGGACTGGCTGCTGCAACGCCCGGAGATCGATCCCGAGAGGATCGGCGTCACGGGGACCAGCTTCGGCTCCTTCTTCGGCACCATCGTGGCGGCGAACGAGCCGCGCATCGCCGCGACCGCGGTCGCGTCCACCTGCCTCGAGCCCGGTTGCCACACGATTTTCGAGGAGGCATCGCCGACCTTCAAGAAGCGCTTCATGTGGATGTCGAACTTCACCGACGAGGACAAGTTCGACGCCTTCGTCAAGACGCTGACCTGGGAAGGCCATGTCGAAAAAATCCGCAGCCCCTATCTGGTGGTGGCGGGCGAGGCCGACGAGCTCAGCCCGCTCGAGCACACCGAGCGCATGATCCGCACCATGACGGGCCCGCGCCAGCTGGTGGTCTATGCCGACAGCCGGCACTCGGTCGGCAATGTGCCGGCCGCCAATGCGGGGCCGTTCCCGCCGGTGCTGGTCGCCGACTGGCTGGTGGCGCGGCTCAACGGCAAGCCGCTCACCAGCGAGCGCTGGTTCGTGGAGCCGACCGGGCGCATCGTCAAGGCGGCCCTGTGAGGCCCGCACGGCGCATCTTCCGCCGCAACACAGCAAGGCAGAGATCATGACCTCGTTCGACTTCGCGCCCTTGCTGGCCGGCGGGTTGCCGCCGCCCGCCGCCCGCTTCACCGGATTCCCCAAATACAATTTCGTCGGGGGCCACAATGACGCCGAGCATGTGCCGGTCGCCGCCCTGATGGCGGCCGCGGCGGCGGTGCTCGGGCGCGAGGGCCGGACGCTCGCCACCTATGGGCTCGACAGCGGCCCGCTCGGCTACCGGCCGCTGCGCGAGTTCCTGGTGGCGAAGCTCAAGCGCGACGCCGGCATCGCCTGCGCGGCCGACAATATACTGGTGACCTCCGGCTCCCTGCAGGCGCTCGACCTGGTCAACGGCATCCTGCTCGAGCGCGGCGACACCGTCATCATCGAGCAGGACACCTACCAGGGCTCCCTCAACCGCCTGACGCGCCTCGGCGTGAACGCGGTCGGCATTCCGCTCGACCACGAGGGCCTGCGCATGGACGCGCTCGCGGCCGCGCTGGACGGTCTGCGGCGCCGCGGCATCCGTCCCAAATACATCTATACGATCCCGACCGTGCAGAACCCGACGGGCACCATCATGGGCGAGGCGCGGCGCGAGGAATTGCTGCGGCTGTCGCAACAGCATGGCGTGCCGATCTTCGAGGACGATTGCTATGCCGACCTGATCTGGGACGGACAACGGCCGCCCGCGCTGCATGCCATGAGCAAGCGCGGCGGCGTCATCCATATCGGCTCCTTCTCCAAGTCGGTCGCGCCGGCGCTGCGGGTCGGCTACATCGTGGCCGACTGGGATTTGCTCGCCCGCATGCTGGCGATCAAGACCGACGCGGGCTCCGGCGCGCTCGAGCAGATGGTGCTGGCGGAATTCTGCACGGCCCATTTTGCCACCCATGTGCCGAAGCTCACGCGCGGCCTGCGTGGCAAGCTGGAAACCCTGATGGAGGCGCTCGCCGAGCAGTTCGGCACCGCGGCCGAGTTCGACGACCCGAAAGGCGGCATCTTCCTCTGGGTCAAGCTGCCGGACCAGGTCGACACCCTGAAGCTGGCGCAAGCGGCCCTTGCGGCCGGCGTCGCGCTCAATCCGGGCCCCGAATGGTCGACCGACAAGGCCCACGGCAAGAGCCGGATGCGGCTGTGCTTCGCGCATCCCTCGCACGACACCATCCGGGCCGGCGTGGCGGCGCTCGCCGAGGTTTGCCGCAAGGAGTTCGGCGTGCCGGCGCGCAGCGCCAATGTGGAGCGGGCGGGCGTTGCCTAGAGCGTGATTGGTCAAGTCGGGCCACCCGCTCCGTCATGCCCGCGCTCGTCGCGGGCATCCACGTCTTAATGCATCAGCAAGAACAAAGACGTGGATGGCCGGGACAAGCCCGGCCATGACGATCCGCGATTCACCCACGCTCAACAAGAGTCTTGACAGCGTTGCGTTTGGCCATTTTGCGAAATTGTGATAGGAGAAAATCCATAGTTGGAGTTGCGCCCGGCGTCGGGCGCCCGATGCCGAGAGAGCGCCATCCCGGCGCCCTCGCGCGACAATTCAGAGCAGCACGCACGATGGCCGCCCTCGGGCGGCGTTTTTGTTTGGAGAGCCACCGATGCGGGAGCGCTTTTCGTCACGCCGCCAAGCCGTCGGGGGCGAAGGCGGCCTTGTAGATTCGTTGTTGTTTACAATGAATCTCCCCTCGAGGCCGGTGCGTCGCGGTCCTGTCCAGAATTTTTCTTCCATTGCCGAAGCGCACCGTCATCCATCGCGAGCTCATCGACGCCGCGGTCCCGCCGGCGCAACTTGCAAGCGCCCGGCCGCTATGCGTCAATTCCTCGCCCAGGAGACACGACATGGCGCTTTCCGCCCGTCCGGAGGCCCCGCTCGGAGCCCAGGTTGAACCGACCGGCGTCAGCTTCCGGGTGTGGGCGCCGGGCGCGGACGCGGTTCATGTCGCCGTGCTGACCCCGGGCGCGCCGTCGCTCGCCCGCTGGTCGCCGGATCCCGGCAACCTGCTGGTGCGCGACGAGCGCGGCTATTGGTCGGGCTTCGTTCCCGGCGCGGCGGCGAGCTGGGAATACCGCTTCTGGACCAAAGGCCCCGGCGGCCAGGGATTCAAGCGCGATCCGCGCGCCCGCGAGCTCGAGTCCGGGGCCTATCCCGACTGCAATTGCGTCGTGCGGGCGCCGGATGCCTATCCCTGGCATGACGCCGCATTCCGCCCGCCCGCGTTCAACGACCTCATCATCTACCAGCTCCATGTCGGCGTCTTCTATGCGCAACGCGGGAACGTCGATATCCGCACCAATCGGGTGAGCAAGTTCCTCGACGTCGTCGACCGCATCGACTATCTCGCGGCATTGGGCGTGAACGCCATCCAGCCGCTGCCGGTCGTCGAATGGCAGGGCATCGCCAGCCGCGGCTACAACAACACCGACTTTTTCTCGCCCGAGATGGACTGCTGCGTCGCGCCGCACGAGCTCGCGGACTATCTGCCGCGGCTGAACGCGCTGTTGCGAAAGAAAGGATTTGCCGACCTCCAGCCTGCCGATGTGCAGGATCAGGTCGGCCAATTGAAGGCCCTGGTCGACCTTTGCCACATCCACGGCATCGCCGTCATCGCGGACGTGGTCTACAATCACGGAGGCGGGCCGTTCGACGATCAGAGCATGCGGTTTTTCGACCGTCCCGCGAACCACCAATGGTGGGATCGCGACAGCTATTTCGTCGCCGGCGATGGCTGGGCGGGAGGGCGGATCTTCGATTATTCCGCCGACGAAGTGAGGCAGTTTCTGATCGATAACGCCCGCATGTATCTCGACGAGTTTCATGTCGACGGGCTGCGCTACGATGAGGTCACCGTGATCCACCGGTCCGGCGGCGACCGGTTTTGCCGCGATATCACCGGCACGCTGCGCTATCAGAAACCGTCAGCCATCCAGATTGCCGAATACTGGGATTGGGATGCCGCCACGCCGGTCGCCGACGCAGGATTGGGGTTCGACGCCAGCTGGGATGACAAGCTGCGCAATGCGGTCCGCGGCGCCATCGGGGCGGCGGCCGGCGGGGCTTCGGCGCCTGTGGATCTGAACCCCGTCCGCGACGCGCTCGGGCGACGCCCGGGCTTTCCGGCCGCCTGGAAGTCCGTCATTCATCTCGAGAACCACGATCTTGTCGATGCGGACCGCGGCGATCCCGGCGAGATACGGCCGCGCGTCCCGGCGCTCGCATGCTGGACCGACCGACGAAACTGGTACGCGCGCAGCCGTTCGCGGGTCGCGACCGGCCTGCTCATGACGGCGCCGGGGATCCCGATGCTGTTCATGGGGCAGGAGTTTCTCGAGGACAAGCCGTGGCACAACAGCCCGAGCCATCCCGAGTATTTCATCTATTGGGCGGGCCGCGACGCCGACCCGGCGATGCGGGACTTCCTGCGGTTCGTCAAGGAGCTCTGCTGGTTGCGCCGGCGACACCCGGCGCTACGAGGGGAAGCCTGCAATCCATATTATGTGCACAACGACGACCGCATCCTGGCCTTTCATCGCTGGCTCGAAGGCCGGGGCCGGGACGTGATCGTGGTCGCTTCGCTGAAAGAGAGCACCTATTGGAATTACGGCTTGCCGCTGCCAGCCGGAGGCGTCTGGCACGAGGTCTTCAACAGCGACGCCTATGACAGCATGCCGGGAGACGGCCGCTACAACCCGAATGCCGCCGGCAACCTGTTCGGCCTGACCGCCGACGGCCCGCCCCTGCACGGCTGGCCGGTTTCGGCGAGCGTTGTGATCCCGGCGAATGGATTGCTGGTGTTCGCGCGCGATCGGGGAGACCAGGCTACTTAAGCCGTCAAAAGCGCCCTCTCACCACAACCCCTTCAACCGTCCGCCGTCCATATTCAGCGACACGCCCGTGATGTAGCTGGCGCGTTCCGAGCACAGGAACACCGTGGCGTTGGCGAGCTCCTCGGGGCGCCCGAAGCGGTTGAGCGAATTCTTGCGCGCCGCGAGCTTGCGCGCCTCCTCCTCGGTCTTGGCGCCGAGGTCCTGGCGCAGGCCTTCGGCGTTGCGCTTCCACAGATCGGTCGCAACCCAGCCCGGGCAGATCGCATTGACCAGCACATTGTCCTCGCCGAATTCCGTCGACAGCGATTTTGTGAGGTTGAGAAGCGCGCTGTTGGTCATGCCGCTGCCGAACATATAGGGATCGGGCTCCTTGCCGGCGCCCCCGATGGTGTTGACGATGCGGCCCCATTTCTGCGCCTTCATCATCGGGTAGACCAGGCGGATCGCGCGCAGGAAGCCGAACAGCTTGGTGTCGAGCTGCTTCTGCATCTCGGCGTCATCGAGCACCGCGAAGCGTCCCGAATACATGGTGCCGGCATTGTTGATCAGAATGTCGACGCCGCCGAGCTTTTCCTTGGCGATCTCGACCATGCGTTTGATATCGTCGTCCTTCGACATGTCGGCCGCCACCGCATGGACCTCGCCGCCGGTCTTGGCGAGCTGGTCGCGCGCCTTGGCGAGCTTGTCGGCGTTGCGGCCGGTGATCAGCACGCGCACGCCCTCCTCCAGAAAGAGCCGCGCGGTCTCGAACCCGATGCCGCTCGAGGCGCCCGTCACGATGGCGCGCCGCCCCTTGATGCCAAGATCCATGTTGTTCCTCCCATCGGGTCCATATTTACTTGGTCGCATTTTCTACGGCGAACCGGTGCCCATCCCGGATTCAAGCCCGGGACAGGCTTTCGCGGAAAATGCTCCAGTGCCGACGCTTGACGCTCGACACATGCCCATAGAGTATTCCTGCCGCCGAACACAACAGAAGAAAACATCGGGGAGACGCGGCATGGAGCTCGGCCTGCGCGGCAAGGTTGCGGTCGTCACCGGCGCATCGCGCGGGATCGGCAAGGCGGTGGCGCAGTCGCTGCGCGACGAAGGCTGCGCGGTCGCAATCTGCGCCCGGAATGCCGAGCGCCTGGACGCCGCGGTCGCCGAGCTTTCACATGATGGAAGCCGCGTGATCGGCGTGCCAACCGACGTCACCGACGCGGCGGCGGTGAAAAATTTCGTTCGCATCGCGCACGAGACCTTCGGCCGCATCGACATCCTGGTCAACAACGCGGGCACCCACCTGCGCGGCACGGTCGACAGCACGACGCTGGATATTCTCGAGCGCCAGCTGCGCGACAAGGTGTTCGGCTTTTTCGCCATGATCCAGGCGGTGCTGCCGATCATGCGGGCGCAGCGCGACGGCCGCATCGTCAACATCGTCGGCCAGGCCGGCCGCCATCCGCATCCCGACCGCTTTCCGTCCGGCGTCACCAACGCGGCCGTGATGGCGATGACCAAGTCGGTCGCCGACGCCGTGGCGCGCGACAATATCCGGGTCAACGCGGTGTGCCCGCAATATATCGAGTCCGAACTGCTGGCTTCGCTGATCGACAAGGAGATGCGCGAGCGCGGCGTCGATCGCGCCACCGCGGCAGCCGGCTTCACGCGCGCGAACCCGCTCGGCCGCACCGGCACCCCGCAGGAGGTCGCCGACCTGGTGACCTATCTGGCGTCGGACTGCGCCGGCTTCGTCGCCGGCAGCTCGGTGAGCATCGACGGCGGCTATCACCGCTACGTGTTCGGTTGAGACAGCCCATGGACCTCGGCCTCGGCGGCAAGACGGCGCTGATCACCGGCGGCACCAGCGGCATCGGGCTCGCGATCGCGCGCCGGCTCGCCCAGGAAGGCTGCCGCATCGCGGTCTGCGGGCGCGCGCCGGAGCGGCTCAAGGCGGCCCTGGCCGAGCTTTCTCCGGATGCGCGCGGCTTCGTGGCCGATATGCGCAAGCCGGCCGAGATCGCCCGCCTTGTCGCGGACGTGACCGAGGTTTTCGGCCGCATCGACATCGTGGTCAGCAATGCGGGCACGCATCTCCCCGGCCGGCTCGACGAGGTCGGGATCGACGCGCTGCGGCAACACCTCGAAACCAAAGTGCTCGGGCCGTGGGAATTGGCCCGCCAGGTCGCGCCCCTCATGCGGCGCCGCGGCGGCGGGCGCTTCATCGTCGTCATCGGCCAGGCCGGCAAGGTGCCGCAGGCCAACGCGATCGCGTCGGCGGTCACCAATGCGGCGCAGCATGCCTTCGTCAAGTCGCTGTCCGACGAGCTCGCGCCCAGCAAGGTCCTGGTCAACGCGGTCTGCCCGAGCCGTATCCGGAGCCCGCTGACCGACACGCTTGCGCTGCATGACGAGATCCATCTCGGCCGCAGCCTGGAGCAGCAGGAAACGCGCTGGGGCGCCGAGGTCCCGCTCGGGCGCTGGGGCACGCCCGAGGATATCGCCCATGCGGTCGCATTCCTGGCGTCGGAGCGCGCCGGATTCATCTGCGGCGCCAATATTGACGTCGACGGCGGCCACCAGCGATCGATCTTCTAGTGCCCATCTCGATGACGTGGAAACGCCTGCGGCTGACGAGGACCCCATGCCCAAGACACCGGATTATTTCCATGGCAAGACGATCGTCATCACGGGCGCGGCGAGCGGCATCGGCCGGGCCACGGCGCTGACCTTCGGGCGCGAGGGCGCCAATGTGGTCTGCGCCGACCTCAACCTCGACGGCGCCCGCAAGACCGCCGAGCAGGTCACCGCGGCGGGCCGCAAGGCGCTGGCGCTCGGAGTCGACGTGACGTCGCGCCAGCAGGTCGACACCATGGTGCGGCAGGCGATCGACGCCTTCGGCAGCGTGCAGTTCCTGTTCAACTCGGCAGGCGCGGCGCTGCGTCGCGCGAAATTCCTCGACATCGACGACGCGCTGCTCGAGAAGACCTTCGCCCTCAACCTCAAGGGTACTTTCTATTGCATGCAGGCCGTGCTGCCGCACATGCAGCAGAACCGGCACGGCGTGATCGTCAACATGGCCAGCATGGCGCACCGGCGCGGCGGCCCCGGCACCTCGGTGCATTACGCCGCCGCCAAGGGCGCCGTGGTGTCGATGACGCTCGGGGTGGCGCGCGAGTTCGCCCATCTCGGCATTCGGGCACTCTCGATTTCTCCCGGACCGATCCGCACGCCGTTCCAGGACGCGGCGCAGACCTCGCCCGAGATATTGCAACGCTTCCTCGACGACGTCCCGATGAAGCGCTTCGGCGCGCCCGAGGAGATCGCGGAGCTCGTGCTGTTCATGTGCTCGGACGCCTGCGAATTCATGACCGCCGACACGGTCTATGTGAACGGTGGCGGCGGATGGCGATGAGATTGATGGAAAGAGGCTTCTCCCCTCCCCCCGCGCGCGAAGCGCGTGGCGGGGAGGGGTCGGGGGTGGGGGGCAGCCGCAAGCACGGAGCAAGCGTAGTCCCCCCACCCCGCCC
>Ga0208991_1000211_pt1 | contig 12879 bp, 10 predicted proteins | sample MedBloCAOM3_M2_FD_187855 | JGI IMG/M metagenome (GOLD analysis project Ga0208991, IMG submission 187855) | Forest soil microbial communities from El Dorado National Forest, California, USA - Mediterranean Blodgett CA OM3_M2 (SPAdes) (version 2) | ecosystem: Environmental > Terrestrial > Soil >...
GCTCGATTTCGCGCTGCAAGAGAAAGCTCAGGCTGTCGATCGTATCGATGTCGAGCGGATCGCTTACCGCTACGATCAATCCGGTGTCACCGAAACCGACGGGAATGACTTTGAAACGGCGCGTGTCTTCCACGCGAATTTGTTTGATGACCTCCGGGGGAATGACGAGGGTGGCGATGTCGATCCAATCCATGTGCGCCTGCGTCGCGAGCGTGCGCGACACTTCGGTCTCGGAAACGACACCATCTTTGACCAGAAGATCGACAACGTTGCTCGCGCCGTTCAAACGCGATCGCGCGCTGTCGATTTGCTTTCGCGTCACAAGTCCTACGTCTTGCAGGACTTTGAGCACGTAATCTTCGTTGTGTAGCACGAGCAGGGTTGGGGGATGCCGTCCGCCAAAGATCGTACGAACCGCGCTCTTTCGTGTCAACGAAAGCGAACAGATTTTCGAGGGGCAGCTTGGCAATGACAAGCAGCTCACGCCCTTGATCGGGCGGGGGAATTTTAATGGCCGACAGGCAGCGGAGCTGACAGTGGCTGTTTGCTGAGAGGGTTTCCGCCGCGCAAAGAGGCACCATTCGAGCCAAGCTCTGTCGGCGAATTCACGGTTTGGAGCGCTCCACGCGGCACGTTCATATTATTCCACGATGTAGCGTCGCGGATTGTTTGCGTTTGGATGATCAGATCCTGCAACCGTCCCTCGCTGGAGGGACGCTGCCGATCTTCGGTTATTTTTCTCTGCGGTGGACGGCCGCTCGGGTCAGGCAGCTTAATTTCCCTGATTGGGTTTCGATTGCCGAGGAGAAGCTGGCCAAGCATGTCCAACTTGGGGCTATCAATCGTCGTGAGAAGGGGATCGTAAATCGGGCGAAAAGCTGTCCAGAGTGTTTTGCCGATCGCGCCCAAGACCGCGGGATCAACATCCACTTTCGCATCGACGCGACGCGGCCCCGATAAGTTTGTATCAGCGATGGCCATCCCAATCGTCATCTCACCGGAAATGTCAGAATCCGGTTCAGTTTTCGTAAGATCGACATCTTCCTCGTTGGTTCCCGGAGGAGCGGGCTCGCCGACATCCGCAACGCGAATCGGGGCATTTTGTACCTCAGGGTTAGGCGGTTCGGAATCCGCAACACCGATCCATTGTTCTGATTTCGTGTTCGACATGAAATGGAACAAGCAAATTCCGGCAGCAATAATGACCACGGCCAAGCCGCCCCAAATCCATCGTTTCCCCTTCATCGCGAGATCCTATTCGACCGTCACGCTCTTCGCAAGGTTGCGCGGCTTGTCAACGTCGCGACCAAGCGCGACGGCAAGATGGTAAGCGAGAAGTTGAAGAGGAATGACGGTGAGGATTGGACTGACCGGATCGGGAACGCTCGGGACTTCAATAATGTCGTTGGCGAGTCCTTTGAGCTGTTTGGCGCCATTGCCGCTGGTGAGCGCAATGATCGGGCCTTTGCGCGCTTTAACTTGCTCGATGTTGTTAAGGTTTTTCGAGAAGACGGCGTCCTCCGGGGCGATGAAGATGGAGGGAAGGTCAGGCCGCACGAGCGCGATGATGCCGTGTTTGAGCTCGGCGCTGGGGTGACCCTCGGCGAAGAGATAAGTGATCTCTTTCATTTTGAGTGCACCTTCGAGGGCAATGGGGAAATTGAATTGCCGTCCGAAGAAAAGCATCCCGTTAACATCGGCATATTTTTTTGCGATCTCTTTGATTTGATCGCTCAACTTCAGAACTTTTTCGACCTGCTCCGGTAAAGCTTCGAGCGCTTCGATGATACGGCTTCCTTCCGCGGTGGAAAGATGCCGCATCCGGCCGAGAAGCAGACCGATCAGCGTGAGGATGACAAGTTGCGAAGTAAACGATTTCGTAGCTGCGACTCCGATTTCCGGACCGGCGTGCATGTAAACGCCGCCATCGCTTTCGCGCGCGATTGTGCTCGCGACATTGTTGCAAATACCCAGGGTGCGATAGCCTTTGCGCCGGCTCTCGCGCAACGCGCCGAGAGTATCGGCGGTTTCGCCACTCTGACTGATGGCGAAGACGAGCGTGTTGGACGTCATCGGCGTGTTGCGATGGCGAAACTCGCTCGCGTATTCGACTTCGGTTGGAATGGTGGCGAGCTGCTCGATTAAGTATTCGCCCACCATGCCGGCGTGTAGCGCAGTGCCGCAACCGGTGAGAACCACGCGCGCGACGTCGCGCAGCTCGGCCGGCGTCATGTTCAGTCCGCCCAGCTTGGCCGTACATTCTTCCACGGTAAGCCGGCCGCGCATGGCATCGCGCACGGTGTCGGGTTGCTCAAAGATTTCTTTGAGCATGTAGTGCGCATAGTCACCCTTCTTGATGTCCTCCTGCGTGAACTCGACTTTGCTGATTTCATGATCGCCAGCTTCACCAGCGAGCGAGCTGATTTCGAATTTGTCGCGCTCGATCGCGACGACATCGAAATCGTTCAGGTAAACTGCATCGCGTGTGTAAGCGACGATGGCGCTGACATCGCTGGCTAAAAAATTTTCGTCCTTGCCAACACCGAGGACGAGCGGACTGCCACGGCGCGCTCCGACCATGAAATCAGGAATGTCGCTGTGCACGACGGCGATGCCGTACGTTCCCACGACTTGCTTCAGAGCGGCGCGCACCGCGTTGACCAGACGCACCTTGGAATCCTTGCCATCTAGCTGTCGATAAATTTTGCCGATCAAATGGGCGAGCACCTCGGTATCGGTCTGTGAGACGAAGTGATTATCGCCATCAACCACGAGCTGATCCTTGAGTGCCTGATAATTTTCGATCACGCCATTATGGATGAGCGCGATTTTGCCGCTGGCGTCGAAATGCGGGTGGGCGTTGTCGTCAGTGACTTTGCCGTGCGTGGCCCAACGCGTGTGACCGATTCCGTAAGAACCGGCCGGCGGTTTCTCCGCCATCAATTTTGCCAATGACGCAATGCGGCCGGCGCATTTCCGCGTTTCGACGTGACGCCCATCGACAATGGCAACTCCGGCGGAATCGTAGCCGCGATATTCGAGACGACGCAGGCCGTCGAGTAAGATAGGCGCCGCTTCGGAGCGGCCAACATAACCGACAATTCCGCACATATTTGGGAGTGTAGTGGCGGCTGTCCTCAGCCGCAAGAATCGCACCGTGTTTCACGCCTGGCGCAAGATCGACATATAGTTGTAGCGGCGGTTGTGCCAACCGCCGAATTCAAAAACAGGCGTTTGCCGCGGCGAGCGCCTCTACAACTCTGGGGTTGCCGGGAGGCGCTGACGCTGAGTTATTAGACCGTGGCACCGCAAAACCGATCCAGACAGGAGTCTTTGGCCGCGACTTCTATCGGGAACATGCCGGCGCTGCCCCCGGGCACAACGCAACGAACACTGGCTATCGTGTTGGGCGGCGGCGCGGGCACGCGTTTGTTTCCACTAACCAAAGACCGTGCCAAACCGGCCGTGCCGCTCGGCGGAAAATACCGCCTGGTCGATATTCCGATCAGCAATTGTCTGAACTCGGGCCTGCGCTCGATCTATGTGCTCACGCAGTTCAACAGCCTGTCGTTACATCGACATATTCAAGCTAGCTACAAGTTCGACAATTTCTCGCGCAGTTTCATCGACATCCTGGCGGCGCAGCAAACGCCGGAAGGTTCGCAGTGGTATCAGGGAACGGCCGACGCGGTGCGCCAAAACATGCGGTATTTCCTCGAAGGCCCGTTCGATTATTTCCTGATCCTGAGTGGCGACCAGCTCTACCGGATGGATTTTCGCGCGCTGCTGCATCAGCACATCCGTTCCGGAGCAGACATCACGCTTGCAACCAAGCCAGTGGATCGAGAGCAAGTGGTGGAGTTCGGAATCATGCAAAGCGGGGCGGATCGCCGCATCACGCGGTTTGTCGAGAAGCCCAAGGATCCCAGTATTCTCGAAGAAATGAAAATGAGCCGGGAGCTGATGGCGGAGTTTGGATCGGAAAAGGAGGAGGAATTGTTCCAAGCCTCCATGGGCATTTATCTCTTCAACCGCGATGTGTTGATCGAATGCCTGAGGAACGATTTGGCCGATTTCGGCAAGCATGTTATTCCGCAATCGATTGAGCGATACAATGTCAGGGCGTATATCTTTCAGGGATACTGGGAAGACATCGGAACGGTGCGCGCTTTTTACGAGGCGAACCTCGATCTGACGGACATCTTACCTGAGTACAGTTTCTTCGACGCGAACGCGCCGATTTACACGCACCCACGCTTTTTGCCTGGCAGTAAGGTGAACGGCGCGATCTTGCGGCAAGCGATCATCGCCGACGGTTGCATCATTTCAGACGCGCATTTGGAACGTTGTGTGATCGGCGTGCGCAGCACCATCCAGAGTGGCGCCACTATTCGCGACAGTATTGTGATGGGCGCTGATTACTTCGAACAAGATCGACACGCTGATGAAAAGCAACCCGCCATCGGGATTGGACGCAATTGCGTAATCGATCGCGCGATCATCGATAAGAATGCGCGAATCGCCGACGGTGTCGTCATCACGCCGGAAGGAAAACCGGCGGATTTCGATGGCGATAATTATTTCATCCGCGACGGGATTGTGATCGTTCCGAAAAACGCAGTCATTCCTGCCGGTTTTTGGATTTAAAGAGCCGCGATCGACAAGCGGATGTCGATCTTAGCGGTGCTCGTTCATCCGGGCCAATTGCGGATCACCGAGTTCCCAGGATTCCTGCTTGTTCCAGGGCATGGTGGATTCGCGTTTGTCGTTCGGATCTTGAACCAGACGAGTGTCCTTCTCGGCCGCACAGGAAGCTAACGCTCCGGCTACGGCCACAAGCAATAATGCGTTCGCAATCGTTTTTCTAATCTCAGGAATTACCCGCATAAATAACAATGTCTCCAGGTTGCACTTGGACGCCACGCGCCAAACTGCCGGTAATGATATCGCCGATAGCGGCGGAAGGTTCAACTGAAGAAATGCGGATTTTCCCAATCAGCGATCCCCCTCGCACAACGAGCATCTCCGCGTTCGGCTCGACCCCTTGGCGGCCGCCGAGATTGAGGACGACGAAGTTGTAAGCCTGATTTACGGCAAGCACAGTTCCACGAACACCCGATTTTGCAGCTGCCGTCACACGGCGTTTTTTGTCTTCCTCGAGCTGAAAAGAAGGACCTGGGACCGTGCGGATCTTGTCCGACAACAATGTTTTTTCGCGTTCTGCCGCGTCGAGTCGGTTGCGGGCGTCCTCCAATTGTGCTTGTAACTCGACTGTCGATGGAGCTCCGGGATTAACGGATGACTTCGTTGTGCCTTCCTCTACACGAGTGTGCAACACGACGATCTCAGCTTCCTTCGCTTGCAATCTTGTCTGCAAATCAGCTTTTTCGGCCTGGATTTTGATAAGGTCAGCTTCCGCTTTGGCAGTTTTGCTTTCCGTTCCAGAAAATCTGGCACTGGCCTCAGCCACACTGGTTTCGCGAGTCTTCAACTCTCTTTCTTGAGCGGCGCGGCGCCGCTCGGCCCTATCCCGCTCGGCCATGGCACTGGCAGCGCTCAGGCGGAGCGACTTCACCTTCTGATTATTGAGAACGCCAAAGACTACCGATAGTGCCAGGAACACGGCCGAAACGGCGATCAGATTCCTGGGCGTAATCGCGAATGTCATGATGGGGAACGAGCTGAGCCGACAGGAATTTTATAACCGCGTTCGAGCTGGAAATGCAATCCGATTGTTAGGATTAGAGCCAAATCCTACTTGTCTCGATTGTGCATTGCGTTAAACGCCCTGCCCATCTATAGAGGCATTCATGGGTCAGCAACATCGAGTTCGAGTGAAACGCAAACGACGAAAGGCATATTTGAAGCGCAAACGAGTTGCTTTCAGAGGAACGCGCCGCGATCCGGCCAAGCCCAAGGCGAAGAAACAGCCGGCTGGGAAAGAATAGACGCGCCTTCTGTCCCGCGGCACGTTGGCAGAATTACCGATGCGTGCGCGCTATCTGATTGTAGACGGACACAGCGTCATTTTCGCGTGGCCGGAACTTCGGGCTCTTCACGAAAGGCGCTCATCGCTTGGGCGCGAAGCTTTGATCAAACAACTTCGGCATTATCAGGATTGGACGGGGGTTCACGTGGCTGTCGTATTTGATGGTCGCGGTTCGAAGGTCAGTGAACTGTCCGATCCGGGCGAGATACAGATATTCTATTCGCGTGCAGGGCAGACGGCCGACGCCGTCATCGAGCGGCTGGCCGCAAAATACGCGGCGGATTCTGATCTGATCGTGGCAACATCAGATTCCATGGAACGCCAAACGGTTATGGCTCTGGGCGCGGAATGCGTTTCGCCGGAAGGGCTGCGCGACCTCTTGAATGAGGCTCGCTCTCGCTGATCCGAGAATCGAATTTTCGCTCAGGCCGCCCCGAGAAGGGCGGGATGTTCCCGATTCGCCTGATGTTGGGAGCTCTGATGAGGATTTGCGAGCACGCGTGAAAGCACGCAGTAAAGCTGTTCGATCGGCAGGTTCTTGCTCACGTAACCGTTTGCGCCTGCGTTGAGCGCGGCATTCATTTTCTCGTCGTTGTAACCCAGCCCGGTGAAAACGATAATCGGCAGGTGTGAGTTAATCTCGCGGATAAAGGAAATAAGGGTAACCCCATCCACTTTGGGCATTTTTAGATCGATAATCGCGACGTCGCAATCGTGGTGGGCCAGCCAGGCGGCGGTTTGAAAACCATCCGTTAGTGAATGGCAAGTGTGCCCCCGTTGGTGGAGGTAAGTAACGAGGAAGTTTGCGATGGCCGGATCATCATCGACGATGAGAAACTGAAAGGAATCGCGGGCGACCATCTCCATACACTCTATATTTTCTATAATCATAAAAGCACTATCCTTGCCACCCCGCCTTCCTTCTTCTTTTCCCTCGCAAAACTCCGCTTTTCTCCACGCGAAGCCGTCAACCTCGCAACTTTGAATCGCATTGCCTCGCGGAATTCCTATAAGCCGAGCTTTTTCTCGATCGCTTTGACGCGCTCGATGAGCTTGCCGAGCCGGTGCACCCAGGCGGTGTGTTGCTTTGCCGCGGCCAGCGGGACGATCGGGGTCGACCACCAAGTGCCGCCGGAAATGCTCTTCGTGACTCCGGCTTGGGCACCAACGATGGTGCCATCGCCGATCTCGATGTGACCGGCGACCCCAACCTGACCGCCCATCAAGACACCCTCGCCAATGCGGGTGCTGCCCGAGATTCCGGTCTGCGCCGCAATGACGGTGTGCTTTCCGATGACGACGTTGTGGGCAACCTGAACAAGATTGTCAATCTTGACCCCTTCTTGAATCCAAGTTCGTCCAAAGCGGGCCCGATCAATCGTGGTGTTCGCACCAATCTCGACATCATCATCGATTTGGACGATCCCCAACTGCGGCACTTTTTCGTAGCGGCCGTGCGCCTGTTCAAAGCCGAAACCATCGGCGCCGATGACCGCACCGCTGTGAATGACAACTCGCGCTCCAATGCGAGTGCGCTCACGAATCGTGACGTGCGCGTAAATCGTGCAGCCAGCGCCGATGGTTGTTTCGTGGCCAATGTAGCAGCCGGCCCCAATCACCGAGTTGTCGCCAATGTTGACGCCCGGTTGGATGACGGCGTTTGGCTGGATGGAAACGTCTTTCCCAAGTCTTGCACTAGGATCGACAATCGCGCTTGGATGAATACCCGGCGCGAATTCGATCGGTTTCGGCGCGAATTTCAGAACAACTTGCTCAAAGGCCTTGGCCGGATTGGAAACACGAATCAGGGCGGGTGAGATCTCTTCCGAGAAATTGAGCGGAACGAAAACAGCAGAGGCGCGCGTCTTGTGCAGCTGGGTCGCGTATCTGGGATTAGCGAAGAAACTAATCTCTCCTGGGGTTGCTTCCGCCAGGGAAGCGGCGCCCGTAATTTTCTGTTGGGGATCGCCGCGAAGTTCGCCTCCGGACAATTTTTCGAGTTCCTGAAGCGTGAAGCTCATTTGATTCCGGAGGCCGGGCGGATTTCCGCCAAATGACGATGTCGATCCTATGATTTCACGCTCGCGCGAACAGCGTCCAGTTGTCCGGCGGAACCAAGCTTCCCGTTCTTATGCGCGATGAAGTTTGCGTATTCCTCAACGAAGATTTTTCCCGGCGGCCGAAAATCGAATTGCTCGGGATGATCGCGGAAGAACTCGCGATGCACGCGCGTCCAGACCAGGCGTCCATCAGTGTCGATATTAACTTTGGTGACGCCAAGTTTTGCCGCGGGCAGATATTCTTCTTCGTTTACGCCGCGGGCGGAAGGATCGAGTTTGCCGCCGGCCGCATTGATGCGCTCGACTTCGGATTTCGGGACGCTAGACGAACCATGCATGACGATTGGCGTTGGCGGCAATCCGGCTTTCTTTAAGTTGTCGCGAATTCCTTCGATCACATCGAAGTGCAATGATTGTTGACCTTTGAATTTGTAGGCGCCGTGGCTGGTGCCGATGGCCGCGGCAAGTGAATCGCACTTGGTTTTTTTGATGAACTCAACTGCTTCCTCGGGATTGGTGAGGGAAGCGTGGCCTTCATCGACCTTGATGTCCTCTTCCACGCCGCCCAGCATTCCGAGCTCGGCTTCCACGCTAATGCCCTTGGCGTGGGCGCGATCGACCACACGTTTTGTGATTGCGACATTCTTATCGAAAGGCTCGTGCGATGCATCGATCATGACAGAGCTGTAGAAACCTGATTCAATGCAATCGTAGCAAGTCTCCTCGTCGCCATGATCGAGATGCACGGCGAAGATGGCTTCGGGAAAAATTCCCTCGGCCGTGCGCAGCATCGCCTCGAGCATGCGCTTGTCTGCATATTTCCGAGCGCCCTTGGAAAGTTGCACGATGAAGGGCGCCTTGCTTTGCATGTTGCCGCGGAACAGACCGAGAATCTGTTCCATGTTGTTAATGTTATAGGCGCCGACGGCGAATTTTCCGTAGGCGACTTTGTAGAGTTGAGCGGTGGTGACGATCATAAAATGACGATGCCGATCTTAGGGTGAAATCGAAAAACCCCGACGAATCTAACGATGAAATCGGATAATGCCACTCCGGCTCGGAGCGAAGTTCGAAATTTCGTCAGCTCTTGGAGCTGGCCGGCAGGACAATGCTTACGAGCGTGCCGCGAGAGGTGGAATCGATATCGACCCGGCCGTTGTGATCGAAGACGGTGCGTTTCACGATGGGGAGGCCAAGCCCCATGCCGCGCGGCTTTGTCGTGCAGAACGGCGAAAAAACCTTGTCTCGCAATTCGGCGTCGATGCCTTTCCCGTTGTCTTGGACGGTAACGACAACGCCATCGCTCTTTTTGCCTTGGCGAAGCGGTTTCGCCGCCAGGGTGATGCGGGGCTTGTTCTTACCCGATAAAGCCTCGGCCGCATTCACCACCAAATGGGCGAATGCTTCGGCTAAGGCCGTTTCGTCGCCGAGCACTTTGGGCAAATCATTTGGAAGCGACGTCTCAACCGCCACTTTACCATTCACTCCGAAGCGTGAACGGGCGATTTCGATTCCCTTTTTCACCGGCGACCGAACATCAATCGGCTTAAGTGTGAGGTCCGGCGGATGAGCGAAATCACTAATCTGCGTGATGATTTTATCAAGACGATCGACTTCGCCGACAACGATCTCATTGAATTCTTTCCGGAAATCGGCGTCGTCGAAGCGTTCCGGAAGCAACTGGGCAAAGGTCTTGATTGCGACGAGCGGATTCCGAATTTCGTGGGACATACTCGCGGCCAGATCGGCCCAGAAAGCCGCTCGATCGACGAGGTCCTGCTTTTGGCGCAACTTCTCTTCGACGGTGAGATCCTGCACGACCGCGACGGCACCGAGTGGCGTGTCGTGAGCCAACAAGCGTCGTGTTTCTACGGAAAGCGAGCGGCGCGTCTTCTTGTCAATCCACAGACGCACCGGCAGATTGCTGGTGGTCTCGAGTGCATCGCGCAAAAAAGCGGCGAGTGTTCCACCCGCCGCTTCGACCGGCTTGTTCAAAACGTCGGAACCGGACAAACCAAGGATTTTTTCGGCCGTGGCATTGAGCGTTCGGATGATTCCGTCCTCATCGATCGCGACAATTCCCGGCGGAATCGATTTGAGGAGAGTCTCGGCCAAGGTTTTTTGCACCGCCGTTTCCTCATAAAGGAGAGCATTCTCGAGAACCGTCGAAACATGCTCGGCCAGGATGGTGAGACCCTCGAGATCGGAATACTCGAATCGCTGACCGGTTAAACGGTGACCGAAAAAGAGCCAGCCGATAATTCGTCCGCGCGCGTAGAGAGGAACAATTACGTCCGCGCCGAAGGTATCGAGGGCACGGCGTAATAGAGCACGCTCCCCTTGCTCGGATGTTTGCGCGAGACTGGCGCGCGAAATCAAGTGCGCATGCAATTCGAACCAACGCACCAGGGCGTCGCGTTCGTCAAATTCTACCTCGTCTGTCTCTGGCAAACAGCGCAAGCCGGCACGCAACCGATAGCGCTCGCCCTGGCGAATCTTCGAAAAAATTCCGACGCGTGTAACTCCCGCGGCATCGGCAATACTCTCGACGAGACCAGTAAGCAGAGCATCGACATTTTCGAATCGGCGGAAAACGCGCGGGAAGCGAAGTAGTTTCAATGGAGACGCGCCGGCCCGTTCAACTATCGGTTCAAACGTGCGCGGCAGTTCGGTCATGGAAGTGATTGTCGATCTTTCGCGCAGGTCGCGGTTTTCCTGGAGGACTTTGAGGTGATCAAAAGCGCGTTCGACGAGCGCCTGGAAGCGGTGCCGATCCAATTGCAAATCCTCGGTCGCATAAACGCCGGATTGCTCTGCCTCCCGAAATGGTTCGGAACGCACTGTGCCAAGTGCGGCGATTAGGACTTCGGGCCAGTCTTGTTGGAGCTGGTCGATCAGGTCGTGGCTTTCTTTGGCGCGAAGATCAATAATGCACAGGGCCGGGCTCGACTGTTGAAGAACGGCGACGAGACGATCCGCATTCGCCACATGTCGAATCTGGGCGATGATGCGGAGGTACGCCTTGATCTTGCGAACGAGATCAGGGTCCTGCGTGTAGAGAACGGCGACCGGGCGGGAGGTCATGCCGCGACCACCTCAGTGTCGAAGCGCACGAGCGGAAGCAAGATATGGAAGGCTGTGCCTTTCTTCAGTTCGCTCTCCACTTCGATCTGGCCGCCGTGTTCCTGAATGATTCCGTGAACAACGGAAAGCCCCAATCCGGTACCATAGTCCTTGGTCGTAAAGAATGGATCGAAGACATGCGGGATGTCTTCGGCGCGAATTCCTTCTCCGGTATCGCGAATCGTGATGCGAAGAATCTCATGGGCCTTGCCGTTGGTTTGCGTAAGAGCCGAGACCCAGTCTTCATCGCCGCGAATCTCCGTGCGCACATTCAGTTCGCCCGTCGTTTTCATCGCATCCATGGCGTTGAGAAAGAAGTTGAGGAAGACTTGCTCGAGTTGGTCGGCATCGGCCCGGATCGTATCAACATTTGCCTCCCAAGAACGAGTTAATTTGATATCTTTTTGATATAATCGATGGCCGACGAGGAGGAGCGACTTCTCTAGGACCTCGTGAACGTGCATCGGTTTGAGGACGGGCTTGGCCGGCCGCGCGAAACGCAGCAGTTGATTGACAAGTGAATCGATGCGCGCGATTTCGTGCCCGATAAGGTTGGAGAACGTTTCCCGAAAATCCGAGTCCTGATATCGCTCTGGCAATAACTGCGCGAATGTCTTGATGGAAACGAGCGGGTTCTTAATTTCGTGGGCCATGCCGGCGGAAAGTGTGCCTAAACTCGCGAGTCGGTCGCTGCGGCGAATTTGCAATTCGAGGCGTTTTAGGGCGGTAATATCGGTCAACACCATGAGTGCGCCGAGCATCTCGCCGCTTTGACCATGAAAAATGGAGCTGCTCGTCCGCACGACGACGCTGCGGTCGTCCGGACGCAGGACAAGCTCGCCGTTGTCCTGGCTTTGGCCGGTGCGCAATGTTTCGCGCAACGTATCTCGAAGCGGAGGGGGCAGTTTATCCAGGGACTGATCTTCAATTTCGCGCGGATTGAGTTCGGTAATCTGGCCGGCTTCATTGTTGAACACAGTGATGCGTTCGTCTAAACCGGCCGCGATCACTCCGGTGGTGAGGTTTTCAAGCAGCGTTTCATTGTAGATCTTCGCGTTCTGCACTTCCGTAAACAGCTGCGCATTCTCGATTGCGACGGCGAGTTGCCCGCACAAGACCTGGAGTGCGCTCTGTTCGACACTCCCATAAATGCGCCCGGAGACCCGGGGGCCGAGCAACATGACGCCCGCCAGGTGGTCGCGGGAAAAAATTCCGATGGCGACCGCGATCTGGAGCGAGTCCAACTGCCGCATGACGCGTTCGAGTTGCGGGCTGGGACGAGCGCGATGCAATTCGTCTAATACAATCGGCTCCCGACCCGCTTCCAGCTGGGCAATTGTGGCCTGGTCGCGACTCAATTCCAAAGGGCCGAGACGCGCGCCAGGCTGAACAACCGGATATTGCTGAGCAAAGCCGTGTTTATGGGGAAGAAGAATGAAAACCCGGTCTGTCCCAACAGCTCCGGCCACAGTGTTGGCAAATCTTTCCAGCAAGTCGCTCAGAGTGGTGACGGAGCTTAATATTTTTGCTGCTTTGCTGACAGTCGCCCGAAAATCCAAACCGTGCTCGCCGATGAAAAGCCGCTCGGCGAAACGTTGCGAAATACCTCGCGCCGGCGCCATCGCAAAAGCAACTACAATCGCGGCGGCAATGTGCGCGATGGGGTGCGAATTATTTACGGCGGGTGATTGAAGCGCAGTCGCGACC
>Ga0208991_1000215_pt1 | contig 12793 bp, 12 predicted proteins | sample MedBloCAOM3_M2_FD_187855 | JGI IMG/M metagenome (GOLD analysis project Ga0208991, IMG submission 187855) | Forest soil microbial communities from El Dorado National Forest, California, USA - Mediterranean Blodgett CA OM3_M2 (SPAdes) (version 2) | ecosystem: Environmental > Terrestrial > Soil >...
CCGCCATGCTGAGTGCCTGCATGCTGGGCCGCTCCTTCGCCATCGTGAGCTTCGCCAAGGCGCTCGAGCCATGGTTCGCCGAGATCGTCGCCTGGCACGGCCTGTCCGGCCGCTGCGCCGCCATCCGCATGCTCGACGAGGGCTTCCGGTCGATTGACGACGTGCAGGACGAGAAGGAAGCCGTGCTGATCGAGCTGGCGCTGCGCACGGTGACGGACGATGGCGCCGACGTCGTCATCCTGGCGGGCGCACCGCTCGCCGGTCTTGCCAACAAGATCAGGGATCGCGTGCCGGTGCCGCTGGTCGACGGCATCCAGGCCGCCGTCGTGATGGCCGAAGGGCTGGTGCGCATGAAACCGCGCAAGGCCACCGCCGGCACCTACCGCCGGCCAGCGGCCAAGGACTCCAAGGGTCTTTCCGCCGCGCTTGCCGACGTGATCGGCCACCGGGATTCGTGACGTGACTCGTGATCTTTCAGGCTACGGGCGCACGCCGCCAAATCCGAAGTGGCCCGGCGGCGCGCGGGTCGCGGTGTCGTTCGTCATCAATTTCGAGGAAGGCGCGGAGATGTCGCTGTCCTCGGGCGATGCGCTGAACGAGAAGGTCTACGAGGTCACCGACGAAGTCGTGGGCGTTCCCGATCGCTGCATGGAATCGCACTTCGAGTACGGCACCAAGGCTGCCTGGTGGCGGATCGCCGACACGCTCGAGCGGCTGGGTGTCGCCACGACCGTCAGCACCTGCGGCCAAGCGGCCGAGCTCTCGCCCTGGCTTATCCAGGATGCAGTGAAACGCGGCCACGAGATTTCCTGTCACGGCTGGCGCTGGGAGAAACACGCCCACATGGACGAGGCGGCGGAGTGCACGGCGATCGCTCGCACGGTGAAAGTGCTGACCGAGATTGCCGGGACACGGCCCGTCGGCTGGCACACCCGCTCCACGCCCTCGCCCAACACGCGCCGTCTGCTCGTCGAGGAAGGCGGTTTCCTCTACGACAGCGACGACTATTCCGACGACCTGCCGTTCTTCGTCGAGGTATCAGGCAAACGGCACCTGGTGCTGCCCTACAGCTTCGACACCAACGACATGCACTATCACCAGGGTTTCCACCGCTTCGTGACGGCGCGCGACTTCGCCGAGTACACGACCGACGCCTTCGACACGCTGTGGGCCGAGGGCGAACGTCAGCCGAAGATGATGTCGATCGGCCTGCACCTGCGCATGATCGGCCGGCCGGGCCGCATCGCCGCCCTCGACCGCATCGTGGCGCACATGAACAGCAAAGGCGGCGCCTGGTTCGCCACGCGCCGGCAGATCGCCGAGCACTGGCTGGCGCGCTTCTAGGCCTTCGCCTTTGGCCGCACGATCTTGATGGTCGACGTCGCGTGCACGATCAGGCGGCCCTTCTCGTCCTTGAGGTCGCCGTCCAAAAAACCGACCGAGCCGCCCCAGCGCATCACCCGGCCCTCGGCATAGACGATGCCCGGACCCATCGCCTCGAAGAAGCTGATCTTGAGCTCGAGCGTGGGCACGGCGACGGCGAGCCTGCCCTTGACGATGGCGGCGTTGGCCATCGCCGTATCGACCATGCCGGTGAGGAAGCCGCCCTGGCAGATCTTGCCTTGCGAATGACAGAAGGCGGGCACGACCTCGAAGCGAAAGCGCGCATAGCCGCGCGCGGAATCGATGTCCAGTAGCTCGCCGTTCAGGGTTTGCACCGCCTCGGCCGGCTGCGCGCGGAGCGCGGCCAGGATTTCGGAGTCGTGCGAGAGGTCCTTGGGAAAATGCTGAAAGTCGGGATGCACTGAATTCATGCGGCGCGGACTATAACGACTGCGCGCTGCTATGCACCTTCTCGAGCAATTCGATCAGGGTCCGCGTTTCGGCCGACGAAAGACCCGACGCGATGCGCTTCTCGTGCGCTCGCACCAGTCGGGCGAAGCGCGCCAGCGCCTTCCCGCCCGTTGGTGTCAACGCAAGCGCATGGGTGCGGCCGTCGGTCGGCGAGCGATGGCGCATCAGCAGGCCACGCGCCTGCAGCCGGTCGAGGATCGGCACCAGGGTCGAGCGGTCGATACCGAGCGCGCGTGCCAGCGCCATCTGGCTCAGCCCTGCATTGCGGTCGACCAGCACCAGCAGGCCGAACTCGCCCGGCGTCAGCGCCTCGCCGGCTTTCGAAAAGGTCGCGGCGAAGTCACCGAACACCGCCGACTGGGTGCGACGGAGCATATAGCCCAGCAGCGACGGCAACAGGCCCCGATCCAAGGCAGGGATTGGTTTGGCGGGTGGACGGCCCATGATAGGAGTGGTAAACGGAGATTGTTTGGGGATCAAACAAATTCTCGCATCGCCCATGAGCTTCAAAGTCCGCATCGCCCAGGCCGACCGCACCATCGACGTTCCGACCGGCGCCACCATCCTGGCGACGGCGCTCGATGCCGGCATCTCCTATCCTTTCGGCTGCCAGTCGGGCAATTGCGGCGCCTGCAAGTCGCATCTCGTGAAGGGCGAGGTAATGATGGAAGGCTATTCCGAATTCGCCCTGTCCGACGAGGAGAAAGCGCGCGGCCTCATCCTCGCCTGCCGCGCCGTCCCGTGGGAAGACAGCGAAGTCGCCTGGCTGGAGGAGGACGACCTGATCGTCCATCCGCGCCGCCTGCTCGACTGCAAGGTCGTCGGTCTCGACGACGCCACGCACGACATCAAGCGCATTCGTCTGGCGATCGCCTCCGGCGGGCCGTTCGACTTCTCGGCCGGCCAGTTTGCCTCCGTCACTTTCGAAGGCTGTCCGCCGCGCGACTACTCCATGGCCAACGTGCCGGGCGATCCGGTGCTGGAGTTCCACGTGCGGCAAACCTCGGGGGGCGCCACCAGCATCCATGTCGCGACCAAGCTCAAAGTGGGCGATCCCGTGCGGGTCGAGGGGCCGTTCGGCCCGTCCTATCTGCGCGAAGGCCATCGCGGGCCGATCATCGCCGTCGCCGGCGGTTCGGGCATGGCGCCCATAAAGTCGGTCGTCGAGCGGGCGCTGCAGAAGGCGCTGCCGAATCACATCTATTTCTATTTCGGCGTCCGCACCGAACGCGACCTCTACCTGCACGACCACTTCACGGCACTGGCAAAGAAACACGACAATCTGCATTTCATCCCGGTGCTGAGCGAAGGCGACGGCACGAATGTCCGTCACGGGCTGGTGCACGAAGCCGTCGCCGCCGACTTCGACGAGTTCGACGGCTGCAAGGCCTACCTCGCCGGCCCGCCGGTCATGGTCGAAGCGGCGACCAAACTGTTCGAGCAGCGCGGCATGCGGCGCGTCGATATCCATGCCGACGCGTTCTACACCGCAGCCGAAATGGCCAATGCCGGAAAAAAGACGGGAGCAGAACTATGACGGGACTCCTGGAAGGTCGCTCAGCGATCGTCACCGGCGCCGGCCGCGGCATCGGCCGCGCCATCGCCGAGGCTCTGGTGGCCGAGGGCGCCAGCGTGATCGTGGCCGACAACGGCGCCTCGATCGGCGGTGACGGCGGCGATCCGGAAGTCGCGCGCGAGACCGCCAAAGCGCTGGGCAAGAAGGCGATTGCCTTTAGCGAGAGCGTGGCCTCGCCCGGCGTCGCCAAGCATCTTGTCGAACTGGCCGTCAAGCAATTCGGCGGCATCGACATCGTGGTGAATAATGCGGCGATCCTGCGCGACGCCTTCGTGTTCCGCGCCGATCCGGGCGACTGGGACGCGGTGATCCGCAACAACCTCTCGGCGCCCTTCTATTTGATCAACGCCGCGTCCGCCGTGATGCGCGATCAAGGCAAGTCGGGCCGTGGCGGCCCAAGCAGCGACAAGGGTGGTGGCTACGACTGGGGCCGCATCGTCAACATCGTCTCCTCGGCCGGCCTCTACGGAAACCTGGGCCAGGCGGCTTATGCCAGCGCCAAGGCGGGCCTGTTCGGGCTGACGCGCGTGACGGCGATGGATCTGGCGCGCGCCCAGATCACGGCCAATGCCGTGGCGCCTTTCGCGCGCACCCGCGTCACCGACATCATCCAGCCCGCCAACGAGGCGCAGAAGACCTATAAGGAGCGCGCGCTCAAGATCGGCGCGCACCACGTCGCCAACCTGGTGACCGCGCTCTGCTCGCCGGCCGGCAAGGGCATCACCGGGCAATTGCTGGGCGTGCGCGGCCGCGAGGTGTTCCTGTTCGGCCAGCCGCGACCCGTCGCTCGCCTCGAAGCGGGCGCGCCGGCCACGCTCGCCCAGGATCTCAGCACCAAGCTTTCGGACAAATTCACCGACCTCACCACCGATCTCGAGGCCTTCAATACCGACCCTCTCGTTTGAGGAGACCCCCATGAGCGGCCCCATCGTCGTCAAGACCGTCGAGGAATTGCAGGCTGCGCCCGAGGAGTATCGCGAGGCCATCGCCAAGCTGGTGATCAGCCACGCCGTCAACGAGCTCTATGGCGCGCAGGTGTTCGACGAGCCGGCCATCGCCTATGCACCGACCCCCTACGCCAAGTGGCTGACCTGCCGCGTGGCCATGGAAGAGTACGGCCATCACGTGCGCTTCAAGCAACTCGGCATCCAGATGGGCATCCCCGAGGAGCGCATGATGCCGGGCGCCGGCAAGCGGCCGCTGTCGATCTTCGAGTTCCCGCTGAAGACCTGGCAAGAGTTCGTCGCCATCAAGCTTCTAGCCGACCTCGCCGAGATCCTGCAGGTCGAGGACCTGCTGCATTGCACCTTCCATCCGCTGCGAAACCTGGCGCGTGCCACCATGCCGGAGGAGCGCTTCCATGCGCAGTTCGGCGAGGATTTCACCGCCGAGCTGATCAAGACGCCCGAGGGCAAGGCCACCCTGCAGGCGGCGATTGACGAATACTTCCCCTACCTGCCGTCGTTCTTCGGCGGCTCGAAGTCGAGGAACAACGAGATCTTCCGCAAGTGGAACATCAAGCAGCGCACCAACGACGAGATGCGCCAGGACTTCATGAGGCGCGCCACCGAGGTCACCACCAAGTACGGCCTTACTTTGCCGGAGGTCCGGCAGGCGGCGTGAGCCAGGTCGTCATCCTGCCGCGCGTCTTGCTCGATCAGGTGAAGACCGAGCTGCGCGCCGCAGCCTGGTTCGCCGCCCTGGGCGAGCCGTTGACCGGCGGCGATCGTGCCGACGCCGATGCCTACGCCAAGGCGCTTGGACTGGGTACGCTCGTTCTCGGACAGGCGCGCGATTGGCCGGAAGCCGAACGGGTCTTGAAGGCGCCCGACTGGTCGCCGACCTGGTGGGATCGCGAAGAGGTGCAGCGTCGGCGGCTGCTGGCCGAGGCCGAAGCGCGCTATCCTGAGCGTGCGCTATGGACGTCGCTCACCGAACTCACCACGGAGTTGGGCGACACCGTGCACGGCAAGGCGGGCATCGCCGCGGCGCGCATGGGCGGCGCCGCGAAAGCCTCGATCCATGTCGCCGCCGGCGCCGCCGCGCAGGCAGCCTATCAACTGGCGCTGGCACGACTGGCCGAAGAGGCCGCTCCGCCCTTCGAAAGCAAGTTTCGTCTGTTCGCCGCGGGACGCTGGCCGCTGGGCGTCGTGGGCTCTACGCTGGTCCTCTTCTGAGAGGACTTCCATTCCCATGACGTCTTATGCGGCGCCGGCGCGCACGATCGGCCGGCTGAAGCGGCCGTTCGGCAATCTCTACTACGAAGTGTCGGGCAGCGGACCCGCCCTGTTGTTCGCCCACGGGCTGGGCGGCAACCACCTGAGCTGGTGGCAGCAGGTCGCGCACTTCGCGCCACGCTACACCTGCGTGACCTTCGCCCATCGCGGCTTCGCGCCGTCGGATGCGGTGCCGGGCGGCCCCGATGCCGCCGACTATGCGGGCGACCTCGCCGCACTGATCGATCATCTGAAGTTTTCCGACGTGCGCCTGGTTGGCCAGTCGATGGGCGGCTGGACCATGCTGGAATACGCGATCGCCCATCCGGCAACGGTGAAGGCGCTGGTGCTGAGCTCGACATCCGGCACGCTCGACCGTCGCGGCTGCGATCCATCGGGTGGCGGCCAGTACGACGCCTGGCTGAAGGATGCGGAAGCCAGGATCAAGGATGGCGCGGCCAAGGGCATCCACCCCGCAATGGGCGCGCCGGCGGCGGCGCGCTCGCCTGCCCTGCACCTTCTCTATCGCAGCATCGACGACATGGCGGGCATTCCGGACAAGGAGAAAGTCCGCGCGGGCCTGCGCCGCGCCGCCAAGCGCACGCTTCCCGAACTCAAAGGTTTCACCGTGCCGACCTTGTTGATTGCCGGGGGCGAGGACGTGGTCTTTCCGCCCTTCCTGGCAAGCGCCATCGCGACAGCCCTGCCCTGCGCCGAGGCGCAAATGATTCCCGAGGCTGGCCACTCGCCATATTTCGAGCAGGCCGCTACCTTCAACGCGCTGGTCGACGCCTTTCTGGCGCGCCAGCGCTGAGGAGCCACGGCGTTGCTTCAGTTGGATCGCTTTCCGCGCGTGCGTCTGGGACACCTGCCGACGCCGCTCGAACCGATGGCGCGTCTGTCGGCTCATCTCGGCGGGCCGACGCTCTGGATCAAGCGCGACGACTGCACCGGCCTTGCCACCGGCGGCAACAAGACGCGCAAGCTCGAATTCCTCGTGGCCGACGCCCTCGCCCAAGGTGCCGACACGCTGATCACCCTGGGGGCGCTGCAATCCAACCACGCGCGCCAGACGGCGGCCGCAGCGGCTAAGCTCGGGCTGAAATGCGTGCTCGTCCTGGAGGAGCGCGTCTCGCAGGCGACCGACGCCTATCGCCACAACGGCAACGTCCTGCTCGACCACCTGCTCGGCGCCACGGTGAAGTATGTACCGCGCGACAGTTCGATGACGGCAGCCAGCGAGATGGCGGCCGACGAGGTGCGGCGCGCCGGCGGCCGACCCTATGTCATTCCTGGCGGCGGTTCGAACGCCATCGGCACGCTGGGCTATGTCGGCTGCGCGCTGGAAATCCTGCAGCAGGCGGCGGGGCTCGGCGTCAGGATCGACCGCGCCGTGCATGCGACCGGCAGCAGCGGCACGCAGGCCGGACTGATCGCCGGCTTTGACGGCATGCGAAGCGGCGTGCGCGTGCTGGGCATCACGGTCGGCCGGCCACGCGACAACCAGGAAAAGAACGTCGCTCGCCTGCTCGACGCGACGTGGGCGCATCTCGGCATGACGGGTGCTGCGGCGCACGACAACATCGAGGCCAACGACCAATATTTCGGCGAAGCCTACGGCATCCCGACCCCGGCCATGAAAGAGGCCGTCGGCCTGCTGGCCGAGACCGAGGGCGTGCTGCTCGATCCAGTCTATTCCGGCAAGGCGATGTCGGGCCTGATCGACCTCGTGCGCAGGCGCGTGTTCGGCAAGGACGAGAACATCGTGTTCGTTCACACCGGCGGCCAGGCCGGGCTCTTCGCCTACGAGCCCGCGTTCGCCGCCTGAAGGAGGAGACCCGTGTCCAAGGACAATCCGCGGATCGCCGTTCTCGGCTTCGCCATCGAGTGCAACCGGTTCTCGCCGGTCACCACCGCGGCGGACTTCGAGCAGGACGTCGACATCCGCGGCAATCAGATCGTGAGCGAGGCCCGCTCGGGCGCCTCGATCACCATGCCCGACCTGCCGGGCTTCTTCACCGAGATGGATCGCACCGGGCAGTGGACGCCGGTGCCGTTGCGCGTGGCGCTGGCCCAGCCCGGCGGCCCGGTCGAGGAGAGCTTCTTCCGCAATTTCCTGATCGACATCGAGGCGGGCCTCAAGGCGGCCGGACCGCTCGATGCGGTGTTCATTTCCGCCCATGGCGCCGCCCTGGCCGAGGGCACGGACGATCCCGACGGCGATCTTTTCGAGATCGTGCGCAAGCATGTCGGTCCCGACATTCCTGTCGTCGCCGTGTTCGACCTGCACGCCAACGTCTCGCACAAGATGATCGACAATCTCTCGGTGTTCGTGGGGTACCTCGAGAATCCGCACACCGACATCTACGAACGCGGCGTCGAGGCCGCCAAGCACATGCGCGAGTGCCTGGCCGGCGCGCGCACGGTCATCACCATGGTCAAAGTACCTCTGGTGCCGCCGCAGATCTCGCTGCTGACCGCCAAAGGGCCCTATGCCGACCTGATCAAGTACGGCCAGACCAAAGTGGGCGGCGACATTCTCAACGTTTCAGTGATGGCGGGCTTCGCCTACAGCGACAGCCCCAAGAACGGCCTGACGGCGGTGGTGACGGCGCGCAACGCCAACCGGCAGGCGGCAGCCCGCCTCTCGCTCGACATCGCCAAGCGCGCCTGGGGCATGAAGGAGCGTTTCAAGCGCGCGATGATGTCATTGGGCGACGCGGTCCAGTTCGCCGTGTCGGTCGGCCGCGACCGGCGGCGCAAGCCGATCATCCTGGCCGACGTCGCCGACAATCCCGGCGGCGGCGGCCGTGGCAACACCACCTATCTGTTGCGGGCGCTGAAAGGCGCCCGGGCGCAGCACGTGTTGTTCGGCGTGTTCAACGACGCGGCGGTGGCCGCCAAGGCACATGAGCTGGGCGAAGGCGCCATCTTCACCGCCTCGTTCAACTCGCAGGAGCACCAGGAATTCTCCCTGCCGTTCGACTCAGAAGCCAAGGTGGTCAAGCTGTCGGATGGCCGCTATGTCGGCCGCCGTGGCGTCCTGAAGAACGTGTCGTCCGACATGGGCCCGTCGGCCCTGCTCGACCTGGGCGGCATCCAGCTCGTGGTGATCAGCCACCGCTGCCAGTGCATGGACCCGCGGCAGTTCGAGATGTTCGGCCTCGACATTGCCCAGGCGCGCGTCGTCGTGGTCAAGAGCCGCGGCCATTTCCGCGGCGGCTTCGACGAATTCTTCAAGCCCGACCAGATCTACGAAGTCGACTGCCCGGGCCTGACGTCGCCGGTACTGGCGAACTTCACCTGGACCAAGCTGCCGCGGCCGGTCTATCCGCTCGACGAAGAGACGACCTGGACGCCGCCTGCGGGCGCCTGAGCTCGTGCAACGCGATCCTTACGAGCCGGAGGAGTGACCGTCGAGGACCTCATTCACCAGAAGCGGATGAGGGCAGGCCTGCAAACCGGCATCGAAGGCAAAGCCGCGCTCCATCTCATCCTCGCCGACGAACAGGCAAGCTTGCGGCATGCCTGCCAGACCAGCCCTCTGGGCGGCAACACGAAATATTTCGGGAGAACGAGCCGGACAGGCGGCAGCGAGAACACCGCCGTTCCGAGCGTGTCGCCAATATCAAAGAAGATCGACTTGATGGTCGTCATCGGACCACGACTGGGTTTGCCGCGTGGATTGTATGACTCGACTGATCTGCACGCGACTATTTTGATGATACCGATCTGCGATCTACGAAATCGGCCGCGCGGGCTTGACGGCGCCGGTACTAACGAACTTCACTTGAAGCAAGCTGCTGCGGCCGGTCTACCCGCTCGACAAAGAGGCAACCTGGGTACCACCAAGGTCTGAAGGACAGCGACCTGAAGGAGAACGCCATGCTTCGCCGCTCGCTCCTCGTCCCCATCCTGGCGTTCTGGGCCCTGCTGCCCGCCGGGCCGACATCGGCGCAGTCCGACAAGACGCTGCGGGTGGTCATGCACTCGGATCTGAAAATCCTCGATCCGATCTGGACCACCGCCTACATCGTGCGCAATCACGGCTACCTGATCTACGACACCCTGTTCGCGTTCGACGACAAGCTCGAGCCCAAGCCGCAGATGGTCGAGAGCTGGACGGTGAGCGATGACCAGCTCACCTGGACCTTCAAGCTGCGCGACGGCCTGAAATGGCATGACGGCCAGCCGGTCACCACCGCCGACGTGCTGCCCTCGATCAAGCGCTTCACCGACAAGGATGCGCTGGGCGGCCTGTTGGGCAAGTCGACCAAGGAGATGACGGCCGTCGATGAACGCACGTTCCGCATCGTGCTCAGCGAGCCGTTTGCCATGATGCTGAAGGCGCTCGCCAAGTCGGCCTCGGTACCCCTGTTCATCATGCCCAAGCGCGTCGCCGAGACGCCGGTGGCGCAGCAGATCTCGGACACGACCGGCTCGGGCCCGTACATCTTCAAGAAGGATGAATGGAAGCCGGGCGAAAAGGTCGTCTACGTCCGCAATCCCGACTACAAGCCGCGCGCCGAGCCGCCGGCGGGCCTGGCCGGCGGCAAGGTCGCCAAGGTCGATCGCGTCGAATGGGTGTCGATCCCCGACAATCAGACCGCGATCAATGCCCTGATCTCCGGCGAAGTCGACATGATCGAGGCGCCGGCGCACGACCTGCTGCCTGTCCTGGAGAAGGACAAGAACGTCGAGATCGTCGTGCCCGATACGCTCGGCCTCACCTATGTGCTGCGCTTCAACTGGAAGCAGCCGCCGTTCAACGACGTGCGCTATCGCCGCGCCGCGGCGCTTGCGCTCAATCAAAAGGACTTCCTGCAGGCCGCCATCGGCGACCAACGCTACTACAAGGTCTGCAAGGCGATGTTCGGCTGCGGTGCGCCACTCGAAACCTCGGCCGGCATGGAGGGCATGCTGGAGTCGCGTTTCGATGAATCGAAAAAGCTCCTGAAGGAGCTGGGTTACGACGGCACGCCCGTCGTCGTCCTGCAATCGACCGACGTGGCCACCCTCGTCAACCTGGCGCCCGTCGCCAAGACCCTGCTCGAGCGCGGCGGCTTCAAGGTCGACGTGCAGTCGATGGACTGGCAGACGCTGGTCGCCCGGCGCACCAAGAAGGACCCGGTCGCCCAGGGCGGCTGGAACATCGCCATGACCGCGGCGTCGGTGGTGCTGCTGCTCGATCCGGTCAACAACCACTACGCCGAGGCGAGCGGCGATCGCGCCCAGTTCGGCTGGCCGCTCGACGAGGAGGTCGAGAAGCTGCGCGCCGCCTTCGTCCGCGAAAGCGATCCCAAGAAGCAGCTCGAGATCGCCGAAAAGGTCCAGGCGCGCATCATCGGCGAGGGCGTCACCGTGCCGCTCGGCCAGTACGTGCAGCCCATGGCGCGGCGCAAGAACGTGAGCGGCAATGTGCCCTCGCCGGTCACCGTGTTCTGGAACGTCGAGAAGAAGTAGCCCGGTTCTCGAAGAGGTTGTCGTCCTCCTCGCGAAATGCGAACCTCGAAATAACGAGACGCAGCCATTCAAGGCTGCTCCGGCTTCCTTGAGGGGGAAACACCATGACCAAAGCGTCTCTGCGCGGCGTCGCGTCCGCCCTGTTCCTGACGGCCGGCCTGTCGCTCGCCGCGACCGGCGCCCACGCCCAGGCCAAGCATTACAAATTCGCCTACGACCAGCCCAACACGACCGGCTACGGCATCGTCGGCAACGTGTTCTCCGACAAGCTCAAGGAATTGAGCAAGGGCACGATGCTGATCGACCAGTATCCTGGAGCCCAGCTCGGCCAGGAGCCGCAGGTGCTGCAGCTGGTGAAGTCGGGCGACATCGAGTTCTGCATCAGCGCCTCGGCCAATGCCGCCACGCTGTCGCCGCAGGCCGGCGTGATGTCGCTGCACTTCCTGTTCCGCTCGGAAGACCATCTGGTGAAGGCGGTGGCCGATCCAGCGGTCGTCAAGGCGGTGCGCGAGATGATCGACGACACGGTCCAGGGCGCCCATGTGCTGGCGGTGACCACGCTCGGCCTGCGCAACATCTACAGCAAGCGCGAGGTCAAGAAGATCGAGGACATCAAGGGCATGAAGGTCCGCGTCCAGGCGACGCCGACGGAAGACACGATGTTCCCCGCCTACGGCGCGCAAACCGTGCATATGCCGTTCGGCAACGTCTACACCTCGCTGCAGACCGGCGTGGTCGACGCCGCCGAGAACGGCGTCAACGTCTACCTGGTGAACAAGCACTACGAAGTGGCGCCGGTCCTGTCGATGACCGAGCACGAGGCCAACAACAGCCTGATCTGGATCAGCGACAAAACCTGGTCGAGCCTGACGGCCGAGCAGAAGGGCTGGGTCCAGGCGGCGGCCGACGAGGTCGCCAAGGTCCAGCCGGCACGCGCCCTCGACCTCGAGCATCAGTCGGCGACCAAGCTCAAGGGCATGGGCGTCAAGGTCGTGACCGACGTCGACAAGTCGGGCTTCATCGCCGTGGCCACGCCCTATCTCGAGAAGATGTCCAAGGATCTCGGGCCGCATGCGGCGAAGGTCCAGCAGCTGATCAGCGCGGTGAAGTAGCGCCATACGCGCCGCGCGGCGGAGAAGCGTATGGCCGACGATCGCTCGCTGGTTCTGCAACGGCAGCGCAAATTGAAGTGGCCGGCACTCGACTGGCTCGAATCGCTGCTGATGGTGCTGTGCGGCGCGACGCTGATCGGCTTCTGCACCTCGGTCGTCTGCGACATCGTCACCCGCACCATCGGCGCGCCCTGGCTGTGGCTGCAGGAGGTCACCTCGACCTTCTTCATCTACGGCATCTTCATCGGTGCGGCGGTGGCCACGCGGCGCAACGACCATCTCTTCCTGGCGGCGGTCGGCGATTCGTTCACCGGCCGGCCGCGGCTGCTGATCGAGAGCCTGATCCGGATGGTGGTGATCTCGGTCGGGATTTTCCTGACCTACTACGGCTACATCAATTTCCTGCGCGGCTTTTCCAGCTTCCGCATGCCGTCGATGACGCCGATCGCTTCGCTCTATGCCGCGATCCCGATCAGCGGCGCCCTGATCACGCTGTTCGCCGTCGAGCAGCTCGTCAACGGCTGGCGGAACGGCTTCGAAGGCACTGCCGAGGATGATCTGCCTCCACCCGA
>Ga0208991_1000216_pt1 | contig 12792 bp, 13 predicted proteins | sample MedBloCAOM3_M2_FD_187855 | JGI IMG/M metagenome (GOLD analysis project Ga0208991, IMG submission 187855) | Forest soil microbial communities from El Dorado National Forest, California, USA - Mediterranean Blodgett CA OM3_M2 (SPAdes) (version 2) | ecosystem: Environmental > Terrestrial > Soil >...
CGGCGAGGTCCAGATCACGATTTCCTCGGCGAAACGCGACAGGTGCACCGACGCGATCGCCGCCGCCGACAAGGTTTCGAGCACGAAGTCGCGGTCCGAGACCGCGTCAAGCGAATTGGCCATCGGCCGGTCGAAGCCCAGCGCCTTTGCCGTCGCGTCGCGATCGATCGGGAACGATGTGCCGGCCAGCGCCGCAGCGCCGAGCGGCGATTCATTGAGTCGCTTGCGCGCGTCAGTAAAGCGGCCGCGGTCGCGCGCCGCCATCTCGACATAGGCCAAGAGATGGTGCCCGAACGTGACCGGCTGCGCGGTCTGCAGATGCGTGAAGCCCGGCATGACAGTGCCGGCATGCTCCAGCGCCCGCTCCACCAGCGCGCGCTGGAAAGCGGCCAAGGCTGCATCCGTCTCATCGATGGTGTCGCGGATATAGAGCCGGAAATCGGTCGCCACCTGATCGTTGCGCGAACGCGCGGTGTGCAGCCTTCCCGCGGCAGGCCCGATCAACTCGCCGAGCCTGCTCTCGACATTCATGTGAATGTCCTCGAGCGCGCGCTTGAAATCGAACGATCCCTTGCCGATTTCTGACAAAATCGTGTCTAGACCCCTGGCGATATTTTTCGCATCGTTCGCGGTAATAATACCTTGCGCGGCGAGCATCGCGGCGTGGGCCTTGGACGCGGCGATGTCCTGGGCATAAAGGTGTCGATCGACGTCGATGGAGACGTTGATTTCCTCCATGATCGCATCGGGGCGCTCAGTGAACCGGCCGCCCCACATCTTGTTGCTCATGACTTATTACTCATGACCTGCCATTCATCGTCGCGCCCGCGGACGGAACGCCCGTGCCGCGGCTCGAACCGACCGCTCTGCATAGCCGTATCTGATACAGGATGACAAACGATATGCCCGAACTGCCCTCGCCTCGCCCGGCTGCCATGCGCCGGATTCCCTACGCGATCGTGGCGGTATTGATCGGGGCGGTGATTGGATCTGCCGGGTTATACGGGATTGGCGGGCTGAAGCGCAACGCAGCCGGAGATTCGGCCTGCCGCCCGGCGGTCGACCTTGCGCGGAAGCTCGCGCCGCTGGCGCATGGCGAGGTTGCCGCGCTGACCATGGCGACGGCCCCGCTGCGGTTGCCGGACCTCACCTTTGAGGATGCCGACGGCAAGCCTAGAAAGCTCTCGGACTGGCACGGGCGGATCGTTCTGGTGAACCTGTGGGCCACCTGGTGCGTGCCCTGCCGCAAGGAAATGCCGGCGCTGGAGAGCCTGCAAACCAGGCTCGGCGGACCAGATTTCGAGGTCGTCGCCGTTAACATCGATACCCGCGATCCCGAAAAACCCCGGAATTTCCTGAAAGAAGCCAATCTGACCCGGCTCGGCTATTTTACTGACCAGAAAGCCAAGGTTTTTCAGGATCTTAAAGCAATAGGCCGGGCGCTGGGAATGCCGACCTCGGTGCTGGTCGATGGCGAGGGCTGCGAGATCGCCACCCTTGCAGGACCCGCGGAATGGTCCAGCGACGACGCCATCAGGCTGATCAGGGCGGCAGTGAATCCGGCAGCGGCGGGGATTTAGGCGGTTACGTTGAGGTTGCCGCCAACGCTGGCGCCGACATTGGCCAGCGACGAAGCGCCCTGCCCGCCCGCACCCAATAGCGTCAGGACCGCGGATTTCTCCGCGTCGGCATTCGATTTCAGGATGGCAGCGGCGACCTGCATCCGCCCGTTGCCTGCTTGTGCGGCAAGCATACCGCTGACCATGCTCATCATATCCATACGCAACACTCCGAGGCCGGCAGACTACCCGGCAGAGGTTAACGAATGCTGGAGATCGAGCGTCAGCGCGTCGGGACCGGCTTGTCGCCGCGATAGTCGTAGAAGCCGCGCTGGGTCTTGCGGCCGAGCCAGCCGGCCTCGACGTATTTCACCAGCAGCGGACACGGCCGATATTTGGAGTCCGCGAGACCCTCGTGCAGGACCTGCATGATCGACAGACAGGTATCGAGGCCGATGAAATCGGCGAGTTCGAGCGGCCCCATCGGATGGTGCGCCCCGAGCTTCATCGCCGCGTCGATCGCCTCGACGTTTCCGACCCCCTCATACAGCGTATAGATCGCCTCGTTGATCATCGGCAGCAGGATGCGGTTGACGATGAACGCCGGAAAATCCTCGGAAACCGCGACCTGCTTGCCGAGCCGGGTGACGAACTCCTTGGCCGCCTCGAAGGTCGCGTCGTCGGTGGCGATGCCGCGGATCAGTTCGACCAGTTCCATCAGCGGCACCGGATTCATGAAGTGAATGCCGATAAAGCGCTCAGGCCGGTCGGTGGTTGCGGCAAGCCGCGTGATCGAGATCGACGAGGTGTTAGAGGCGACGATGGCATCCGGCTTCAGCACCGCGCACAGATCGTGAAAAATCTTGCGCTTGATCTCTTCCTTCTCGACCGCAGTCTCGATCACCAGATCGCATTCGGCGAGCCCGTCCATCGTCTCGGTGGAGACGATCCGCTCCAGCGCCTGCTTGCGCGCGTCTTCAGTGACGATTTTCTTCGAGACCTGGCGCGACAGATTGCCGTTGATGGTCGCCATCCCCGACTTCAGGCGGTCGGCCGATACATCGTTAAGTACCACGTCGAACCCGGCCAGCGCTGCCACATGCGCGATGCCGCTGCCCATCTGGCCCGAGCCGATCACGCCGACCTTCTTGATCATAGCCGCCATCTTGTCATCTCACCGGAGCGACGCGCGATCCGCGCCTGCCCAACTCTTGCATAAACACCGGCCGGAGTCCGTTTCATCCGGCAAAGCATTTTCTTTCAGAAAATGCTTTTAATCTATGATTGCGCGTATTCTGATCGCACAACCGGTACCCACGTTTGCGCAATACGCGCGCGTCGTTACTTTGCGAGCTTGCCGAGCGCCTCGGTCAGCTCGGGAACCGCCTGATACAGATCCGCGACCAGACCGTAATCGGCGACCTGGAAAATCGGCGCGTCCTCATCCTTGTTGATCGCGACGATCACCTTGGAATCCTTCATGCCGGCGAGATGCTGGATCGCGCCGGAGATTCCGATCGCGACATAAAGTTCCGGCGCCACCACCTTGCCGGTCTGGCCGACCTGCCAATCGTTCGGCGCATAACCGGCATCGACCGCGGCACGCGACGCACCGACGCCAGCGCCGAGCTTGTCGGCGAGCGGCTCGATATATTTGGCAAAATTCTCGCGGCTCTGCATGGCGCGGCCGCCGGAGACGATGATCTTCGCCGATGTCAGTTCGGGGCGATCGCTCTTGGCGACTTCCTCGCCGACAAAACTGGAGAGGCCGGGATCGGCCGCGGATGCGGCATTTTCCACCGGCGCGCTGCCGCCGTCTCCGGCAGCGGCGAAGGTAGAGGTCCGCACGGTGATGACCTTCTTGGCGTCCTTCGATTTCACGGTCTGGATCGCGTTGCCGGCATAGATCGGCCGCTCGAAGGTATCAGGCGAAACCACCTTGATGATTTCCGATACCTGCATGACGTCGAGCAGAGCTGCGACGCGCGGCATCACGTTCTTGAAGCGTGAGGTCGCGGGCGCGACGAAGGCGTCATAGGACGGCGCCAGCGCGACGATCAGGGCAGCCAGCGGCTCGGCGAGGTCGTGGGCATAGGCATCGCCTTCGGCGAGCAAAACCTTCTTGACACCGGCGAGCTTGGCCGCAGCCTCGGCCGCAGCCTTGCTACCCTCGCCGCCGCCGGCGACCAGCACGTGAACGTCGGCGCCCAATTGGGTGGCCGCGGTGAGCGCCTTGTTGGTGGAGTCCTTCAGGGTGGCGTGTTCGTGTTCGGCAATCAACAGCGTGGTCATCTAGAGAACCCCCGCTTCGTTCTTGAGCTTCGATACCAGTTCGGTGACATCCTTGACCTTGACGCCTCCCTTGCGGCCGGGCGGTTCGGAGGTCTTGAGAATTTCAAGATGGGCCGTGAGATCGACGCCGTAATCGGATGCGCTCTTGTCGGCGATCGGCTTCTTCTTCGCCTTCATGATGTTGGGCAGGCTGGCATAGCGCGGCTCATTCAGCCGCAGGTCGGTGGTTACGATCGCCGGCCCCTTGAGTTTCAACGTCTGCAAGCCCCCGTCGACTTCGCGCGTCACTTTGAAATCGGTTCCATCGACTTCGAGCTTGGAGGCAAAGGTCGCCTGCGACCATCCGAGCAGGGCGGCCAGCATCTGGCCGGTCTGGTTGCTGTCATCGTCGATCGCCTGCTTGCCGAGAATGATCAGGCCGGGCTTCTCTTCGTCGGCGATGGTTTTCAGAATTTTTGCCACCGCTAGCGGTTCGACATTTCCCTCTGCCTTGACCAGAATGCCGCGATCGGCGCCCATGGCGAGGCCGGTCCGGATGGTTTCGGCCGCCTGCGCCGGGCCGATCGATACCACCACGACCTCGGTTGCCTTGCCGGCCTCTTTCAGGCGCAGGGCCTCCTCGACCGCGATTTCATCGAACGGGTTCATCGACATCTTGACGTTCGATAGTTCGACGCCCGATCCGTCGCTTTTGACGCGGACCTTGACGTTGAAATCGACCACCCGCTTTACCGGCACCAGAACCTTCATCGATCCTCTTTCGCTTGAATTTCAGGTTTGATCAGCTTGGCCGCGGAACCTAAAGGTCTGGCCAACCCCGGTCAACGCGCGAGGGCCAAAAATCGCCCCAAAACATACGCGCTTAGCGGTTCTGGCCGGGCACCCAAAGCACGTCCCCGGCGCCGTTGTCGTTTACCGAGCGGCTGGCGACGAACAGGAAATCGGACAGCCGGTTCATATACTGAATTGCGGCATCGCTGACCGGTTCGTTGGGCTTGGCCGCGAGTTCCACCATCATTCGTTCCGCCCTGCGGCATATCGTGCGCGCCAGATGCAGATGCGCCGCGGCCGGCGTGCCTCCGGGCAGCACAAATGAAGTCAATGACGTCAGCCGCGAATTCAAGCTGTCGATGTCGTGCTCAAGGCGTTCGACCTGGCTCGACAGCATCCGCAGCCGTTCCGCCTTGCCCTCGCGCTCGGGCACCGCGAGGTCGGCGCCGAGATCGAACAAATCGTTCTGGATCAGGCCCAGCATCGCGTCGAGATCGCGCGCATTCGCCAGATGCAGCCGCACGACGCCAATGGCGGCGTTGGTCTCGTCGACCGTTCCATAGGCGGCGATGCGCAGATCGTATTTCGGGCGGCGTTCGCCGCTGCCGAGCGCCGTGGTGCCGTCATCGCCGGTTCGCGTGTAGATACGATTGAGGACGACCATTGTCTGTCTCCTTCAGCGTCCCATCGCCCAGACCGCGAGCATGGTGATGACGATCGCAACAAATTGCAGCAACACCCGCAGCCGCATCAGTTTCTGGGATCGGTTCGGCGATCCGCCCCGCATCATGTTAAGAAGACCAAGCAGCAGCACCAGCGCGACAGCGGCGACCGCGACGGGAAGTATGATCGTACTCAGGAATGAAGCCATTGGCGGTACATAACACCGCGCAAGGCGGTCCGCCATCGCCCAGGTCGAGCCGAACCCCGGTGCGACGATCTGGCTTTTAGCCCAATAATATCAGAAGGTAGCATGGTTCGCTGGGTGAACCGTCTTCCACTGGCCAGGGTGAAATGTGAGGCAGCTTCGCTACGTCTTTCACGTCGGCATGGATGCGTTCTACACGTTTCTCGCCGACGACGGCTGGGCGATCGCCAGCCACATCTCGCTGTCGACGCTGATGGCGCTGTTTCCGTTTCTGATCGTGCTGACTTCGCTAGCCGGGTTTTTCGGTTCGAAGGAACTCGCCGATCAGGCCGCGGGGCTGATGCTGGAGGTGTGGCCGAAGCGGGTAGCGGATTCGCTCTCCGGCGAAATCCACGATGTGCTGACGACGAGCCGGGGCGACGCGCTGACCGTCGGCGCCGTGCTCGCGGTGTACTTTGCCTCGAACGGCGTCGAAAGCCTGCGCGTGGCGCTCAACCGCGCCTATTCGGTGATCGAGCCGCGCCGTTGGTACTGGCTGCGGCTGGAATCGATCGGCTACACGCTGATCGCCGCCTTCACAGCACTGGCGATGGCGTTCCTGATCGTGCTCGGACCCCTGATGGTGGAGGCGGCACGGCGCCACATTCCGCTGATCGTCGAAACCAACGAGAATTTTCTGAACATTGCACGCTACGGCATAACCATCGTGGCGCTGATCATTGCGCTGTTTGTTCTCCATGCCTGGCTTCCGGCCGGTCGCCGGGGATTCCTGCAGATCCTGCCGGGCATCATCTTCACCATGGTGGCGTCGCTGATGTCGAGCATCGTGTTCGGCCAGTATCTAGCGCGCTTCGCCAACAACTACGTCACGATGTATGCCGGCCTGGCGTCGGTCATCATCGCGCTGGTGTTTCTGTATTTTATCGCCGCGATCTTCGTGTATGGCGGCGAACTGAACGCGGCGATCATCAAATCGCGGTTGCCGCACGGCGTGTCGCTTCAAGCAGCGCAGTCGCTAGAGCCCTTGGACTCACAGGCTTGAGCAGAAAGGCATCCGCGCCGGCTGCGCGCGATGCCGCTTCGTCATCGCCGCGGCCCGACACCCCGATGATCGCAATACGGCCGAGCGGCGCGCTGAGCTTACGAATTCGCCTGATGGCCTCGATGCCGTCGATGCCCGGCAACACCATATCCATCAGCACCGCGTCGAAGCCGCCCTGCGCAATCCGCTCGGTGGCAGCCTCGCCTCGCCCGATGAATTCCGCCTGATGACCGAGTTCGGTGAGGACCGCGTTCAGCACGACGCGGCCGAACGGATTGTCCTCGACACCGAGAACGCGCAGCGCCCGCACTGGATCCGGCGACGTATCGGCATCCGCACCCGAACTGGCGGTTTTCGGAGCTTTCGCGCGGGTTAACGTCACCGTCAGCGTGAATGTGGTTCCTCCACCACGCCGTTGCTCAACGATGATATCGCCACCCATCGCGCGGGCAAGCGCTTTCACCGACGACAATCCGAGCCCCGCGCCACCGAAGCGTGAGACAATGCTCACATTGGCCTGCGAGAACGGGCGGAACAGGCGTTTGATCTCGTTGAGCGTGAGCCCAATTCCGCTGTCGGAAATCGCAAAGGCGACGCCGACCTTTCCTTTCGGGCCGCGCATCGGCTTGACCGTCAGCGCGACGCCGCCTTGCTCGGTGAACTTGACCGCATTGTCGATCAGGTTTTCCAGTGCGGCGCGCAGGCGGACCGGATCGCCGACCACCAGCGCCGGAAGCTTCTCCGAGATATCGACTTGGGATTGCAGGCCTCTCGCCGCCGCCCTGCCGGCAAGCGAATCCCCGGCGTTACGCGCCAGCGCCCGCAGATCGAAGAAATCCTTCCGCACTCCGGCCGCGGCACTGCCGCCTTTCGCAGCGTCGACGAACAATGTCGCGAGGCTGGCGAGGTGTTCCGCGCCCGCCTTGATGGTATCGACCCAGCGCCGCTCGCGTTCGTCGAGGTCGGATGTCGCCAGGAGATCACTGATGGCAAGAATTCCGGTGAGCGGCGTGCGGACCTCGTGCGCGAACGCGGCGAGCGCCGCCTCGACCATGCCGGGTACGGCAGTCATGGCCGCGCGCCTACGCCCCTTGCGCGCGGCAACGGCTGAAGCGCGTTTTTTCGGCGGCCCCCGTTTCGGCGACCGCGTGGTGCGCTGTGAGCGCGATTTTGACGCCATGTTCCCCCTAAACCCTGGCCAGCCCCACCATGCCATGGCCGGGCTCCGGAAGTCACGCCGAAGAGCGTTTTTCCGCGCGAGCAGCCTGCGGCAAACCCGGCCGCAATTAAGGCAGGCCGACCAGGCGGCGGATGTCGGCCGGCGTCGCACCCCCGGCGCGGAGTTCGCGCAAGCCCGTAGCCTCGGTCGACTTCGAGAGTTTTCGCTCCGAACCATCGCGGATGAGGCGGTGGTGCCGGTAGGCCGGCTGCGGCAAGCCGAGCAGCTGTTGCACCAGCCGATGGACGCTGGTCGACCAGAACAGATCCTGGCCGCGCACCACTTCGCTTACGCCTTGCAAGGCGTCGTCGGTTACCACCGACAGGTGATAGCTGGTCGGCGCCTCCTTGCGCGCGAGGATGACGTCGCCCCAGGCTTCCGGCCGGGCGGCTACCGTGCCGGTTTCGCCGTCGGGACCCCCGCCGTGCTCGATCCAGCTGAGAGCGCCGGCGCGCGCGCACGCCGCCGCCATGTCGAGCCGCAGCGCGTAGGGGGCATCAGATTCAAGCAGTCGCGCGCGCTCATCGGACGAAAGCAACTTCGCCGCGCCGGGATACAGCGGCGCACCGTCGGGATCGCGCGGCCATCGGGCGTTCGCCTCCCGCTGCGCCACCAACCCTGCAATCTCGGCGCGGCTCTCGAAACTCGGATAGACCAGACCCTGGGCGGAAAGTTTCTCGAGCGCATCGCGATAGTCCGCGAGATGCGCAGATTGCCGCCGTACCGGAGTTTCCCATGTCATGCCGAGCCAGGCGAGGTCTTCATAAATCGCAGTCTCGAACTCCGGCTTGCAGCGGGTGACGTCGATATCCTCGATACGCAGCAGGAATCGGCCGCCGGTCTGACGCGCCAGATCAAAATTCAGCAACGCCGAATAGGCGTGGCCGAGATGCAGATAGCCGTTCGGGCTCGGCGCAAAGCGGAAGACGGGCGGCGGCATTGAGTTCTCAATACTTGTCATTGCCGGACTTGATACGGCAATCCATCCTTCAAGAGTCTGTTACGATATGAGATGGATGCGCGGGTCAAGCCCGCGCAGGACGACCTAGCGAATTGATTCTCCCGCAATGACCATCCACCTCAACACCCAGGCCGACCTCGAAGACGCCATCCAAGCGTTGGTCGAGCAGGACCCGCGGCTCAAACCGATACTGGAGCTCGCGGGTATGCCGGCGCTGCGGCGGCGCGAGCCCGGCTATGCCGGCCTTGCGGCGATTATCTGCGGCCAGCAAGTGTCCACTGCGAGCGCCGCGGCGATCTGGGCCCGTGTCAGCGCCGCGTTCGATCCGTTTCATCATGATACGCTGCGCCGCGCGCGCGCCGACCGCCTGGGCCGGCTCGGGCTGTCGGCGGCGAAGATCAAAACCTTGAAGAATCTGGCGCGCGAACTCGCCGCGGAGCGATTGAATCTCGACGTGCTCGCGAATGAAGACGCCGACGCCGCGCACAACACGCTGACTTCGCTGCACGGTATCGGGCCGTGGACCGCCGATATCTATCTGCTGTTCTGCCTTGGCCATGGCGACGCCTGGCCCGCCGGCGATCTCGCCGTGCAGGAAGCGGTGAAAATTGGATTGGGCCTGAAGACGCGGCCGACCGCGAAACAGATGGGGCCGCTGGCGGAGCCGTGGCGCCCGATGCGCGGCGCCGCGGCGCATCTGTGGTGGAGCTATTACCGAGCGGTGAAAAAGCGCGAGGGCGTAATCGGTAAAGTGTCAGCGAAATAGATCGCGTAAGGTTGGATTTGACCCTTTGACGAGAATTGCTGGGCAAGCTGCCGATAAAGTAGAAGCGACCCGCTACCCCACGCTAATTCGCCGAACAGAAACGATCATGGCCCTCGTCATGGAGCGACCGAAATTGCCGGGCGCCAAGCCGACACGGTTTTTCGCACCCGACCAGATTCGCAAACGTGCCAGAGAATGGCGACCGGGCGGAATCGACACCAGGTTCAGCGCGGTGTGGTTGGGACGCTGAACGGCCGTGTCCCACCGGATTGGGGGCACATCCTGTCGCTGGCGACATAGCGGAGTTCTCCAACCGCCCTTTCTGCGCCATCCCAACCGGTATAGGCTTCACATCAGGGAAAATGCCGCGAAGACGGCCGGCTAAGAGAAAACGCGAATGCTGGACAGGACGGACGATGTTTCGGTCGCAGCCGGAAACTGGCTGGCGCAATTCGAAAGCGCACTCGCCAAGCCTGGCGACAGCCTGCTTAAAACCCTGTTTCATCCGGACAGCTATTGGCGCGATGTACTGGCGCTGAGCTGGAACCTGCAAACCATCAACGGCGCCGAGGCAATCCTGAGAGAGCTGAAGGCCCGCGCTATCAGCGCCGCTCCCAGCGGCTTTAGGATCGATCCCGATCGCGCCGCGCCGCGCCGGGTGACCCGCGCCGGCACCAATACGATCGAAGCGATTTTCAAATTTGAAACCTCGCAAGGCCGCGGCAGCGGAATTCTGCGGCTGATTCCTGATGCCGGCGATGGCAACCGGCTGAAAGCGTGGACGCTGCTGACGGCGCTCGACGAACTGAAAGGCTTTGAGGAGCAGCAGGGAAAGTCGCGGCCGCGGGGCCAATCCTATTCGCGCGATTTTCGCGGACCCAACTGGCTCGACCTGCGGAAAGCCGCAACCCAATATGCCGACCGCGATCCCGATGTGCTGGTGGTCGGCGGCGGACAGGCCGGGCTCTCGATCGCGGCACGCCTGAAGCAACTGCAGATCGATGCGCTGATCGTCGACCGCGAGGCGCGCATCGGCGACAACTGGCGCAATCGCTACCATGCGCTGACGCTGCATAATCAGGTGCAGGTCAACCACCTTCCTTACATGCCGTTCCCGCCGAACTGGCCGGTCTATATTCCCAAGGACAAGCTCGCCAACTGGTTCGAGGCCTATGTCGAGAGCATGGAGCTCAACTATTGGACCGGTATCGAGTTCGAAGTCGGCACGTACGACGATGCGGAAGGACGCTGGTCGGTCACGCTGCGCCGGGCCGACGGCAGCAAACGCGCGATGCGTCCGCGGCATGTCGTGATGGCCACCGGCGTCAGCGGCATTCCGAACTTGCCCGATATTCCCAGCCTGAAAAACTTTGCCGGCACGGTTCTGCATTCCAGCCGATATGGCGACGGCGAGACGTGGAAGGATAAGAAGGCGCTGGTGATCGGCACCGGCAACAGCGGCCACGATATCGCGCAGGACCTGCATTCGAGTGGAGCAAAAGTGACGCTGGTTCAGCGCAGCTCGACCTTGATCACCAATATCGAACCATCAGCGCAACTGGCCTATGCGACGTATAACGAGGGTACCCTGGAGGACAATGACCTGATCGCGACCTCGATGCCGCTTGTCCTGGCCAAGCGAAACCATGTCATGCTGACCGGGCAATCGAAAAAATTCGATCAGGAACTGCTCGACGGGCTGGAGCGCGTCGGTTTCAAGCTCGATTTCGGCGACGGCGGCACCGGCTGGCAGTTCAAATATCTCACCCGCGGCGGCGGCTACTATTTCAACGTCGGCTGCTCCGATCTCGTGGTGCGCGGTGAGATCGGACTGAGACAGTTTTCGGATATCGAGACGTTTGTCGCTGATGGAGCGCGGATGAAGAGCGGCGAGACGCTTGCCGCCGATCTGATCGTGCTGGCGACCGGTTACAAGGGCCAGCAACATCTGGTGCGCAAACTGTTCGGCGACGAAGTCGCCGGGCGCGTCGGCCCGATCTGGGGATTCGGCGAGGGGCAAGAATTGCGCAACATGTATATGCGCACCGCGCAGCCGGGCCTCTGGTTCATCGCCGGCAGCCTGGCGCAGTGCCGGATCAATTCGAAATATCTCGCGTTGCAGATCAAGGCCGTCGAGGAAGGATTGCTGCCGCGTGTTGCACGAGCAGCAGAGCATGGCGCGGCCTTCGCGTGAATTGCATTAAACCTCACGCCATTCCGGGGCGCGAGCCCGGAACCCAACCGATCGGAAGTCTGGATTTCGGGCCTGCGCCAAATGGCGCATCCCGCAATGACGGCTACAAGATCTGAGCATTCAAAAATAACATCAAGGGAAAAACACATGCCGACCATTCTCGGCTCGGGCGAGCATCGCTACCGCGTGGTGGAGAGTTGGGCGAAGCTGCCGGAGGGTTGGAATCTCAGCGATGTCGCCTCGGTTGCGGTCGACAGCAAGGACCGTATCTATGTCTTCAATCGCGGCGCCCACCCGATGGTTGTGCTCGACCGGTCAGGCAATTTCATCAACAGCTGGGGCGAAGGCCTGTTCAGCCGCGCCCATGGGCTGCACATCGACGCTGATGATAATCTCTATTGCACCGATGATGGCGACCATACGGTGCGCAAGTGCTCGACCGACGGCAAGGTGCTGCTGACCATCGGCATCCCGAACAAGCCGGCGCCGTTCATGAGCGGCGAGCCGTTCCACCGCTGCACGCACACGGCGCTGTCGCCGACGGGCGAAATCTATGTCTCGGACGGCTATGGCAATGCCTGTGTGCACAAATATACGCCCGACGGCAAACTGATCAAAACCTGGGGTGAGCCGGGCACCGATCCGGGCCAGTTCAACATCGTCCATAACATCGCAACCGACGCGGACGGCTTCGTCTATGTCGCCGACCGCGAGAACCACCGCGTGCAGGTGTTCGACGGCAACGGCAAATACGAGGCGCAGTGGAATAATCTGCACCGGCCCTGCGCGCTGCATTGCTGCGGCGGCAAACAGCCGAATTTTATCATTGGCGAGCTTGGCCCAATCCTCCCGGTCAATCGCAGGGTGCCGAATCTCGGCCCGCGCCTGACGATCGTCGACGCAAAGGGAAAGCGCATCGCGCGGCTCGGCGGCGGTGACGGTCCCGGACTCGATAGCGGAAAATTCCTCGCGCCGCACGGCATCGCGCTGGATTCAAAGGGCGACATCTATGTCGGCGAAGTCGGCGTCATCGAATGGAAGAACAACTTTCCGGACACGCCGATGCCGACGGTGGTCCGCTGCCTGCAGAAGCTGGAAAGGGTTTAAAGGAAGGCGGAAG
>Ga0208991_1000217_pt1 | contig 12788 bp, 10 predicted proteins | sample MedBloCAOM3_M2_FD_187855 | JGI IMG/M metagenome (GOLD analysis project Ga0208991, IMG submission 187855) | Forest soil microbial communities from El Dorado National Forest, California, USA - Mediterranean Blodgett CA OM3_M2 (SPAdes) (version 2) | ecosystem: Environmental > Terrestrial > Soil >...
CAGATCCGCGCCGCTGATCTGCTCGGGGTCAACCGCAACACGCTGCGGAAAAAGATCCGCGACCTCGATATTCAGGTCTTCCGCAGCAGTAATTGACGCCGCTCCCAGGACCCGCATCAAGTTTGGTGCCGAAGGGCCACAGCACGGCGGGCCGCGCCCCGGATTTGTCGCAATCCGGCAACATTGTTGTATAAAAGCATCAGTGCAAAATACCATCGATGAACTGGGGGGCGCCCAAACGGCGTTTTGTCGCACCGTTACGGGTTCCCGTTTGGGACGAGAAACATTGATGACTGACGTCGGCCAGGCCGCCACCGCCGAACTGGCGACCGCTGCCGCAGCGCCCGCGCCGACATGGATCCCGCGGACGCTTGGCTTTGCGGCCGTTGCGCTTGCCCTGCTGTCAGCGCTGGTCACATTCGTCGTGTTGGCAGGGCTCACGCCGATCCCGCCGACTCACGAGGTCGTCGTCACGCTCCTCCTGACCAACGCGGTCACGGTCTTTCTTCTCATTGCGGTCATTGCGCGCGAGGTCTGGGGCGTTGTGCAGGCGAGGCGTCGCGGGCGTGCCGCGGCGCGACTTCACGTCCGCATCGTGGCCCTGTTCTCCGTTATCGCCGCGGTTCCCGCGGTGCTAGTAGCCGTGGTTGCAAGCGTGACGCTCGACCGCGGCCTCGATCGCCTGTTCTCCCAACAGACACAATCGCTCATCGAGAACTCGTTGATCGTGGCCGACGCTTACGTGCGCGAACAAGTTCAATTCGTGCGCGCCGAAAGCATCGCCACCGCTATAGAGCTCGCGCGCGCCAAGCCTTTGTTCGACCAGTCGCGCGAGCAGTTCCATCAGTTCCTCGCCGTCCAGGCCTCCATCCGCGGATTGCCGGCGATCGTGCTGCTCGACAAGGATCTCAATGTCGTCGATGAGGTCGAGACGAAAGTCACCCAAGCCTTCGTCAAGCCATCGCCCGATGTGCTCGCCGGCATCAACGACACCGAGCCGCAAGTGGCGATGTTCCTCGACGCCAATCACGTCGCCTCGATCATCAAGCTGCGCGGTTACAACGACGTCTATCTGTATATTGCGCGGCTCCTCGACCCGCGGGTGCTCGCGCAACTTCGGGGGACGCAGGCCAGCGTCGCGCAATACGCCGATCTTTCGGCGCGGCGGATCGGGATTCAGGTCGCGTTCGCGTTGATGTACACGGTGATAGCGCTGATCGTGCTGCTATCGGCAGTCTGGATCGGATTGAATTTCGCCAATTACCTAGTGGCGCCGATTCGACGCCTGATCGGCGCTGCTCAGGTCGTGTCTACGGGTAATCTGTATGTTCAAGTGCCGACTCGACGTTCCGAAGGCGATCTTGCGCAACTCGGCGAGACGTTCAACAAGATGACTCAGGAGCTGCGCACGCAACGCGACGACATCGTTCGCGCGCGGGACCTGATTGACAGCCGCCGCCGTTTCACCGAGGCCGTGCTGGCCGGAGCGAGCGCCGGCGTCATCGGCGTGGACGCCGAGAGCTGTATCAGCATCCTGAACCGGTCAGCCGAGCGACTGATCGGGAGTTCAGAGGCGGAGGCGCTGGGACGGCTGTTGACCGATATCGTCCCCGAACTTGCCGATATCTTCGCCGCGGCGCGCTCCGGGCTGCAACGCTTGGTGCAGGGTCAGGTGACGATCAATCGTAATGGCCGCGAGCGCAATCTGTCGGTGCGTGTCACGAGCGAACAGTCGAGCGCGGCCGAAGGCGGCTATGTGGTGACGCTCGACGATATCACCGAGCTCGTGGCCGCGCAGCGCACCTCCGCCTGGGCGGACGTCGCGCGCCGTATCGCACACGAGATCAAGAACCCGCTCACGCCAATCCAGCTGTCCGCCGAGCGGTTACGTCGCAAGTACGCCAGCGTGATCAAGGATGACGGGGGCATCTTCCAGCAATGCACCGACACCATCGTCCGCCAGGTCGACGACATCAAACGCATGGTGGACGAATTCTCTCGCTTTGCCCGCATGCCCAAGCCGGTGATGACGCCCGAGGACGTGGCCGATACGGTCCGCCAGGTCGTGTTTCTCCAACGCGTCGGCAATGCCGATATCGATATCGACGTCGAGATCGCGCAGGACCCGATGCAGGCGCAGTTCGACCGCCGGCTCATCTCGCAGGCCCTCACCAACATCATCAAGAATGCGACCGAAGCGGTCACTGCCGTGCCGCCGGCCGAACTCGGCCGCGGCCGCATCCGCGTCTTCGCGGGCCGCGAAGGCTCCGATATCGTCATCGACGTGGTCGACAATGGGATCGGACTGCCGAAAGAGAACCGCAGCCGACTGCTCGAGCCCTATGTCACGACCCGGGAAAAGGGAACCGGGCTCGGGCTCGCGATCGTGGGCCGTATCATGGAGGACCATGGCGGCTGCATCGAGCTCGGCGATGCTGCCGACAAGATCCCGGGCCAGCGGGGGGCGTGGATGCGGCTGCGCTTTGCGGCGGAAGCCGCGGCCGCGAAGGACACCCAGCCCGCGCGGCAGTCTCAATCCCCTCAACTTGCAACGAATGCGTAACAAGCCATGGCAGATGACATTCTCATTGTCGACGACGAAGCGGACATCCGGGAGCTCGTCTCCGGCATCCTGCAGGATGAAGGCTTTATCACGCGCTCCGCGCGGGACAGCGACGACGCGCTGGCGCATGTTGCGAGCCGCAGACCCAATCTCGTCTTCCTCGACATCTGGCTGCAAGGCAGCCGGCTCGACGGGTTGCAGTTGCTCGATGCGATGAAGGGGCAGCATCCCGAATTGCCGATCGTGATGATTTCGGGTCACGGCAACATCGAAACCGCCGTGGCCGCCATCAAGCAGGGCGCCTACGATTTCATCGAGAAACCGTTCAAGGCCGACCGGCTGGTGCTCGTCGCCCAGCGCGCGCTGGAGACGTCGCGGCTCAAGCGCGAAGTCAAGGCGCTCAAGCAGTTTGCGCCTTCCGCGGTGGTGGGCAAGTCGTCGTCGATGAACCAGCTCCGCCAGACAGTCGAGAAAATCGCTCCTACCAACAGCCGCATCTTGATTGTCGGGCCGGCCGGTGCCGGCAAGGAACTGGCCGCTCGCGCGATCCACGCCCATTCGGCGCGCGCCAATGGACCGTTCATCGTGATCAATGCAGCGGCGATGATGCCGGAACGCATGGAACTTGAGATGTTCGGCGTCGAGCAGATGACCGACGGGCAGGGGCGCAAGGTCGGTGCACTCGAAGAGGCGCATGGTGGCACGCTGTTCATCGACGAAATCGCCGATATGCCGAGGGAGACCCAGAACAAGATCCTGCGGGTCCTGGTGGAGCAGACGTTCCAGCGCGTCGGCGGCACCCAGAAGGTTCAGGTCGACGTGCGCATCATCTCGTCGACCGGCCGCAACATCGAAGCCGAGATTGCTGCCGGCAAGTTCCGTGAAGACCTCTATCACCGGCTTTCGGTCGTGCCGATCCGCGTGCCGCCGCTGGCCGAACGCCGTGAGGACATTCCCCATCTCATTGAATACTTCATGGAGCAGATTTCGCTCGGAACCGGTCTGCCGAAACGCTTGATTGGCGAAGACGCCATGGCTGTGCTGCAGTCGCACGACTGGCCGGGCAATGTGCGCCAGCTGCGCAACAACGTGGAGCGGCTGATGATCCTCGCCGGCGGCGATCCGGAGGCGGTGATCAATGCGGACATGCTGCCGCAGGATGTAGGCTCCATGGTGCCCTCTATGCCCGGCGGCGACGGCGGCGAACACCTCATGGGATTGCCGCTGCGGGATGCGCGCGAAGTGTTCGAGCGCGAATATCTGGTCGCGCAGATCAGCCGGTTCGGCGGCAACATCTCGCGCACGGCCGAGTTTGTTGGCATGGAGCGCTCGGCGCTTCACCGCAAGCTCAAGGCGCTCGGGATCGACTGACCAGAGGCGGACAACAGGGGACAGAGATGGAGAAACAAAACCGAGCCATCATGCGTGAATCATCTCCCGGCATCCGTTCGCCGTCCTCTGCCCTCTGAATGTCGCGCATCGCCTATGTGAATGGCCGCTACCTCCCGCAGCACGCGGCGACCGTCCATATCGAGGATCGAGGCTATCAATTCTCGGACGGCGTTTACGAGGTCTGCGAAGTCAAAGGCGGCTGCGTCATCGATCAGCGGCGCCACTTGGCGCGGCTCAAGCACTCGCTTGATGAACTCGGCATCACGATGCCGATGTCGGAGACCGTGCTCGCGATCATCATGCGCGAATGCATGCGCCGGAACCGGGTGCGCAATGGCATCATCTATCTACAGATTACGCGAGGGGTGGCACGGCGGGATCACGGCTTTCCGCCGCCGGGCACGCACCCGAGCGTCGTGGTGACTGCCCGCAGCATCGATTTCGCGGGCAACGAACGAATTGCCGCGGAAGGCCTTGCCATCATTACCGTTCCGGACAATCGCTGGCACCGCGTTGACATCAAATCGATCTCGCTCCTACCCAATGTGCTGGCTAAGCAAGCTGCGCGCGAGCGGGGAGCCAAGGAGGCCTGGTTCGTCGACCGGGACGGGCATGTGACCGAAGGGTCGTCGAGCAATGCCTGGATCGTCACCAAAGGCGGAAAGGTGGTGACCCGGCCAGCCGATAACGGAATTTTACGGGGCATCACCAGGAGCGTTTTGATCGACGTCATCAAGGCCCAGGGCCTGGAATTCGAGGAACGGCCGTTTACGGTTGCGGAGGCGCAAGCCGCGCGTGAGGCGTTCCTGACCTCAGCCAGCCAGATCGTGATGCCGGTCGTTCGGATCGACGACCGCCCGGTGGGGAATGGGGCGCCCGGGTCGATCGCCACCGCGCTGCGCGCCGAATTCCATCGCCACGCCGAGCGAACCTGACGCCCCGATTTGCCCCGGACAGAGCACCCTCTGCCCCCAACTTGTGCTTGCGCCGCCGGCGGACGTGCCCTGTAATGGCACAGTCCGGGTCCTGTCGAATGTGCAGCCTAGAAAATGGGCACAGCGACTTGGCAATAAAGCTCGCGGGAAGGGGCCTGTGAGCCAAAAAATGGAACAATGACAATGGCGGCCGAACGCGCACAAAATCTCCAAGACACCTTCCTCAATCATGTCCGCAAGAACAAAACGCCGCTCACGATCTTCCTGGTGAACGGAGTGAAACTGCAAGGCGTGGTGACCTGGTTCGATAACTTCTGCGTGCTGCTGCGACGCGACGGGCACTCGCAACTCGTCTACAAGCATGCCATCTCAACGATCATGCCGGGTCACCCGATCCAGCTGTTCGAAGGGGCCGAGGAAGCGTCGGCCGGAGACAAGGCCTGATTGGAACCGCGTCGGTTCGATAGCCACGGCGACCGCCTGAGTTCGAGCAAGGGCTCGGAGACGGGCCGCGCGCTTGTCATTGAGCCGCATCTGCGGGGGCGCGTGCTGCCCTCGACGGATGTGCACGCAGTTGCGGCGCTGCGCTCTCCCGAAGCGAGGCTGGACGAGGCAGTGGGACTCGCGCGCGCCATCGACCTGAGCGTGGTCTCATCCGGCATCGTACCCCTCAGCGACATCCGGCCTGCGACCTTCATCGGCAAGGGCAAGGTCGAGGAGATCGCGGGCTTAGTCAAAACCGACGAGGCCGGAATCGTGGTGATGGATTGCGCCCTTTCGCCGGTGCAGCAGCGCAACCTCGAAAAAGCCTGGGGCGCAAAGGTGGTCGATCGCACCGGCTTGATCTTGGAGATTTTCGGGCGACGCGCCCGCACGCGTGAAGGCGCCCTCCAGGTGGAGCTAGCGCATCTCACCTACCAGAAGAGCCGTCTGGTGCGCACCTGGACGCACCTCGAGCGCCAACGCGGCGGCTTTGGCTTTCTCGGCGGCCCGGGCGAGACCCAGATCGAGTCGGACCGGCGCATGATCGAGGAGCGCATCGCGCGCATCGAGGCCGAGCTTGAGAAGGTCAAGCGCACGCGCAAACTTCACCGCGACAGCCGCAAGCGCGTTCCGTATCCGATCGTGGCGCTCGTGGGCTATACCAATGCCGGCAAATCGACCCTGTTCAATCGCATGAGCCGGGCGAGCGTCCTCTCCGCCGACATGCTGTTTGCAACCCTCGACCCTACCTTGCGTGCAGTCGAGCTGCCGCAGGGCTTGCGGATCATCCTGTCCGATACCGTGGGCTTCATTTCCGATTTGCCGACCATGCTGGTCGCGGCGTTTCGCGCAACGCTCGAAGAGGTCATTGAAGCCGACCTGATCCTGCACGTGCGCGACGTCTCGCACGCTGACGCCGAAGCACAGTCGCTCGATGTCGAGCAGGTTCTCAAGCAACTCGGCATCGCGCCGCATGACGGCGCGCGGTTGGTCGAGGTGTGGAACAAGATCGACCGGCTTGATAGCGACGCCGGCATCAGCCTGCGCAATCGTGCCGCACGGCAGCCGGTCGAGCGACGTCCGGTGCTGGTCTCGGCGCTGAGCGGGGAGGGGATCGAGCGCCTCGCCACGGAGATAGAAGCGCGGCTCGCGGCGCGGCGGGTGACGCTTGATCTGGTCATCGATGCGGCCGATGGTGCGGGCGTAAGCTGGCTGCACCGTCACACCGAGGTCATGACAAAGGTGTTGCGCGATGATGGCGCGCTCGCGATCACGGTTCGCGCGGACCCTGAGAACGCTGAAAAGGTGCGTGCCAAGTTCAGCCCGTCCGCGGTTCCGTCCCACTGACGAGTGCGTCGAGAAGGTGCCGCCCGCAATGGCACGGCTGTCGAAAACAGGCATCGGCACCGCTCTGACAGCGCTCCTATGCATGACCTTCGTGCCGGGAGCCCTTTGTCAGACGCTGAGCCTCCGCTACGGCCAGGCCTATTCGGCGGCGCGGAGCATCTTTTCCCTGCCGGTAACGATCGCCGAGCGGGAGGGCTTCTTTGCACGCGAAGGGCTCAGCGTGCGGATTCTCCAGCCCATCCCCGGCGGAGCGGACCACCAGATCGCGGCGCTGCATAACGACAGCGTCGATCTCACCCACGTGGCCACGCCGTTCCTGATCCGGGCGGCGCTCGCCGGCTCTGATGCCGTCGCGGTAGCGGCGGAGTTCAAGAACCCGATCTACAGCGTGATCGCTAAGCCCGAAATCACGAGCTTTGCCAACCTCAAAGGCAAGATGGTCGGGCTGGCGGACGAATACGGCACCATCACGCTGTCCATACGCAAGCTTATGGCCCTGCACGGCCTCGCACGCGGCGAGTTCGGCTTTCGCACCATCGAAGGAACCTCCGGCCGCTGGACGTGCCTGCGCCGTGGCGACTGCGATGCGGTCGTGCTGGGACAGCCGCAGGATCTGATCGCCATGGAGCAAGGCTTTCGCATGCTCGGCGCGTCGACCGAAGTGGTGCCGGAGCTGCTCTACACCGTGACCGCGGTGCGGCGCTCCTGGGCCGAGGCAAACAAAGGGGCCATGGTGCGTTACGTGCGCGCCCTGGCCGCGGCCTTCACGTTCATCCGCGATCCGACCCACCGTGACCGTGTCGTGCGGACCGTGATGCAGAGCACGAACGCGTCGGAGGCGATCGCGCAACAGACGCTTGCGCTGTTCTTCGACCCCGAACGCGCCGTTCTCCCGAAGCAGGCCGAGATCGATCTCGCAGGGCTCGCGCAGGTGATCGCGATGATGGGCGAAGCTGGCGCGATCAAAGCGCCGTTGCCTTCGCCCGAGCAGTTCGTGGATTTGCGATATCTGCGTGCGGCAGGGGTGCAGTAAGCGTTCAAAATCGCTCGGGGCAATAAAATATCATGCGCAAAGTTTTCGTCGCGGCGTGGCTCTGCATTGCAAGCCCACCCGCCGTTGCCGACACCGTAACGCTCCGTTATGGACAAATCCCTTCGACCGTTCGGAGCGTGTCGACGATCTATCTGTCCATCGCACAGCAGAAGGGTTTCTTTTCCCGCGAACGGGTCAAGCTCGAACTCGTTCCGATCGCGGGTGGCACCGACAAGATGGTCGCCGCACTCGATCGGGGGCGCGGTGGATGTTACCCAGACCGCCACGCCCTACCTGATCCGCGCCGTGCTCGCAGGCTCGGATGCAATAGCCATCGCCGATGAGACAGCCAATCCCGTCTACAGCCTGATCGTGAAGCCGCAAATTCAGGATTTTGCTGGACTCAGGGGCAGGACGCTCGGCCTGTCGCTACCCGTCGACACGATCTCGATCTCGATGCGCAAGCTGCTGACGCTCAAAGGGCTCGGCGAGGCCGACTATTCCGTCAAGGAGTTGGTGGGCACGCCGGTACGTTTTGATTGCCTCAGGCGAGGAGAGTGCGATGCGGTGCCGCTCGGTCAGCCCGAGGATTTCGTCGCCATTGGGGAAGGGTACCGCAGGCTTGGGGTGTCGACGGAGGCCGTGGCGGCGTTCCAATTCCAGGTCGTCGCCGCGCGGCGGGCTTGGGCTCAGGCCAACAAGGAAGCGGTCGTACGTTTCGTACGCGCTCTCGCCGCCGCGTTTCGGTTCATCCACGATCCGGCCAATCGCGGGGAGGTGACGAAGGCAATCGTGGACTTGACCGGTTCGTCGGACCAAATTGCGCGTCAGACGCTCGCGCTCTACTTCGAACCGGACAGAGGCGTTGTGCCCAGGCAGGCGGAGATCGATCTCAAAGGCCTGGCGCAGGTGATTGCATTCATGGGCGAAGGTAGCGCGATCAAACCGCCGCTGCCTCAACCTGAGCGGTTCGTCGATTTGCAGTATCTGCGCGCTGCCGGCGTGCAATGATTCGTAAGAGATAATCCGCTGCGACCCGTAGCTAGATAGAACGGCGGCGACCCGACTCTAGTACTTCTCGATGCCCTTGATATCCACGACCCGACTCCAGCGCGCCGCGTCACGCTCGATATAGTCCTGCATCTGTTCCGGCGTGGAAGCCATCGGTATGTTGCCAACGCCGGCAAGCTTTTCGCGAATGTCCGGCAGATTGAGGATTTCCGCGACCTCATGATTTAGCCGCTCGACAATAGGGCGGGGGACACTCGCGGGGGCGGCCAGCCCGAGCCAGGACATGACCTCGAATCCCGGCAGGGCCTCGCCGATGGCTGGGATGTCAGGCTGCAGCACGAAGCGCTCGCGCGAGGAGACCGCTAAGCCGCGCAGCAATCCACCCCTCACCTGGGCGAATGCGATCGTGCCGGTCTCAATCATCACATCGAGCCGGCCGCCCAACAAGTCCTGCACGATCTGGGTATTGCCGCGATAAGGAATGCCGCGAAGCGATGTCCCGGCTTCGACATTGATCAATTCGCCGGTCAAATGGTGAACGCTTCCAGGCAGGTTCATCCCGTAGGTCACGTCGAAGGGTGCCGCCTTAGCGCGCGCGATGAGATCGGGAAAGGATTTGATCGGCGAATTCGGTGCCGTCGCGATCACCATGGGGTAGCCAGACACCAGTGTAATGAACGTGAAGTCCTTGATCGAATGGTAAGGAAGCGATTTGGCAACGGCTGCCCGCGCGGAAAAGGCGCCGGTCAACATACTCACCAAATAGCCGTCAGGTTGGGATTTTGCGACCGCGTTCCACGCCGCCACACCCGTTGTCGCCGAATTTTCGACCACCACTGCCTGGCCGAGCCGCTCGCTGAGTTTTTCCGCCAGCAGTCGGCTGACGAAATCCGGACTTCCGCCTGCGGGCGTTCCGGTCACGATCCTGATCGTACGCGTCGGCCATTGCTGGGCGGCAAGCGGCGCGGGTAGCGCTGCGCCCAGCAGGGTGGCGAGAAGGCAAATGGACAGTTGCGTCAGGGGCATCATCGCTGAGCGCCATTGGTCGCGAGGGCCGGAGCCGGAATGTTATCACCAGCACCTGCAGCGAGGACAGGGTGCTTTGGGTCATTTCGCGAGATGAAAACTTGGTCTATCCGTGGCGCAATAACGCCTCAGGGACGTTCCGCGGCCTTGGCCTCGTTCCAAAGGTTGTCCATCTCCTCGAGGGTCGCTTCCTGCGGGGTCTTGCCGAGTTCTCGCAGCGCCAGTTCGATGGCGGCGAAGCGGCGCTCGAATTTCCGATTCGTTGCGCGCAACGTTGCCTCCGGATCTACTCCGAGATGGCGGGCAAGATTGACCACGGCGAACAAGAGGTCGCCGACCTCGCCAGCAGCCGCGGTCTCATCTCCCGCTGCGATCTCGGCCTCGATCTCGTCGGCTTCCTCCCGGATCTTGGCCAGCACGGCCAGCGGGTCGTTCCAATCGAAGCCGACCTTGCCGGCTTTCGCCTGCAATTTGAGCGCGCGGGTGGCGGCAGGGAGCGCGACCGGAACGCCGGCGAGGGCGCCTCCCGGTTCCTCACCGGGTCGCCCGTTTGCCTTCTGCGCGCGCTCTTCACGCTTGATGCGCTCCCACAAATCCTTGACCGCCTGGGGAGCGAGATCGCGTGCTTCGCCAAACACGTGGGGATGGCGGCGGATGAGCTTTTCGCTCAGCGTTTGAACCACGTCGGCAAACTCGAATGCGCCTTGCTCCTGCGCCATACGGGAGTGAAAAATGACCTGAAGCAGGAGGTCGCCGAGTTCCTCGCGCAAATCAGTGAGATCGCCGCGCGCGATAGCGTCGGCGACCTCGTAAGCTTCCTCGATCGTATAAGGCGCGATGGTTGCGAAGTTCTGCTCGAGGTCCCAAGGGCAGCCGGTCTCCGGCGTGCGGAGCGCCGCCATGATCTCAAGAAGACGGGAAATGTCGCGGGAAGGGCGCATCGGACGGCAGACGACGGGTCAGGCAGCACGCCCTCGAAGACGGGCTAAACTAGTTTACGACTCTCCCCGTCGTCTGTCTCTGCTCCTTTGCCGTCTGTGCTCGTCGTCCGACCTCGATCAGTGACCGCTACGCTCGCCTGCGCGGCTTGCCTCGAACAGGAACCAGCAGCGCTTCTCGGCCTCGTCGATGAAATTCTCCAGCAAGCTGGCAGTCGCCACGTCCTCATGCTCGTCCGCGAGCTTGGCGCATGTGCTGGATTTGAGCCATTGTCACAGCCATTTAGAGAAGTCACTTTTTGCGCCAGTTACAAATGTCACTGTTTGGGGAGTTGTGGTAGCCGCCTTTCCTGGTTGTGGGGTGAAGGGGTGCCGTCTCGGGTGGCGCGCGGAGCCCCAAATAGCGCAGCCGCCGCCCGAGACGACCTTGCTCCGGCCTATCCGACCTTGAACATGTGATTGCGCTGGCCACGCCGCCGCGGTGCCTTGGCCGACCGCGACATGTCCAACTCCTTCTGTTTCTCGGCAATGTAGGCGAGTACTGGTCCGAGGCGTTTATTCTCAACGATGGCAGCCTGATTGACCTGCGGCCGCTTGTCGAAGGTCCGATAGGGCAGGTCCACGCCATTGTGCCGGATCGCAAATCGGCCATCTGGATAATCAAGGATCATAACCCGCTTGCATGCCAGCGATCGTGTGATCTCATTCGGCTCCAGGATGAACAGCACCTTGTCGTATTGCAGCGTCAGATTTTTGGAGACTGTGCGATCTTCCTTCCAGGCAAAGGCGTCATCGAGGTCGTCATCGCCGACGAGGGGACGATGCAGGTCCCGCTCGTCGAACGGCGCCTTGGCGAAGCGAGTATTGTAGTCGGCCATGAATATCGGCAAGAACGCATTGCCAGCCGCCACAGTGTCGATGCTGCGCAGCCGCATCTCCTTCACCAGCCGGTCCTGTAACGTCCCGTTCGCACGCTCCACGCGGCCCTTGGCCTGCGAGGAATTGGCACAGATGATGTCGATGTTGAGCGCATGCAGAGCCCGCCCGAACTGGGTCATTCCATCGCCGCCCGCCGCATCTTTCTTGTTGACCCGGAACACAGCATGCTTGTCGGAGTAAAACGCGATCGGCTTGCCATAACGATCCAGATAGGCCCGCGTCGCCTCGAAATAATCAAACGTCGACTCCGTCTCCACAAACTGCAGATGCATCAACCGGCTCGTCGCGTCGTCGATATAGACCAGCAACGTGCATTGCGGTCCGCGCCCCTCGAACCACCAATGTTGCGATCCGTCGATCTGGATCAGCTCGCCAATGCAATCCCGACGATGCCGCGGCTGATGCACAGGCCGCATCCGTTGCCGACGATCCTTCCACAGCCCGGCCACCATCATCCATTGCCGGATCGTCTCACGCGCAAGTCTAATGCCGTGCAGTTCCGCGAGCTTCTCGCCAGCAAGCGCCGGCCCGAAGTCCGCATAGCGCTCGCGGATGATCCCGGTCACTTCAGTCCGCAGAACCCCCGGATAGGAACGGTTGCTTGGCTTCCCGCGTCGGTGCGACGCCAGAGCAGCAGGGCCGCGTTGCCGAAATGCCTTCGCCAACCGCAACACCTGGCGACGGCCAAGCCCAATCAGTGTCGCTGCCTCAGAAACCCTGATCCGCTCCTCAGCCAGATCGCGCAGTACATTCATCCGATCGATCTCCGAACGGCTCATCAAAATCACCGTCATCGGCCGCCAGCTCCCCATCCGATTCGAAAACCGGGGAGAGTGACATCTCTGTCTGGGCCAACGGTGACTTCTCTATCTGGCGTCTACATCTGCGATTCGCACAATGACAGGTTATGGAATGGAAGAGGGGCGCGCCTCGGCCCGCCCAAATGTTTGTCGGGGATGAACGAACGCTCTAGCCTATGTGCGCCGCGCTTCCTTCGGGGCTGAAGTGTAGCTCAATCACCCGCGCCGGGATTTGGTGAGAAGTATTGGAGTTTGTCCGGCTTCCCCTCCCACTCCTTAGAGTCGGGCGGGGGCGCTTTTTTGACCGTAATATTTGGCCAG
>Ga0208991_1000218_pt1 | contig 12766 bp, 11 predicted proteins | sample MedBloCAOM3_M2_FD_187855 | JGI IMG/M metagenome (GOLD analysis project Ga0208991, IMG submission 187855) | Forest soil microbial communities from El Dorado National Forest, California, USA - Mediterranean Blodgett CA OM3_M2 (SPAdes) (version 2) | ecosystem: Environmental > Terrestrial > Soil >...
TGCCCACGCTACCGTTCGTGCCGCGCAAGGGCAAGGCATTCGCGAGGGTTTTTCATTCGCTGGATACGACTGATGGAGCTCTGCGGCTTCTTGAAGATACAGGGTTAGACCCAGACCGACCGCACCACACGCCCCGGAGCCGCAATTCCTGCCGCCGCAACATCGTAATCACTCTGTGCGCTGACCGGCGCGGCCTGACCCCCATGCACGGAATCTCGATCGGGGGGGTGGATGCCGCTGACCGAGGCGCATTGGAGGCCTTGGGCCTCAGCGTGCGACCCGCCAAGCGTGTCGGCAAGAGCTGGCGTTTCGAAACAGTGCGGGGCGACTTCGGTGAGTTGATGAAGATCGCGAGACGCATCCGCGACGAGTTGGACGGGCGCTATGTCCTGCAGGGACACATGCTCGGCCGCTCTCTGCCCTTCATTACCGCCTCCGCGATTCGGACCGGAATGGTGCTGGCAACAGAAGCCTCGAGTTTCGATGTAGTGGAACGCATCGAACATGAAGACTTCGCCGGCGATGTCTATGATCTGAACGTCGACCGTACGCACAATTTCATTGCCAACGGCGTCGTTACGCATAACTCCATATACCGCTGGCGCGGCGCACAGGTCGAGAACCTGCAGCAGTTCCGCCGCGATTACCCGCAGGCGAAGCTTTTCCGGCTCGAGCAGAACTACCGCTCCACCGCGACCATTCTCGAAGCCGCCAACGGCCTGATCGGCCACAACGCCAGCCGCCTCGGCAAGAAGCTGTGGACCAGTGGTGCGCGCGGCGAGCCGATCCGCCTGTACGCCGCCTTCAACGAGCGCGACGAGGCGGAGTTCGTCACCCACCGCATCCGTGAGTGGGTGGCGGGCGGCGGAATGCGGCGCGAGATCGCCATCCTCTACCGCTCCAATGCACAGTCGCGCGTGTTCGAAGAGGCGTTTCTGTCGGCGCGCGTGCCGTACCGCGTGTACGGCGGCCTGCGGTTCTTCGAGCGCGCGGAAATCAAGGACGCGCTCGCCTACCTGCGACTCATTTCCAACCGCAACGATGATGCCTCCTTCGAGCGCGTGGTGAACCTGCCGACGCGCGGCGTGGGGGCGAAGAGCCTCGACGTGCTGCGCGCGTACGCCCGGCAAGCCGGCTGCTCGCTGTGGCAGGCGGCCGCGGCCTGCAGTGCGGCGGGGGGAGCGCTCGCCGCCAAGGCGGGCAGCGCCATCCACGGCTTCCTCGCGCTCATCGAGCGCCTCGCCGGGGAGACCCGCACCCTCGCGCTGCACGAGCAGGTGGACCAGGTGTTGAAAGCGAGCGGTCTCATCGAGCACTACCGCCGCGACAAGGCCGAACGCGGTGAAGCGCGCGCCGAGAACCTCGATGAGCTGGTGAGCGCCGCGCGCGGCTTCACGCCCGAGGGCGCGGAGCTGCCGCCGCTCGAGGCGTTCCTCGCCCACGCCGCGCTCGAGTCCGGCGAAGGACAGGCGGACGAGTGGGAGGACTGCGTGCAGATGATGACGCTGCACACCGCCAAGGGGCTGGAGTTCCCGGTGGTGTTCCTGTGCGGCATGGAGGAAGGGCTGTTCCCGCATCAACGCTCGCTCACCGACCTCGAGGGCCTGGAGGAAGAGCGCCGGCTGTGTTACGTCGGCATGACGCGCGCCATGCAGCAGCTGTATCTGACCTGGGCCGAGCAGCGGCGTCTGCACGGCGTGGACAGCTACGGCCAGGCGTCGCGCTTCGTGCGCGAGATCCCCGAGGAGCTGCTCGAGGAGGTGCGCCCGCGCGTGGGTGTGTCGCTTCCCAAGGCGGTGGGGCGCTTTCGCTTCGAGGAGCCGGCGGTGGGCGGCGTGCGGCTTGGGGCGCGCGTGCGCCACGGCAAGTTCGGCGAGGGCGTGATCCTCAACGTCGAGGGCAACGGAGCGCACGCGCGCGTGCAGGTGAGCTTCGAGCGCCAGGGCACGAAATGGCTGATGGTGCAGTACGCGAATCTCGAGCCGCTGTAGGTCACCATGAAAATCCTCATCCTGGGTGCCGGTCAGGTGGGTCGCACCGCCGCTGCGCACCTGTCGCGCGAAGAGGCCAACGAGGTCACGGTGGTGGACGTGAACGAGGACGTGCTGCGCGATCTGCAGGACCGCCTGGATGTACGTACCGTCGCCGGCAACGCCGCCCACCCCACGGTACTCGAGACGGCGGGCGCCGCCGAGGCGGACATCATCGTCGCGCTCACCTCGAGCGATGAAGTCAACATGATGGCCTGCGAAGTGGCGTTCACGCTGTTTCGCACCCCGACCAAGATCGCGCGCATCCGCGCGGCCGATTACACCAGCCGCGCGGCGCTGTTCGGCGCCGACGGGCTCTCGGTCGATGTGTTCATCAACCCCGAGCAGCTGGTGACCGAATACGTCGAGCGTCTCATCTATCACCCCGGCGCGCTGCAGGTGCTGGATTTCGCCGACGGCAAGGTGCGCCTGGTCGGGGTGCGGACGCAGCGCGACGGGCTGCTGGTCGGTCAGAGCCTGCGCGAGCTGGCGCGCCACCTGCCCAAGGTGGAGGTGCGCGTGGTGGCGATCTACCGCGACGGCCGCAGCGTTCCGCCCGAGGGTGACACGGTCGTGGCAGAGGGTGACGAGGTATTCTTCCTGGCCGCGCGCAACGACATCCGTCGCGTCATGAGCGAATTGCGCCACCCCGACGAGCCGGCGCGGCGCATCGTCATCGCCGGCGGCGGCAACATCGGCTTTCGCCTCGCCAAAACGCTCGAACAGCACAATCAGGTGAAGCTCATCGAGCGCGATGCGCGCCAGGCCCGCCGGATCGCCGAGCTGCTGGAAAACGCCATCGTGCTGCATGGCGATGCCGCGGACGAAGAGCTGCTGATCGAGGAAAACATCGACAGCGCGGATGTGTTTGCGGCGCTGACCAACTCGGAGGAGGCCAACATTCTGTCGGCGATGCTCGCCAAGCGCCTGGGCGCGCACAAGGCGATCGCCCTCATCAACAAGCCCTCGTATACCGAGCTGGTCGAGAGCAGCAGCATCGACATCGCCATCTCGCCGCAGACCGTCACCATCGGCTCGCTGCTCGCGTTCGTGCGCCGCGGCGACGTGGTGCGCGTGCATGCACTCAAACGCGGCGCCGCCGAGGCGCTGGAGGCGATCGTGCATGGCGACCAGCACAGCTCGCGCGTGGTCGGCAAGATGGTGGGAGAGATCCCGCTGCCCGAAGGCGCGTCCATCGGCGCGGTGGTGCGGGGCGAGCAGGTCATCATGGCGCACCACGACACCCTGGTGCGCGCGGACGACCACGTGATCCTGTTCGTCGCCGATCGCCGGCACCTGGAGGCGGTCGAACGCCTGTTCCTGCGTTCGACGCCTTAGGAACCGAGCGGTGCTCGCGGTCGCGCACTTTCTGGGGTTGCTGCTGGCGACCTTCGCGCTCGCCTACGCCCTGCCGGTCGGCTGTTCCCTGGCGATGGCCGACGGCCTGTGGCCGACGTTCCTGCTCGCCGCGGCGCTCACCGCCGGTTGCGGCATCGTGCTTGCCGGGGCGACGCTGCGCTTCCGGCGGGCGCTGAAGGCGCGCGACGGGTTCCTGCTGCTCACGCTCGGGTGGCTGCTGCTACCGGGCGCCGCGGCGCTGCCGCTGCTGCTCGCCCTGCCGGGCTTGAGCTTCACCGGGGCGTTCTTCGAGGCGATGTCGGGCCTCACCACCACCGGCTCCACGGTGTTGAACGGGCTCGATCAACTGCCGCCGTCGCTGAATTTCTGGCGCCATTCGCTGCACTGGTTCGGCGGGCTCGGCATCATCGTCATGGCACTCGCGGTGCTGCCGCTGCTCGGCGTGGGCGGCATGCAGCTCTACAAGGGGCAGGCGCCGGGGCCGGTGAAGGACGAGCGGCTGGCGCCGCGCATCACCGAGACCGCGAGATCGCTGTGGCTGGTGTATGCGCTCATCACCGCCGCCGGCGTCGCGGCGCTACGGATCTGCGGCATGTCGTGGTTCGACGCCATCTGCCATGCCTTCTCGGCGGTGGGACTCGGGGGCTTCTCCACTCACGACCGCAGCATCGCGTACTTCGCCTCCCCGGCGATCGAGCTGGTGCTGATCGTGCTGATGCTGATCGCGTCGCTGAACTTCGCGCGCCACTTCATCGCGCTGCGGCGCCTGTCGCTCGAGAGTTACAAGGTCGACCCGGAGTGCAAGGCGATCTTCGCCGTGCTGGCGGTGAGCGTGGTGGGAATCGCGGTGCTGCTGACCCGCGATGGCGTGTATGCCGATTTCTCCACGGCGCTACGCCACGCGGCGTTCAACGTCGTCTCCCAGGCGACCACCAGCGGCCTCACCAGCCAGGACTATCAGCGCTGGCCGGTGTTCGCGCCCTACTGGATGCTGTTCCTGTCCTGCATCGTGTGCAGCACCGGCTCGACCGGAGGTGGCATCAAGATGTTCCGCACGCTGCTGCTGACGCGCCAGGCGGGCCGGGAGCTGACGCTCCTCATTCATCCCGCCGCCGTGGCGCCGGTGCGCATCGGCGGCCGGCCCATCCCGGACGGCGTCGGGCACGCGGTGCTGGCGTTCATTTTCCTGTATTTCATGACCGTGTCGCTGCTGACCTTCGCCATGCTGCTGACCGGACTCGACTTCGACTCCTCCTTCAGCGCGATCGTCGCCTCGATCAACAACACCGCACACGGCTTCGGGCCGCCGGGCGCCGTGCACAACTTCCACGCGCTGAGTGCGCCGCAGATCTGGATCTGCACCGCGGCGATGCTGCTCGGGAGACTGGAGATCTTCAGCGTGATCGTGCTGTTCCGGCCGGCGTACTGGCGCAAGTAGCGCAGCCGCACCGCACCCGCGGCTGCCGGGTGCTGCCGCTAGCTGTGAATGTAACTCTCGAGCTGCTCGATCTGCTGCTGCTGCTCGGCGATGACCGCCTTGACCAGGTCGCCGATCGAGACCATGCCGACGACGCGGCCCGCCTCGACCACCGGCAGGTGCCGCACGCGCTTGTCGGTGACGAGCTGCATGCACTGCTGCACCGAGGTGTCGGGCGACACCGTGAGCACCGGGGAAGTCATGATGTCGCGCACCGGCGTGTCGCTCGAGGAGCGCCCGCGCAGGATCACCTTGCGGGCGTAGTCGCGCTCGGACACGATGCCGGCGAGCACTTCGCCACTCATGACCAGCAGCGCGCCGACGTGATGGTCGGCCATGGCGCGGATCGCCTCCAGCACCGGAGCCTCGGGCCCTACTGAAAACACCGCCCGATCCTTGCGATCGAGCAACTGACGCACCGTGGTCATGCCATTTCCCTCGAATCTGAGCCTAGCGTGCCGTGGGGCTCACTTCCACCGTGAGCACGACGTCGGCGGTCACGTCCAGAGTCCCCGCCTCCACCGGCGTCGCCATGGCGGTGCTCACGACGGCGCGCGGCGCCCCCATGTAGGCGCGCACCGGTACCAGGCGCGGACTGTTCTCCTCGACGCTGAGCACGCGCACCACCTTAAGTCCCAGAGCCGCGGCGAGCATGTCGGCTTCGGCGCGCGCCCGGGTCGCCGCCTGGCGCAGCGCTTCGGCGCGCACCGCGTCCTGATCGCGCAGCGTGAACTGGATGCCCTGCACGTGATTGGCCCCGGCAAGCGTCGCACTGTCGATGACCGTGCCGATTTTCGCGAGATCATCGAGCGTCACCTGTACCACGTTCACGGCGCTGTAGCCGGTGATCGTCGGCTCCTCGCCGTTCGAGTGGTACTGGTAGGTCGGATTCAGCGAGTAGCTGATGGTCTTGAGGACCGCCGCGGGGGTAGCCTTGCGCATCGCCGCGAGCACCGCGTCCACCTGGCGCGCGTTCTGCGACGCCGCCTCCTGCGATTGCGCCGCCCGCGTGGTCACGCCGATGTCGATCTGTACGCGATCGGGCTTGGCGGTGACCTTGGCGTCCCCGGTGACGCGAATCGACGACAGCGGCGACAGCGGCGTCTGTTGTGCGCGTAGCGGCGCCGACGCCACGGCGCTCGCGAGGACGACAGCGACAAGACAGCGCACGTTCCCCGGCCCGCAACTCATTGGCATATTCTACGCGTGCTTCGTGCGGCAGTTCATAGTTTGGGCAGGAGAGCGCGCATGCTCGGGCGGCGCGGTATACAACGGCGCATGGCAAGCCCTGAAATCCACGTCGCGCCCGACCGCTTCGAAGTCAGCTCCGGTGAAACGCTGCTCACGGCGGAGCTGCGCTCGGCGATCGCGGTATGCGTGTACGATGCCGACGAGGAGGCCGGGGCCCTGCTGCACCTGCGCTGCATCGTCAGGCACTCCAAGCCCGCCGACGTGACCGATACGACTCTCGCCACCGAGCTGCTGCTGCTGCACCGCTGCCTTGAATCGCTGCGCGAGAGCGCGCCCGCCGCGCGCCATCTGCAGGCGCGCATCGTGGCCCATCTCGCCGACACGCCGCAGGTGAACCCGGCTTGCGAGATCGTGATCAAGCTGGTGCGCCATTACCTCGAGGATGCCGGCGTGCAGGTGCTGCCCGAGGACATCGCGGCCGGCCCCACGCGCTCGCTGCGCTTCCGGCCCAGCATGGGGTGGGTGCATACGCGCGCCTGAGCGAGGCAGCGCATGACACGCGCACGCCAAGCCGCGGTGCCGGAGAGCGTGCGCAGCGCCCTCGAACGCCTGCTCGGCCCGGACGTCGCCCGCGTGAGGGTGATCGAGCATTCCTGGTTCGCCCGCCTGCACGGCGGGGCGGTGGCGACCACGCGCCCGGGGCGCATCTACCTGCGCGGCGCCGCCGCCGCCTTCTTCGCCAACCCCTGGCTGATGCTGCACGAGTACTGTCACGTCATCGGGCAGTGGCAGCCGGGCACCCTCACGGCGGCACGCTACCTGCTCGAATGCCTGCGGCGCGGATACTGGAACAACCGCTTCGAGGTCGAGGCACGCGCGTTCGCGGACGCGAACCTCGCCCACCTGCACGCGCTGCTGGCGCGCGCGCCGCCGCCGGCGGCCAGCGGGCCCTCAGCCGAGCAGCGCCTCGCGCCGGTAGAGCCGTCCGGCGAGGGCGATGAGCAGCGCGCCGAGGATGAGCGTCGCGGTGACTGACAGGGCGAGATACGCCGCCGGCACCGGCTCATCGCGCAGCAGGCTGGTGATGAGGAAGTGCTGGCTGAGCGAGGGAACGCCCATGAGCGCGAGTCGCGGACGCAGGCCCATCACGCCGGCAAACACCAGCGGCAGCGTGGGCACCAGCAACACCAGACCCAGGTAAGTCTGCGCCTCGCGGTAGCTGCGCGTGGACGCGGCGACGATGGTCATCAGCGCAGCCCCCAGCGGCACCAGCGGCAGGCAGAACAGAATGACGGCCAGGCCGACGAGCGGACCGAAATTGACGCTCATGCCGAAGCGCTCGAGCCCGGTGAAACGCAACATGAGCGCGAATGCGGCCACGGTGAGGGTCAGCGACAGCGTCATGTAGGCGCAGGTCGCGAGGATCTTGCCGTAGATCAGAGCTTCGCGCGGCACCGGTACGGTGAGCAGGGGTTCCAGCGACCCGCGCTCGCGCTCACCGGCGGTGGCGTCGATGGCGAGGTACATGCCGCCCATCAGCATGGTGAGCAGCACGAGGTAGCTCAGGGTCCCGAGCGCCAGCACCGAGCGGCTCGCCGGGGTGGAGACGTCGACGTCCTGCACGGCGAGCGGCGACAGCACCAGCGGATCGACTCCGCGGGCCACCATCCGCAGCCGCGCGAGCAGTGAGCCGTACTGGGCGAGCAGCGCCGTCACCCGCGAGAGGCTGCCGGAGGCGGAGGGGTCGGAGGAATCGGCATACAGGAGGATGGCGGCGGGCCTGCCCGCCGCCAGCTGCGCGGGGAAATCCGCGCTCACCGCCAGCACCAGCTCGTGGCCGTGCGCCTGCACCGCGGCGCGGGCCGCGGCGGCGTCGTAGTCCACGGACTCGACCCGCACCCCGTACTGGCGCAGGAAGCCGAGCAGGTTCGGGGCGCGCTCGCCGTGGGCGACCGCGAGCGTGATCGGACGCTCGCCCTCCTCGGCGCCGCGCTCGATGCGCAGCGACAGTCCGCCGGCGAACAGCAACGGACCGAGCAGCGGACCCAGGATCAGCGCCGAGATGAGCGTGCGCCGCTCGCGCAGATTCTCGCGAAACTCCTTGCCGAACACGGTGAGGATGGCGCGCACGGCTTAAGCTCCACCCGCGCCGGCGATCAGAGCAACGAAGGCCTCCTCGAGGCCGGCCGTGCCGGTGCGGGTGCGGATCGCGTCGGGGGTGCCGCTCGCGAGCACCGTGCCGTGAGCGATCACCACCACCTCGTCGCACAACGCGCTCACCTCCTGCATCACGTGGCTCGAGAACAGTACGCAGTGTCCGGCGTCACGCAGCGACCCGAGCAGGCGGCGCAGGGCGCGCACCGCCATGACATCCAGCCCGTTGGTGGGCTCGTCCAGCACCAGGTTGCGCGGCCGGTGCACGAGCGCGCGGGCGAGGGCGGTCTTGACGCGCTCCCCCTGCGAGAAGCCCTTGGCGCGGCGGTCGGCGAATTCCTCCATCTCGAGCAGGCCAATGAGCTCGGCGGCGCGGGCACGGGCCGCGGCACGTGCCAGGCCGTGCAGCGCGCCGAAGTAGAGGATGTTTTCGCGCGCGCTGAGGTTCGGATAGATGCCGGCGCCGTGCACCAGCACGCCCAGGCGCCGGGCCGCTGCCAGGGGCGTGTGGACCGCGCTGTGCCCGTCGATGAGCGCATCCCCCGCATCGGGCCGCAGCACCGTGTACAGCATGCGCAGCGTGGTGGACTTGCCGGCGCCGTTGGGCCCGAGGAGGCCGGTGATGCGGCCGTCGGCGGCGCGCAGACTGACGTCGCGCACGGCCGTGACCGCGCCGAAGTGCTTGTACAGGTGGGTGGCTTCGATCACGTGCGCTTAGGTGCGCGGGCGCCTCACGGCGGCGGACCGTTCAGCGAGGTGAAGAACGGCAGCGGGCGCGCCCGGCGCGTGCAGCTGACATCGAGCCCGACCACGGAGGCGCGTGCGAGAAACTGCGCGAGCACGCGATCCATGCAGGGGGCGGTCAGCTGACCGTGACCGAAGCCGCCGAGCACGATCGAGAGGCCGTGCGAGAAACCGCGCGCCGCAAGCTGCGCGAACGCAGGCGGCGTGACGGGATCGTCGCTCCCCGACAGCAGCAACGCCGGCACGTCGCTCGCGAGCGGCGCGTGGAAGTCCGCATCGATCGGTCCGTGCGGCCAGATGCGGCACACGGTGTCGAGCCCGTCGAGCTGCAGCGTGCCGAGGAAGGTGTCGGCGAGGCGCTCGCGGTCGATGGCACGCAGGTCATAGAAGGGCACGTCTTCGGCGCACACCACGCTGTTGTGCATGCCGGTCGCGACCGCTGCGGCGTAGCCGCGCTCGACCAGCAGGAACTGCGCGGCGAGGGGTGCGTAGTCCTGGCGCGCGACGGCGTCATCCAGCAGGAGCGGCAGAAGCGCGGCGTATTCCGCGGTGTAACTGCCGAGGCGCAGCACCGTCGCCAGGTGCTCGGTGGTGAAGCTGAAGCGCGTGGGGTCGCCGGTGGACGGATCGGCTACCGTCACGGGCACGGCATGGATCCTGAGCGCCGCACGCACGCCGTGGTAGGTACGCGCAGGATCGCCGTAGCGGTTGCGGCAGGCGGGCTCGCCGGCGCAGCGCGCCAGGATGCCGAGGAGCGCCTGCTCCGCGTCCGTCGCCGTAGCCGGCCCGAGCGCCACGGGCGCCGGCACGACACCATCGAGAATCACGGCGCGGACGCGCTGCGGGAAGCGGCGCAGGTAGTGCTGCGCGACCCGCGTGCCATAGGAGGTGCCGTACAGGTTGATGCGCTCCACACTCAAGGCCGCGCGCACGCGCTCGAGATCCTGCACGGCAACACTGCTCGTGTAGTACGCCACGTCGGCGTGCGCACTGAGCCGGGCGAGGCAGCGGCGCGTGTCGGCGGCGATCTCGGTGTCGGTCGTGCGGACCAGCAGCCGCTGGTCCGCTGCGCATTCCAGAGGGTTCGACCGTCCGGTGCCGCGCTGGTCGACGAGGACGATGTCCCGATCGCGGTGAATGCGCGCGAAGGCACCCGCCACGGTGGCATAGAACGCGCTGGCCGCCGCTCCCGGACCGCCAGCCAGGACGAACAGCGGATCCGCCTGTTTGCGGCGGCTGATCGCGGGCACGCGCGCAACGTGCAGGCCGATGCGACGGCCTGAAGGGTCGTGTGGATTCTCCGCAACCGACAGGACGCCGCACTCCGCCGGCAGCGCCGACAGTCGCAGCGGGTGTTCGAGCTCGCAGGCCGAGAGCGCAAGGCCCGGCGCGGCCGCGGCCAGGCCGGCGGTGAGGCCCGGCACGAGCAACGCGCCCGCGCCCAAGGCCCTAAGGGCGGTCCGCATGCGCGACTTTCGATCCGCTCGCCGGGGACATCGGTCGCCAGAGCATAAGGCAAGGCGCGGTCTTGTTCGTGGAGTCTGGGGCCCTACAATACGCGTCCCGCGGGAACCCGCAGATGCACCCGCTGCGGGGCGCAGCGCCGTCAGGTAGTCATGCATCCGGTTGTCAGCCAGCAGCGATTCGCGCCCATCCACGACGTCATCGTCATCGGCGGCGGCCATGCCGGCACCGAGGCGGCGCTGGCGGCCGCGCGCCTGGGGGCGCGCACACTGCTCCTGACCCAGAGCATCGAGACCCTGGGCCAGATGAGTTGCAATCCCGCCATCGGCGGTATCGGCAAGGGACACCTGGTGCGCGAGATCGATGCGCTCGGCGGCGCCATGGCCAGGGCTGCGGACCGGGCCGGCATCCAGTTCCGCACGCTCAATGCCAGCAAGGGCCCGGCGGTGCGCGCGACGCGCGTCCAGGCCGACCGGCAGCTCTACAAGCAGGTCATCCGGACGCTGCTCGAGAACCAGCCGAACCTCGCGCTCTTCCAGCAGGAGGTGGCAGACCTCATCGTGCACGGTGGCCGGGTACGCGGGGTGGTCACGGTCACCGGCATCACGTTCGAGGCCCCGGCGGTGGTGCTGACCGTGGGCACGTTCCTCGCCGGACGCATGCATGTCGGGCTCGTCAACTACCCCGGCGGCCGTGCGGGCGATGCCCCCTCCAACCGACTGGCGGCGCGGCTGCGAGAGCTGGCCCTGCGCGTGGGCAGACTCAAGACCGGGACCCCGCCTCGGATCGACGGCCGCACCCTCGATTGGTCGGTCATGGCTGCCCAGGCGGGTGATGATCCCACTCCGGTATTCTCGTTTCTTGGGCGCGTTAATGAACATCCGAGGCAGGTAGACTGTTTCATCACAAAGACAAACGAGCGAACGCACGACATCATCCGCGCGGCCACCGATCGCTCCCCGATGTTCACCGGCGTGATCGAAGGCGTCGGCCCGCGCTACTGCCCCTCGGTCGAGGACAAGGTGGTGCGCTTCGCGGACAAGGCTTCGCACCAGATCTTCGTCGAGCCGGAGGGTCTGCACACTCACGAGGTCTACCCCAACGGTATCTCGACCAGCCTGCCGTTCGACGTGCAGTGCGAGTTCGTGCGCAGCATCCGCGGCTTCGAGAACGCGCACCTCACTCGCCCCGGTTATGCCATCGAGTACGACTTCTTCGATCCGCGCGATCTCAAGGGCTCACTCGAGACACGCGCGCTCGCGGGCCTTTACTTCGCCGGCCAGATCAATGGCACCACCGGCTACGAGGAAGCCGCGGCGCAGGGCCTCATCGCCGGCATCAATGCCGCGCTCGCCGCGAGGGATCGCGAGCCGTGGATACCGAAGCGCAGCGAGGCCTACCTGGGAGTGCTCATCGATGACCTGGTGACGCGCGGCACGCGCGAGCCGTACCGCATGTTCACCAGCCGCGCCGAACACCGCCTGCTGCTGCGCGAGGACAACGCCGACCTGCGCCTGACGCCAACGGGACGCGAGCTCGGGCTCGTCGACGATGAGCGCTGGGCATTCTTCGAGGCGAAGCGGCGAGCGTCCGATCTGGAAGTCGAGCGACTCAAGGCCCGGCGTCTGCAGCCGTCGGAGGTGCCGGCGCCCTGGGCGCAGCGCGTGCTGGGCGCGCCGCTCGCGCGCGACACCTCGGCCTTCGAGCTGCTCAGGCGGCCCGGAGTGACCTACGACGCGCTGCTGGAGATTGCCGGCGCACCCGAGTGGACGCCGGTTGCGGGCGCTGGGGGCGGCGCGGGCGCGCTGGACGACCGTCTGCCGGCGCAGGTGCGTGCCCAGGTCGAGGTGCGCGCCAAGTACGCGGGCTACATCGAGCGGCAGCAGGACGACATCGAGCGCGTCAGGGGGAACGAGGAGACCGCGCTGCCGGCTGACCTCGACTACACGCGCTTGTCGGGCCTGTCGCACGAAGTGCGACAGAAGCTCGCCGAAGTGCGCCCGGCGACGGTGGGCCAGGCGGGCCGCATCCCGGGCGTGACGCCGGCCGCGGTGTCGATCCTCCTGGTGCACCTGAAGAAGCGCAGCGGCGGCGGGCGCACACGGCTCGCATGAGCGGCTTCGTCGAGCAGCTCACGCGCGCCTGGGAGAGAAGCGACTCGCTCGCGTGCGTTGGGCTCGACCCGGACATCGAGCGCTTCCCGCGGCATATCGCCGCCGAATCCTCGTCGATCGTCCAGTTCAACAAGGCCATCATCGACGCCACCGCCGACCTGGTGTGCGCGTACAAGCCGCAGTTCGCGCACTACGCCGCCTGCGAGGCCGAGGATCAGCTCGAGCGCACCATC
>Ga0208991_1000219_pt1 | contig 12747 bp, 15 predicted proteins | sample MedBloCAOM3_M2_FD_187855 | JGI IMG/M metagenome (GOLD analysis project Ga0208991, IMG submission 187855) | Forest soil microbial communities from El Dorado National Forest, California, USA - Mediterranean Blodgett CA OM3_M2 (SPAdes) (version 2) | ecosystem: Environmental > Terrestrial > Soil >...
GCTCGATGAGGATTGCCGCCGCATCGAGGCGGTGCTGCAGGTGCTCGGCAGCGAGGCGAAGCTCGCCGTCGATGCCAACGGCAAGTTCGACCGCTCGGAAGCGCTCGCCTACGCCAAGGCGCTGGCGCCGTTTCGCCTGCGCTGGTTCGAGGAGCCGTGCGATCCGCTCGACTTTGCGCTCTTGGCCGAGATCGCAAGCCAATATGACGCCCCGCTCGCGACCGGCGAGAACCTGTATTCGACCCAGGACGTGCAGAATCTGGTGCGCTTCGGCGGCCTGCGGGCGGACCGCGATATCGTGCAGGTCGATCCGCCGCAGGCTTATGGGATCTGCCAATATGCGCGCACCATCGACATGCTGGCGCGCGAAGGCTGGGCGCGCGGCTCGCTCTTCCCCCACGGCGGCAACCAGATGTCGCTCGCCATCGCGGCCGGCTTCGGGCTGGGCGGGGCGGAATCCTATCCAGGGGTTTTCGGGGCCTTTGGCGGTTTCGCCGACGACGCGAAGGTGGTCGACGGCGCCGTCACCCTGTCGGACCGCCCCGGCATCGGCTTCGAGGGCCAGGCGGCGCTCTATACGCTGATGAAGCAGCTTGTTTCTTGAGGCTTTTCAGGTCCCGGGACTGTCCTTCCGGTCCGTGCCGGGATACGGTCGTGACGCAAGGTCGCACTTGCGCTATGGCCCAAAAAACTCCTTAACTCCGTACCGATTTCGTCACGATCGGGAAAGAAACAACCGCCTATTCCGACGGCGCCCCTGGGCGACCCCGCCGGTGGGGGCGGTCTTTAATAACAGTTTTGACGTTGCCATGGGAGATGTCGCCATGCGGGCCTCGCTATTCGGTCTCGTTTCCACTTTGTGTCTCGTTGCCGCCCCGGTGCTGGCGGCCGACGCCCCCAAGGACGTGAAGGGGCTCTATCTGCTGACCGACTATCCGGCCCTGTCGGTGCGGCCCGGGACCACGGCGAGCATCGCGCTGCGCCTGCAGAATTATGGGCTGAGCCCCGAGCGCTATCAGCTTTCGGTCGCCGACGTTCCGGCGGGCTGGACCGCGACGCTGCTCGGCGGCGGCCAGCCGGTCGGCGCCGCAATGCCGGCGACGGATTCGAATGTCCCGCTGCAGCTGCGGCTCGATGTGCCCGCCAATGTGGCGATCGGCACGCAGACGCTCACCGTCAAGGCCGAGGGACAGGGCAACCAGGTGAGCCTGCCGATCGCGGTGACGCTCGCCAAGGAGCTGCCGGCCAAGCTCAAGGTGGAGGCGCCGTTGCCGGCGCTGCGCGGTACGCCGAAGTCGGCCTTCGACTATCAGCTCACCATCAGGAACGACAGCGGCCGCAACCTCACGGTCAGCTTCGTTGCCGACGCGCCGAAGAATTTCGAGACCAACTTCACCGAGAACTACGGCAGCCAGCAGCTGACCTCGATCCCGGTCGACGCGGGACAATCGAAGGACGTCAAGCTGCATGTCCGCCCGCCCTCGACCGCCGACGCCCAGCGCTATCCGGTCGCCGTGACGGTGTCGGCGGAGGATGCCAGCGCGAAGACCAACCTGTCGCTCGAGATCGTCGGTCAGCCGCAGCTGACGATTTCCGGCCGCGACGGGCTGGTGAGCGCAAAAGCCGAGGCCGGCAAGCAAAGCTCCGTTCCGATCATGGTGACCAACACCGGCAGCGCCCCGGCCGACGCCATCGAGCTTTCGGGCACGGCGCCGAGCGGCTGGAAGGTCACCTTCGAGCCCGCCACCATCGAGCGCATTGCGCCCGGCAAGGACGCCGAGGTCCAGGCGCTGATCACCCCGACCGCGACCTCGCTCGCCGGCGACTACATGGCGACCATCCGCGCCACCTCGCGCGGCGAGGCCGCCTCGACCCAGTTCCGCATGGCGGTCACCAGCTCGACCACCTGGGTCATGGCCGGCGCCGGCATCATCGGCGTGGCGGTGCTGTTCATGGTGGCCGCGGTCGTGCGGTTCGGCCGCCGATGAGCGCGCCCGTCATCGCGGCGCAGGGTCTCACCAAGCGCTACGGCAAGGCGACCGTCGTCGACGGCATCACCTTCGACGTGGCCAAGGGCGAGATCTTCGGGCTGCTCGGCCCGAACGGCGCCGGCAAGACCACCACCATCCTGATGATGCTGGGCCTGACCGAAGTGTCGGGCGGCGAGATCCGGGTGCTCGATCACGATCCGGTGCGCGATCCGCTCGCGGTCAAGCGCCGGGTCGGCTATCTGCCCGACCAGGTCGGCTTCTACGACAACCTGACGGCGGCCGACAACCTCGCCTATACGGCGCGGCTGATGGGCATTCCGGCGCGCGAGCGCGCCAAACGATTGTCCGACGCGCTCGCGCGCGTGCGCCTCTCCGACGTCGCCGAAAAGCGCGTCGCGACCTTCTCGCGCGGCATGCGGCAGCGTCTCGGCCTCGCCGAGATCGTCATGAAGGGCGCCGAGATCGCGATCCTCGACGAGCCGACCTCGGGCCTCGACCCGCAGGCGACCATCGAGTTCCTCGAGATGATCGAAGGCCTCAAGCGCGAGGACGTCACCGTGCTGCTGTCCTCGCATCTGCTCGACCAGGTGCAGCGCGTGTGCGACCGCGTGGCGCTCTTCCAGGGCGGCCGCATCGTCCTCATGGGGACCGTCGCCGAGCTGTCGCGCCAAGTTCTCGGCGCGGGCTTCGTGGTCGAGGTCGAAGCGGATGCCGCGACCGACCTGGTGGCGCGCTTCAACGCGGTGCCGGGCGTCATCTCGGTCGAACGCGCGGGCCACGATCGCTACCGCCTTACCGCCGATCGCGACGTGCGTCCGGAGGCGGCACGCGCCGTGGTGGCGGCCAACGGCGCGCTGCGCCGGCTGTCGGTCGACGACCCGAGCCTGGACGCGATCTATGCGCGCTTCTTCCAGAAGCAGACGCGCGAACACGAGGGAGCCCGAGATGCGGCGTGAAGGCTCTCCCTGGCAGGGACTCGGCACCGTGGTGGTGAAGGAGCTCGCCGACCACCTCTCCAGCGCGCGCATGCGCGTGCTCGAGATGCTGGTCGTGCTCACCGCTTTCGCGGCGCTTTATGGGGCGATCGACACGATCCGGCAGACCACCGCCGAAGACCCCTTCATCCTCCTCAAGCTGTTCACCGTCAGCCGGTCCCCGCTGCCGTCGCTCTTCGGTATCCTGGGATTCCTGATCCCGCTCATGGCGATCGGGCTGGGCTTCGACGCGATCAACGGCGAGCACAATCGGCGAACCTTGTCGCGCATCCTGTCGCAGCCGATCTACCGCGACGCGCTGCTGGCGGGAAAATTCCTTGCCGGCCTGGCGACGCTGGCGATCAGCCTCTTGTGCCTGTGGCTGCTGGTGGTGGGTCTCGGCATCATCTTCCTGGGCGTGCCGCCGGGCGGCGAGGAGATCGCGCGCTCGCTCGTCTTCCTGCTGATCACGCTCGCCTATGCGGGAACCTGGCTGGCGCTCGCGATCCTGCTGTCGATCATCTTCCGCTCGGCGGCGACCGCCGCCCTGGTGGCGCTCGGCCTGTGGCTGTTTCTCACCCTTCTATGGGCCATGCTGGCGCCGCTGTTCGCCAACCTCATCGCGCCGCCCGATCCGCGCTACGTGCTGTTCGGCCTGCCGACTCCCGCAACGGTCGAATGGGAGCAGCTCCTGATGCGGATTTCGCCCAACCATCTGTTCGGCGAGGCGGCGACGTCGCTGCTGGCGCCCGACACGCGATCGGTCGGCACGATCTACCTGAGCCAGCTGCAGGGCGCCATCATGGGCTCGCCGCTGCCGCTGAGCGAAAGCCTCGCGATCGCATGGCCGCAGGCGGTGGCATTGATCGCGGGCGTGATCGTGCTGTTCGTCGCCGGCTATGTGGTGTTCCAGCGCCAAGAGGTGAGGGCCTGAGGCCCGCCGCGGTCGATCGGCTATCCAAAACGAAAAGGGGCGGCCGAAGCCGCCCCTTTTTTAGTTGGCCAGTGCCGGAGATCAGGCCGGGACCACGGCGACGATTTCCATCGTCCGCGGATTGACGATCACGATCTGATCGCCGACGAGGAAATACTCGTATCCCCGCCACGACGGCTGGATCTCGACGATGGTGGTCGGAACCGGCGCCAGCTTCACGCTGCGCGGAACCGCGACGCCGACGTTGAGCTGGAAGTCCACCCGCGCGAGGCGCGGCGCGTTGCGATCCGAAACGATGACCTGGTGGATCTTCGTCCGCTGCTCGGGGCTCAGATTGACCGACACATTGGTCGTGTTGTTGGTCGTCGTGCCGGCCGTGCCGCCGCTCTTCTGGGTCGAGCCGGGGCCGGTCGCCTGGTTGGGCTGATTCGGCTGGCTCGTGGTGCCGGCCTTGTCCTGAGTGGCCTTCGACGGCGACTGCGTGGTGGTGTCGCTCTTGGTGGTGTCGCTCTTGGTCGTATCGCTCTTGGTGGTCGTGCTCTTGTCGCCACCCGGGCTCGCCGGAGCCTGACCGGTCGTTTCGGTCTTGCTCTTATTGGCCGGAGCGGTCTCGCTCGACCGCTTCGAGGGCAGGCTCTTGTCCTCGGATTTCTGCGCGCCCTTATCGGCCGCGCTCGGAGTCTTTTGCTCGGCTGCGCTCGGCGCTTTTTGCGCCGCATTCGGGGCCGGCGCCATCTTCTCGGCCGGAGCCGCGGACGGGGCCTTCGTGGCCGGGCTGGAGTCCTGCGCGAGCGCGAAGCCCGAGCCGGTCATCAAAGCGGCGACCGCAGCGGCGATCATCAGCTTGTTCTTCCGTGTCGTCATCATGTTCAGTTTCTCCCGAGGTAGCCCCGTGCTTGCCAGGTGATTCCAGCAACCGCATAAAACCCGTATAACCCCCGCTCAACGCGGACTCACCGCCGGTAGTTCCGGCGGCGGGAGGTTTATTGTCAGGGTCGTGCGCGAAACGACGTCGCATTCATGGATTGGTCCAGAGACATGCGGCAAAAAATTAAATGGTTGCAACGCAACAACCCGTCTTTGAACATCTGTTAACAAAACCGCGCGCGGCGGATTCCCGATCTGCTGCTGACGCCGATGGCGGAACGCCTTGCGACGCTCCGCCATCGATGTGGTCCGTCAGTCCCGCTTACTTGTCCTTCGATGTGGGGTCCTTCGGCGTGCCGCGCGAGTCGCGGTCGCCGGCCGTGCTGTCGTTCTTCTGGGCAGGCGCCATGGCATTCGGCTGGGCCATTGGGGCGGTGGTCGCGGCGCCCGACGTCGACGGGGGCGCGTCTTTCACCCGCGTGTCGGCGGAGCCGGGGGTCTTCTTGCTGCCTTCCATGTCGCCGCCGCGCTGGTCCTGACCCGGCGAACCCGCGCCTGGGGTGCTGCCCGGCGCGTTGGGTGTCTGGGCATTGGCTACGGCGATACCCGCCAGCAGAGCGCCGGCGGCCGCAATGGTCATCAATTTCTTCATGGGGATCTCCTCTGTTTTCGTCGAGCGTAAGGGCGTATTGGTTTTTTCACGCAAACGCTTTCGCCTATACCCGTCAACAACCGGTAACGCGCAGGTCTGTTCCCGCCGCGCACTTGTTTGTGTCCCAGCCGGCGGAAATGTTGACGCTAACTGGGGCAACTCACCAATTGTTCCGGTTCCGGTAAATTTTTTTGCCGAGCGCCCGCGGAAAGGCGGCATTGCGTTCCCGCGGCCAGAAAGGCAGCCTCGCGTGGGGAGGAAAGCATGGCGATTCTGGCGTCCCGGATCGACGCGGCGGCGGCCGAGTTTCGGGTCAATGCGATGCGCATGCGGGAACTCGTGGCGGAGCTCCAGCAGCGTCGCGACGAGGCCGCCGCCGGGGGGCCGGCGCGCGCACGCGAGCGCCACCTCGGGCGCGGCAAGCTCTTGCCGCGCGACCGGGTGATGACGCTGATCGATCCGGGCTCGCCCTTCCTGGAGCTTTCACCGCTCGCCGCCAACGGCATGTATGACGACGTCATCCACGGCGCCGGGCTGATCACCGGCATCGCCCGCATCGAGGGCCGCGAATGCGTGGTCGTCGCCAACGACTCCACCGTCAAGGGCGGCACTTATTATCCGATGACCGTGAAGAAGCACCTGCGCGCCCAGGAGGTCGCGCGCGAGAACCGGCTGCCTTGCATTTATCTGGTCGATTCCGGCGGCGCCAACCTCCCGCATCAGACCGAGGTGTTTCCCGATCGCGAGCATTTCGGACGCATTTTCTACAATCAGGCGACGCTCTCCGGTCTCGGCATCGCCCAGGTCGCGGTGGTGATGGGATCGTGCACGGCGGGCGGCGCCTATGTGCCGGCGATGTCGGACGAGACCATCATCGTGCGCAACCAGGGGACCATTTTCCTCGGCGGGCCGCCGCTGGTGAAAGCCGCGACCGGGGAGGTGGTGTCGGCCGAGGATCTGGGCGGCGCCGACGTGCATGCGCGCCGCTCGGGCGTCGCCGATCACTATGCGCTCGACGATCGCCACGCGCTTGCGCTCGCGCGCCGCGTCGTCGCCAACCTCAACACCCGGAAGACGGTCGATATCCCGCTTGCGCCGCCGCGCGAGCCGGCATTCGCGGCGGAAGAGCTTGACGGCATCGTGCCGGTGGACCTGAAAAAGCAATACGACGTGCGCGAGGTCATCGCGCGGCTTGTCGACGCTTCCGAATTCGACGAGTTCAAGCAGCTCTACGGCACGACGCTGGTCGCCGGCTTCGCGCATATCCACGGCATTCCGGTCGGCATCCTCGGCAACAACGGCATCCTCTATTCGGAGTCGGCCCTCAAGGCGGCGCATTTCGTCGAGTTGTGCTGCCAGCGCCGCATCCCGCTGCTGTTCCTGCAGAACATCGTCGGCTTCATGGTGGGACGCGACTATGAGGCGGGCGGGATCGCCAAGGACGGCGCCAAGATGGTGACCGCCGTCGCCTGCGCCCAGGTGCCGAAGATCACGTTGATCATCGGCGGCTCCTATGGGGCCGGCAACTACGGCATGTGCGGACGCGCCTATGGGCCGCGCTTCCTGTTCACCTGGCCGAATGCGCGCATCTCGGTGATGGGCGGCGAGCAGGCCGCGAGCGTGCTCGCGACGGTGCGGCGCGACAATATCGAAACAGACGGCGGCAAATGGTCGGAGGTCGAGGAAGAGGAATTCAAGCAGCCGATCCGCGAGCAGTATGACGCGGAGGGCAATCCCTATTACGCCACCGCGCGGCTGTGGGACGACGGCATCATCGCGCCGGCCGAGACGAGGCGCGTTCTGGGGCTGGCCTTCTCGGCCGCCCTCAATGCGCCGATCCCGCAGACGAAATTCGGCGTGTTCAGGATGTGACGACGGCCGGAGAAGAATGCCGCGGTCGCCGGCGCTGTCCCATGAACACCGGCAGTGCAGCGCTCAGCGATTGAACAGCCAGAAAACGACGCTCAGCAGGACGCTGATCAGGATGCAGGTCGTCAGCGGAAAATAGAAGGTGAAATTGTCGCGCTGAATGACGATGTCGCCGGGCAGGCGGCCAAGCCCGAGCCGCGACAGGAACGGCCACAACAGGCCGACCGCCAGGATGACGAGCCCGAGCAAGATCAGAAAGCGGGCCATGATGGCACCCTCTTGGCCGCATATCGGTGCGCCGCGAAGCGGATCAAGGGGCGCCGGGGAGGGGGCGACAGGGACGATCGGGTCGCGTTACACTTCGTGCGTCGAACCCCTCGCCGGCCGCCCGGCCCTCACCTTCAACCCATCGGGACTACGCCATGAAACGAACTCTGCTCCTCGGCGCCGCGATCGCACTTGCGTTCGGGGCCGGACTTGCGACGCAATCGATGGTCGGAGCCCAACAGCAGCCGATCACCTCGAAAACCGTCATGGACGACCCGCTGGTCGGCGGCGTCTACGAACAGATGCTGATGCAGGAGGTGAGCTTCGGGCCCGGCGCCGGCGTGCCCTGGCATATTCATCCGGACGGCCACGAGATCGCCTATGTGCTCGAGGGCGCGATCAAGCTCCAGGTCGACGGGCAGCCGGACCGCGTGCTCAAGCCCGGCGAGGGCCTTCACATGAATGCCAATGTGGTCCATCGCGGCGAGGCCGAGCCGAGCGGCGCCAAGCTGCTGATCGTGCGGCTCAAGCCCAAGGACAAGCCGGTCATGACGCCGGTGCCGCACAACTGACCCGTCACGGGATCGTCAGCACCACGTTCCCCGCCGCCTTGCCTTGCTCGACGGCCTCGTGCGCCTGCAGGACTCGGTCGAGCGGCAGGGTGAGCGCCACATTGTGGATCAGGCGCCGCGCCTCCATCATGCCGGTGATGGCCGCGACGGCGGCGGCGCGCTCCTCGCTCGTGAGCTCGTAGACGAAGATCCATGTCATCGTGACCGCATTGACGAGCAGGAACTGGCTCGGAATCTGCGACTCCGCCTTGCCGGTGCCGTAGACCACGACCTGGCTGCGCGCATGCAGAATGCCGGGATAAAGCCCGGCATTGGCCGCAAGATCCATCTCGATGACGGCGTCGACGCCCGCCTGGTCGGTCAGGTCCATCACGGTCGCGGCGACATTCTCGCGCTTGTAGTCGATCACGTGGTCGGCGCCGGCCTGGCGGGCGAGCTTGCCCTTCTCGTCCGAGCTGACCGTGGTGATCACCACGGCGCCGCGCGCTTTGGCGAATTGAATGGCATAGTGGCCGACGCCCCCGGCGCCGCCCGGGATCAGCACGGTCGAGGCAGCATTCAGCTGGGCAGTGGCGACCGCGTGGGCGGCGGTCATCGCCGGAATGCCGAGGCAGGCGCCTTCGGCGAAGCCGATATGGTCGGGCAGCGGGAGCGCAAGCGCGGCCGGCAGCACGACATATTCGGCCGCGGTCCCGAAGGGGCGCTTCCATTGCGCGTTCCAGACCCAGACCCGCTCGCCGGCGCGCGACGGCGGCACGCCGCTTCCCACCTTGTCGATCACGCCGGCGCCGTCGCTGTGCGGGATCACGCGCGGGAAGGCGATCTTGCGGGTGCGGCCTTCGCGCGATTTCACGTCGGACGGGTTGACGCCCGAGGTCGCAAGCCGGACCCGCACCTCGCCGGGTCCGGGCTCCGGGGTCGGCAGATCGCCCAGGCGCAACACCTGGGCGGCCGGACCATTGGCTTCGTAGCTGGCGGCGCGCATCGGCTTCTCCTGTGCGCTTTATCGATCAGCCGGGGCGCCGGCGGCAAGCGGACCTTGTCCAATATTGTCGCCTTTTGGCCCGCTTTTGGCCCTCGCGGCCGTGGCGCCGACAGGGTATAGTTGCGACACTAACCGGGGCGACGATGTCGATGAAGTGGCTGACGGCGGTATTCATTCTGCTGCTGCTTTTGCTTGCGGCCGCGCCGGCGGCGATCGACGCCGCGACCGGTTGGATCGCCCACCGGGGCGCAAGCGTCCAGACGATCGATTATCTGTCGCGCGACATCGACGAGCTGAGCGCCAGCCGGCGCCTCGTCCCGCGCAAGCATAGCCCCAGCCATGGCTTGAAAAACAAAAGCCTGGACGACCAGGGCCTGGACGACCCGCTCCCCTGAGCCGGCGATCCTAAGCTCGGGCTAATCCAGCGCTTTGTAGAACCGCTGATCGTAGAGCGCGCCGCTCGCCGGTGCGAGCTTGTCGCGGAACGCCCGCGTCTTCCCATTCATGCTGTGGGCGTCCGCCGTCTTGCGGCTCCTCCAGACCTCGATCACAGAGAAATGGTTCTGCCGGTTGGTCTGCGTCACCGCCTCGAAACGCAGATTGCCGTCATCCTTGCGACTGTCATCGGCAAGCTGCTTCACGAGCGCCGTCCCGTTCTCGCGCTGCGGCGGGATGACGTCGACATGCGTGACCCCGATAATGGCGGGGCCGCCGAGGCTGGCCGGCAGCGGGCCGACCGACAGCGGGAAATGGACACGCTCGTCGTAAGGCGCGTTCTGGATCGCCTTGAGCCTGTCGCGAAACTGTGTCGTGTGCGCCGCCTGGGCGTGCGCGTCGAACGACGGCTGATCTTTCCAGACTTCGAGGATCACGAACTGGTTCGGCAAGCCGAACCGCCGGGCCGCCTCCACGCGCAAACTCCCGGCGTCCTTGCGGCTCGCGTCGCGGAACTGACGGACCAGGGCGGCGCCTTCGTCCTTCGCGGTCTGCATCACATCGACGTAGGTCACGATGTAGCGCGGGCCGTCCGGCACCGGGGGCGGGGCGGGCGGCGCGGGCTGTCCCTGCGTTGTCATGGTCATGCCCGCCAAAATCGCGACGCCGAGCAGCAGTCGAAGAGCGCATGCCATCGAAACCCTCCCGCCGTGTGTTGTTGTGGTCAGGCTATCGCTCCGACCCTCGCACGGTCAACACGCGGAACCGCGACGCCCGGTGATACGTTTTGAAATCAAGGACGCGGAGGGCGCGTTTGGGGCGCAGGGCCATAAGGAGGCAGCCATGGCTTATCGCGTGTATAGCGGCCCGCAGGGCGCCGGCGGTTTCAGGGCGGTCGAAAAGGACCGCATGCTCTTCAAGGAATTTTCTTCGCTCGATGAGGCCATGAGGTGGGCCAAGCATCTCGACGGCACCGGGCATACGGCCTTGCTGATCGAAGGCGATGACGGCAGCCGGCTCGACAAGCAGGAGATCGTGGCCGCGCTGCGGCATAGCGAAACCGAGCCCAGCGGCGCCGGCCACCCCATCTGAAAGATCGCGCCGGGGCGGCGGCGCGCAGCTACTTCGTCAGCTTGTTCCACTGCGCCCGCAATGCGTCGACGGCGTCGCGCGTGACGTCGCCGAGCTGATCCCAGTTCACCACCGGCTTCACGGCCGGCCCGGCCGTCGTCGTGTCGTGCACATAAGCGGCCCCGATGGTGACCGCGATGCCGAGCAGGAATGCAATGATGCTACGCATGTATTAGTCTCCCGGCTGAAATGCGCCAAACAGGTGCATGAAAAATGCGGCAACTTCCAAGCCGATATAGCGGCAAACCGGGGTCAATTCCATGACGGATCCGAATTATCGCAAGGCGCTGATCGTCGGCGCCGGATCGGGCTTGAGCGCCGCGCTGGCGCGTGCCTTCGCCAAGGACGGGCTTTCGGTCGCGCTCGCGGCGCGCAACCCGGATAAATTGCGCGTGCTCGCCGAGGAGACCCGCGCTCAGGTGTTTGCCTGCGATGCGTCGCGCCGCGCCGACGTCGAGCGGCTGTTCGCCGAGCTCGACCAGCAAGGCGCGCCCGACGTCGTCGCCTATAATGCGAGCTATCGCGTGCGCGGGCCGTTCATCGAGCTGGACGCCGACGAGGTCGAGAAATCGCTGCGCGTGTCGGCGCTCGCCGGCTTCTTCGTGGCGCAGGCGGCGGCGCGCCGGATGGTGCAGCAGCAGCATGGCGCGATCTTCTTCACCGGCGCCTCTGCGAGCCAGAAAGGCTATGCCCAGTCGGCGCCCTTCGCGATGGGCAAATTCGCATTGCGCGGCCTCGCCCAGAGCCTCGCCCGCGAGCTGTCGCCGCGGGGCATCCACATCGGCCATGTGGTGGTCGACGGCGGCATCCGCTCCGAGCGCCGGCCGGAGGCGCCCGACAGGCCCGGCAGCCTGCTCGACCCCGACGCGATCGCGGCCGCCTATGTGTATCTTCTGCGGCAGCCGCGCAGCGCCTGGACCTGGGAGATGGAGCTGCGGCCCTGGGTGGAGAAATTCTGACCGGGACATTCCAGGGTCGGCGGCGGGGCGAGCGAATTCCGACGGGCCTTGCCGCCCGTGAGGCCGGCCGCTATAAGCCCGCGACCCGTCGATCTTTCCCCTCAAGGACGTTTTCAATGGCGATCGAGCGTACCTTTTCGATCATCAAGCCCGATGCGACCGCGCGCAATCGGACCGGCGCGATCAATGCGATGATCGAGCAGGCGGGCCTGCGCATCGTGGCGCAGAAGCGCCTGCGCATCACCCGCGATCAGGCCGAGACCTTCTACGGGGTGCATCGCGCCCGGCCGTTCTTCGGCGAGCTGGTCGATTTCATGACCTCGGGGCCCGTCGTGGTGCAGGTGCTCGAGGGCGAAAACGCGATCGCGAAATATCGCGACGTCATGGGCGCCACCGACCCCGCCAAGGCGGCGGACGGCACCATCCGCAAGGTGCATGCGAAGTCGATCGGCGAGAATTCGGTCCACGGGTCCGACGCGGCCGACACCGCCAAGCAGGAAATCGCCCAGTTCTTCGCCGGCAACGAGATCGTGGGTTGAGGTCCGGCACGCGTGGCGTTTTGCCATCGGCGGCGTGCTGGTCAGGAGGCCGGGTTCGGCGGTAAAGTGGCCCGGCGATGCCGACGCGAGCGGCAATAAACGAGGGAACATCCGGTGGGCTCGATGGGACAAATAGCGGATCCGTCTGCGTGGCTCGCGATGGTGGAGAGCGGCTGGGCCGAGATGGGCCAGACGGCCTTCTGGGTCGCGCTCCTCAAGATCATGTGGATCAACGTCCTGCTCTCGGGCGACAACGCCGTCGTCATCGCGATGGCGTGTCTCGGGCTGCCGCCGCGCCAACGGCTCTGGGGCATGATCCTCGGAGCCGGAGTCGCGGTCGTGTTGCGCATCATCTTCACCGTTGTGATCGCGCAACTGATGCTGCTGCCCTACCTCAAGATCGCCGGCGGCCTCGCGCTGTTCTATATCGCGGCCAAGCTGCTGGTTCCCGAGGATCCGGACGAAGACGAAGTGGAGGCGGTCGAGCATCTCTGGCGCGCCGTGCGGATCATCGCGGTGGCCGACATCGTCATGAGCCTCGACAACGTGATCGCAATCGCGGCGGCCGCGCA
>Ga0208991_1000220_pt1 | contig 12644 bp, 15 predicted proteins | sample MedBloCAOM3_M2_FD_187855 | JGI IMG/M metagenome (GOLD analysis project Ga0208991, IMG submission 187855) | Forest soil microbial communities from El Dorado National Forest, California, USA - Mediterranean Blodgett CA OM3_M2 (SPAdes) (version 2) | ecosystem: Environmental > Terrestrial > Soil >...
GGTAAGCCGATGGCCCGCCAGGTGCTTCCGGCGCCGACAGGCATTCCGATGCTGCCGGACGTGCCGAACTGGAGCTGGCACGAGTACGGCATGCGCGTCGGCGTTTGGCGGTTTTTCGATCTCTACAAGAAGCTCGGCATTGCACCGACGCTTTCCATCAATGCGCGCGTCTGCGAGGACTATCCGCGCGTTGCACAACAAGCCAGGGACGCCGGCTGGGAATTTATGGGCCATGCCTATGAGCAGGGGCCGATCCACAAGGAGGCCGACCAGAAGGCCATGATCGAGCGCGCGATGGGCGTGATCGACAAATTCACCGGCAAACGACCGGTGGGCTGGCTCGGACCCGGCCTGACGCAAACGCTGGAGACCCCCGAACTTCTCGCCGAAGCCGGCGTCAAATATATCGGCGACTGGGTCTATGACGACGAGCCGACGACGATCCGCACCGCCAAGGGGCCACTGGTGACGCTGCCTTACACCGTCGAATTGAACGACATTCCGATGATGCTGGTGCAGCATCACGAGAGCGATCACATGATGAAGCGCGCCATCGACAGCTTCGACCGGCTCTATGAGGAAAGCAAGGACCGGCCGAAAATCCTGTCGCTCGCGGTCCATCCCTACATCAGCGGTCAGCCGTTCCGCATCAAATATCTCGAAGCGATCTACGATTACGTCAACAAGTTCGACGGCGTCGTGCACTGGAACGGCGAACAGATTCTCGATTGGTACAACGGGCAGATGGCCGAGCAGCCGGGATCGAAGGCGTGAACGTCTCGGCAAAACGCGTGTTGCCCAGCATCGCCGAGACCGAATTGCCGGTCGTCGGCGGCGGTATGTTTCCGGTGCGCCGCGTTTATTGCGTCGGCCGCAACTATATCGATCATATTCGTGAGATGAAGGAAGCCGACGAGCGCGATCCACCGTTCTTCTTCCAGAAGCCGCGCGACGCTGTGGTTCCCGATCGCGCCCATGTGCCGTATCCGCCTTTCACCACGGATTTCCAATTCGAGGTGGAATTGGTGGTCGCCCTCGGCCTCGCCGGGCGCAACATCCCGGTCGGGCAGGCGCTTGATCATGTCTGGGGCTATGCCGTCGGCATTGATCTGACGCGGCGCGATCGCCAGCGCGACGCCCGCGATCTGCGGTTGCCATGGGAAGCCGGAAAGAGTTTCGACGCCTCGGCGCCTTGCGGCCCAATCGCGAGGGCACGTGATGCAAAGCATTTCCAGGGCTGCGCCATCACGCTGTCGGTGAATGGCATCGAACGCCAGCGTGGCGACATCGGACAGATGATCTGGAGCGTACCCGAGGTGATCGCGCAACTGTCGCAGCAAGTCACGCTGGGTGCCGGCGACCTGATCTATACTGGTACGCCGGCTGGCGTAGGCCCCGTCATGGCGGGCGATGTGATCGCCGCACAGATCGATGGACTGCCCTCGCTCACCATCACCATCACGCCAAGCGAGGCATGACCATGTTGCCCACCGAGCGCATCTCCTATTCGCCGATCGCGGCCCGTGCGCCGCTCAAATTGCCAAACGGTGCGCGCATGGCGGTGTGGGTGATCGTCAACGTCGAGGAGTGGGATGCCAGGCAGACGATGCCGCGCACGGTGCTTACGCCACCTGCAGGCGGCTCGCCGACGCCGGACGTTCCGAACTGGGCCTGGCATGAATATGGCAACCGCGTCGGCTTCTGGCGGCTGCTCAAGGTGTTCGATGATTACAAAATCCCTGGCGTGCTCGCGATCAACGGCTCGGCGCTATCAGCCTATCCGCCGATCGTCGAGGCGGCATTGCAGCGCAATTGGGAATTCATGGGCCACGGCTTTACGCAGCGTAACATGCAGAAGGTGGAGAACGAGCGCGAAGACATTCGCAAGACCGCGGACGCGATCGAAACTGCGACCGGAAAACGGCCGCGCGGCTGGCTTGGACCGGGCCTCACCGAAACCTGGGAGACACCGGACCTGCTCAAACAGGAAGGCTACGACTACGTCGCCGACTGGGTGCTGGATGACCAGCCGGTGTGGCTAAAGACGACCAGCACGCCGATCGTCAACGTGCCCTATACCCAGGAATGCAACGACGTTGCGATGATGCTGATCCAGCATCACACCGCGTCGGAATATTACGACCGCGCCATCGACCAGTTCGAGCAGATTTATGACGATGCCGCCGATTCCGCCCGCGTCATGGCATTGGTTATACATCCCTACATCATGGGCGCGCCGCATCGCTCGAAATATTTCCGCCGCATCTTCGAGACCATCCGGAAGAAATCCGATGTCGCGTTCATGACCGGTGAACAGATTCTCGACTGGTACCTTTCAGTGGGACCGAAAGCGCCCTAGGCACACATCAGGGATGAGCACCTTTCAGCTTCTCAATGGATTGACCTTCGCAGCACTGCTGTTTGTAGTGGCTAGCGGCTTTACATTGATTTTCGGGTTGTTGCGCATCGTCAATCTGGCGCATGGCGCGCTCTATCTGTTCGGCGGCTATATCGGCTACTTCGTTGCGACCAGGACGGGCAGCTTCGTGCTCGGCGGCGTCGGCGCCATGGCGGCAGTCGCGGCGGTCGGCTTCGTGCTCGACCAGGGCCTGTTGCGCTTCGTGCGCGGCAACGAGTTGCGTCAGGTGTTGCTGACGCTCGGCGTTGCTTTTGTGCTGAACGACCTGGCGCTGGTGATATGGGGCGGGGACAGTTTCACGGTGCCGATTCCGCAAATGCTGCGCGGCGGGCTGCGCGTGTTTGGTGTGTTCTATCCGACTTATAGGCTGTTCGTGCTGGTTACCGGAATCGTGTTGTTTGCAGCGCTCTGGCTGTTGCTAAATAACACGCGACTCGGCGCGCTGATCCGCGCCGGAGTCGATGACGCCGAGATGGTGGAAGCTTCCGGCGTCAATATCCGCCGTGTGTTTCTCGTCACTTTTCTGCTTGGTTCGGCGCTGGCGGGGCTCGGCGGGTTAATGGGTGGCGCGTTTTTGTCGCTGTATCCGTCGGCCGACGCCGAGATACTGGTATTCAGCCTCGCCGTTGTGATCATAGGTGGACGCGGCAGCCTGGTCGGCGTTGGCGTCGGCAGCCTGCTGGTTGGGCTGCTCAATACGCTGGGCCAAGTCATGTTTCCGGAGCTCGCCTATTTTGTTATCTTCGGCCCGATGGCGGTGTTGCTGGCATTCCGCCCCCTCGGCTTGTTCGGACGGGCGACATGATGACGGTGCGGGCCAAGTCCACTCCTGCGCGTTTTGCCGGCATGACCGGTAGCGCCGCGCTGATCGCCGCGATCGTTGTCGCCGCCGCGGCGGCATTGCCGTCGGTGCTGTCGAATTATCAGGTGGGGCTCGCCACCGAGGTGCTGATCTTCGGCATCCTCGCGATGTCGATCGACATTCTTGGGGGCTTTGCCGGACGTACCTCGCTCGGCCACGGCGCAATCTTCGGCGTATCCACCTATGTGGTGGTTTACGCCACCGCCCAGGCCGGGCTGCCGCCGGCTGCGGCCTTCGCGCTCGGCGTTCTCGCCGCGACCTTGATCGCGGCAATTTTCGCTCTGCTCGCGGTGCGTACCTCGGGCGTGTATTTCCTGCTGCTGACTTTGGCGCTCGGCATGATCGTTTGGGGGATCTGCCTGCGATGGACTCAGGTCACAGGCGGCGAGAACGGCATACGTGGTGACGTCCGCCCGGCCTTGCTTGTGACTCACAGTGCGTTCTACTGGGCGGTGCTCGCGGGGGCCGCGATGGTGGCCTATGCGATGTGGCGTTTCGTACGCTCGCCGTTTGGGCTGACGTTGCGCGGCATCCGCGACAGCGAAAGCCGGATGCGAAGCCTCGGATACAACGTCCCGCTGCATCTGTTCATTGGCTTTACGGTGTCTGGATTCTTTGCCGGGGTAGCCGGTGCGCTTTATGCAATGTTCAACAATTTTGTCAGCCCATCGACGGTGGCGCTGGCGCAGTCTGTTGAGGGCGTGCTCATGATGATCGCAGGCGGCGTCGGAACGCTGTTCGGCGCGTTCGTCGGCGCGGCGGCTATCATCGCGCTGGAGAATGTCGTCAGTGCCTATACCGAGCGCTGGCAAACGGTGCTCGGCATCACGTTCATCCTGATCATGATCTTTGCCCCCGAGGGCATCATAGGCAAGCTGCGCGCCATCCCGACGCGCAAGGTGCGATAGTCGAATGCTTTCTTGAAAAGGATATCGAAATGGACCGCAGGCGATTTCTGAAGACCACCACGGCGGCTCTCACTGCCGCCGGCGTCGGCGCAGCACCCTGGCGCCGCGCGCTGGCGCAGGCCGGCCCGATCAAGATCGGCCTGCTCGCGCCGCTCACTGGCGTTGTCGCTTCGGGCGGCAAGGAAATGGTGGAGGGCGTTCAGTTTTATCTCGACCAGGTGAAGAATGAGATGGGCGGCCGCAAGGTCGAATTGGTCATCGAGGACGACGCCTCGAATCCCGACACCGCGCTGCAAAAGGCGCGCCGGCTGGTAGAGCAGGGCAATTGCCATATGCTGATCGGCAATCTGCTCGCCAACACCGGCCTCGCCGTCGCCAATTACGTCAAGGGCACCGCAACGCCGTACTTCATTCCGATCATCGCGGCCGACGACCTGACCCAGCGCCAGCGCATCAAGAACGTGATCCGCGTCGCCGGCTATAGTGCCAGCGCATTCACCCATCCGCTCGGCGACTGGGCGCTGAAGCAGGGCTATAAGAAGATTGCCACCGTCAGCCAAGACTACACCTTCGGTCATGAGCAGTGTGGGGGTCTCGCCCAGGTGTTCACCGAGGGCGGCGGCGAGGTCGTGCAGCAATTCTGGCATCCGCTCAACACCGCGGATTTCAGTCCCTATCTCGGCCAGCTTGCCGACCTCAAGGTCGATGCGATCTTCACGATGGAAACCGGTGCCGACGCCACCCGTTTCATCCAGCAATATTCCGCCTTCGGCCTGAAGGCGAAGACGCCGCTGTTGGCTGCGATGAACGGCACCGATCAGTCGGTCATCCGGACGCTCGGCGAGGAGTGCGAAGGCATCATCTCGCCCGCGCATTTCGCTGAAGGCTCGGACAATCCGGTGACGCAGAAATTTGTTAGGGATTACGAAGCAAAGTACGGCAAGATCCCGTCGCTCTACGGCTTCTCGATGTATTCCGGCATGATGTGGATCGACGCCGCACTGAAGAAGATGGGCGGCAAGGTCGAGGATCGCGAGGCCTTCATCGACACCGTGCTGAAGACCGAGCTCGACGGCTCGCCGCTCGGCAAGTCCGTCAAGCTCGACGCCTACGGCAACCCGATCTACGATGTTTACATCCGCAAGGTCGTGAAGCGCGCCGACGGCAAGTTCTGGAACGTGCCGACCACCAGCTACCCCAGTGTGTCGCAGTTCTGGAAATACGATCCGGTGAGCTACATGAAGCAGCCACCCTATTCGCGGACCTTCCAAGGCATCAAGAAGGCCTGAGCTGATATTGCCCACGGGACGCGGCCATTTGTTGCTGCGTCCCGCTCATAATTGTCGCATTGTCGGGACGGCGAACCGATTGCCGCTTCGCCGGACAATGCTCCAGCGGGAATGCAATGCCCTACCGGGAATGACTGTGTCCGAACCGATCCTGACGCTGACAGATGTAGTAGTTGCGTTTGACGCCCTCCGCGCGGTCGACGGTATCAACCTCACCGTGCCGCGCGGTCAGCGCCGCGCCATCATCGGTCCCAACGGCGCCGGCAAGACCACGCTGTTCAACGCCATCGCCGGCGCGGTGCCGCCAACCAGTGGCTGGATCAGTTTCGATGGTCACAACGTTACCAGGCTGCCACCGCATCGGCGCGCGCAGCTCGGCATTTCCCGAACGTTCCAGATCACCAATCTTTTTCCGACGCTGAGCGTGCAGGACAACATGGTCCTGGCCCTGCGCGGGCTGTCATCGCGAAAATTCTCGCTGTTCGGTTTGCCGGATACTGATTCCGCCGAGGCAGCGCGCATTGCCGCGGCACTCGGTGCCGCGCGGCTCGCGGCGCGTGCCGACGTCACCGTGAAAGAATTGTCTTATGGTGAGCAGCGCCAGCTTGAGATTGCGCTGTCGCTGGTTACCACGCCGACTATGCTGCTGCTCGACGAGCCGGCCGCCGGGCTCTCGCCGTCGGAGCGCTCGATGGTTGCGGACATCATTCGTTCGCTCGACCGCACCATTACCGTGGTGCTGATCGAACACGACATGGATCTGGCGCTCGGGATTGTCGACTTCGTTACCTGCATGTTCGAAGGCCGCATTCTGGTGGAGGAGCCGCCGGAAGGCATTCGCCGCAACGCCAGGGTTCAGGAAGTCTATCTCGGGAAGCCGCGTCATGCTTGAGGTTCGCGAGCTATACAGCGGATATGGTGAGGCGATTGTCGTTCGCGGCGTCTCGCTGGACGTCGGCGCGGGCGAAATCGTCGCGCTGCTCGGCCGGAACGGTATGGGCAAGACCACCTTCATCCGTTCCATCATGGGTCTGACGCCGCCGCAGGTGCGTTCGGGATCGATCACTTGGCGCGATGAGAGCCTGGTCGGCTTGCGACCGCACGACATCGCCGATCGCAAGATCGCGATCGTGCCCCAGGGCCGACGGCTGTTTCCGTCGCTGACGGTGATCGAACACCTGACCATGCTGAAGAGTGCGCGCGCCAGGGACGGCTGGACCGTCGATCGTGTGTTCGGGATTTTTCCACGCCTTGCGGAGCGGCGACATCATCGTGGAGCACAATTGTCTGGCGGCGAGCGCGGCATGCTCGCGGTCGGCCGCGCGCTAATGATCGATCCGCAGCTGATCCTGATGGACGAGCCGTCAGAAGGTCTTGCGCCTGTCATGGTGCAGCACCTCGAGGAAATCATTCTCGATCTCAAGCGCGAAGGATTATCGATCCTGTTGGTCGAGCAAAATCTCTACAGCGCCCTCGCGGTCGCCGATCGCGTCTACATCCTGGAGACCGGGCAAGTCGTCCACCAGGGAGATGCCAAGGAGCTGACGCAGCAGACCGACCTGCTGTTCCAGCGCCTTGGCGTGCAGTGAGGACGGCCGAACTCGCGACGGGATGCAAAGCGTCTGTCCTCCACGCGGCAAGCTCGCCCTGCATGAAGAGATCGCCGCTCAAGTCGCCCAAGTCGTTGCGCCCTTCCTCGCGTGCGATCCATAATGCGGAGCGCACGTCAGCTTGTTACTCGACCCGTACTTTTGCCGTTAGCGCTATTCAGTGCGCACCCTCTCGTGGCTGTTCTTCGCTAAAGCTCTACGATGGGTTCTTCCAAATTGGAGGCGTATCGGCGTTTCCGTCAAACCCTCGCTGGTGATGCCGTAGAAAATCGGCAATGCCAGGAAGATGAGCAAAGCTAGTTTTGGTGTCGATAGCCAGCCTGCCACGCCCGCTATGGCGTATAAGATAACGCCGAGCGTGGCGCGGAAGCGTTCCTTCGGGAAGAAATCCGGATCTACACCGTCCTCCAGGAGATACGGGTGTATGCTCAGAACGTGGAACACAACGAGCCACGACAGGCACATGGCCCCGGCGATGGTCGCATAGAGGGCAACCGCCACTCTGGCATCGAATTCATTGCCGCTTTGGATCGCTGCGGACAGGATCGCCGTCGGAAAAGGGATCAGTGCCGACGTCAGGAGAAGGAAAAGGTTGGCGAGGTGAAGACTGCGGTCGCAGTAGCGCACCCTTGCAAACACCGCCCGATGATTGAGCCAGATAACGCCGGCATAGCAAAACGACGCAAGGAACGCGATGTAGCTGGCCCATTGTGCCGCCAGCTTTTCCAACAGTTGGCCGGACGCATGCTCCGGCCGCACGATTTCGGCCACAAGAAGCGTGATGGTAATCGAGAGCACGCTATCGCTGAATGTCTCAAGCCGATCGGTTTCTGCCAGGCGCACCTGTGGCCACGGTGAATCTTCTAGCGGCCTGGCGGCTCGGCGAATTTCCTGCTTGATGGTGCTCATTGGATCTACAGGCAGATGAAATCCACTCGACTACCATGACGGGCGTCAATTCAGGGTGGGATAGCAGTGCTGGATGGGGTTCATCGCCGGTCATTCACCGGCTGGAGCTGCGGGTGTCTCAGCTGTCTCCAAGGATGACGGACTGCGCCGGCAGCATTTTTGATCGCATTTCAGCAGTTGCCATGCTGACAATCGTCAATGTGGCGACGGCGGACTGGCATTAACCTCTAACCTGCGGGCCCCTTGTTCCGCAGACCACAGCAGTTGCGGCGCGCAGCGGAAATCTCAGGGATCGCTGGACATGGCCATGATCAAAGCGACCGATACGATCACGGTGGTTGAAGGCTATGACACGGTGCGCGTCTTTCTCGAGACCGTTTGGCGCCGCCATGGTAGGCCCGTCGAGGAAATCGCGTTTGTGCTCGGCGGCTTGAAATGGGCCGACGGGTCGCCGGTCGATCCGACCATGTGGCAAGACTGGCTGGCAGCCGTTCAAGTTGCGGCGTCAGCCGGACGCTGTGAGACCGCCGAAGGCCGATGATCGCGTTGCCACAGCGTTCGCGCGGGACGCGCGCGCACCAACAGGCCGTTACAGCATCGCCAACGGTATCGCCTCGGTGGGCGCGGGAAACGCGCGGTCGAGCGCTGTGAGATCCTCTCTCGTGAGGTGGATTGCGAGCGCAGCGTGGTTTTCCCGCACATGGGCGACGTTGGCCGCCTTCGGAATGGCCACAATACCGTCCTGTCGGAGCAGCCAAGCGAGTGCGACTTGCGCGGGCCGCGCGCCATGTCGAGCAGCTACGTCTCTTAGGTCTCTATGGTTGAGCAGCCGCCCTTGCTCGATTGGCGAATAGGCCATGATCGGGATGTTTCGGCTGCGGCACCAAGGCATCAGATCGTACTCAATGCCACGCCGCGTGAGGTTATAGAGTACCTGATCGGTCGCAACCTTCGCGCCGCCGTCGAGTCTCCAAAGCTCGATCATGTCTACTACGTCGAAATTGCTGACGCCCCAATAGCGAATTTTGCCTGCATCGACCAGCGCGGCAAACGCGTCGAGCGTTTCCTCGAGGGGTACATTGCCGCGCCAGTGCAGCAGATAGAGATCGAGGCGGTCCGTTCCAAGGCGCCGCAGGCTATGCTCGCACGCGGCGATTGTCCCCGGCCTTGTCGCATTTTCGGGGAGCACCTTGCTGACAAGGAACAGCTCGTCGCGGCGTCCGGCGATCGCTTCACCAACGAGTGCCTCGGCTCCGCCGTCGGCGTACATCTCCGCGGTGTCGATCAGCGTCATGCCGAGATCGATGCCGACGCGAAGCGCCGCAACTTCGTCCTTTCGACGCCGCGCGTCTTCAGCCATGCCCCATGTCCCCTGGCCAAGCGAAGGTATCGCCTCGCCCGAGGGCAACCTCGTGGTAGGGACGCCGTGTGCCGAATTGGCAGGTTGGACCGTCATGGCAGCTGCGCCCGCTATGTGAGCGAATTCGAACACGCTATTGCGTGGTTGCTTCGCCGCGTTTTCCCTGTGTGTGAAGCGATCCTACTGGCCTATTCGCACACGGGTGATTTCTTGTCCTCGGTCATTCGTCACGAGAATGGAGGAGCCATGCCAGCTCTCATCTGGCGCAAGTTCTTGGGCGAGAACGAAAGCATGCGCCACCGCGTCGTCAGTCGTGCAAAAAACGGATCCCGTTTCGTCCGGATACCGGCTGCCGTTCACAATGTGGAAATAAAATCGGCTTCCTTCAGCCAAAATCTCTGTTCTGGATTGGTCGAATGTATCCATTCTCGGAAACAAACGCTCGGTATGGCGCTGGGCTGCCAGCTTCAATGGTATGGTCACGAGATCCACAAGCGAATCGACTCTGTCAGAGAAGTCGCGACCGATCTGCTGGTGAATACCGAAGATAACGCGATGGCTCGAGGTCTCGACGAGCCGCGCTCCCAAGATATCGCGGACGCCGCACGTCAATACAAAATCGTTGTACCACTCGCTCGCTCGTAATAGCCGGTCCGGCAGACACTCGGAGAGCTTTTTCCAGCTTCCATCGAGCAATGGCGCGTACGGGTCCACAGCGGCGTAGTGCCGGACGTAGTCGGGCTTGAACCCGGCGCTGATGCCGGAAAAGCAGGCCTCATCCACATTCTCCGTGCTCTTGTTAGAAATGATCAATGCCGCGCCCGCGACGCTCATGGCGTCCGTCAACGCCTCCAGCGCCCGGGGCCACGCCTCAGGCGAGACAGCGGCATCGTCAATCGTCGAAACAAGAGAGGACATGGCGAATCGCATCCTGGATCTCGACTGATGGAATTTAGCAACCTTAAAAATTTTTGAGGTGAGTCGAGTTGATGGCCGTCAAACTATTTCGCCGAAAAGGCATATTCGCATCAGAACGAAATCTGCGACATTCCATTGATATTCGTCAAGGCGCGGCCAGTGGTCGCGATGAAAGAAGGCAACCGGCGACATTGGGTCTGTCGTGCCGGCCGCGGGAGATCCGCCGCTTCTTATGCAAAGGGATCGCGTCATGCTGATCACCGTCTGCCGTCTCTACGATTCATGCATCGATGCCAATCGGGTCATCATCGCGCTCGAAGCTGCGGGCGTACCACCGTCGGAAACCAGCCTGATTTCAAACAATTCCGACACCTGGTACCGGGCCGCAAAGACCGCCAGCGTTGTCCCTGCGCAGAAGGATGGCGCGGGCCGCGAAGCCGATGGCAAGGTCGAGGGAGCGGCCGTCGGGGCTGCGATCGGCGCAACAGCGGCGACCGCGGCCAGCCTCATCACCATGCTTGCGATCCCCGGGGTCGGCGCCGTGGTTGGCGCCGGATGGCTCGCCGCCATGTTGGGCAGCATGGCGATCGGAGGCGTGGCCGGCGGCCTGCTTGGGGCGCTGACCAATGCCGGCATCAGCGAGAAAGATGCGCAGGTCTTTGTCGAGGGCGTGCGCCGCGGCGGAACGCTGGTCGCTACGCGGGTGCCGCAGACCGAATTGCCGCGAGTAGAGGCGATGATGGATCACTCCGCGGTGAACCTTCAGGAACGCTGCGACCTTTACCGCAAATCGGGCTGGCAGTCGTTCGATCCAAACGCCGTGCCCTATACCGCCGATCAGGTTCGCAGCGAACGCGCACTGCATGCTCACTAGCAGACTTGCCGGAATTTGATGTCCGTCAAGGCCGCGATGAGCCAGCCGCTCCATTCTTAGTCGATGGATAGATTTGGGTTCTGGTCGCGAATTTGCTGTTCCTTGCGCCGCAACCCTGTTGATCCGCGAATCCGGAGGTTGCAGTGGTCCTCGGTCAATTGCTGTTGGGAATCACGGTGGTGGCCGTAGTGTTGCTGCTGCTGCCGTTCCTGCTCGTGATGGCCGGCGTCGGGGCGGCTATGCTGCTCTGGTTCGTTGCTTCCGCCGCTGTGTTGGGCGCTCTGGTTTTCTGGCTGGTGTTTCCCGGCACCTACGGGCTCGCGGTCCTGCTGCTTATCCTGGTCATTGGGTTGCCCCTTGTCGATAGACGATCTCGGCACGGCACCACCGACCTGTCGCTTGCGAGGCATCGCGACCGGACCGATGCAACTCATGATCCCGCGCTCGGAAAGTCGAGCTAACCGCACAGGAGCAACCCATGAGCTACTACGATCCTAACGCGCGGAGAACTTCACAAGGGATGGCCGATACCCCGTCGTGGGGCGGTGCCCAGATCGATGCCGGTCTGCGCGTCCATATGCAGCGCGTCTATAGTTACATGGCCGGCGGCCTCGCGTTGACCGGTATCGTCGCTTATGGCGCCGCGGCCTCCGGTTTCTATCAAGCCATCGCTGACACGCCGCTGATCTGGATTGTCATGCTGGCGCCGCTCGGCTTCGTCCTGGCCTTGAGCTTCGGCATCCAGCGCATGAGCGCCGGAACGGCGATGCTGTTATTCTGGATCTATGCCGCCGTGATGGGCCTGTCGCTGGGGGGCATCTTCCTGGTGTTCACCGGGACCTCGATCGCGCGCGTGTTCTTTATCACTGCCGCGACCTTCGGCGCGATGAGCCTCTACGGCTATACGACCAGGACCGATCTTTCGAATTTTGGCTCGTTCCTTCTGATGGGGCTCATCGGTATCGTCATCGCCTCCATCGTCAACATCTTTATTGGGTCAAGCGCTCTTCAGTTCGCCATCTCCATCATCGGCGTCATCGTATTCGTGGGCCTTACCGCATATGACACGCAGCGTATCAAGGAGATGTATCTCGAGTCGGACACGGTTGAAGTCGCAGGCAAGAAGGCAGTGCTCGGTGCGCTGGCGCTCTATCTCGACTTCATAAATCTTTTCATGCTGCTGCTTCAATTGTTCGGTCAGCGCCGACAGAGTTGACGCAATAGCCCGCGAGGATTGACAGCGATGGCGCGCTTTCTGATCGTCCTCGGCCTTGCAATCCTGGTGGCCGGCCTGCTTTGGCCCTATCTGAGCCGGATCGGGTTGGGACGGCTGCCCGGCGACATCGTGATCGAGCGAGAGAATGTGACGTTCTACTTCCCGCTGATGACATGTCTGCTTGTGAGCGTGCTGTTCAGCCTGGTCTTTTGGGTCGTGAACCGCTGAAACGGCGATCCGGTCATCGCACCGGATGTCGGGCCCCGCGCGTCGTTGTGC
>Ga0208991_1000222_pt1 | contig 12577 bp, 11 predicted proteins | sample MedBloCAOM3_M2_FD_187855 | JGI IMG/M metagenome (GOLD analysis project Ga0208991, IMG submission 187855) | Forest soil microbial communities from El Dorado National Forest, California, USA - Mediterranean Blodgett CA OM3_M2 (SPAdes) (version 2) | ecosystem: Environmental > Terrestrial > Soil >...
AGGGTCCGCGTGTCATATCGTTCATAGGTGATGGCGATAGCCGCGACCGCGACTGCGACCGCCAGCCCAATCAGGAGGCCGCCTCGGAATGTGCGCATGATTTGTCTCTCGCCAATGTCAGGGAAATGAGTCGGCTGTGAAAGTGGCCGCCGCCGTTACAATTCCGGCTTCTGCCGCACGATGACCTTGGTGCCGACCGGGACACGCTGATAGAGGTCGGTCACGTCGACATTGACCAGCCGGAAACAGCCGGATGAGACGGCGGTGCCGATCGTATCCGGACGGTTGGTGCCGTGGATACGATAGACGGTGGCGCCGAGGTAAAGCGCGCGCGCGCCGAGCGGGTTGCCGGGGCCGCCGGCCATGAAGCGCGGCAGATAGGGCTGGCGCGCGATCATCTCCGGCGGCGGCGTCCAGTCCGGCCATTCCGCTTTGCGCGAAATATTCAATAGTCCCTGCCACTGAAATCCGTCGCGGCCGACGCCGATGCCATAGCGCAGCGCGCGGCCGTTGCCCTGAATAAGGTATAGATGGCGCTCCGCGGTCGAGATGATGATCGTGCCCGGCGCCTCCGTCGTGCGATAGAGCACCGCCGTACGCCTGAATTCCGGGTCCAATTCCACGGAGTCGTCAGGCAAAAGTCCCGGCTGGTCGCCGACATCCGGCTGCTGTGCGGAGCTCTGCGAGACCGAAAGCATGAAACCGGCCGCGGCAACAACCATCCAGATCAAGTGCCGAAATTTGGTCATCCAAGACTCTCCCGCTCGGACGCTGCCGAGTGTTTACGTTGTTTGCCAAATCGCTGGAACCATCAAATCTCAGGGATGGCTCGATGGCAAGCAATCCGGAGATCTCGCTGGAATGCTTTCAATTTTCGTCAGCTACCGATGGCGTGGGAATGTCCCGAAAGCCTTACTTCGGCGCGAGCCATAGCCTCAAGAAATAGGATACGAGGGCGACGGTGCCGACCCCGCCGAGCCAAAGTAGGGCAAACCACAACAGGCGCTGGGCCAGCGGTCGCGGCTTTTGCTCCTGACGCATCAGTGATAGCCGCTTTCGGGCCTTACCTTGCCGCGGAATACCCAATATGCCCACGAGGTATAACCGAGAATGAGCGGGATAAGAATGGCAATGCCCACCAGCATGAAGAGCTGGCTGCTCTTGGGAGATGCCGCCTGCCAGATGGTGATGCTCTGCGGCACGATATAGGGCCACATGCTGATGCCGAGGCCAGCATAGGACAGCGCGAACAGCGCGAGCGACAGAAAGAACGGCTGGTAATCCCTCTTGTTGGCTAGGCTGCGCAACAACAGGAGGGTAACGCCGGCAACGGCGATTGGTACCGGCGCGGTTAATATGACGTTGGGCCAGGAGAACCAGCGCTGCGCATATTGGATGTGCAGGAACGGCGTGGCTATGCTGACCGCGGCAATGGCGCCCAACATCGCGAACAACAGCCACCAGCTCAGCTGATAGGCTTTTTCGCGAAGCGTGCCCTCGGTCTTCATCACCAGCCATGTCGCACCCAGCAGTGAGTAGCCGACGACCAGGGCGAGGCCGGTCAAGACGCTGAACGGCGTCAGCCAGTCCCACCAGCCGCCGGCGTAATGCCGTCCTTCGACATGCACGCCCTGCAGGATGGCGCCGAGCGCGATGCCTTGCGCCAGCGCCGCCAGCAGAGATCCGGCGGCGAATGCGAGATCCCAGCGGTTTCGCTCGGTCTGCGTGGTCCGCCAGCGGAATTCGAAAGCGACGCCGCGAAAGATCAGGCCGACCAGCATCGCGATCATCGGCGTATACAGAGCCGGCATCAGCACCGCGTAAGCCAGCGGAAACGCGGCCATCAACCCGCCGCCGCCGAGCACCAGCCAGGTTTCGTTGCCGTCCCAGACCGGCGCCACGCTGTTCATGATCACGTCGCGATCGGTCTTGTTCGGAAACAGCGGAAACAGCATGGCAAGGCCGAGATCGAATCCGTCCATCACCACATAGGTAAAGACCGCGAACGCGATGATGAACGCCCAGATCGTTGCGAGGTCGATGATGCCGGTCATCAGACGGCTCCCTTGACTGCCACGCCGGCTGCGGGCGTGATGCCGGCGGCATGGGCGGGCATGTCGCTGCTCGGTCCCTCTTCGCCCGGATGAGGCGGCACCGCCATCAGCCGGAACAGGTAGGTCAGGCCCGCCGCGTACACGATGAAATATACGATGATGAAGGCGAGCAGCGATGAAGCAACCGCAGAAGCGTGAAGCGGTGACGCCGATTCAGTCGTCCGCAATAACCCGAACACCGTGAACGGTTGTCTGCCGGTCTCGGTAGTGACCCAGCCCGCGATCACGCAAACGAAGCCCGCCGGGCCCATTGCAAGCGCGAACATGTGCAGCAGCCGGGAGTCGTACAGTCTGCCGCGCCAGCGTATCCACAGGCTGAACAGACCGAGCGCGAGGATCAAAAATCCCAATCCGACCATGATCCGGAACGACCAGAAGGTGATCGGCACCGGCGGCCAGTTTTCGCGCGGCACGGTGTCCAGCCCCGCGAGCGGCGCATCCAGCGAATGTTTGAGGATCAGCGAAGACAGTTTGGGGACTTCGATTGAGTATTCGACCTTGCCCGCGGCTTGGTTCGGCAGCCCGAACAGGACCAGCGGCGCGCCGTCCGGGTGGCTCTGGTAATGGCCTTCCATCGCCATCACCTTGGCGGGCTGATGTTCCAGGGTGTTGAGGCCGTGCTGATCCCCGGCGAGAATCTGGATCGGCGCCACCAGCGTCGCCATCCACATCGCCATCGAAAACATCACCCGCGGACCTGCCAGATTCCGATCGCGCAGCAGGTGAAAGGCGCCCACCGCGCCGACCACGAGCGCCGTCGTGAGATAGGCGGCCAGCACCATATGAACCAGCCGATACGGAAATGACGGGTTGAAAATCACCTTGAGCCAGTCGGCGGGGACGAACTGCCCGTCGGCGTTGACGACATAGCCGGCCGGCGTCTGCATCCAGGAATTGGCGGAAAGAATCCAGAAGGCGGAAATCAGCGTGCCGATGGCGACCATCAAGGTCGCGAAGAAATGCAGTTTGTGACCGACCCGCTCCAGGCCGAACAGCATCACGCCGAGGAAGCCTGCTTCGAGAAAAAACGCGGTGAGCACTTCATAGGCCATCAGCGGGCCGACAATGGGGCCGGCCTTGTCGGAAAACGCCGCCCAATTGGTGCCGAACTGGTAGGCCATCACGATGCCCGACACCACGCCCATGCCGAACGCGACGGCGAAGATCTTCAGCCAATAGTTGAACAGGTTGATGAAGACCTCGCGCCCGGTCCACAGCCACAGCGCCTCGAGCACCGCGAGATAGCTTGCAAGTCCGATCGAGAAGGCCGGAAACACGATGTGAAACGACATCGTGAATGCGAACTGTGCCCGGGCCAACACCTCGGCATCCCAGCCCTCGAACATCGCTGCCATCCGTCGTTGTGGTCAGGGATTCATCACGCTCATTTATAGGCGGGATGAACCTCCCGCGGCAGGCGAAGCGTTACCTCGGTCGCGTCACGTGTTCGTGAGACTTTTTGAAGCCCCCAAACGCGGAGCGACCCGGTGGGGGGCATCCCATCCGGGTCGTTGGAGGTATTTGGAGGTTAGGAACTGGTGTGATCGGCGTTGCTGATTGGCTGATTGTTGGTGTATCAGCCGAGTTTTTCCGATTGATGTCGTCTATCGTTTCAATTGTTTCGCGGGCGGTAACTATCTCGCAAAACTCTGGTCCGGCCCCCTGCAATCCAATTCCGCAACCGATTGATTAGATTGTTGTTTTTACGCCGCCAGACTGTCGACGCCGGCGCCCTTGAGCAGATCAGCGAGCTGCTTGCGGGCATAGAACATCCGCGTCTTTACGGTGCTCTGGGGGACCCCGATGATCGCGCCGACCTCTTCCACCGACTTCTCATGGTAATAGACGAGGTTGATGATCTCGCGGTGGGCCGGGGACAGTTTGGCAACGCAGGCGCGCAGAATGGCGCTGGTGTTGCTGCGGTCCAGTGAGGCTTCGGGCGTGTCGGCCTCATCGGCGATTTCAAGCACGTCGTCCTGGTCGATGTCTTCGTACCGGCGCTGACGCAGCGCGGTCAGCGCCTTGAAGCGCGCGATCGACAGCAACCAGGTGGAGACCAGGGAGCGGCCTTCGAACCGGCTGGCGGTGCGCCACACGTCAAGGAAAACCTGGCTGGCGAGGTCTTCCGCCATCGTGGCGTCCCGCACGATGCGAAGGATGAAACGGTAAATCCGCACATTGTGACGGGAGTAGAGGATATGCATCGCAGACCGGCCGCCATCGGCAATGCTTTCCAGCAGCATTTCATCGGAGGTCGCCTGGGCAGCGATGATGCCTTGGCGGGCTGCGGCGTTGATGGCAATGACGTTCTGCATGACTGGCTCCCCCGTCGCCGCTTTGCGGCGCTTCCTTGGGCCAATTGATAGTCAGCGAACGTTTCCGGACGTCTGCACGCAAAGCGGAAAATGGTTTCGTGCGCAGGAGAATTGTTTCGTCGCCGTGCCCGCGACGAAACATTCGGCATAGAAATGTGAGCAGTTTCAATGATCGTAAAATTTAGACGTCGGCAACGCCGGGCCTCTTCCTACCTCGCCTGGCTTGCGGGGAGAGGTGAAATCCGCGCCAAAAGCGCGAATCACCCGCTAACAGCGAGCTTCGCTCGTCTCGACCCGCAACAGCCGGGCGATGGAGGAATTCACGGCTCGCTCAACGTAATCAGGCCTTGTCGCCGGCGGGCGAGAACAGGTATCCGCCGCCTCTGATGGTGCGGATTACCGCGGGCTTGGTCGGGTCCGGTTCAATTTTGCGCCGGATTCGCATAATTCGCAGATCGACGGCGCGATCGAAGGCTTCGCTGTCGCGCGCATTGGCCAACTCCAGCAGGCGTTCGCGCGAAAGTACCCGCTTCGGATTGGCCGCGAAAACCTTGAGCAGGCCGAATTCGGACGCGGTCAGCGGATGCTCATTGCCCTCGTCGTCGCGCAGCGCCTGCGCTTCGAGATCGAGCCATTTCGTTCCGAACCGCACCAATTGCTCTTTCGCGGCCTTCCCAGCTGCGGCCTCCGGCGTTGCCGCGGGCGCCCTCGCCGGGGAGCTGCGCCGCAACACCGAGCGGATCCGCGCCATCAATTCGCGCAATTCGCAGGGCTTTGCGATGTAATCGTCGGCGCCGAGTTCTAGTCCGACCACGCGGTCGATCGGGCTCGCGGTCGCCGTCAGCATGATGACAGGGACGTTGGTGCGGCTTTTCAGATCGCGGATGATGGAAAGCCCGTCTTCCTCCGGCATGTTCAGATCGAGCACCACGAGATCGGGCACGCCAGATTCGATCGCACCGCGCAGGCTCTTGCCGCCATCGCACAGCGTCACGGTAAAACCGTGCATCTTGAGATAATCGCCGACCATCTCGCGGGCCGGCGCTTCGTCATCGACAATGATGATGTGCTGATTTTGGCTCATGAAATCTCTGTCGCGGGTAATATGACGGTGAAGGTCGATCCCTGTCCGGGCCCGCCGCTATCCGCGGTCACGTGGCCACCATGCATGTCGATAATGCGCTTGACGATCGAAAGCCCGAGGCCCGTCGAGCTTTCGCCAGCGGTGGGTTTCGCGGAAAGCCGCTGGAAGCGGCCGAACAATCGTCCCAGATCCTCGGGAGACAGGCCGGCGCCTTCGTCGGTGATGCGGATGACGGTGCTGTTCTGCTCGCGACTCACCACTACCGATATCTCGCCGCCGATCGGACTGTATTTGATGGCGTTGCTGACGATATTGTCGATCGCCTCCCGCATCCGGTCGGCATCGCACATCGTGACGAAATTCGGCGGCGCCGACACCGTAATAGTCTGCTGCTTGTTTGTGGCCAATGGCTGATTGGCGTCGACGACTTCGTTGACTAGACCTGCGACATCGATTTGCTCGCGACGAATGCTGATGTCGAAGGCATCGGCCATCGCATCCGAAATCAGATGATCGACCATCGAGGTCAGGCGCTTGGTGGCATCGCGGATGTGTTCGACCTGGGCGGTGACGCTCTCTTTGGAAGAGTCGGCGCCGATCAATTCGGTCAGCATTTCGGTGCGGCCGAGGATCACGCCGAGCGGATTCTTCAAATCGTGGGCGACGGTGCCGAGAATTTCATTCTTGAAGCCGTTGGCGCGTTGCAGTCGCAGCCACTGCACAGACAGTCTGCGGTTGGCCTGCATCAGCGCGCGGGTGCGCTGGGCGACGCGGTCCTCGAGCTGCGCGTTGGCTTCATTCAGCTGCTGATAAAGAATGACATTGTCGAACGCGATCGAAAGCCGGCTGCCGAAAATCTCGACCAGCGACCGGTCGGTTTCGGACAGCTGGTGCTCCGCCTCCAGCAGCACGACGACTTCCCGTCCGCTACCGGTGCGAATATAGAGAACGCTGCGGTGATCGACGAATTCATGCTTGCGGCGCTTGAATGCGGCTTCGACCATCGATCGCAGGTCGGAGTCGAGCGATTCGGGCCCGGCGGCGCCGATGAAGCGGCTATAGCAGCCCGAGCCGGCCAGCACGGAAAAGTCGTCGCCGACCACGCCGCCGTCGCGCAGCACCAGAATGCCGGCGCAATCGACGTTGAGAAGCGACGCGATTTGCGTCAGCACGCCTTCGGCGAGGCGTTGCATTGATTTGAAATCGTACAGGGTCGAGGCGGCATCGATGATGATTTCCAGCCCGCGCCGGGTTTGAACCATGCGCTCAAGCTGCTGATAGCTGCGCAATGCCGCGGTCAGCGAGGTAAACAGCTTGTCGGCGGTCAGCTCGGTTTTCGCCTTGTAGTCGTTGATGTCGTATTGGACGATCACGCGGCGCTCCGGCGCCTGTCCGGGCTGCCCGGTGCGCAGGATGATGCGGACGGTCTCGTTCTTGATTTCGTTGCGGATGTACTCGACGAGATCGAGGCCCGCGGCGTCGGTTTCCATGATGACGTCGAGCAGCACGGCCGCGATATCGGGGTGCGCGCGCATCAATGTCCGGCCCTCGGCCGCTGAATAGGCTGACAGGATTTCAAGCGTCTGCCCATGGAGACTGTAGTCGCTCAGCGCAAACCGCGTGCCTTCGTGCACGGCCCGATCGTCGTCGATGACAGCGATCTTCCATTTGCGCGCGTTCGATGCCTCCGGAGCGGTTCCGGAATCGTCAATCAGGTGGAGGACATCGTCCTGTTCGGCCATTGCGGGATCCCGTCGCCTGCTGGGTGTGTGGTCGTGGAGCCGCCTTTGGCGGCCCTCGGCATAATAATGCGAAATGTGGTGCCTTGTCCCAGACTTGAGTCCAGCATCATTCGGCCGCCGAACTGCTGGGTGACAAGATTATAGACGATGTGCAGGCCAAGCCCGGTGCCGCCCTGGTTGCGGCGGGTGGTAAAGAACGGGTCGAACGCCTGCCGCTGCACGTCCGGCGTCATTCCGGCCCCATTGTCGGCAAAAACGATCTCGATATCGTCATGGCCGCGGGGCCTCGCCGCGATCGAGATTGCCCCGGAACGCCCGTCGGCAAACGCATGATTTGCGGCGTTGAGGAAGAGATTGGTCAGAATCTGCCCATATGAGCCCGGATAGCCGTCGATGACCAGGCCTTCCGGCACGTCGACCGACAGGGCGATCGAGGCCTTCTTCAGAACCGGCCGCAGGCTGGCGATGATCTGGTCGGTCGCCTCGCTCAGACTGAATTGCCGGCGTTCGGCATGCGAGCGGTCCACCGCGACTTGCTTGAAGGACTGGATCAGCTCGGCGGCGCGATGCAGGTTCGCCACCAGTTGCTGGGCCGCGTCGCGCGAGGTCCGGACGAATTCCTCGAGTCGAGATCGGCGCAACTGCGCATCGGATTTCAAATCGGCCTCGAACATTTCCGCGCGTCGCGCGAAACTGGATGCTACCGTCAGGCTGATGCCGATCGGGTTGTTCACTTCATGGGCGACACCGGCGACCAGACCCCCGAGCGCCGCCAGACGTTCAGCGTCGATCAGGTTTTGCTGGGCGGCGTTCAGTTCGAGCAGGGCGCCCTCGGCTTTCTCCTTGGAAGTGCGCAACTCATCTTCGGTCTTGCGCTTGGCGATGGCGTTTTCGCGGAAGACCTCCACCGCGCGGGCCATCGCGCCGACCTCGTCCTTGGCGCCTGTCCCCTGCAGCTGCCGATCGTAATCGCCCGATGTGATCGCGTGCATCGCCGCCATGATCTGCTGCAGGGGCAGCCGGATGCTCAACGCGATCACGACCCCCGCAGTGATGATGATGCCGAGAAAAACCACGGCGATCGACAGCACCTTGCGGGATATATCGGCCAGCGTCCGATCGAATGTTTCCTGCGCTTTCTGCTCGCGCTGCCGCATCTTGACCGACAATCCGTCGATGGCGCCGATGGCTTCGGCCTGGCTGGCGTCGATGGTGTTGCGCAACAGCTCGGTTCGGCTCGCGAGCTGCGCGGACAATTTCGCAAAGCCTTCGCGCAGCGCCACGGTCCGCGTGTTCAGCCGCTGCAGAGCCCTGCGCTGCAGGTCGTTGTCGGCGACGTCGGACATGACCGGGATCGTTTTCTCGATCGTATCGGTGTTCCGGCGGGCTTCCTCGGCGGAGGCCGTCGCCAGCGAAAGGTAATAGGCGTTGGCGGCGACCAGCATCGCGGTAAACGCCTCGCGGGATTTTCCAAGCGACGGCCAGATCAGGGCATCGCGGTGTCCTGTTGCGCCCTCGATGATCGAGTAAAGCCCGGCCATATCCTTGGCGGGGGCCAGCACCTGGTCCTCGTAGGTTTTCGAAATTGTGGCCTGGACGCCGCGCAGTTCGCCGAAGCCGTTGAGGAACCGCTCGGTAACGCGCTCAAGCTCCTCGACCGATCCGGACAGCATCGGATCGGTCGACGCGCGCGTGGTCAGCGTGCCGAGCACCGCTTCGCGTAGCAGCAATATCTCGGCGAACAGTTCAGGGCTCGGCTGATTGATGTAGCGATGGATCAGGTTCTGCAGGCGGCCGGTCTCGCTCTCCAGCAGCGCCAAAATCTTGTCCGATTCCCGCACCTGCCGCACGTCATCCCAGGCCGAACCGAGCACCTGGGCGCCGTTCCATATCATGGCGGCAAGCACTACGACGACCGCCGAGTTCAGCGCGGCAATCGACAGGATGCGCCAGCGGATCGGTACCGCGCGGACCAGCCCGATGATGCGAGAACGGCCTCGCGCGGCGAGGCTCGCCGGCCGTTCCGCAATTTCGTCCTGCTCGGCTGTTCCCAAGGCTAATTCACTCCACCCGGATCTGGTGGCGGCCGCCGCTGCGCTCGGTGATCAGGCGACCCATGTATTGCAGCGCCTGGACGGTCGGATAGTCCTCGCTCTGGGTATCGGCGGCGCGAAATTCCCGCGCGACCGCGCTCGTCGAGACCGCCGTCAAAAACAGCGCGACAACGATTGCTACGTTCCGCGAAAGGTGGGCGCGGCTGTACACAGAAAGCTTCATCCCTTTATGATGATGTCGATGGCGGGAAAAAAAGGTTCAATGCAGCTTAACAGAAGGCGAGATATGGCGATCCTGCCAGCGCCGCTGGCATCGTCAATTGTGCGCTGCGCTCGGCCTTTGCGGATTGCAACCGCCGGTGCGGGGTTTTATCAGGGCGCGCGATACGCAAAATCGCGTTCAGCGCCTCCGCGGATTAGAATGGATTTATGGTGAGGCCGATTCTGAGATTTTTGCAGCTCGCTGCTGCCGCGGCAGTGGTCGCCTTCACGTCTCCGGCCCTCGCGGTCACCGACATCATGTGGTGGCATGCCATGTCGGGCGAGCTCGGCCGGCAACTGGAGAAACTCGCCGCAGATTTCAACGCATCGCAATCCGAATACCGGGTCGTACCAAGTTACAAGGGGAATTATACCGAAGCCGTAACGGCGGCGATCTTTGCGTTTCGCTCGCGCGGCCAGCCCGCCATCGTTCAGGTCAACGAAATCGCGACTGCGACCATGATGGCTGCGAAGGGCGCGATCTATCCCGTGTTCGAATTGATGCGCGACGAATCGGAGGCGTTTTCCCCGGCCGCATATCTTCCGGCCGTTACCGGCTATTATGCCGATGTCGACGGCAACATGCTGTCATTCCCGTTCAATGCCTCGACGCCGATGCTTTACTATAACAAGAACCTGTTCCGTGCCGCCGGCCTCGATCCTGAAATGGCGCCCAAGACCTGGCTAGAGGTCGGCGCGGTGGCGAAGCGGCTGCGTGCGTCCGGTGCGGTTTGCGGGTTCACCACTTCCTGGCCCTCATGGATCAACGTCGAGAATTTTTCCGCATTCCACAATCTGCCGATTTCGACCAAGGCTAACGGCTTCAACGGTCTCGACGCGGCGCTGACTTTCAACCATCCGGTGATGGTGCGCCACATTGCGCAGCTCGCGGAATGGCAGGCCACCAAGGTGTTCGACTACAGCGGGCGCGCCACGACGGCGGAGCCGCGGTTTCAAAATGGCGAATGCGGAATCTTCTTGGGCTCGTCGGCGACGCGCGCCGATATCAGGGCCAATTCCAAATTCGAGGTGGGCTACGGCATGCTGCCGTACTGGCCCGATGTGGAAGGCGCGCCGCAAAACACCATTATCGGCGGCGCGACCTTGTGGGTGCTGCGGGACCGGCCGCGCGCCGAATACAAGGGCATCGCAAAGTTCTTCGTATACCTTTCGAAGCCGGAGATTCAGGCCGCGTGGCATCAGAATACCGGCTATCTGCCGATTACCCGCGCGGCCTTTGATTTGACCCGCGCGCAAGGTTTTTACGATCGCAATCCCGGCACGGCGATCTCGATCGAGCAGATCACACTGAAGCCGCCCACTGAAAATTCGAGAGGCGTCCGGCTCGGGTCGTTCGTGTTGATTCGTGATGTGATCGACGACGAACTGGAGCGGGCCTTTGCCGGCAAAAAATCCGCGCAAGCAGCGCTTGATTCCGCCGTCGAGCGCGGCAACCGGCTGCTGCGTCAGTTCGAGCGGGCCAATCCGGACCGGTAGTTGCCATTGCGACTTGGCAGACGTCGCCCTTCGCGCGGCTGCCGCTGCGCAAGAGCATCGAGATGGTGTTTCAGGATTCCAGCCTCAATCCGCGCTTTACGCCGCGCGCGCGATCGTCGATCCGATTCCGCGGGCTCGGCGACATCAGGGAGCGTGACGCATTGGGCGCCCGCTGCTAGGAATTCGCGGGATTGTGTATGTGTCGCACGATTTGAAGGTGGTGCGATTGTTGTGCGATCGTGCCATTGTGATGCGGACGGGACGAATTGTCGAACAGGGTCCGTCCGAACGCGTCTTGGGCGATCCGCAGGATGCCTATACAAGGGAGCTGCTGACGGCGATTCCGCATCCGCCGTTGCCTGTTCACTGAATGCCGACCGATGAGAGAACAATGGCTGCTGATCCGCTTGATGATTATATCGACGCCGTCTCGAAAGCCTTAGGCCTGCCTGTCGACGATGCCTGGAAGCCGGCGGTTAAGGCCAATCTCGAGGTGTCGCTGAGGCTCGCGCGCTTGGTGGATGAATTCGTGCTGCCTGATGAAACCGAGCCGGCCAGTGTCTTTGCAGCCTGATATCGCCATGACTCTTGATCGCGACGGGCTGTCGGCCTCGGAAATAGCGCAAGGAGTGACAGGCCGGAAGATGTCGGCCCTTAGCGTCACCGAAGCGGCGCTGGCGCGAATCGCCAAACATGATCCGGTCTTGAATTCCTTCACCGACGTGACCGCGGATCGTGCGCGCGCCAGGGCGCATGCGATCGATGTCGCGATCGCGGCCGGGCAAAATGCCGGGCCGCTCGCCGGCGTGCCGTTCGCGGTCAAGAACCTGTTCGATGTGCAGGGTCTGCCGACCCGTGCCGGATCGAAGATCAATCGCGACCTCAAGCCGTCGCCGCGCGACGCTACGCTGATCGAGCGGATGGAGGCGGCCGGCGCCGTTCTGGTCGGCGCGCTCAATATGGGCGAATACGCCTACGACTTCACCGGCGAGAATGTCCACGACGGCCCGTCGCGCAATCCGCATGACGCGACCCGGATGACCGGCGGCTCCTCGGGCGGCTCCGGCGCCGCAGTTGGCGGCGGCCTGGTGCCGCTGGCGCTGGGGTCCGACACCAACGGCTCGATCCGGGTGCCGTCGTCGTTCTGTGGAATCTTTGGACTGAAGCCGACCTACGGCCGATTATCTCGTGCAAGGTCGTTTCCGTTTGTCTTTAGCTTCGATCATCTCGGTCCGTTCGCGCGCAGCGTTGGCGATCTCGCGCTGGCCTATGACGCGATGCAGGGACCTGACGCGGACGACGCGGCCTGCACGACCCGGCCGGCTGAGCCGGTAACGCCATTGCTGTCGCAGGACATCGGCGGCTTGCGGATCGCCATCGCCGGCGGATATTTCCAGAACAACGTTTTTCCCGAAGCCGTAGAGGCCGTCTCCTGCGTCGCCAAGGCGCTCGGCACCACGCGAACGATCGAAATCCCGGAAGCCGCCCGCGCCCGCGCCGCGGCCTATGT
>Ga0208991_1000224_pt1 | contig 12550 bp, 11 predicted proteins | sample MedBloCAOM3_M2_FD_187855 | JGI IMG/M metagenome (GOLD analysis project Ga0208991, IMG submission 187855) | Forest soil microbial communities from El Dorado National Forest, California, USA - Mediterranean Blodgett CA OM3_M2 (SPAdes) (version 2) | ecosystem: Environmental > Terrestrial > Soil >...
GCGCCAGCAGCACAAGGGCAAGGGCCAGGCGCAGCGCTCCGGCCGGCCAGGCAAAAGCGCAACCGATGGCGTGGACGGCGTAGAGAAGAACCAGCGCGCTGCACCAGACGCCGAAGCCTGCCAGCAGCCACCAGAGGCGCCGGGGCGGAACGGGACGCGCGCTCACGGGCGGGCCCCCAGCATCGCCACCAGGAGGGGCAGCGCCAGGACGAGACCGAGCGCGATGACGGCGGTCATCGCGGTGTAGTCGAGCCAGAGCCGCGTCAGGCGCAGGTCCATCGAGCGCAGCGGCGAGACCAGGCCGGCGCCGAGCCGTAGGAGGTTGCTAAGGAGGAAAAGAAGGCCGATGGCCGCGTGAACGGCAACATAGAACAGCAGCGCGGCGGCGGTCGCACCGAGCGCATGCTCGCGCGGAGGCGGGGCGATGCCACCGATGAGGGCCACGCAAGCTGCGATGGCGGCGAGAAGGGCGAGCATCGCAAGTGCGATCCAGCCACGCGCAGATCCGCCGGTTGCGAGTGCCCGCATCGATCCGCGCGCCGCCGCCGCGGCGACGACGAGGACCACGATGGCCGCAAGGGCGAGCTTGACGTCCGGCGCGGGCGTGGCCGCCGCCGGCCAGTTCGGCGCGGCAATCCAGAGATAGAATGTCCCGAACACCAGGGACGCGAACAGGGTACCGTCGGCGACCAGCGTGAAAATCAGCGCCCACCATGGCGGCGCGCCGGCCACTTCGGTATGGGGCGGCACGCTCACGCCGTGGCCGACGGGCAGCGGACCATAGTCGCGGGCGAGCCCGGCGCTCTGCCCGGCCAGCACGAAGAGGCCGGCGGTCAACAAAGCCGCCGCGAGCGTCAGCGCGTAGAACTGGAACAGCATCGCCAGCACCGCCGTCGCGGTGGCGAGCGCCGTGCAGAGCGGCAGGTAGGTCGGGCGCGGCAGCACGATCAGCTGCTCGGGCGCGCCGGAGGTCATGTGCACGCCCAGCGTTTCCTGCCAGCCGTTGCGCGCGAAGCCGAGATAGCCCTCGCCGCGCGCCAGCGACAGGGCACGCTCGCCTGCAGAGCTGTCGTCAGCCGCGGTTCCAACCTGCGGCAGCGAGGCGAAGGCATAGGGTGCCGGCGGGATCGGCATGGCCCATTCGAACGTCGTCGCCCGCCACGGATCGCGCTGCACCCGGCGGCCGTAGCGAAACTGCGCCAGGAGGTCGATCACCACCAGCCCGAAGCCGATCGTCATGATGAACCCGCCCACCGAGGACAGGAGGTTGAGCCAGTTCCAGCCGACATCGCCCGGATAGGTGTAGATGCGCCGCGGCATGCCGAGCAGGCCGACCAGGTGCATCAGGAAGAAGGTCAGGTTGAAGCCGATGAAGACCAGCCAGAAGGCGGGCACGGACAGCCGGTGCACGGCCGTGCGTCCGGTCAGCAACGGCAGCCAGTAGTAGAACGCCGCCAGCATGGGGAAGGCGAGCGCGCCGGCCACGACGTAGTGGAAGTGGGCAACGACGAAATAGCTGTCATGCACCTGCCAGTTGAACGGCACGATGGCGAGCATGACGCCGGTCAGGCCGCCCAGCGCGAAGATGAAGAAGAAGCCGAAGACGTAGAGCATCGGCACGTCCCAGCGCGGCCGGCCATGCGCCAGGGTGGCGAGCCAGGCGAAAATCTGCACGGAAGTCGGCACCGCGACGATCGCCGAGCCGGCGGAGAAGAAGGCGAGGGCGAGATGAGGGATGCCCACGGTGAACATGTGGTGCACCCAGATGCCGAAGCTCACGAAGGCGAGCGCAATGATCGCCACGACGATCGCCCGGTAGCCGACGAGCCGCCGGTTGGCGAAGACCGGGATGATGGTCGACAGCGCTCCGGCCATCGGCAGGAAGATGATGTAGACGTCGGGATGGCCGAACAGCCAGAACAGGTGCTGCCAGAGCAGCGCATCGCCGCCCCGCTTCGGGTCGAAGAACGGCAGGCCGAAGGCGCGCTCGGTCTCGAGCAGGATCGAGCCCAGGATCAGCGGCGGAAAGGCCACCACCATCATCAGCGCGGTGACCAGCATGTACCAGCCGAAGATCGGCATCCGATCGAGCGCCATGCCCGGCGCGCGCATTTTCAGGATCGAAACCACGATCTCGACGGCCAGCGTGAGCGCCGAGATCTCGACGAACGTCACCCCGAGCAGCCAGACGTCGGCGTTGACGCCCGGCGTGTAGACGTTCGAGCTGAGCGGCGTGTACATGAACCAGCCGCCGTTGGGCGCCACCCCGAAGACCAGCGACAGGGTGATGATCGTGCCGCCGAACAGGTAGCACCAATAGCCATAGGCGGTGAGCCGCGGAAAAGCGAAATCGCGGGTGCCGAGAATCTTTGGCGTCAGGTAGACCGCCACGCCCTCGATCATGGGGATGGCGAACAGGAACAACATCATCGACCCGTGCACGGTGAAGACCTGGTTGTAGGTCTCCGGGTCCATGAAGTCGGAGTCGGGGGTGGCGAGCTGGACACGGGTCAGCATGCCGAGCACGCCGCCCACCGCGAAGAACACGAACGCCGTGGCCATGAAGCGCAGGCCGATGACGGAATGGTTGACGGCGGCGAGGCGCTGCAGCCCCGGCCCGGTGGCCCAGATCGCGGCGAGCTCGCGGTGCAGCCGCAGCGCGCTCATTGTTGCTCCTTTGCCGCCTGCGCCAGCGCGGCGGCGAAGTCCTCCGCGCGATGGACGACCACGGCGAAGCGCATCCTGGTATGGCCGAGGCCGCAGAACTCCGAGCATCGCCCGTCATAGCGGCCCGGCTCATCGGCCTGGATGCGCAGCAGGTTCGCATGGCCCGGCACCGCGTCGATCTTGCCGGCCAGGCGCGGCACCCAGAAGGAATGGATGACGTCCGCACTGGTGACCACGATGTCGACGGGAACACCCGCGGGCAGGTGCAGGACGTTCTTCGTCACGACCCCGCCCTGGTCGGGATAGCGGAAGGTCCAGACCCATTGCCGTCCCTCGGCCTCGATCCTGGGTGGTGCGTTTCCCATCAGCGGCAGCAACCGCTCGCCGGCGACCAACCCATAGGCGACGAGTGGCGGCAGGACGACGGCCGGCAGGACGAGGCCGCCCAGCACGATCCAGCGCGCCGGCGACACGCCGGAACCCCAGCCCGGCCGGCGGATCACTTGCACGAAGAGGACCATGACCAGCGCGAAGAGAGCGGCGGAACCGGCCAGCATCACCCACCACAGCGTGGCGATCGAAGCCGCCGACGGCCCGGCGGGATCGAGCGTCGAGCCTGGTCCGCTGCAGCCCGTCAGCGCCGCGGCCAATCCGGGTTGGACCAACACCTGCAAGACGCTACGATCCCGGCTCGAAGGATGCCTGCGACTCGGAGGACGAGGACCATGGCGAAGCAAAGCGATCCTGCGACCCCGTCCCACAGTCCGGTCGTGCTCGAGCTGCAGCGGCTCGATGTCGGCTCGGTGGTCGCCCTGGTCGGCCATCCGATCCACGTGATGATGGTGCATTTCCCGATCGCCTTCGTGATGGCGACCTTGGGCGTCGATATTTTCTACTGGTGGTCGGGCGATGCGTTCTGGGTGCGGGTCGGCCTGTGGTCCGCCGGCATTGCCTTCTGGACCGGCGTTGCCGCAAGCATCGTCGGCATCGCCGAGCTCCTGCTGGTGCCCGGCATCCGGGCCCTCGAGGCAAGCTGGTCCCATGCCGTCGCCGCGATGACCCTGGTCGCGATCGCCGGCGCGAACTGGGGCCTGCGCCTGATCGATCCCGGCGAGGTCCTGACGCACGGCCTCGCTCTGTCGGCGCTCGCCGCGGCGATGACGGGCTTTGCCGGCTGGCATGGAGGCAAGCTCGTGTTCGATCATGGCGTCGGTGTTCTGGTGTCGGAAAAGAGCTGACGCAGCTTGCCGGGCTCGAACAGGCCCGGGGCGAACTGGGACGAGTCGATGTGGGGCTTGGCGAGCACGATCCAGATGATGGCGCTCATCAGCACGAGATAGGCGCTGGTCAGCGCAATGTGCGGGAACAGGCCGAAGCGGCCGTCGGGCAGGAACAGATGCGCGAGGACGAGTCCGGCAACCACGTGCAGCATCACCATGCCGCCGACCAGGACCATCTTCAGCGAGAACCATTCCTGGAACGTGGCCTGGAGGAAGATCAGCGCCGTGCCGCTGCCGATGGCGATGACGGCGGCGGGCGAGGTCATCCCGACATAGACGAACCGGGTCATCCGGTACAGGCGGTCAAGATCCGACCCCGCCGCGAGCGTCGCGCGCTGCCAGAACAGGAAGGGCAGGACGAGCAGCCCGCCCGACCAGACGGCGATCGCGGCCAGATGGACGAATTTCAGGAAGACCGTCACAGGGCGGGCTCGCGGGGCCGCAGGCTGGACCAGGCGAGCCACAGCCCCACGCCGAGATAAGGCAGGCTCGCCGGCACCCACATCAGCAGCCCGGCCAGCTGCTGGTCGGTGAGCGGGCTCAGCCCCCAGGGCGCCGTGCTGGCGAGATGCACCGGATAGAGCGGCCCGGGCGCGAAGACGATCAAGGCGCCCAGAAGGCCCATTTGCCCGATGGTCGCGACGAGGGCGATCAGCGCCGCGCCAGACGGCGTCGCGGGCGCCAGGATCGCCCGCCACATCAGCCAGGCGGTGCCCAGCAGCGAGACCTGCATCAGGCAATAGGCCGGCACGCTGGCGAGGCCCCAGGCATAAGGGCCTGGCGCGTGCCACAGCCACAGGATGACCGCGCTTGTCCCGACCAGCGGAGCGAGCGGCAGCGCGGGCGCGCGCCGCAGCGGGAAAGCCAGCGCCAGAAGGGGCGCCACGGCGGCGACGAGAAGGACGTGGTGCAGCACCCGCACCGAGAAGAGCGCCGATGACAGCGCGCAGAGCGGCGACACGAAGATGACGACCATCAGCGCGATCGCCGCCCAGCCGGCCCGGGCATCGGACGAGCGCCTGCGACCGACAACGAGCGCCAGGGCGGCGAGCGTTGCCATCAGCAGCGGATCGAGATTCCAGCGCGTCCAGATGTCGGTCGGCACGGGCGCCGGGCCGCAGTAGGCGATCATCGGATCCGGCATGACACGATGCGCTCCTCCCCGCTTATGGGTTGTGTTGCAACGTACGGCCGATTCTCAACTCTAACAAATGCAACCGGTGTTGAACAGCTTGAGCGTGACCGTGCTGTTCCATCGTGAGCCCACCGTGGCGCCGAGCGTCGCGGCGGGGGTAGCGCAGTTAGCGCAGCCCATTTTGGGGTGGTGTGCCATGGCATCGGGTCGTTTGCCGTTAAAGATCCGGTGTCATCCCGAGCGCAGCGAGGGATCTTTGATCGGGTGTCGCGAAAGGTCGCTCGCTGCGCTCGGGATGACACTGTTTTCTCAACTTCGGCGGTGCGAAGCCTCGGCAGAGATACGCCACAACATTGCTCAGTTCTGTCAAGAGCGAAACGTCAGGACGCCGCGCGAGGGAATCCTTTCGCACCGGAGAGGGCGCGCGATTCGCACGAGGACACCATGGGATGACGTGAAGCTGCGTGCGATGCCAGCAAAATGCCAGCACAGGACTCACAGTCGAGGCGCCTTGCGACGTGGACAGCCCTGGCATCGGCAATGCAGAGTAAATGGTCGCGGGACAGGGAGAGCCTATGCAGCTTCTCTACAGCGTTCGCGGGACCGTCTGGATCATCCTCTATCTGCTGTTCATCCTGGCGCCATTGTTCGCGCTGCTGGCAGGTTCGCATCCACCGGCGCGCGATTTCTGGACGGAGTTCGCGGTCGCGATCGGCTATTCAGGCCTGGCGATGATGGGTCTGCAGTTCGGCCTCACCGCGCGTTTCCGCTACGTCACGGAGCCGTGGGGCGAAGACGTCATCTATCATTTTCATCGCCAGATCTCGCTGACAGCGGTCGGCCTGGTCATTGCGCACCCTCTCATCCTGTTCGCCGTCCAGCCTGAATTGCGCGCGCCGTCTAGTTTCATCGGCGCGCCCTTGAGCGCCTATTTTGCCGTCCTGTCGATCTTCTCGCTCATCGCACTGGTGGTGATGGCGCTTTGGCGCGCGCGATTGAACATCAGCTACGAGGCATGGCACCTCAGCCATATCGTGCTCGCGGTTGTCGCCGTCACGGCGGGCCTGGCCCACATGGTGGCATCGGGCTTTTACATGCCTGACCCCTGGAAACGCGCGCTGTGGATCGGTCTCGCCATCTTCTGGATCGCGCTGTTGCTTTATGTGCGCATCGCCAAGCCGCTGTTCATGCTGCGCCGGCCGTACCGCGTTTCAGAGGTGCGCAAGGAACGCGGCGACACCTCGACGTTGGTGATGCAGCCGGATGGCCACGAGGGTTTCCGCTTCACACCCGGCCAGTTCGGCTGGCTGACGATGTGGGGGAGCCCGTTCAAGATCACCGGGCACCCGTTCTCGTTTTCGTCCAGCGCCGAGGCCACCGACGGAAGGGTCGAGATGACGATCAGGAACCTGGGCGATTTCACGAGCGCGATGGAGCACGTGCCGGCCGGACAGCGCGTCTACCTCGATGGGCCGTACGGCGCGTTCACCATCGGCAACCCGGCGGATATGCACGTGTTGATCGCCGGCGGAATCGGCATCACGCCGATGATGAGCATGATCCGCACCCTCGCCGACCGCGGCGACAGGCGGCCGGTGATCCTGCTCTACGGCAGCAAGGACCTGGAATCGATCACCTTCCGCGAGGAGCTGGAGGCGCTGAAGGCGCGGCTGAACCTCGTGATCGTCCACGTGCTGAGCGATCCACCAGACGGCTGGACGGGCGAACAGGGCTACATCGGCGCCGCGGTGTTCCGGCGGTATCTGCCGCCGCCCTATGCCGACCACGAGTATTTCATCTGCGGACCCAATGTGATGATGGATGCCATCGAAAGGGCCCTCGGCGAGATGCACGTGCCGATGTCGAAGTACCATTCCGAACGCTACAGCTTCGTCTAGGGAGGCCCGATGCGCCGTTTGTTCGCCGACCGGCTGGTGCTTGCCACGGGTTTGATCGTGGTCCTGATGGCGGCCCTGTTCGCTCTCTGGCGCGTGGCTGGATAGACGGGCGCGGTTCGGCGGAGACGCTGAGCGGTTTGTGCCGCGAGCCGGGGCAACACGTCCTCAAGCTGACGGCTCGCCACTATGCCGACGTACCTCCCAAAGCTTCTTGGGCCGTCGGCTGTCCTGTCACGACGATTCGCTCGGGCTCGAGCAATACCAGCTCCCCTTTCGAGCCAATTGCAAGCGTATGCACGTAGAAGTGGGTTTCCCCACAATCGGATGCCTCCATGATGGGCGAGGGCGCGGATACGATCGGAATCTTCCCGCACTCCCCGATCCAATCGACGTGCCGATGGCCATGCATGATCACGACGCGGCCCGCCAGGCGCTGCAGCCGGCGAAAGAACCAACTGCCGTTGATGAGGGCCGTGCCGATGCGCTCGGACAGCTCCTTTGTGGGATGTGGATACTCAATGACGTGGTGGTGCAGAGCCACGATCCAGCGGGCGCGTGGATATTGTTTGGCAGCAGCCTCGAATGCGCGGACCTGTTCGGCCGATACCAAGCCGAGCGCGTTGGTAAACGAAAAGTGCGTTTCAGCGTTGGAGTTCAGCACGATGACCCCCAAGCCGTCGTCGCCGTCCGGCGGTAGCACCATTGGAAAGATCGTCGCCCACAGCCCGGCCAGGGACCTCGACAGCCGCGACGATCCCTTGTTTGCAAAGTCAATCATGTCGCTGGCATGCGGTCTCAGTGAGTCGGCCAGGACGCCTCCAAGCCGACCAGCGTCGCGCGCGACGACCCGCAGCCGCGCTCCTTGCAGCACTCCCAGCGCGGACATGGTCCTGATCTGGCGCAGACGTTTCATCGGACTGCCCGGCCGCTCAAGTCGGGCAGGGCTTGCCCGATCCACCACATTGAGATCGTGGTTGCCGGGTAGCGCTACCACCAGCTCGGCCAGCCGGGGGTAGGAGCTCAAGGCGGAGAAGAACTCGGCCCATTCGGCAGAACGACCGGCATCGGTGAGGTCGCCCGTTATCAGGATGAGGTCTAGCTTGCGCGTGGCGTGGATTTCATCCACCTGCGCCAGCGTCTGCCTGAACCGCTCGTTGCCGCGCGGGCCGGACCTTCCGCTTTCGACGCGAAATCCGTAACGCTCACCCACTGTGTGGATGTCCGACAGATGCGCGACGCGCCAGGTTCGACCACCGCTCGGCCGCGCAGGGAAGGCCCGGAAACTCTCCGGCTGGGCCATCGTCATATCGGCCAGACCCCAGACCAGGGCCGCCGCCGAGAAATACCCGGAAATGAGCACGATGCTGTTCGCCAGCACGACAGGCACCAGCCCGAGCGGTGAAGTCAGGTCTGCAAGGGTGCCGGTCCAACGCGAAGCCGGCCATGCCAGCACAAGGATGCCGAGCCCCAATCCGCAAATTGTCAATCCGGACCCGGCGGCGGTGCCAGCGCGTACGGAGGCGCGTTGCCTCTCGTTCAGGCGAGGCGAAATTAACTTGTCGGCCAAATGCCGCAAGCCTTCGCGAATCATTATATAGGCGGGTTGGACCGCCAAGGCATTGAGCGACCAGAAGCTGCTTTCCGCCAGCCGCAGCAACGGCCGGGCACCGAGCCAGCCCACTGCCGCCAGGGGCAGCAGCAACAGGGCCGGCCAGACCTCGGCGAACGCTATCGTCGCCTTGGACCATACCGAGGTGATCCAGATCGAAACGAGAAGCGGCGCCGCCCCAAGCAGCAGGCCTGGGAAGCCGATCAGCAGCATCCAGACGATGACGAGCTTCGGCAGGCTGATCTCCGCCAGCAAGCTGCCGGCCAGCGAGATCAACGATCGCCGTTTGGTGCTGGAAGAATCGTCCTCGATGTCGCCATTTCGCGGATCGACTATCGGCGTCATTATCGGGCTCCGACGCGCCATCGGCGCCCCATCAGCTTTGCCTGTTAGCGGGCGTGCCGAAGAGCTCCCCGCACATGGCCGAAAACGCGGAGATGCCGCGCTGCATCCGGCAAGCATGGCCGCATGGGAGAGAGGCGGCAAGCGCCACCATCAGGGGTTGACGGCCCGGCGCGAACCTGCGGCCTCGCCAACGGCGACGTTGAGTCCGACCAGCATTCGATGCTCGCCGGCCGCTAGGTGACCTGCGGTTCGCTCGGCGCGCAGGGCCGTTCGCGGCCTATCCTTTCGGCGTACAGGTCGCAACGATCCGCGGTTGTCTGAAGGCAGAAGCCAAGGCCTGCACGTCGGCAGCCTTTGCCGCTTCGCAGGCCCCAGCGTTGTTATATTCCACGGCGGTAACAGCGACGGACCCGCCGGAGAACACCAAGAGCGTTAAAATGAAAGTCATGTGGCCATTCCCGAGGTTCGAGATTGCCTCCTGGTCCAAGACGCAGACCCGACTGAAGATCGCTCGTACGAGCTCGAAGGCGCGAAGGAGGCCGCCTCGCGTTTGAACGCGCTCGCGTGGCAGGGTAGATAAAGTGACGGTATCTTTCGCGCATCAAATTTTGTGCGCCCGCCGATTTGTTCTATCGTCGCGCCATGAGCAAACGAAGCATTCCCGCCGGAGCCGTCGTGCGCGGCACCGACAAAGGCTATACGCACGCCGTCCTCAAGCCGGGCAGCGAGCGTCCGGTCGAGAAGGTCGACCAGAAATATCCCTACCTCCGGCCGCGCGATGCGGCGACGCTGATCCTGGTGCGCCAGCCCGGCAAGATCCCCGAAGTGCTTTTGGGCTGCCGCGACGCCAAGCATGCCTTCATGCCCAACCGCTATGTCTTTCCGGGCGGCCGGGTCGACCCCGCCGATGCGCGGGTGCCGGTGGCCACGCCGCTCGACCGTTTCGTCGACGAGCGCCTGCGCAAGGCGGCGACGCCGCAACGAGCGCGGGCGCTGGCCGTTGCTGCAGTGCGCGAGACGTTCGAGGAGACCGGGCTGATGCTGGCCAAACCGTTGAAGGGCGGGGCGCCCGAGGAGGATTTCGGCGAGCATTGGCATGGCTTTTTGGATAAAGGCTTCGCGCCCGCGCTCGACTGCCTCGACCTGATCGCCCGCGCGGTGACGCCGCCCGGCCGGCCGCGCCGCTTCAACGCGCGCTTCTTCATGGCGCGGGCCGAGGATGCGACGGGCGAGATCCGCCATTCGAGCGAGCTGGGCGACATCCGCTGGGTGCGGCTCGACGAGGCACGTGAGCTGCCGCTGCCCACCATCACCGGCCTCATCCTGGGCGAGATCGGCCGGCTGGTGCAGGAGCCGCCCAACCGAAAGAAACAGCGCAAGATTCCGCTGTTCACCACGGTGCATCGGCGGCACCTGATGCTCGAGGAATAGCCGATGGCGGCGCGCGCCGAGATCGCCTCGTCGCCCGCTCCCGCGGTCGCAACGCCGGGCGCCGCTCTGCCGCTGCGCAGCGGCGTGCGCCTGCGCGCGCTGGTGCTGATCCGCTGGGCCGCCGTCGCCGGCCAGCTCTTCACCGCCGCCGTCGTCCATTGGGGCCTGGGCTTCACCCTGCCGGTGCTGGCGGTGGGCGGCGCGATCGCGCTGTCGGCCCTGCTCAATCTCACGGTGAGCCTGGGACGGCCCGCCTCGGCGCGCATCGACGACCGCGAAGCCACGGTGTTCCTCGCCTTCGACATCCTGCAGCTGGCCGTGCTGCTCTATCTCACCGGCGGGCTGGTCAATCCCTTCGTGCTGCTGCTGCTGGCGCCGGTCGCCATCGGCGCCACCATCCTGTCGCTCGGCAGCAACATCGCGCTGTCGCTGCTCACCATCGCCAGCATCGCGCTGCTCGGGATCTTCCACCAGCCGCTGCCGTGGCGCGGGCCGCCGCCCGACCTGCCGGAGATCTATCGTACCGGCGTGTGGGCGGGCCTCACCCTCACCACGCTGCTGATTACGCTCTATGGCTGGCGGCTGGCCGAGGAGGCGCGGCAGATGGCCGATGCGCTGGGCGCGGCGCAGGCAGCCCTGGCTCGCGAACAGCGCCTGTCGGCGCTGGGGGCGCTGGCTGCCGCTGCCGCGCACGAGCTCGGCTCGCCGCTGTCGACCATCGCGGTGGTCACCAAGGAGATGTTGCGCGAGGTCGAGCCTGACGATCCGTTGCGTGAGGATGTCGAGCTCCTGTCCGCCGAGTCCGATCGCTGCCGCGCCATTCTCGCCCGCCTGTCGGTCGATCCGGCCGGCGACGTGTCCGACGCCTACACGCTGGTGCCGCTGCCGGCGCTGATCGAGGCCGCGGCGCAGAGCTACAAGCGTGACGGCATCGCCATCATCTTCGAGTCCGGCCCATTGGGCGAGGGCACGCCCACGGCAGCGCCGATCCAGGTGCGCAGCCCGGAGATCATGCAGGGAATAGGCAATATCGTTCAAAACGCCGTGTCCTTCGCCCGGCACGAAATATTCATCGCCACCCGCTGGACGACCGAATGGTCCGAAGTCGAAGTCTCCGACGACGGCCCGGGCTTCTCGCAGGCCCTGCTCGACGAATTGGGCACCCCGTTCATTTCCACGCGCCAGGGCGAGGAAGGACACATGGGATTGGGCGTTTTCATCGCCAAGACGCTACTGGAACGCACCGGCGCCACCGTCACCTTCGGCAACCGCCAGGCCGGCGGCGGCGCGGCGGTGTCCGTGCGCTGGCCAAATCCTGTCTTCAAGGCTACATAGCGGCCGATGTCGAAGGAGTCGCCATGAGCCAGGACACAGGCGCCAACCGCCCCGTGTCGCCCGCCATTGCCGGCGCGACGACGAACAAGGATCGCACCTTGCTGATCGCCGACGATGACGCGGCGTTCCGCAACAGGATCGCGCGCGCGCTCGAGCTGCGCGGGTTCATCGTCACGTCGGTCGGTTCGGTCGCCGAGGCGCTGGCGCAGACCGCGCGTCCGCCCGCCTTCGCCGTGCTCGACCTAAGGTTGGGCGACGGCAACGGGCTCGAGCTGGTCGGGCCGCTGCGCCAGGCGCGACCCGACATCCGCATCGTCGTGCTGACAGGCTACGGCAACATCGCCACTGCCGTCGCTGCGGTGAAGGAAGGCGCCGTCGACTATCTCGCCAAGCCGGCCGATGCCGACGCCATCGAGCAGGCGCTGACCGCGCACGGCCGCAAGCTGCCGCCGCCGCCCAGCAACCCGATGTCGGCCGACCGCGTGCGCTGGGAGCACATCCAGCGCGTCTTCGAGCAGTGCGACCGCAATGTCTCGGAGACGGCGCGCCGCCTCAACATGCACCGCCGCACCCTGCAGCGCATCCTGGGCAAGCACGCGCCCCGCGAGCACTGAGCGCCGCAGAACGATAACAACAAAAAGCCCTCATCCTGAGGAGCACGCCGCAGGCGTGCGTCTCGAAGGATGGGCCACACATTCCGTCCTTTGCCCACCCTTCGAGACGCGACCCTGCGGGCCGCTCCTCAGGGTGAGGTGAATGCATGCATCTCGAACGCGCTTCAGGCGCGCCGGTTCTGCGCGTTCCAGTAGAGCTCGAGATTGGAAATCAGCGCCGGGCTGAAATGGCAATA
>Ga0208991_1000225_pt1 | contig 12547 bp, 11 predicted proteins | sample MedBloCAOM3_M2_FD_187855 | JGI IMG/M metagenome (GOLD analysis project Ga0208991, IMG submission 187855) | Forest soil microbial communities from El Dorado National Forest, California, USA - Mediterranean Blodgett CA OM3_M2 (SPAdes) (version 2) | ecosystem: Environmental > Terrestrial > Soil >...
CGAGCGCGCCAGTCTGGATTCGCCAAGGTCATGTTGATATTGCCCGACGCCGATCGCCTTCGGATCGATCTTCACCAGTTCGGCCAGCGGATCCTGCAGCCGCCGCGCGATCGACACCGCGCCGCGCAAGGTCACATCGAGTTCCGGCAATTCCTCGGATGCAAAGGCCGAAGCCGAATACACCGAAGCGCCGGCTTCCGACACGACGATCTTCGACATCTTCAGGTCCGGCAGCAGTTTCACCAGATCGGTCGCGAGCTTGTCGGTCTCGCGCGATGCGGTGCCGTTGCCGATCGCGATGAGATCGACGCGGTGCGCCACCGCAAGCTTTCCGAGGGTCGCCAGCGCCTCGTCCCAGCGCCTTTGCGGTTCATGCGGATAGATCGCCGTGGTCGCCACCACCTTGCCGGTGGCATCGACGACAGCGACCTTGACGCCGGAGCGAAATCCGGGATCGAGGCCCATGGTCACGCGCGCGCCGGCCGGCGCCGCCAGCAACAGGTCGCGCAAATTCGATGCAAACACACGCACGGCCTCGGTTTCGGCCGAAGTCCACAGCCGCATCCGCAGGTCGATGTTGAGATGCACCTGGATTTTGGTGCGCCACGCCCATCGCGCGGTCTCCACCAGCCAGCGATCGCCGGGGCGGCCCTGGTCGGAAATGCCGAAGCGCTGCATGATCTTCAGCTCGTAGGAAGACGGGACACCGGCGGCTGGAGCTTGCGCCTCGGGCTCGATCTGCAGGTCGAGGATCTCTTCCTTCTCGCCGCGGAACATCGCCAGAATGCGGTGCGACGGCAACTTGTGCAGTGGCTCGCTGAAATCGAAATAGTCCTTGAACTTCTCGCCTTCGGTTTTCTTACCCCTGCGCACGGTGGACGCGACCCGTCCGTTCGACCATACCTGCTCGCGCAGCGTGCCGATCAGATCGGCGTCTTCGGCGAAACGCTCCACCAGGATCGCGCGCGCCCCGTCAAGCGCCGCCGCCGCATCGGCCACCTGCTTTGCAGCATCGACGAAACCTGCGGCCACGACTTGTGGATCGTTTTGCGGCTGCATCAGCAGCAGTTCGGACAGCGGCTCGAGCCCGGCCTCCTTGGCAATCTCGGCCTTGGTGCGGCGCTTCGGCTTGAACGGCAGATAGATGTCTTCGAGACGGCCCTTGCTGTCGGCGGCGAGAATCGCCGCTTCCAGTACGGCATCGAGCTTGCCCTGTTCGCGGACCGAATTGAGGATAGCTGTGCGGCGCTCTTCAAGCTCGCGAAGATAGTTCAGGCGCTCTTCCAGGTTGCGCAATTGCGCGTCGTCGAGCGCGCCGGTGATTTCCTTGCGGTACCGCGCCACGAACGGAACCGTGGCGCCGCCGTCGAGCAGCGCCACCGTCGCCTCGACCTGCTGTTCGCGAACGCCGAGTTCTTCCGCGATCTGTCGATTGATGTTTGCCACGCGAGATCTTTCTAAAAGCAGCTGCGGCGGATGGATCGCCGGCCGCGGGGATGTCGCTTATGGACCATCGCCGATTGATTCCTCAACCCACCGCTTCAAACAAATTGTTCTGTGGATGGGTATTATTCGCCTATAGCGTAACCCCGTCTTCAAAAGAATGGCCCGCTTGCATCCCGCATCAAGATAACGGTGGATCGATGGCGCTTTAATGTGTAGACGGACGCTCCTTCTGGAGCGCTCATGTCGATCTGCGGACTTGATTTCGGAACGTCGAACACGACGCTCGGCACCATCGAAGGCTATGCACCGGTTTTGGCGACGCTGGAAACCGGCTACAATACGCTTCCCAGCGCGATCTTCTACGAGGTGGACGGCGCCGTTCTGATCGGCCGCAAGGCCATTGAGGCCTATGTCGAGGGTACACCCGGCCGCCTGATGCGCAGCCTCAAGTCGGTGCTCGGAACCTCGCTGATTGAAGAGACCACACGGCTCGGCCGCGAGCGGGTCAGTTTTCGCAATGTGATCGGCTATTATCTCGGCGCTGTGAAACGGCGCGCCGAGCAGGCCGCCGGCCGTGAACTGCGCGACGTCGTGCATGGCCGGCCGGTGCACTTCGTCGACAATGCCGATGACGCCGACCGCAAGGCGGAACAAACCCTGCGGGAGATTGCGCGCGAGGTCGGCTTCGATGACGTCACATTCCAGTTCGAGCCGATCGCCGCGGCGCTGGATTATGAGCGCCAGATCGCGACCGAGGAAGTCGCCTTGATCGCCGACATCGGCGGCGGCACATCGGATTTTTCGATCGTGCGGCTCGGGCCGCAGCGTCACGGCAAGGCCGATCGCACCGCCGATATTCTCGCCAATGATGGCGTGCGCATCGGCGGCACCGATTTCGACCGTCAGCTCAGTCTCGGCGTCGTCATGCCGCTGTTCGGCTTCGGCAGCGCCATGAAGCGCGCCGCGCTCGAGGTGCCATCGCGTTATTTCCACGACCTCGCCACCTGGTCGAACATCAACCGCATGTACGAACCGCGCGTGATGACGGAACTCCGTCAGGTTCGGCACGAGGCCCGTGAGCCGGCCCTGCTCGATCGGCTGGTGCGTGTGGTCGGGGAGCAGCGCGGCCATACGCTGGCGATGGAGGTCGAGGAAGCCAAGATTGCGCTGTCCGACGCTCGCCAGGCCGACATCCCGCTGGAGTGGGTCGCGCCGGGGCTCAATGCCGCGATCGCGCGCCCCGATCTTGTCAGCCATACCAGGCAACTCGCCGAGCGCATCGCGGCCCGCGTCAAGATCTGCCTCGCGCAAGCGCGATTGTCAGCATCCGACATCGACGCGGTGTTCCTGACCGGTGGGTCGGTGCAGCTTGCCCACGTCCGCAAGGCGATCACCAAGGCGGTGCCGTCGGCCCGCATCGTCGAGGGCGACACGTTTGGCGCGGTCGGCAAGGGCCTCACGCTGGAGGCGCTGCGACGGTATGGGCCGAGGGATTGAGGGCGGCAGCGGCGATCTTCGCGGAAAGCGATTTGTCGCGGCTTGCCGACTTCCGCACTGCCCCGAATTGTCACGATCGGCACTTTTTATCGACCGGCGGCTTCCTCGGGCCAGTAAAGCCGCATCGGATTGTCGATCAGCAGTTTGCGTTGCAGTACTGGAGTGGTCGCGATGTGCGGAATAAAATCGACCAGCAGGCCGTCGTCCGGCATGTGGTTCTTCAGATTCGGATGCGGCCAGTCGGTGCCGCAAAGTACACGATCAGGGAAAGTGTCGACCATGCGCCTGACGAATGGGATCACGTCGCGGTAGGCGTTCTGCTCGCCGTTCAACGCGGGCGGGCCCGACTGCGACAGCCGTTCCGGGCAACTGACCTTGGACCAGACGTTTGCGTGATCCCGCATGAATTTCACGAACAGCTCGAACTCGGGACCATCCACCGGCTTGCCGACGTCGGGCCTGCCCATGTGGTCGACGACGATCGCGGTCGGCAGCAAGGTGAAGAAGTCCCACAATTCGGGCAGATCCACTGCTTCAAAGTAGATCACGATGTGCCAGCCCAATTTTCCGATGCGGCCGGCAATCTCGATCAATTCCTCTTTCGGCGTGAAATCGACCAGGCGCTTTACGAAATTGAAGCGCGCGCCGCGCACGCCGGCGGCATGCATCGCGTTGAGTTCGACGTCGCTGACGCCGCGCCTGACGGTAGCGGCGCCGCGCGCCCTGCCGCCGGAGTCAAGGAGCGCGTCGACCATCGCGCGGTTGTCGGCGCCGTGGCAGGTGGCCTGGACCACGACGTTGCGGGCAAAGCCGAGATGGTCGCGCAGCGCATACAATTGCTGCTTCGACGCATCACACGGCGTATACTTGCGCTCCGGCGCGTATGGAACTCCGCACCCGGGCCGAACACATGACAGTGCGCGTCGACCGCGCCGGCCGGCAGTTTGAACCGGGGCTTGGAGGGGCCGGCATGCCAATCCAGCCAGCCAGGGGTCATCCGGAATTCCATCGTCGCGTCTTTCATTCCCGGCGGTTGAGCTTGCCGAGAATTCGGTCCGCTTCGGTGCGCCAGTCGGGGCTGCGGGCAAATTCCCTGGTGCCTTTGGGACCGAACAGGCCCTCGTCGGCGAGATCAGCGACCCAGGCCTGACGCTCGGCGATGCCTTGCGCCGACCAGGGCGAGAGGCCGATTTCACGCACGGTTTCCGCAACCTCGCGCACTTCTTCGCTGCGCCTGCCATGTTCGATGACGCGCTGGAAAAAATAGGCGCCCTGCTTCTCCCAATTGATGCCCGGATAAGTCTCCGCCAGCGAAGCCAGCACCGCGTCCTCGACGCCGTAGGCCCGCGCGGTCGTGAAACACTCGATGACCATCGCTTCCAGGCCCTTGATCATCACGCTGCGGCACATCTTGACCGCAGAGGCGACGCCGAGTTCTTCGCTCGCGACCTTGGCGTCGAAGCCGAGTTCGATCAGCATCGGCGCAAGCTCCCGAGCGCCGCTGCCGCCGAGCAGCAAGGGCACCTTGATGCGGTATGGCGGAACCGATGTCATCACCGCGCCTTCGACATAGCGGCCACCAGCGCCATCGATCAGGGCAGCGGCACGCCGTTTTGCGCCCGGCGAGGCCGAATTGAAGTCCAGGAACCACGCGCTTTTTTTACGGCCGACGCGCAGGCCTGCGCCACCGGCACGGCCTGGCTCGCCGTGACGGCCGAGACGATGAAGTCGGCCTGCGCGGCGAGATCGGCGTGCGAGCAAGCCAGCGCGACGCCGAATGCTGCCGCATGATCTCGCAAGGGCCCGGCTTGATCGCCGCCGAGCTTGATGTCATAGGCGCTGACCCTGATGTCCTGCTTGCGCAGGTCTTCGGCAAGGATACGGCCTACCTCGCCGTAGCCGACGAGTCCCATATGCCATTGGTTTGAGTTGGTGGACATGGCGGTCAATCGATATATCTGAGGCCGGCCTTCGCGAGCGGCTCGCGCATCTTGTACATGTCGAGGCCCAGCACACCGGCCGCAAGCCTGGCGCGTTTCTCGCCTTCATTCGCCTCGCGCGCCTCCGCCGCATCGGCCACCTGTTGGGCAATCCCGGCGGGAACGACGACGACGCCGTCTGCGTCGGCGATCACCACATCCCCCGGATTCACCAGCGCGCCGGCGCAGACCACCGGGATGTTCACCGAGCCCAGGGTTGCCTTCACCGTGCCCTTGGCGCTGATCGCCTTGGAAAACACCGGGAACTGCATGTCGGTCAGGTCCTTCACGTCACGCACCCCGCCGTCGATGATCAGGCCCTTCGCACCGCGGGCACGGAAGCTCGTCGCAAGCAAATCGCCGAAGAAGCCGTCGGTATTGTCGGCGGTGCAGGCCGCGACCACGACATCGCCCGGCTGCAACTGCTCCGCTACCACATGCATCATCCAGTTGTCGCCCGGCTGCAGCAGCACGGTGACGGCGGTTCCGCAGGTCTGCGCGCCGGCGTAGATCGGCCGCATATAGGGATGCATCAGGCCGACGCGGCCCATTGCCTCATGGATGGTGGCGATGCCGAAGCGCGACAGCTTCTCGACCGCCGCCATGTCCGCGCGGACGATGTTGCGTTTGACGATACCGAGATTGTTGATCGGGCCAGTCATGTTACTTCCCCTTCGCTTTCAGCGCCGCGTCGAGGCGCGGGAACACGCGCCGCGCATTGCCCTCGTAGACCTTGTGCTTGTCCTTGGCACTGAGGATCGTCGAGGCCTCGATGTAACGTTTGGTGTCGTCGTAGGGGAAGCCGGTTTCAGGATCGATCCCCCGCACCGCGCCGATCATCTCGCTGGCGAACAGGATGTTGTCGACCGGGATTACCTTGGTCAAAAGGTCGATGCCCGGCTGGTGGTAAACGCAGGTGTCGAAGAAGATATTGTGCAGCAGGTGGTCCTTCAGCAGCGGCTTCTTCAGCTCCTGCGCCAGGCCGCGGAAGCGGCCCCAGTGATAGGGCACCGCGCCGCCGCCGTGCGGAATCAGGAACCTTAGGGTCGGAAAGTCCTTGAACAGGTCCGAGGTCAGGCATTGCATGAAGGCGGTGGTGTCGGCGTTCAGGTAATGCGCGCCCGTGGTGTGAAAGCAGGCGTTGCAGCTGGTGGAGACGTGGATCATGGCGGGGATGTCGAGCTCCACCATCTTCTCGTAGATCGGGTACCACTGCCGGTCCGACAGCGGCGGCGAGGTCCAGTGCCCGCCCGACGGGTCGGGATTCAGGTTGATCCCGACGAAGCCGTAATCCTTGACGCATTTCTCCAGTTCGGGGATGCACGTCTTCGGATCGACGCCCGGCGACTGCGGCAGCATCGCGGCGCCGATGAAATGATCGGGAAACAGCTGGCTGACACGCGCGCACAGCTCGTTGCAGATCGCGGCCCAGGTCGAGGACACCTCGAAGTCGCCGATGTGGTGGGCCATGAAACTGGCGCGCGGGCTGAATATCGTGAGATCGCTGCCGCGCTCCCGCATCTTCTTGAGCTGGTTGTTGACGATGCTCTCGCGCAGTTCGTCGTCGCTGATCTTCAACTCGCTGACCTTGGGCCTGACCGAGGGGTCCTTGATGCCGGCAATCTGCCGGTTGCGCCAATCCTCAAGCGCCTTCGGCGCCGTAGTGTAGTGGCCGTGCACGTCGATGATCATTTGGCTCTCCTTCTCGGATGGCGGCAGATGCGATTGATATTTTGCATCGCTGCTTCCTTGCGTTTTTTCAACGCTCAATTTCCATGATCGCCGCCGAGCCTATTACCGAAAACCGCAGCGGTCGCGTACTCGATCCTGACATTACTCGACCCTGACGTTGGCCTGCTTGAGGATCGGGCCCCATTTGGCGGCCTCCGCGCGCATGAATGCCTCGAAGTCCTGTGGCGAACTTCCCACCGGCACGGCGCCGAGCTTGTCAAACGCCGCCAAAACCGCGGGATCCTTGAGGGCAGCCAGAAGGTCGGCGTTGATTTTCGCCACCAGTTCCGGCGCCATGCCCGCCGGTCCGAGAAATCCCCACCACACCGAAGTCTCGTAGCCGGGCACACCGGATTCCGCCACCGTGGCCACATCCGGCAGCGCCTTTGATCGGGCGGCGGTGGTCACTGCAATCACGCGAACAAGGCCGCTGTCGAGCTGACCAACAACTTCCGGCATTGGATTGATGCTCATGGGTATATCTCCGGCCAACACCGCCGTGAGTGCAGGCGCTCCGCCCTTGTATGGAATGGCCAGGATCTTGACGCCGGCCATGTAGTTGAGCAGTTCACCGGCGAGGTGTGCCGACGTCCCATTGCCGGAGGTTCCATATGACAATGAGTCGGGTTTTTGCCTCGCGACCGCCAGCAGCTCCTGCAAATCCCTGGCGTCATTCCTCCTGGCTACGACGATGGCCAGCGGCGAATACGCCACCTCGGTAATTGCGGTAAAATCCTTGAAAGTGTCGTATGGCAATTTCGGATAGAAGAATTGGTTCAGCGGATGGCCGCTTGCAACGAGGATCAATTTATAGCCGTCTGGCGCGGACTGGGCCAACGCCTGGGAGGCAATCACGCCACCGGCACCGGGACGGTTTTCAATGATCGGCTGCTGGCCCCAGGTCTTCGATAGCGACTGACCGATGGTGCGCGCGAGCACGTCCACGGCACCGCCGGCCGCATAGGGAACAAAGATGGTCACCTGCCTTGCCGGATAGGGCTCGGCGTGGGCACTAAAGCTCGCGACGGAGAAAAGCGCCGTCACACCAACGATGCGGATGAACCTGAGCAAAACCAGCATAGAATTACCCCCCGAGCAAGACATGCTCTCAACTCATGCGACAAATAGCCCCTCGCCGGCGCGCTATTTCGAGTCCGACGTCATCGCCCCGCGCAACCCGGCACGCGCAATCGCTGCTTTGACCAGACCTTCCGACTTCGCGTCCGCGGTGAATTTCTCCACAAACACCCTGCCCTGATCCCTGCCTTTCGGAATTGCGATGGCGTACCGCTCGACGCCCCACCGGCCATCGAGCACCTTCGATCCCGGCAGTTTCTCGACCATCTCGAACAAAGTCGCCCTTGTTTGTGCCTCCGGATCGGTCGCGCCGGTGGCGTTGCTCCGGCCACGACGAATGATCCGACGACCGCCAGAGCCGCAACGAGACTCCAGAGTTTGGCTATCATGCTGCGCGTCCCGCCGATCGGCTCAATCAACATGCGACCGTCCGCCATCCAGAACTTCATTCAGGCGGGTGTGGTCCAGGGCATTTTCCCATTTTGCTATCACGATCGTCGCCAAGGCGTTGCCGAGCAGATTGGTCGGCGTCAGCGCCTGCGACATCAAACGATGTACGCCGAGCACGAGCGCCACGCTCGCGACCGGGATGGTGCCGCCGGCAGCGAGCGTGGCCGCAAGCACCACGAACGCCGCGCCGGCGATACCGGCTGCGCCCTTTGACGTAACGAGCAAAATGAGCAGGAGCCCGACCTGATGACTTAAATCGAAACGCGTGTTCGTCGCCTGGGCAAGGAAGACCGAAGCGGTCGCCAAATAGAGGCATGTGCCGTCAAGATTGAAGGAATAGCCCATCGGAACCACAAGCCCGACGACGCTGCTTTCGCATCCTGCATTTTCAAGCCTGGTGATGATCCGCGGAAGTACTGTCTCCGATGATGTCGTCGCCACGCAAACCAGCAACTCCTCCCAAACATAACGGATCAGCTTGAGCAGACTGAATCCGCAGAACGCGGCGATCGGGCCGAACACAACCGCGATGAAGAATATGCAGGTCACGTAAAACCCGCCGACCAGCTTTCCGAGCGACGCCAGCGATCCGAGGCCGAATTTTGCGACGGTGAAGGCGATCGCGCCGAACGCGCCGAGCGGCGCCGCCCACATCACGATCCGAACCACGCCAAAAATCATCTTTGCAGCGACGTCAATGACATCCGTGAGCGGCTTGGCGCGCTCTCCAAGCCAGATCAATGCGAAGCCGCACGTCACGGAGAGAAACAGAACCTGCAGGATATTGCCTTCGGAGAAGGCTCCGACAAAGGTTTGCGGAATGATGTTTTGGAGAAACGGGGCAAATCCCAGGACCGCCGTCTGTTTGACATAGGGTTCGACGATGCCCGAGTTGATGCTCGCAGCATCCACATTCATCCCGGCGCCGGGCTGCCAGAGATTGACGGCGACAAGGCCGATGATCAGCGCAGCTGTCGTGATCGCCTCGAAATAGATGATCGACTTGATCGCCACGCGCCCGACCCGCGCCATGTCCGCCATGTGCGCGACGCCGTTGACGACCGTGCAGAAGATAATGGGTGCGATCAGCATGCGGATCGCCTTGATGAACGCGTCACCGAAAGGCTGCATCTGAATGGCGAAGTCGGGCCTGTAGATCCCAAGCGCCACACCGAGCGCCATGGCGATCATCACCTGGACCCACAGTTCCTTCCACCACGCTTTGACGGAGCGCTGCGTTGCCGGTTCATCTATCGTTGATATGCTCACGGTTAGCTTCCGTACGCGCGCTCTGGATTTCGCTCACCTAGCTTTAGAACTTGAACAGGCGCACGGGATTGTCGACCAGCAGCTTTTGCCGGACTGCGGGCTCCGGCGCGTACAGCGAAATCAGATCGACCAGGTCGCCGTCATTTGGCATGATCTTGACATTCGGATGCGGCCAGTCCGTCCCCCAAATCACACGGTCCGGCGCGTTTTCCATCAAGCTCCTGGCGAACGGGACCGCGTCCTGGAACGGAGGCCCGGCGGACGAGGCCCGCTCGAGCCCTGTAATCTTGACCCAGCATTTTTCGTCATGCTTCTGAAGGTTGAGAAGCGCCTTGAATTCCGGATCATCGAGGCCCTTGCCAGCGTCGATCGTGCCCATGTGATCGATCACATAGGTCGTCGGCAGCGCCGTTAGAACCGGCGTGAACTCGCGTATGCTTCCAGGCTCGAGATACACATCGACATGCCAACCGATGCCTGCGGCTCGATCCACAAGCCGCTTGAATGCATTCATGTCGCCAACACCGCCCAGCCTCTTGAGGAAGGCAAAGCGACAGCCCCGTATTCCGGCCTTGTTCAAGGACACAAGATCTGCATCCGACATCGCGTTGTTGATATTGGCGACACCTCGGTATTTTCCATCGCTCTTTGCGATGGCGTCCGTAACTACGCGATTATCAAACCCGTGCAAGGTTGCATTGACGATGACGGCACGTTCGACACCGATTTTTTCATGCAGCGCGCGAAACATTGACAGCGGCGCCTCGGGAGGTGTGTACGGACGCGTCGGAGAGAATGGATATTCGGCGGCGGGACCGAAGATGTGACAATGAGTGTCGATCGCGCCCGCCGGCATCCTGAAGACGGGCGTTTTCGTATTCTCGTCTGGACCGGCAATTTCAGGAATTGATCTGGTTGGCACGGTCTAGTCCTCCGCTCCGTGTGACGGATTGCCGCCGAGTGCCGATATCGCACCGAAGCTTGCGGCGCCCTTGAGAAACTTCCGTCTAAGCATGTCGCTATGCTCCAAGAGTCCGACTCGATTGATCGGGAATTAGCTGCGGACGGCTGACTTGGCCTTCGCAACTTTGGCTCGCTGCGGAGCCTTGCGCGGACCCGCGGTCGTCTCGCCCCGCAGATCGTTCGGGTCGGGCGCCTGCAGCGAAGCAACGGTAGAAGAAACGAGTTGTTCGATGCCCTCAGCCATGTCCGAGCCATCGGCCTCCCCGCGGGAAAGGCGCGAGACGCGCTCTGGATTGACGAGGGCGTAGTACAGCGCTCCCAGCAAGAACTGACCTCGCCAAACGATCGTTGTACGGGGCAGATGCGGCAGACTTTGCTGGATAGCATCGATGAACGCGTGCGTCGTGTCATCAAAGATTTCCGCAATGATGCGCCCCACGACAGGGTTGCCTTCCGCCGACATGACCGCGCGCAGGCGCGTGAAGCGCGCGCCGCCGCCAGCAAGATCGCTGCTGGAGGAAAACGCCGGCTGAACGTATGCGCGCACGACCGCCTCAAGCCGGTTCTGCAAATCACGCACGCGCATGGCCGCCACCAGCAGCTCAATTCGCCGCCTGTTCATCGGTCCGCAATGGCGTTTGTAGATCTCCAAAAGCAGACCGTCCTTGCTTTTGAAGTGGTAGGTGATGCTGCCGGGATTGGCGCCGGCCTCCTGCGCAATATCGCGAATTGAGACCGCATCGAAACCGCTCCTGGAGAACAGCACCTCAGCCGCGCTGAGGATGGCATCCCGCATGTTCGAGTTTCGCGTCATCGGATTTGACTCTGTTTTTCATTTGTACGAATGTACAAAGGAACTGATCCTGTCAACAAAGAAACGCAGGACGATGTTGCGCGCCGCAGCAATCCTTCCTGTTTTCGCGCTCAAGAAGAATTTCGAGTTCGGCCGGAATTCCATTGCCATGATCGAGCAAAATTGGTGACTTCCAAACTGACGCACAACCGACAGGTGCAGGCCAGCAAGAAACGCCGCATTCGCCGCCCAACCAGCGAAATGTGGTTCTGAGTTGGCGGGCTTTTCCATTGACCGACAATTTTCGCGCTCACTGCTGGTAGCCAGCGCGGTTGCCGCGGATCGACGGGAGTCGACGCGGTGTTGGCCCGGATCCTGCTTTGACAGGGTGGTCCTGACCTGATCCATTTCCAATCGCTGGGCATCTGCGGTAGCAGGAGCCGCGAGGGGTGAATTAAGCATTCAGCGCCAGCGAGGAGCCGAATCCATGAAAGAACAGGAACTTCGAGATCTGATTGCCGACGTCAAGACCGGCCGGTTGTCGCGGCGGACGTTTGTCCAAAAAATGATCGCCGTCGGCCTGACGGCGCCGATGGCCGGCATGATGCTGAGCCATTCCGGGGTGGCGATGGCCGCGACAGAGATCCCGTACAAGCCGACCAAGGCCGGCGGCGGGGGCTCGCTGAAGCTCCTCTATTGGCAAGCCGTGACCCTGCTCAACCCGCATTTCGCCGTCGGCACCAAGGACCAGGAAGGCTCCCGCATCTTTTACGAGCCGCTGGCGGGATGGGACAATGATGGGAATCTGGTTCCGTTCCTGGCCGCCGAAATTCCGAGCAAGGAGAATGACGGATTGGCCGAGGACGGCCTCTCGGTGGTCTGGAAGTTGAAACGCGGCGTCAAATGGCATGACGGCATGCCGTTCACGGCGGACGATGTCGTTTTCAATTGGGAATATGCGCGAACGCCCGAGACCGCGGCAGTCTCGGTCGCAAGCTTCAAAGATATCAAGGTCGAAAAGATCGACGATTTCACCGTCCGCGTGAGCTTTGCAAAGCCGACGCCGTTCTGGGCCGATGCCTTTGTCGGCTCGTACGGAATGATCATCCCAAAACATTTGTTTGCCGATTACATCGGCGGCAAATCGCGCGACGCGCCGGCCAATTTGAAGCCGGTAGGCACCGGCCCTTACATGTTCGTCGATTTCAAGCCGGGTGACATGGTCCGCGCCAAGCTCAATCCGGACTACCACGTTCCGAACCGGCCGCATTTCGATACGGTGGAAATCAAGGGCGGCGGCGACGCGGTGTCGGCGGCGCGCGCGGTATTGCAGACCGGCGAA
>Ga0208991_1000228_pt1 | contig 12519 bp, 10 predicted proteins | sample MedBloCAOM3_M2_FD_187855 | JGI IMG/M metagenome (GOLD analysis project Ga0208991, IMG submission 187855) | Forest soil microbial communities from El Dorado National Forest, California, USA - Mediterranean Blodgett CA OM3_M2 (SPAdes) (version 2) | ecosystem: Environmental > Terrestrial > Soil >...
GCGCAGGCAGCGCGGCGGCGAGCACCGCCGCTGCCGCCAAGGCCATGGCCAGAGGACGAGCCTGCGTCATTGTTCTCTCCATTTTATTTTCTTCCGCCCCGCTTCTATGCCGTAGCTGCGCGTCTCACTTCTTCTCCGTCCCGCGCAGCATGGCCGCCGTGGTGATTGCGGCATAGCCGGGCTCGACCCGCACATCGACGACAGCCACCTGGCCGTCCTCAACCGCCGCGATCGCCTTCTCGAATGTCGGCATCAGATCGCGCGCGTGCATGACGGGGTCGAACCCGACGGCGCCCTGCGCTTTTCCGAGCGCCGCGCAATCGATGTCCGGATCCGAGATACGCTGGCCGATCCAACGGTTCTCGACCGGCCGGTTGCGGATGCGGGCGACCCTCTCCTGGTGCAGCTCGTCGTTGAAGAACGAGCGGTTGTTGCAGACGACGACGAGGAGCGGAATGCGGTAATGTACCGCGGTCCAGATCGCGGTCGCGCCCATGAAGAAGTCGCCGTCTCCGCAGATGGCGATCGGCAGCCGTCCCGAGCCTTTGAGCGCGAGGGCCGCGCCCACCGACACGCCGGGTCCGCCGCCGATCCCGCCGCCGCCCTCCGAGCCGATGTAATCGAGCGGATGACGGAACGGCCAGACCGCGCCGTTCCAGGAGAGCGGCAGATGGGTGAGCGTGACGTCCCGGTCGCCGACTGCGGCCTTGAGCGACTTCGCGAGGTCATCGACCCGCAGCGGTCCGCTCGATGCCTCGTAGGTCTCCGCTTTGGTCTTCACCGCCGCGGGCTTGCGTGCCTTGGCACCGCCGAGCGCTGCCAGTAGGCTCGGCACCGCGTCGTCGGGCGTCGTCGGCAGCAGCAGATCGACCGGTGGAAGGATTTCGTAATCCATGCTCCAGCCGTTGTGGATGTGGAAGTCGGCGCTGATATTGATCACTTTGGCCTTGGGCGGCTCCATCCCAAGCGCGGCGCGCAGGCCGCCGGCAAGATCGACCCAGTCGAGCGCCAGGATAACGTCCGCTGCTTTGAGCGCTTCGATCGCTTCCGGCACCATCGCGTTCGATGCCGGAGCGCCGGCGTGCAGCGGATGGTCGGTCGGAAAGCCGCAGCCGATCTTGAGGTCGCTGATGACCTTGGCGTTGAGAGTTTCCGCGAGCGCGATGCGCTCGTTCCAGCCGCCCACGCTGCGCGACACCCGCCCCATCAAGATGACCGGATGCTTGGCTGCCTTGAGCATCGCGGCGGCTTGCTGAATGAGCTCGGCCGACGCCATCGGATTGGCTTGCGGCATGAAGCGCGCGGAGTCGATCGGCGCGAGCGGTTCGGAGAGCTTGGCCTCCTGCATCTCGGCGTCGAGGTTGATGTAGACCGGTCCCATGGGCGAGGTGTTGGCGATCCAGGTGGCACGGATAATTGCCTCGCGGGCGGCCGCGGGGGAGGCCGGCTGGTCATCCCACTTGGTGTAGTTGCGCACGATCGCGCCCTGGTCGCGCGCGGTGTGGATCCAATCGATCCAGGGTCGCCGCTTGGCGGCGTCGACCGGCCCGGTGGCACCCAGCACGATGACGGGGAAGCGGTCGCACCAAGCGTTGAACATCGCCATGGTGGCGTGGAACAGTCCGACGTTGGAATGGACGGCCGCGGCCATCGCCTTGCCGGTCACCTTGGCATAGCCGTGAGCGATTGCAACGGCGCTCTCCTCGTGTAGGCAGAGCAGCATTTGCGGGGTCTCATTACCCAGGAAGTTGACGATCGAGTCGTGCAATCCGCGGTAGCTCGCGCCGGGATTGAGCGCGATGTAGGGGATTTGCAGGGCACGCAACGTGTCGGCGACCACGTCGCTGCCGAAGCCCGGCGCGTTGGTGCCCGTCAGGTTGGCCGGGCGCTCGAGCGCACGGATCGATGGGTGGGCCGCACTCGCAGGTTTTTCGGCGGCAGTTGCCGCCTGGCCTTTTGCACTCGTCACGGGGGGATCCTTGGGTTCTGGTGCCGCGAAGGCGGCATAGAACCGGATCAGGAGGCCTGACGCAACCGCGCCAGTAGCTTCACGCCGGCATAACCGTCGGGCGGCTGCATGCCCACTTTGCGTTGGAAATTGCGCACTGCGATCATGGTGTCGTTGCCGACCCGCCCGTCGGTCCCGCCGGTGTCGAAGCCGAGCGTGGTCAAACGCTTTTGTATTTCCTGGACTTCGGCCAGCGTGGGCGTGCGTTCGCCCCCGGGGAAGGGCTGCACGAACGGCCCGCCGCCCACGATGCGGTCCCCAAGATGCACGATCGACAGCGTGTAATTCATCGAGGGGTTGTAGGAGCGCACGGCATAGAAGTTCGGGCCAAGCAGAAAGGTGGGTCCGCCGGATACCGGCGCCCACAGTTTGGCGGACGCATTCGGCTGCGGGAACGGCTGGCCGTCGGCGCGGCTTACGCCGGATTTTTGCCATGTCTCGTAAGTTCGCGAGGCGCCTTCGCTGGCCGTGCCGGCCACGCCACGTACTTCGTAGCCCCAATGCTCGCCTGCGCGATACTTGCCGCGCTTGACGAGATATTGCGCGGTGCCGGCAAGTGCGTCCTCCGGCTTGCCGAACGGCGTCACCCGGCCATCGCGATCGTAGTCGAGCCCGACATTGAGCCAGACCTCCGGCATCCACTGGGTATGGCCCATGGCGCCGGCCCAGGAGCCGCGCATCTCCTCAGGCGTGCTCCAGCCGCGGTCGATGATCACCAGCGCGTTGAGCAGCTCCTGCTCCCAATAGGCGCGGCGGCGCGGCTCGCCCCAGGCGAGCGCGGCGAGCGCCGGGATCACGGGCCGCATATGGTTCTTCTGGACATCCGGATCGCCGAAGGCCGATTCGATGCCCCAGAGCCCGAGCATCACCGAGCGGTCGACCCCATAGTCCTTCTCGATGCGGACAAACAGCGGCGCATACTCCTTCGCCTTCTCCCTGCCCGTGGTAATGCGCCAATCGGAGACCCGGCGATTGAGATATTGCCAGACCTGTTCTTTGAATTCGGGCTGCGAACGATTGAGCTCAAAGACCGCCGTGTCCGGCTTGATATTGCTCATGACCCGCGTGTAGGTCGCGTCCGACACGCCACGCGCGCGGGCCCGGGCGCGAAACGCCTCGACCCATTGCTCGAACCCCGACTTGCTGCCCTGCGCCCAGCCCGGTGCGCTGTATGCGGCCAGGGTTCCGGCCAGCATGGGCAGGCATGCTCGCCTTGATAGGAGAAGGCTCGCCCACTCGCCCAATTCGCTCATCGTGCCGAATCCCCGGTTCGATTTTCTCTCGCGCGGGCGATTCTACCACCGTTTCTGTCGGCTTTGCGGCCGTCGTCACCGCGGCCCGGGAGGTCGGCCGGACCGGCGGAATGGGGATCGACGCCGTGGGCACGTCCTCCCTGATGTCCTGCTCCTTGATTTCCTGGCCGCGGCCTTGAATTAGCCGTTCATAGGAAGCCACCAACGTCATGTAAGGATTGACGAACACCCAGCCGTATTTAGTCGGGACCTGCAGGTCGAAATGCAGGTGATAGTTGTGGCACGCTCACGCTTGAAGAAGTTGCCGACCTTGCCGATCACCTCGCCCTCGCGCACGGCGCGGCCGCTCAGCATCCCGTCGGCGTCGAATTGCCGGGGCAGCATGTGCAGATAGCGCACCCGGATGCGCTCGTTGGGCGCATTGACCACGACGTAGAGCGCCTCCTGGCGGGGTGCCCGCAGCACCACTCCGTGGCGCACCGCCACGACGTCGTGCAGGTAGGGCTCGCAGCGGTTTGCTCCTTGGATGCGTTGCTTGCATGAGGCGGGACGGATGTCCTGTCCCTGATGGCCGAGCCCGCCGGGGCACTGACCGACATAGAAGTTGCGGTGCTCGCAGAAATTATCCCGCCATGGATAAGAGTAGTTTGCAGTGGCCGATTCGTCCGAGATCAGGGTCTGGCCGCTCACCCGGCAACGATAGGCGCCGACACCGTCCAGCTTTCCGGCGCCGGTGCGTCCCGTCGCCTCGCAGTTCCCCCAATTCATGAAGGACTGGGAATTGGCGAAGGCCGGTGCCTCGGCAATCGGGAAACGGATCCTGGAATAGACGGTGTAGTCCGCCACGCCGCCTTTGCGCCTGAAGCCGGTGCCTGGAATGATGTCGCCGGGGCTGTGAAAGGTGACGACGGGGGACTGTTCGGGCGGCCGATCGATCGTGGTGGGGTCGATCGCATCCGCCTGCTTCTGCGGCGAGCCGCCCGCGAGGCGCAATGCTTTGAGGAATCGCACTGCGACCTTGTCGGCATCGCGGCATGCCATCTTGCGAATGCGCAAGCCGCCGTCGGAGCATTCGATCGCAACCACGTAGGGCACGCCGTAACGCACGAACGTGTAGCGCACGAAGTTCTCGAGATACAGGCGGCGGATGCCCGGGATGCCCTCGAGCCCGTGAACCGGCCATCCGATCATGCCGACCGGCTCATCGAGTTCATAGACCAGCGCCGAGCCCCCGATGTGGATATAGATCGGCTCGGGATAGCTGATCGCCAATTCGGGCATCGCCTGGGCCCGCGCCATGACGACGGCGTCATAGCCGGCGGGCCCGGGATAGAAGAACGGCACCGCACTAAAGCCGGAGAGATAACCCTCCGGGGCATTCGGGATCCCAGTTGCCGGGTCTGTCGCACCGGCCGGAGCCGCCCGGTCGCGCAGGAAGGCGGCGGTGTCGAAGGGCAGCAGCACCGGCACCGGGCTCGTCGCAATGTCGGCAAAGCGCTCGCCAGTGGCGCTGTTGAGCGCCGCCATCGCCGCCGGCGCATCAGCCTGCTTGAGCGAAGCCATCGGCGCGAGCTCGAGGGCAGCCGCGTCCCAGTCGACTTGTGTCGACGAAATGCGTGGGCTCTTCATCTCCTGCGCGGCCGCGGCAATAATGCTCGCGGCGAGCGCAAGGCCCGCAATTCCGAATCCGCGCAACATGATGCCCCACACCTCGCCGGAGCAGTCGTCGCGACGTCCGGGTCAGGATGGGAGTATTGCCGCAGGTCTGATTCGTGCCAAGGAGGGTAACAAAATCGATTTGCAGTGTTGCAAATCGGCCGCGGCGACTTTGATCAGATCAAAACATCAGTCCTTGGAACGCTCCACGTAGGAGCCGTCCGCCGTCATCACGACGATCTTAGTCCCCGTGCCGACGAAGGCCGGGACCATGGTGCGCACGCCGTTCGACAGCACGGCGGGCTTGTAGGACGAGGCTGCGGTTTGGCCTTTGACCGAGGGCTCGGTTTCCACCACTTCCAACGTTGCCTTCTGCGGCAGCACAATCGACACCGCTACGCCCTCGTACACCGCCAGGGTGACCTTCATTTCCGGCTGGAGATAGGCGGCCTGGTCGCCGATGATGTCGGCCGGCAACGTGACCTGATCGTAGTTCTCCGTATTCATGAAATGGAAGCCGTCGCCGTCCTGGTAAAGATACTGATGCTCGCGATCCTCGACGTAGGCGCGCTCGACCTGCTCGGTCGTTTTGTAGCGCTGGGCTACCTTTACGCCGTCGCTGATCCGGCGCATGTCGACCTGGGTCGTCGGAGTGCCCTTGCCGGGGTGGAAGCTTTCGGCATTGAGAACGACGTAGAGCTTGTTGTCGAGTTCGACGATATTGCCCTTGCGAAGCGAACTGGCGATGACTTTCACGGTGAATTTCCCTTAATTGTTCCGGCGACTGCGACCGATGCCGGTGCGGCCTAAATGTCGGGCCGCACCATACTGATCCTGCGACCATGCGCCAGCGATTTTCGCTGCTTCCGGAGCGCCTAGACAGCCGGTTGAGGAGCGCCGCTCGATGCCATCGCCCTTCTGGGCCCGTCATTCCGACCGTCGGCCGTTTCTTTTGGGACGCGCGCGCATCGCCGCTGCTTTGCGGCAGTTCTTCGCCGTCAGGGATTTCGTCGAGGTCGAAACCGGTGCGCTGGTGCCCTCGCCGGGAAACGAGACCCATCTTCATGCCTTCGCGAGCGAACTCGTAGCGCCGGCGGGCACGCGCGAGCGGCTTTATCTGCGAACGTCGCCCGAATTTGCCTGCAAGAAGCTGCTGGCAGCGGGCGAACGCCGAATCGTGGAGTTCGCCCGCTCGTTCCGCAACCGTGAGCGCGGCGTGCTGCATCATCCCGAATTCACCCTGATCGAGTGGTACCGCGCACATGAACCCTACGAAGCGCTGATGGACGACTGCGCGGCCATTCTTGCGCTGGCGGCGGAAACGGCAGGCGCGAGCCGGTTCTCGTTCCGGGACCGTGTGATCGATCCGTCCGTCGCCCCCGAGCGGCTGTCGGTCGTGCAAGCGTTTGCGCGCTACACCAGCGTCGATCTCATGGCAGTGCTGCCGCCGGAGCCTGCGGCGCGGTTCGCCGCCGCGGCGGCCGCCGCCGGCATTCACACCGCCGCCGACGACAACTGGGGCGACATTTTCAGCCGGGTGCTGGTCGAGAAGATCGAGCCCCGTCTCGGCCTCGGCCGCGCGACGATCCTCTACGAATATCCCGCCGTGCAGTCGCCGCTCGCCAGGCCGACCCCTTCCGACCCACGCCTTGCAGAACGGTTCGAGCTTTACGCCTGCGGGGTCGAGCTCGCGAACGGATTCGGCGAGCTCAGCGATGCCGTCGAGCAGCGCAAGCGGCTCGAGGAGCAAATGGCGGAGAAGGACAGGATCTACGGCGAGCGCTATCCGATCGACGAGGATTTTCTCGCCGCGCTTGCGGTGATGCCGCCGGCAAGCGGAGTGGCGCTCGGCTTCGATCGACTGGTCATGCTCGCGACTGGAGCCACTCGCATCGAGCAAGTGCTGTGGACACCGATGTCCGAAACATAGAATGATCGAAGCCAACCGGGAAGGAAACGATGCTGGCGCTCTATCACAACGACATGTCGCTCTGCGCGCAGAAGGTGAGGGTGGGCCTCGCCGAGAAGAAGCTCGATTGGGAAAGCCGCCACCTCGTGCTGCGCGCGGCGGAGCACCAGCAGCCCTGGTACCTCGAACTCAACCGCCGCGCCGTGGTGCCGACCCTCATCGATGGCGAGAAGGTCATCCCTGAATCGAACGTCATTCTCGAATATCTCGACGAGGCCTATCCAGATCCGGCGCTGGCGCCGCTGGATGCCTACGGCCGCGCACGAATGCGCTTGTGGACCAAGCAGCTCGACGAGGATGTCCACGATGCCTCGGCCGCGATCCTGAGCTTCGGCATTGCGTTCCGGCATCAATATCTCGAACGCGGCGAGCTCGGAAAAACGATGCTCGAACAGATACCGAATGTCTTCAAGCGCGAGCGGCGCCGCGACGTGGTCGAAAAGGGACCCCAGTCGAGGCACTTCGTCGTTGCAGTCGAGCGCATGGTTCTGCTTCTCGACGAGATGGAAGAGGCTCTGTCCGCGCACCAATGGCTCGCCGGCGACGACTATAGCCTGGCCGACGTCGCCTTTACCCCGTACCTCGCCCGGCTCGAACATCTGAACATCCTGGGCATGATCGGAGAGCGACATCGGGTCGCAGACTGGTATCGCCGCTGCAAGGCGCGGCCGAGCTTCCAGGATGCAATCGTGAAGTGGGAGAATGCGGACTACCTCGGCCTGATGCAGCGCCGCGGCACGGAGTCCTGGCCTCAGGTTCACGCGATCATGCAGGCGCTATGAGTTTGCCGGCCCCCCGGCAGCCGGCGAAAGTGAAATCGAGCACGAAAGGATATTGCATGCCTTCTTTCTACGCCAAGCGCCGCGTCTTCGTGTTGGCAGCTCTGGTCCTGGCCGGGCTCGCGCGCCCTGCTGCGGCGCAGATCTATCCGACCCAGCACATTACTTTCCAGGTCGCCTTCGCGGCGGGAGGCATTGCCGATGTCGTCGCGCGTTTCGTGGGACAAAAGCTCACGGAGCGCCTGGGACAGACAGTAGTGGTGGAAAATCGCGGAGGCGCCGGCGGCAATCTCGCGGCGAAGTCGGTCATCGGTGCGGTGCCCGACGGCTACACCATCCTCGCGACGACCACTGGGCTGGCGGTCAACGAGACCGCCACGAAGAACAAGGGCTTCTCGGTCGATGATCTGCGTGCCATCGCGATCGTGGCGTTCAGTCCCGACGTTCTCGCGATCCATCCGAGCAATCCGGCGAAGGACCTGCGGGAGTTCATCCAGAACGGCAAGACGAAGAGCTTCACCTACGGGAGCGCCGGCGTTGGAACGGGTCCGCATATCGGTGCGGAGTATTTCTTCCGCGAGGTCGCGAAAGTGCAAGCCGTGCATGTGCCGTTCACCGGCGGCGCGCCGGCCGTGACCTCCGCGATCGGCAATCATGTCGATGCGATCGTGCTGACACTGCCGACGGTGGTGCCGCCCATCACGCAGGGGCTCCTGCGCGGCATCGGCCTGGCGAGCGCGACCCGCAATTCGGCGGTGCCGAACGTGCCGACTTACGGCGAGATGGGCTTCCCCGACGTCTATTCCGGCTCCTGGGTCGGCTTCTTTGTGCCGGCCAAGACACCCGATGCGGTGGTCGCGAAACTCAATGCCGAGATCAATGCGATCATGCGAGAGCCAGAGGCGCAGCAGAAGATGAAGGCCATCGGCTTCGACGTGATGATCAAGCCCGAGGCCGAGACTGCGGACTATTTCAAGCGGGAAGTGGCGACCTGGGGCAAGATGACCAGGGCGATCGGCTATTCGAGCGATTGAGCTGTGGCCGCGCGCCGATCACGCGTTTGCTCCCTATCGAGCGGCAGAACGCGCTGTTATCATTTGGGCGGTGAGGCGAAACGGGGAATAACGATGCATGTCATTGCTGCCCTGCTTGCCGCGCTGCCGTCCTTTTTGACGGCAGGCGACGCGATTGCGCAATCGAGTTATCCGAACAAGCCGATACGGATGCTCGTCGGTTTTGCTCCCGCCGGTCCCGCCGATCTCATTGCGCGGGTCATCGGAGACAAGCTCACGGAGGCGTGGGGTCAATCGGTGGTGATCGAGAACGTCACCGGCGCCGGCGCCAACATTGCGGGCGATCGCGTCGCCAAGGCGGCGCCCGACGGTTACACGCTGCTGCTGGCTTCACTGGCGCAGCTCACCATCAATCCAAGCTTGTACGACAAAATGCCATTCGACACGGTCAAGGATGTCATCCCCGTAACGCAAGCGGTGTTCACGCCCAACATCCTTGCCGTCAATAACGATGTACCGGCGAAGAGCGTGGCGGAGCTCGTGGCGCTGGCGCGCTCGCAGCCGGGGCTGCTGACATTCGGCTCCGCCGGCGTCGGGACCTCGCAACATCTCGCCGGCGAGTTGTTCAAGTCGATGGCCGGCGTCAACATCCGGCACGTACCCTATCGCGGCGCGACGCCCGTCATTGCGGATCTGCTCGGCGGGCGCATCAGCATGTTCTTCGGAAACGTCACCTCCGTGCTGCCGCTGGTGCAGGAGGGCAAGCTGCGCGGCCTCGCCGTCACCTCGCTTAAGCGGCTGGCGGCAACGCCCGATCTCCCGACGCTCGACGAATCCGGCTTTGCCGGCTTCGACGCGACGGCATCGTTCGGCCTCGTGGCGCCGGCGGGCACCCCGCCGGCGATCATCGACAAGCTTCACCGCGAAACGGTGCGGATCCTGGCGCTGCCAGACGTGCGCAAACGTTTCGCCGAGCTTGGCTCCGAGGTGATCGGCAACTCCCCTGGCGAATTCGCCGCCGTCATCAAGGCCGAGATCCCGCAGTGGGCGAAGCTGATCAAAGAGGCCGGGATCCGCGCGGGCGATTAACGGCGGGTCTCCAGGCGTCCTAGAGCGAAAACCCTTCCGAATTGATCGCGAGTTAGCTCTCGGTATTTGTTCGGTCGCATGATCTTAAAGTCTGCAACTTTTCGAGATCATGCTCACCGGTTCACGTGGACATTGAGGATCGCGGTCTTCCCGGCCTTGGTGGCGGCAAGCCCGGCCTGCAGGGCGCCCTTGAGGTCGGCCAGCGTCTCGACCCGCGCGCCGTGGAAGCCGAAATGGCTCCCAAGCTGCTCGTAGTCGGGTCCATCGATCGTCACGCCGTAGTGCAGGTCTTTGCTGGCCGACGCGCCGTCAGGGTAATGATGCACATGGCCCTTGCGCATCGCTTCGTATTTCTTGTTGTTGAGGATGACGATCATGATGGGCAGGGCATGGCGCTTCGATGCGCCGAGTGCCTGGACGATGGGGTTGTAGAGAAACGACCCGTCGCCGATGAGCAACGCCACCGGCCGGGTGGGAGCGGCAAGCTTGAGGCCGAGCGCGGTGCCGATCCCCTGGCCGAGCCCGCCTGAACCGCGGAAGAAACTTTGCGGGACGGTCTGCGGCAGGTGCTGGCGCACCAGGGGAGAGTGCGTGATGGTCTCGTCCATATAGATCGTGTCGGCGGGCATCACCTCCGCGAGAGCACCCAGCAGCGAGAGCGGGTGGATCCCGCTTCCATTCTGAGCCTTCTCGCGCTCGGCGCGCAGGCCCGCCACATAGCTCTCGTGCTCGTGCGTCCAGTGTTGCCGGCGCGCATTCACCGCTGCGCTGTCGATGTTCGCAGCCTTCGCCGCCGCGCTGATGAGCTTGAGCGACTCCGCAGTATCGCCCTCGAGATACAAGTCGGCATGCAGGGTCTGGTAGACCATGTGGCCCTTGAGCGGATTGTCATGGATGGCGATGATCTTTCCGTTCGTCGGCCGCCGCCGCGCCGGATACCAGGGCGCGCGTCCGCCTACGAGCAGAATGACATCGGCGTCGTCGAGCGCCTTGTAATTGCCCATACCCTGATAGAGCGGATGGTCGGTCGGGAAGTTGGCGTAAGCGTTGACGCGCCCGTTGATCACCGGGATGGCGAGGAGATCGGCGAGTTCCACCAGGGCGGAAAACGCCTTGGGGTCCCGCCCGGCGGTCTCGGTGACGATGACAGGGCTTTTGGCATTGAGCAGAAGCTCGGTGACCTTCGCGACGTCTTCCTGCCGCGGCTGCAGCGTGGGCGCCGCCGGCACCTCGCGCGATCCGGCCGGGGGCGTCCAGTCGTGCAACATGTGCTCGAGCGCGACGTTCAGATAGATCGGTCCCTTGGGGACGCGTTGCGCCATCTCGCCGGCGCGGACGACGCTCTCATAGAGGGTGTGCGGGCTGGTGACGGCGCGCGCCCATTTTGCCACCGGCTCGACGAAGCGCTCGATGCCGCCGACGGTCAGGCCGCCGTACCACTGCTGCTCGATATCGAGATCGGGATCTTCGCCCAGGGTCTGGGATTCACCCGACATGACGACCATCGGCACTTCGTTCTGCAGGGCGCCGTGAACGCCCATGCTTCCCTGCAGCATGCCAACGCCGGCATGCAGCAGGACCGCCTGCGGCCGCCCGGTGACCAGCGTGTAGCCAGTCGCCATGTTGACGGCGAGCGTCTCATGCCAGGATTCAACGAAGGTGGGCCCGGCCTTGTTGTCGAGCTTCTGGCGCGCCAGCGCTTCCCAGAGCGGCGACCACTCCGAGCCCGGGGAGGACATGATGTAATCGATCTTGAGCTTGCGGAATGCTTCGAGGATCGCCTCGCCCCCGTCGAGATAGTTCTTCATCTTGTCTTCGCTCCCTCAATTGCGCGCCGCATACCAACACCGAATTCTGGCGGTCCGCAAGCGGAGCGGACGGGCGCAGGGCCGCGGTCAGGGTTGCACGACGAGCCTCACGCAAGCGCAGCCGTGCGGCGCGGATTGACATTTGGACGGCTACGCACCATCAGGCGAAACGCCTTGCTCCGTCGCCGGCCGCAAGGACGCCATCACCTGCCACCAGGACCAGGCCATGAGATCATCCCACAAGGCGTTGCGCCGCCCCGACGATCTGGTCGCTGCCGGGCTTGTTTCAGGCGAGCGCCGCGCCGGGATCGAAGCGGTCGCGGCGCGCTATGCCCTAGCGCTGACGGATGATGTCGCCGATCTGATCGATCCTGCCGATCCGCACGACCCGATCGCGCGCCAGTTCATTCCCGATCCGGCCGAGCTCGACGTCAGTCCCGAGGAGACGGCCGACCCGATCGGCGACGACGCCCATAGTCCGGTCGAGGGCATCGTGCACCGCTATCCCGACCGCGTGCTGCTCAAGCCCGTCCATGTCTGCGCGGTCTATTGCCGTTTCTGCTTCCGTCGCGAAGTGGTGGGGCATGGACGTGCCCTTTCAGGCGAGCAGCTCGACGCCGCGCTCGACTATATCCGCACCCACCGCGACATCTGGGAAGTTATCCTCACCGGCGGTGATCCGCTCGTGCTGTCGCCGCGCCGCCGTGCATCCAGCAGGGCCCGTTGCCCTCGATCGGCTCCAAGAGCGAGTCGACGCAGTACCGGCACGTCCGGGTCGACCCGGTGCTGATAGAACAGATCGATGACATCGGTCTTGAGCCGCTTGAGCGAGGTCTCGGCGGCCTGCTTGATATGCTCCGGCCGGCTGTTCAGGCCCCGCTGTGCGCCGGTCTTCGGATCGAGATCGAAGCCGAACTTGGTTGCGATCGCGACCTGATCGCGAA
>Ga0208991_1000229_pt1 | contig 12506 bp, 10 predicted proteins | sample MedBloCAOM3_M2_FD_187855 | JGI IMG/M metagenome (GOLD analysis project Ga0208991, IMG submission 187855) | Forest soil microbial communities from El Dorado National Forest, California, USA - Mediterranean Blodgett CA OM3_M2 (SPAdes) (version 2) | ecosystem: Environmental > Terrestrial > Soil >...
AAGCCGAGATAGCAGGGTCGCTTCGGGAGGGAAACGCCGGCTAACACTTGCGCCGTTCGCTCGCAAGGACGACGAAGATTTAGAACTCGCCGTGCAGGCGGCCTGAGAAAATCGAGACCGGCCCGCAGTCCGCATTGTAGGCGGGGTTTGCGATGAGTTGATAGTCGGCGGTGAAAGTGCAACGAATTCCTGAACGGTCGGAAGTCCTAGTATTGCGAATGCACTCGAAAGCCGAGCACCGAAACAGGGCCTCGGTCGCGGTTGTATGCAGGATTCGCAATGAGCTGGTAGTCCAGCGTAACCTTGGTGGAAAACACCGGAAAACTGTAATACGTCTCGATGATCTTTTCGCTGCCCGGATTTGGCAGCTTGCCGTCGCCAACCAGGATTCCCAGTCCGCCGGCATTGAGAAACGCCTGGTGCACGCCGGAAATGCCGTTGACGACACCGGCAATGCCGAACGTGTCGTCATCCCGCCCCCATTGCTTTCCCGACACCGAGAGGCCGGCGGCGACGGTCCGGTCGACATCGGTGAATTCATAGGGCTCCTTATCGCCATCCGCGATCCCGGCACGGACAAACAGACCGACGTTGGGCATCAGTTGCTGCTCCAGGTTCATGCCGATGCCGCCCCGGCTGTTGTAGCGCCGCACGGCGGCGATATCGGCGGGGCCTCCGGTCTGCGCGGCCAGGTCGATTGCGTCCTGGAAGCTTCCCATCCGGCCCCGCGTCAGAAATCCGTTGATCGCCAGCTTGCCGGGTTGATCCCAGATGACATATCGCCGTTCGATTTCACCGACCCACTGGAACTGTCCGAACTGTGGATCCAGGTGGGTCGCATTCGGAGCGGTTGAAAGGTCGAACAGGCCGCCGCGCAAGGTCCAGGGACCTTGATACCACTCCGCGGCTGCGCCGACCGAATAGGCCCAGGCGTCCGCTGCGTAATCGAACGTTCCGGTATCGATGATGGTCCAGTTCATGAAATCAACGCGGGGATCATGGGCGTATTTGTTGGTATCGAAGATATCGCCGACGCTGAATTTGCCGACAGTGAACACCAGCCGATCCGAAGTTTGCGATCCGGAAAACTGGTTGAGCCCGGCGTCGACTTTCTGGACTTCGCCGCCGAGGTCGATGGTCTGCCGCAGGAACGCCCGGTGCAGACGTGTGTAGGGATAGTCCGCTCCGACCTTGTACGCCTCGCCACTCGGGAAACCGGCAGCGCCTACCGATGCGCTCAGGCCAAAACCCTGATCCACTTCCGGGCTGATCCACGCTTCGGCACCCTTCCAGAGCCGGACGCCCGCGTACAAAGTTACGTCCGCGGTCTCGCGGCCGATGTCCGGTATGAGACTGTTCTGGCCCTTGTAGGGAGCCCGAAACGGAGGGTCATACTGGTTGACGTAGGTGGCTTGGGCGTGGAATGCGAAGTTGTCCGTCTCCAGAGCGGATGGTCCCTTGGCCAAGAAGTCCGAAATGTGGGCGTTATCTCCGATCCGGTAGTTCACGCCAAGCCTGATGCTTTGCATGGCGAGGTCGGATTCGAAAGCCTGCGCGCCGGCCGGGAAGATCGCGCCCTTGCGGCCAAACCCGGTCGACAGATATTCGGCTTTTGCCGTCCAGTTGCCGGCGAGCGGGATCTCGACACCGGCTCCTGCTGCCCACCCCAATCGCCACAACCGCGCCGTGTCCACAGTCCCCGGTGTTGCCAAACCGCCAACGGGAAAGCCGGCGACCTGGGTCCGCGTCACCTGATCATAGGTCCAGGCCAACCCTCCCGTTCCATAGAGCAGAAAATGGTCGAACGCATAACCGACGCGAGCGCGGGCGGTCCCGTAATGAACGACCGCCTCGCCATAGGTCACCTGGCCGGTCAAGGGCGAGGTGATCGTCTGACTGCCACGGACCGAAAAGGGTACCTGCACGTCCGAATTCGGAAAAGAAGCGTCGGCCTCGAAGCCCAGCATCAAGCGTGACGGAAGAACGTAGTCGTAGCCGCCCTGCAACCCGGCGACATAGCTGCCCGTCCCGGCCATGAAATCGAAATTGAACGGAAGATCGAATGATCCGCTCAAACCCGGGCCGCCTGCTCCCGGCTGGGTCGCGGACCAGTTCGAAACGCCTCTGATCACGCCCACATGGGCGCCGACGTACCAGCCATTCCAATCGTAATCCTTCGAGACGTAGGCCACAGGCGCCTTGACCGGTAGGCTTGCAGGCATGTCGGCGGCAATCGCGGGGCTATCCAGCACGAACATGCCTAGCCCGATGCCAGCGCATACGCATTCCCAGGATATGTAGCAGCGGTTCATCGTGCGATTATTTCCAGCGCGAGCATTCCGCAGGTCTCTTTCGCCACCACTGCAATTATACCGGCGCGCTGCCACCAAAGAAATGAAGCTAGTTGTCCCCGCCGGTTCGGAGTTGCCGATTCCCGGTGAGAGACGCGATTCATTCTCGGTGTTATTGCTCCAGTCTTGTCACCTCAAGCGTTATTGCAAGTCATTCGCAATTGGAAGAACGAACACAAAAGATGCTGTCGAATGGCATCGTCTAGTGACGTGCGTGCAACACCGCACACGGAATGAATCATTCGGAATTAAAAAGATAACCCGCCCCGGGGGACAGCCGGGAGGGTCGGCTGCGACACGGGGTTGATGACGCGCCAGTCATTCCGGAATCCCTCGATGCGCGAGACGTCGTCTCGATCCTGCGAGACTCGCCTGTGCACATGGGGTTGGTGCACGACGAATACGGTACGTTTCAGGGCGTGGTGACCAGTGTCGATATCCTGGAGTCGATCGTTGGCAGCTTCCACACGGAAGAAGGGCCGGCAGAACCGGCGGCGGTGAAACGCGACGATGGATCTTATCTCATTTCGGGCGGGATGCCGGCGAATCGAGTTCGCGCAGTTGCTCAAGGTCCCGTTGCCGGTTTCGCGGCAATATCAGACCATTGCGGGTTTTCTGCTCCTGCAGTTCGGCACTATCCCGAATGTCGGTGAGCAGGTCGATGCTCACGGTTGGCGCTTCGAAATCGTTGATCTCGACGGACGTCGCATCGACAAGGTGCTGGCGACACCGATTTCCGAACCGGAATAAGAGGACGATCGAGAATGGATGTATGTGCCCTGGTTCGTCAGAACTCCGCGTGAAATCTGCCAGAAAATACCGAAACGGGTCCGCGGTCGGCATTGTATCCGGGATTGTTGATGAACTGGTAGTCGAAGGTAAGCGTCGCCCATTTGTTGAGGCTGTAGGCGTAGTACGCTTCGAGGATTTGTTCCCTCCGGTAGTTGAGTTGGCCGTCACCGATTAGAATACCCATACCGCCGGCGGCGAAGTACAAGCGCGCTTCCGCCGAGAGACCTTCGACGACACCCGCGACACCGATTTTATCGTTGGGCCGTCCCCACGCTGTTCCGGTCAAAACCGTTCCGAAGGAAAGGCTCTCACTGCAATCCGTCCAACCCATAATTTCGGTTAATCCCGGACTCCATGTCGCGCGCGAGAATATGCCGAGATCGGCGGTGATCGATTGCTCGATATTGGCGACCAGGCCGTAATTGGTTCGCGTGCGGCGCGTCAACGTGATGTCGGGATAATTCGGGCTTGTCAAAGGCAGTGCGAGGGCATCCATATAACCGCCCATCGTGCCGTGGTTGAGCCAGCCAAAGAACCGCAATTTTCCGGGTTGGGAAAACAGCTGATATCGCAGTTCCAGTTCAGCCGTGTATTGGCCGCGGTCCGGAATGTGAGTGTCGAAATTATCGCTGTTGGAAACAGTTGGAAGCAGAAAATAGCCGGTGCGGAACGCCCAGTCCTTCTGATTGAAGTCAACGAAAGTGCCCCATGTCCAGCTTAACTTGTCCATGGTCCAGTCGTAAGAACCGCCGCCATAAATATTCCAGTTGAGGAAGGTCGTGCGCGGATCATTGGCGTAAACATTTCCATTGAAGGCGTCGGTAACGGCGAATTTTGCCGCGGTGACCGTAATTCGAGAGACGTCCTGTTTGCCGGCGAGCTGGTTGGGACCGTCGCTGATCGTCTCCTGCTCACCGCCCAGCCCAAAAGTCTGTCGCAAGAAAATACGCGCGACATTAAAACGAGGCGCTGGAAAGTTCGACTTTTGCGCCTCTCCATTGGTGAATCCAGCGATACCGCTTACCTCGCTGAGGCCGAACCCCTGCATCAATTCCGGATTGATATAGAATTCAGCGCCCTCCCAAAGACGCAAACCAACATATGCCGTCGCGCTCTGCGTGTTTTGAAACTGCTGGGATCCGGCCAGGCTTTTCGCACCTTCATATGGCGAGCGGAAGCTCGGATAGCCTTGGCCGACGAATGTATATTGTCCGTGAACGTTCCAATTGGCGGCTTCAATCACCGGCTGGCCATGGCTGTTGAACGGCAGGGCGTCGGCTCCCGTTCGTCCCAGGTGCCAGTTCAATCCCAATCGCAATGTGTGGGTATCGAAAGTGGATTCGGAGCGCGCACCGGACGGCATGGTGACGGCGGCTTTTCCAAAATTATCGTACAGGTACTCAAGCCTTGCACTCCAGTCCGGTGCAATCGCGACTTCAGCCCCGGCGCCCAACACCCAGCCGCCGCGCATGCGAAGGGCTTTGTCTTCATCGCCTGTGAGATCGGAAGTCTCGATGAAACGGGCTTGCGACCAGGCAACGCCACCCGTTCCGTAGATCAGCCAATTGTCAAAGGCGTAGCCGATGCGACCGCGCAACCTTCCGACATAGTCGATTTTTTCGGAGAGGATTCCCTGCGGAGTGATCCTTGACCGCACAACGTCGTCGGCGCTCAGGAAATTTGGAAACGAAAGATCGCTTTCAATCCCCAAAAGAATGCCTGACTTCAGGACATGATTATAGCCAAGCTGTAAGCCGCCGAAGAGGCTTCCCAACGCCTTGTTCGAACCCGCTGTAACCGGGTCTGCGAAGCTGTCATTTGCGTGTCCACGGCCGTAGCCCAGGTGTCCACCGACATAAAATCCGGTCCAATTCAAAAAAGGTACCGGAGCCAAGGTTGATCGGCTTATCGAATAATCCGCGGAACGTGTGGGGCCTACCCCGGCAAGCATCATGACGGTGCCTGTTCCGAGATAACGTGCCCAATCGACCCAAACCCGCATTTTGCCCCTGAATACTATTGACACTCATTCGCAATAATAATGACACAGTTCCAATTGCCCGGCAAGCAATTGCGAGTAGGTCGCAATTGCAAGACGCTGGCGGAAGGCGCTGTTGATCGTTGAGTGATGTGCGTGCAACACGGCACACGGTATGAAATCATTCGGCACTCAGAAAGATGCCGCCCGGGGGACAGCCGGGCGGGTCGGGTTAATTAGCCACTTGCCGAACGGGAGTGCTGGACCTCCACGGTGACATGGGACAAGTCGGCGAATTTGGCCAGTCGCTGCCGGTAATGCGCCGCTTCGCGTACCCCTGATGTCGCGACCGAGACGATGGCGCCGAGGTGGCCGGGCCCAAGTCGCCAGAGATGCAGGTCGGTAACCTGATCCCCCTCGCTTTCGATCGCCATGCGAACTTTCTCTGCCATGCGCGGATCAGGCGTACGATCGAGCAGGATGCCGCCGGTATCGCGCAGCAGACCCACCGACCAGTTGGCGATAACCAGCGCGCCGATGAATCCGGCAAGCGGATCCATCCAGAGCCAGCCGAATGCGCGCGCCAACAGCAGTCCCACAATCACCAAGACCGATACCGCGGCATCAGCCATCACATGAATGACGGCGGCCCGCATATTGTTGTCGCGGTGATGCGCGCCATGCGCAGCCCCGTGATCGTGCTCTTCGAATTCCAGTTCATGGTCGTGGTGTTGGCCGCCCTGCACGAGGCGAAATTTGGCAAGGAAGGCATGCGGCTCCGGAATCTCGTCGCGCGATTCCAGATATCCGCCGCGGTCTTCGAACGCGAACAGCTGGCGACCGCCATCCGGCCTGATGGTCTCGATGGTGACATCGGAGGCCGCCAATAACATACCCGTGTCCGCCCTCACGCGAAAACGCGGCGGCACGTTGTCTTCAAAAACCTCGATTTCGACGACGCCGGTGCGCAACTCGATGCGCCGGTGTTCATCGCCATGATGATCATGGTCATGACCATGAGAGTGACCATGGCTGTGGCCGTGATGATGTCCGCCGGACAATAACCACGCGCTCGCAACATTGACCGCCAGGCCAAGCACCGCAATCGGGATCGCCTCGTTGAAGCTGATGGGAACCGGGTTGAGCAGCCGCGACACGGCCTCATAGGCGATCAAGAGGGCAATCATCGCCAGAACGATGGCGCTGGAGTATCCCGCCAGATCGCCGAACTTGCCGGTACCGAAGGTGAAGTTGCGATCGTTGGCATATTTGCGGGCATAGCTATAAGCCAACGCGGCCAGCAGCAGCGCCCCGGCATGGGTCGACATGTGCAATCCGTCGGCAATAAGGGCCAACGAGCCGAACAGAGCACCGCCAATAATCTCAGCGATCATCATGACGCTGCAAAGGATGATCACCGCCCAGGTTCGGCGCTCCGCCCTGTCGTGATCCTTGCCCAGAAACAAGTGGTCGTGCGGCGGAAACTGAAAGACTGCGTGTGCATCGGTCATGACGTGTTCTCACTTCAGATAGGTGTGGACCACTTCGATCAACTGGTCCGCCGCGTCGGCGTTAAGTGCGCCCGGATTCTTCTCGGGATCGACCAGATGGGTGCGGATGTGATCCTCAACCACCTCCGCCATCAGGCCCGCGACGCCACCGCGAATGCCCGCGATCATATGCATGATGCGCTCGCATTCGGCCTCTTCGTCTAGCGCCCGCTCGATCGCTTCGACCTGGCCGCGAATCCGACGCACCCGGGCGAGCAGCTTTTTCTTCTCTCTGATCGTATGTACCATCAGGTTCCATATAGGGTACCCCCCTATGCTAAGTCAATCGCGGTTGATGCCGATGATCGCGAAAACCGCTTCACCAGATAAAGCCCGGATGCAGCCGCCGCGGCCAGTCGACCCACCCCGCAAGGAAACGCGGATCGGCCTGGCGTTCGTCGAACAATTCCGCGCGGTAAATTCCGCCAATTGATGTGGCTAACCGGAATGTGAAGCAAAACGCGGGTTCCTGCTTTGCGCAGCGTGTCATGCGTGTCACCATCCCCTTGAAACGATGGGAGGGTTGCCGTGCGCTGGTGTGTCTCGATCGGGGCGGTGCTGGTCGCAGCAGCGGTAGCCGGGGGTGACGTCGCTGGCATTGCCGCGCCGAACCCGCAATCTCAACAGGCCGACACCAAAGACAATTTGCCCTCCGTCGATATCGAACTCGTTATCGCCGTCGATGTTTCCTATTCGATGGACCTGGACGAACTTGCCGTTCAGCGCGAGGGCTATGCAGAGGCGATCGTCTCGAAAGATTTCCTTCAGGCGATGAAGAACGGTCCGAACCGCAAGGTGGCGGTGACGTATTTCGAGTGGTCGGCATCGAGCGACCAGAAGATCATCATTCCCTGGCGGGTGATTGACGGGCCGGAAACGGCCGACGCCATCGCTGCCGAAATCATGAAGACGCCGGTTCGCCGGGGCTCGCGCACTTCGATTTCCGGTGCGATCGATTTCGCAATGCCATTGTTCGAAGAAAACCCCTATCGGGGCCTAAGGCGCGTCATCGATATTTCCGGCGACGGTCCGAACAATAACGGTGCACCGGTGACCGGCGCGCGCGACGCGGCGCTGGCGAAGGGCATCACCATCAACGGCCTGCCGATCATGGTCAAGGAGCCGTCCTATTCGACGATGGACATCGATAACCTCGATTTATACTACGAGGATTGCGTCATCGGTGGCCCGGGCTCGTTCGTGGTGTCGATCAAGGACCGCGACAAGTTCAAGGAGGCGATCCGGACCAAGCTGCTGCTCGAAGTTGCAGGCCGGACGCTGGAGCCGCGGATCGTCCCGGTGGCGGAGAAACAGCCGCGGGTGCCCTGTCTGATCGGTGAGAAAATATGGCAGGACCGCTGGGGGCGATGATCCCCGGAGGTCGTCCGCGCCATAAAGCCATTCGGGAATCCAAAAAGGATGACCCGCCCGGGGGGACATCCGGGCGGGTCGTGTACGACACGGGGGTGGATGAGGCGCCCGTGTCGGACGCAGGATCCGGGATTCCGTCAGTCGATCATCAGTAATTGCAGGTGCGGACGCGGCCGAGGGCCGCGAGCGCTGCAATTCCGGTTTTGATCGACATGAAAAACTCCATCCGTTGAGAGCGGTCCGTTGTGGTCCCGCGTGCCAGTTGGACGGAGCGTCTGCGATTCCGGTTCGAATCCGGCGATCGAAATTTCGAAGCGAAGATATTCTATAATTATTACAGATGGTTATCTGGCGATACGTCAGCCGTCGGGCCGCCCGAAAGCGTCGCCGGATCAAATTTATCGACATCGGCGAGCAATTCGCAGAACGCGCGGGCGCCGTGATCGAGCAGGCGCTGGCCTTTTTCCGCCGAGGCCAATGTCGCATCCCCGGCGGCGCCGCTGGGATGAAGGTCCTGGGCCTGCCAGGCGAACGGCGCCGGCCGATGCGCCGAAAGCCAGCGATAATCCTTTTCCATCGCAATGCTGGCCGGACTGAAATCGGCGATCTTGTCCTTGCGCACGTGCTGCGGATAGCGCGCCAGCATGATCGAGGTCTCGACCGCGCCGCCATGGATGCCGTGACGCAATTCCTCCGCCGAAAACAATCCCTCCGGCGCGCTGAGGCGCGACCATCCCGTGGTGACGGCGAGGAGCCCGCATCGCGCGCGCAGATCCTGCGCCACCAGGCTCATGGCCGCGCTATTGCCACCATGGCTTGTCACCATGACCAGCTTCTTGATGCCAGCGCGGGCGACGCCTTCGCCAAGCGCCATCCAGGTCTTCAGCGCAACCTCGGTCGGTAGCGTCAGCGTGCCCGGATAGCCAATGTGTTCGGTCGAAATCCCGACCCGCTGCAGCGGAAGGAACGTCGCTGGAATGCTGTCGGGGAGAAGCTCGCGCACCCGGGCAAGGTAGGCCTGCGTGATCATGACATCGGTACCGACCGGCAAATGCGGACCGTGCTGCTCGGTGGCTGCCAGCGGCAGAACGGCGATCCATCGCGCCGGCTCGTTTCCGGCGATGTCAGGCCAGTGGATTTCGGTCCAGTCGGGGGAGGGAACAGATGAAGTCATTGAGCGAAACATTTCTTTAAGTCAATTTGCAGGGTAGCCTGCATTCATTCCTGGCGAACCCGTACCAACGTCGTCCAGCTTGCTATCATGGGCCAAAACGATCGACGGAGTCCAATCATGAACCCGGTCTATTTGCTGCGAGCGTTAACCGCCGGCCTCGTGGCCGCTCTTGTCGCCATCTCGCCGGCGGGCGCCCAAACCGCGCCGGACAAGGTTTCGTTCGGAACCAACTGGGTCGCCGAGGCCGAGCACGGCGGATTTTTCCAGGCTCTGGCCGACGGCACCTACAAGAAATATGGGCTCGACGTCACCATCGTGCCAGGCGGTCCCAACGACAACAACCGCATGCTGCTGATCGCCGGCAAGCTCGACTTCTTCATGGCCGCGAACACCTTGATGTCATTCGATGCGGCCGCCAACAACGTGCCGGTGGTGACCGTGGCCGCTATCTTCCAGAAGGATCCGCAGGTTTTCCTGACGCATCCGGAATCGAAGGTCGCCAAACTGGAAGACCTCAAACCGCTGACGCTGTTCGTGTCCAAGGAAGGGATCACAAGCTATTTTCAATGGCTGAAGTCCGAATACGGATTCAGCGAGGAAAAGGTCAAGCCCTATACGTTCAACTCACAGCCGTTTCTCGCCGACCGCCTGAGCGCGATGCAGGGCTATGTCACCTCGGAGCCGTTCGCGATCGAGAAAGCGGCCAAATTCAAGCCGGGGATCATTTTGCTGGCAGACCATGGCTTCAACACCTACTCCACCCTGGTCGAAACCCGCCGCGAGCTCGTCGACAAGAAGCCGGACCTGGTACAGCGCTTTGTCGACGCCTCGATCGTCGGTTGGTACAATTACCTCTACGGCGACAACGGGCCCGCCAACGCGATGATCAAGCAGCTCAATCCGGAAATGACCGACGACTTGCTGGCCTACTCCGTCGCCAAGATGAAGGAATACGGAATTGTCGATTCCGGCGACGCGTTGCGCGACGGTATCGGCGCCATGACCGATGCAAGGGTCGCAAGCTTCTTCGACAAGATGGTGCGGGCCGGCGTGGTCCGCCGCGACATCGACTTCCGCAAGTCGTACACGCTTCGCTTTGCCAATAAGGGGGTCGGCCTGGATCTGCGGCCCAAGAACTAGAAAGAACTAGAGCCGTGATGGTCGGGCCCGCAGCCTTGTCCGAAGCCTGTTCTGGCACCGAGGGCCTCGCTGTTAGCCTGCGCGGCGTCACCAAGGTCTATGACAGTGGCGTGATGGCACTGGGACCATTTGACCTTGATGTGAACAAGGGCGAGTTCGTTTCCCTGCTCGGACCGTCGGGCTGCGGAAAGTCGACCGCCCTGAGGCTGATCGCAGGCCTCAGCGAACCGACCTCCGGCACCGTCGGCATTTCCAAACCCGCCGGTCAGGCGCGCCTGGGACATTCCATCGGCTTTGTGTTTCAGGAGCCGACGCTGATGCCGTGGACCAGCGTGCGCGAAAACGTGCAGTTGCCGCTGAAACTCGCGCATGCGCCGGCCGCCGAGGCGAATGCGCGCATCGATGAGGCGCTGACGCAGGTGGGCTTGGCCGAATTTGCCGACGCCTACCCACGCGAATTATCCGGCGGCATGAAGATGCGGGTCTCGCTGGCGCGCGCATTGGTCACCGATCCCGACATCCTCCTGATGGATGAACCGTTCGCCGCGCTCGACGAGATCACCCGTTTCCGGCTCAACAACGATCTGCTCGCGCTGTGGCGCAATCTGCGCAAGACCATCATCTTCGTCACGCATTCGGTATTCGAGTCGGTGTATTTGTCGCAGCGCGTAATCGTGATGACACCGCGGCCCGGCCGCCTCGGTGCCGAGTTTGGTATAGACGCGCCGGAGCCGCGGCGCGAGGATTTTCGCACCTCGGTCGAATACGCCGGCTATTGCCGCCAGGTTTCCGGCGCGCTGGCGCCCGGGAAGCCCGGTTCATGAGCTCGTTGCAAACACCGCCATTATCCGCCGGGCAGGGCGGGCCGGAGGCCCGCGCCGTGCGTGTTGTCCGAATCCTGCTTCCCGTCGTCGTGCTTGCGGCCGGCATCGCGAGTTGGGAACTCGTGGTGCGCCTGAACGATATTCCGCCCTATGTGCTGCCGGGCCCATCGGCGGTTTTCCAGACTCTCGTCAGCGACTGGCCGGTGCTGTCGCAATCGCTGCTGGTCACGCTATTGACCACGCTCGAAGGATTCGCCGCCGCCGCCCTCGGCGGCATCGCCTTGGCGCTGGTGTTCAACCAGTCGAAGTGGCTGGAATATTCGCTGTTTCCCTATGCGGTGATCCTGCAGGTCACGCCGGTCATCGCGATCGCGCCGCTGCTGTTGATCTATCTTTCGCAACAGACCGCCGTCATCGTCTGCGCCTGGATCGTCGGATTTTTTCCGGTACTGTCCAACACCACGCTTGGCCTCAATTCCGTGGATCGCAATCTGGCCGGCCTGTTTCGGCTTTACGGCGCCTCGCGGATACAGACGCTGGCCTATCTCAAACTGCCTTCGGCGTTGCCATTTATCCTTGGCGGATTGCGGATAGCGGGCGGACTTTCGCTGATCGGCGCCGTGGTCGCCGAGATCGCGGCGGGGTCGGCCGGCGCGGGCTCCGGATTGGCCTATCGAATCGCGGAATCCGGCTACCGCCTCAACATTGCCAGAATGTTCGCCGCGTTGCTGTTGCTGTCGGCCGCCGGGATTGTCATCTACGTGCTGCTGGCGCTAACCTCGCATTTGGTGTTGCGGCGCTGGCACGAGAGCGCCCTTGGAAAGGACAACTGATGGTTGCCGGTAATATCTCTTCCGAAAAGATCGATCTGCTGATCTATGGGCCGCGCAAGCCAATCGTCGACAACGGTTTTTCCGACCAGTTCGTCCTGCATTCGTTTGAAACCAACCACGACCTCGACCGACTGACGCCGGCCGTCGCCGGCAAAATCCGCGGCGCCGCGGTGACCTACAATTCGGTACGGGGCGACGGCACGACGCTGGCGCGCTTTCCCAAGCTCGAGATCGTCTCCTCTTTCGGCGTCGGCTACGATCACATCGATGCCAATTACGCCCACGAGCACAATATCATCGTCACCAACACGCCGGACGTGCTGACCGAAGAGGTCGCGGATATCGCCATGGGACTTTTGATCGCGACCTTGCGCGAGTTCGTCAAGGCCGACCGTTATTTGCGTTCCGGCCTCTGGTTGACGCAGCAATTTCCCTTGAGCGTCGGCTCGCTCCGCGACCGCAAGGTCGGGATGGTCGGCATGGGCCGGATCGG
>Ga0208991_1000231_pt1 | contig 12484 bp, 13 predicted proteins | sample MedBloCAOM3_M2_FD_187855 | JGI IMG/M metagenome (GOLD analysis project Ga0208991, IMG submission 187855) | Forest soil microbial communities from El Dorado National Forest, California, USA - Mediterranean Blodgett CA OM3_M2 (SPAdes) (version 2) | ecosystem: Environmental > Terrestrial > Soil >...
GCGCGGAATCGCCGCCATGTTGATGGCGACGAAGGGGCCGCTGCGCCGCTTGCCGTAATCGTGCAAGGCGCGCGCGACCAGCTCCTTGCCGGTGCCGGACTCGCCCGAGATCATCACGGTGAGGTCGGTCTGCATCAGACGCGCCAGCATGCGATAGATGTCCTGCATGGCCGGCGAGCGGCCGACCAGCGGAATGGCGTCGAAATCCTCGACTTTCGGCGGCGCCGGCGGCTTCTGCTTGGGCTCGGACAGCGCCCGGCCGACGATCGAGATCAGCTCCTTGAGGTCGAAGGGCTTGGGCAGGTACTCGTAGGCGCCGCGCTCGGACGCGCGGATGGCGGTCATGAAGGTGTTCTGCGCGCTCATGACGATGATCGGCAGATCGGGTCGCAGCTTCTTGATGCGCGGCAGCAGGTCGAAGGCGTTCTCGTCCGGCATCACCACGTCGGTGATGACGAGATCGCCGTCGCCCTGGCTGACCCAGCGCCAGAGCGTCGCCGCGTTGCTGGTCAAACGCACCTCGTAGCCGGCACGTGACAGCGCCTGATTGAGGACGGTGCGGATCGCCGCATCGTCATCGGCTACCAGTATGCTTCCCGCAGGCATTTGGATCCCTCTCAGGTTTCGCCGCCCGGCTCGGCGTCGTCACCCGTGAACTTGGGCATCAAAACACGAAAGATCGTTCGTCTCGGTTGCGACTCGCATTCGATGATCCCGCCGTGATCGCCGATGATCTTGGCGACCAATGCAAGTCCGAGGCCGCTGCCGGTCGGCTTGGTCGTCACGAAGGGATCGAAAAGATGCGGCAACAAGTCTTCCGGCACGCCCGGACCGTTGTCCTTGACGCAGAATTCGAGCGGCAGGGAGACCCGCGTCTTGCTGCCGGGCAGCGACAGGCGCACGCCGGGGCGGAACGCGGTCGACAGCTGGATCTCGCCGTCGCTCGCCCCCTCCCCGATCGATTCGGCGGCGTTCTTCACCAGATTGAGGAAGACCTGGATGAGCTGGTCGCGATTGGCCAGCACCGAGGGCAGCGAGGGATCGTAATCCTCGACGAACCTGATGTGACGCGCGAAGCCCGATTGCGCCAGCCGTTTGACGTGCTCGAGCACGGCATGGATATTCACCCGCTCGCGCGCGACCGGACGCTCGTCGGCAAAGACTTCCATGCGGTCGACCAGCTTCACGATTCGGTCGGCCTCCTCGCAGATCAACCGCGTCAGCGTGCGGTCGTCCTCGCTGGCGGCCTGTTCGAGGAGTTGCGCCGCGCCGCGGATCCCGGACAGCGGATTCTTGATCTCGTGGGCCAGCATGGCGGCGAGCGCGATCACCGAGCGCGCCGCGCCGCGATGGGTGAGCTGCCGGTCCATCTTGTCGGCCATGGTCCGCTCCTGGAGCATGACCACGACGAAACCGGGCCGTTCCGGCAGCGGCGCCACGTGCAGGTCGACGATGCGTTCGCCCGAGAGGCGCGGCGAGCTGAGGTCGACCTTGTATTCGTTGACGGCCGCGCCGCGGCTGCGGACCTGCTCGATCAGCGCGAGCAGCGGCGAGCCGAAGGGCACCAGATCGCGCATCGCGTTCCGGCGCAGCAAGGACACCGACACTTCGAAGAATGATTCCGCCGCCACGTTGGCGTCCGCGACCTTGCCGTCATGCCCGATCACGATCACCGGATGCGGCAGCGAGTTGAGCACCGCTTCGGCAGCGCCCGGAAGATGCGATGTGTGGCGCTCCGCAAGGCTCACGCGGCCGCCCTCCAGGCGAGAGCCGAGAAGGCATCCGCAAGGCCGCCTTTGACGGCGCGCGGCTCCTCGGTCGTGAGCACCCGCCTGCGCCACTCCTTCAGCAGCGCGTCGTCCGTGCCGGATGTCTCGGCCGCCGCGTCGAGCGCCCAGCCGAGGTGCTTGCGGGCATGGCGCAGGCCGATCCGCAGCCCGTGATGGGCGAGCAATTCCTCATAGAGATCGGTCACGATCGCGAGCTGGCGATCGAGCGCCGGCGGCGCCTCGCGCCGGCCGGTCGCCAGGAAGGTCGCCACCTGGCCCGGAAACCAGGGGCGGCCCTGGGCGCCGCGGCCGATCATGACGGCGTCGGCGCCCGAGGCGGCGAGCGCCGCACCCGCATCCTCGAATGTGGTCACATCGCCGTTGACGACGACCGGAATCGCGACGCTTTCTTTGACGGCGCGCACCGCGGTCCAGTCCGCCTTGCCTTTGTAGAACTGGCAGCGCGTGCGCCCGTGCACCGTGATGAGACGGATGCCGGCAGCCTCGGCGCGGCGCGCAAGCTCCGGCGCATTGATCGAACGCTCGTCCCATCCGAGCCGCATCTTGAGCGTGACCGGAACCGACACTGCCGCAATGGTCGCGTCGATCAAGGTCAGGGCATGATCGAGGTCGCGCATGAGCGCCGACCCGGCGGCGCCGTTGGTCACGTGCTTGGCCGGGCAGCCCATGTTGATATCGATGACCTGCGCGCCGGCGGCCTCGGCGATCCTGGCCCCTTCGGCCATCCACTGCGCCTCGCAGCCCGCGATCTGCACCACATGGAGCCCGACACCCTGCCCTTCGACGCGCAACCGGACATCGGGCCGGCCTCTGGCCAGCGCCGCACAGGCCGCCATCTCGGAGACCACGAGGCCGGCGCCCAGCCGGGCGGCGAGGCGACGAAACGGTGCGTCGGTGACGCCCGACATCGGGGCCAGAAGCACGCGGTTCGGTAAGCAAAGCTGCCCGATTTGAAGGGATGACGGGCTGGATGCCCCTGGCACTATTGTTTGCACGCGCTTTTGCCCACCTTTTAGGCTAATTGGCCTTCTGCATAGAGATTAGCCAATTTTTGCGCCAACGCAAGTGCTGCATTGCAACATTTTTGCAGCCGATCGGGCCGGATTCCCAGAGCCGGGGGACGGCAGCCGGGGATTCCGAAGCCGCCTCAGCGGCATCATCGCGAAGTCATTGTATCCCAAACCGGGCGCGCGCTAAATCCGAGCCCAAACAGGCGAGGCATGCATGACGGGGAATGTGGCGGCGGTCGTGGTGGCCGGGGGGCGCGGCTCGCGGGCCGGTGGGGACGTACCCAAACAATACCGCAAGCTCGGCAACATCCCGGTTCTGCGCCAGAGCCTCGCGGTCTTTGCGACCCATGACCAGATCGCCTGGGTTCAGCCCGTGATCCATCCCGATGACGGCGAGTTCTATGCCCGCGCGGCCGAAGGGCTTCGCGTGCTCCCGCCGACCTTCGGGGCGGCCACCCGGCAGGGCTCCGTGCGCGCCGGCCTCGAGGCCTTGCGGGACCGCCACCCCGCCATCGTGCTGGTGCACGATGCCGCGCGGCCCTTCGCGTCGCCCGCCCTGGTGTCGCGGGCCATCCAGGCAGCCGGCGGCGGCGCCGCGATTCCCGGCGTGGCGATGACCGACACCATCAAGGAGGTCGATTCCGCCGCCCGGGTGGTGCGCACGCTCGAGCGCGCCAGCCTGCGCGGTATCCAGACCCCGCAGGCTTTCGGGTTCGACGCCTTGCTGGCGGCCCACCGCAAGGCCCTCGCGGCGGGCCGTGACGATTTCACCGACGATGCCGCCTTGGCCGAATGGGCCGGCATGACGGTCGACGTGTTTGATGGCGAGCCCGGCAACATCAAGCTCACGACGCCGGAGGATTTTTCCCAGGCCGAGTCCCGCGAGTTCGCCGCGCTCGGCGATATCCGGACCGGCAACGGCTATGACGTCCACGCCTTCACCGATGGCGACCATGTCTGGCTCGGGGGCGTGAAAATTCCGCACGACCGCGGCCTCTCGGGTCATTCGGACGCGGATCCAGGCCTCCATGCGCTGGTCGACGCCATCCTGGGCGCGCTCGCGGACGGCGATATCGGGGCGCATTTTCCGCCCAGCGATCCGCAGTGGAAAGGCGCGTCATCGGACCGCTTTCTGCAGTTCGCGGTCGATCGCGCGCGCCGGCGCGGCGGTCGCGTCGTCCATCTCGACCTCACGGTCGTCTGCGAAGCTCCGAAAATCGGCCCGCATCGCGACGCGATGCGGGCGCGCATCGCGCAGATCGCGGGCCTCTCGATCGATCGGGTCGGCGTCAAGGCGACCACCAGCGAGCAGCTCGGTTTCACCGGAAGGCGCGAAGGCATCGCGGCGCTGGCGACCGCCACCGTCCGCCTGCCTTGGAGCGCCGGTTGATCTGGAGAGTGACGTGATCGAGCGCGACATCGGCACGGCCGCCAAGCGCCTGCTCGCCCTCTGCCGCAAACGGCACTGGATGGTCGCGACCGCTGAATCCTGCACCGGCGGCCTGGTGGTGGCGGCCCTCACCGAAATCGCAGGATCCTCGGACGTGGTCGACCGCGGCTTTGTCACCTATTCGAACGCCGCCAAGCAGAGCATGCTGGGCGTGACATCGGCGACATTGAAGAAATTCGGTGCCGTGAGCCGGGAGACCGCCGAAGCGATGGCGGCCGGCGCGCTTGCAAATTCGGACGCCGATCTGGCGGTTGCGATCACCGGCATCGCCGGTCCGGGCGGGGGAACGCGCGAAAAGCCGGTCGGCCTCGTGCATTTCGCGGCCGCGACGCGTGACGGGCGGCGCCTCCATCGCGCCAGGCGCTTCGGCAAGATCGGACGCCGCAGGGTGCGGCTGAAATCGGTCGTCGAGGCGCTGGCCATGCTCGAGCTGTTGGCGAGCGGCGCTCAGGTCAGCGAGCGGTCCGCATAAATCTGGTCCGCCCGCCGCTCGAAGGCGTCGGCAAAACGACGAAATACGGCCTCGAACATCGCCCCCATCACGAATGCCAGGGCGCGGCTGCGGAATTCGTAATGCAGATAGAACTCGACGTCGCAGGCGTGCTGTTCCGCGCCACGAAAGCTCCAGCGATTTTCCAGCCGGTGAAACGGGCCGCTGAGATAATCGACGAAGATCCGGAGGCCTGGTTTGTCGAGCGTGACGCGGGTCGTGAAGGTTTCCTGGATCAACTTATAGGCGATCGTCATGTCGCAGACGATGGTATCGCGCCCGCGCTCGTCCCGGCCGCGCCGCCCGACCTTGAGCGAACGGCAAAAGGGAACGAATTCCGGATAGCGCTCGATGTCGGCGACGAGAGCGAACATGTCGGCGGCGCCGTGCCGCACGCGGCGTTTGGTCGAGAATTCCGGCATGATTATCGCTCGGCGGCTCGCGCGGCCCTGAGCTTGGCGAAATCCTCGCCCGCATGGTGCGACGAGCGGGTCAGCGGCGACGCCGCCACCATCGAGAACCCTTTCGCATAGGCGATCGTCTCGATCGCCTTGAATTCGTCGGGCGGAACGAAGCGCTCGACCGCGTGATGTTTGCGCGTCGGCTGGAGATATTGGCCGATGGTGAGGAAGTCGACGTCGGCGGAGCGCAGATCGTCCATCACCTGGAGCACTTCATTGCGGGTCTCGCCCAGCCCCAGCATGATGCCCGACTTGGTGAACATTTGCGGGTCGAGTTCCTTCACGCGCTGCAAAAGCCGGATCGAGTGGAAATAGCGCGCGCCCGGCCGCACCGTGAGGTAACGCGACGGGACGGTTTCGAGATTGTGGTTGAACACGTCGGGCCTGGCCGCAACCACGACATCAAGCGCTCCGTCCTTGCGCAGGAAGTCGGGGGTCAGCACCTCGATCGTGGTGGCCGGGCAGCGCGCCCTGATCGCCCCGATGGTATCGGCGAAATGGCGGGCCCCGCCGTCGTCCAGGTCGTCGCGGTCGACCGAGGTCACCACGATATGGGCGAGGCCGAGCTTGGCCGTCGCATCCGCCACCCGCTCGGGTTCGGCCGGATCGAGCGACCCCGGCAGCCCGGTCTTGACGTTGCAGAACGCGCAGGCGCGCGTGCAGGTGTCGCCCATGATCATGAAGGTCGCGTGCTTCTTCTCCCAGCACTCGCCGATATTGGGACAGCCCGCCTCCTCGCACACGGTATGCAGTCCGTGGGCGCGCACGATCGCCTGGGTCTCCGCATAGCCGCGCGACACCGGCGCCTTGACGCGGATCCAATCGGGCTTTTTGAGCGCGGGCTGGTCCGCGCGATGCGCCTTCTCGGGATGACGCGGGCCGTTGATGGTGTCGAGCACGACGACCATGGCTTCCTCGATCTTGCGTGGGTTCCGAAGACGTTGAATCGGAAGACGCTGCAAATGGTTACTTACGCACGGCGGACGCCCCCGGCAAGGCGTCGCTCAGGCCGGCGGGCCGCCTGCCGGCGCAACCGGCAGCATGGCCCTATGCCCATGGTATGGCTCCGCCTTGTGTAGGATCATAGCATGGCGCTGTTCGTGCCCATCATCCCGACTCCCGCTGATTGTTGTGAGGAAACCGCATGACCTATCCGAGCTTGCTCGCGGAAACCGTTTCGTTCCGCGGCCATAACGGCGACCAGGGCGAGGCCTATCTGGCGCGCCCGACCCGCCCGGGCAAATTCCCCGGCGTCGTCGTCATCCACCATATGCCGGGCTGGGACGAGTGGATCACGGAGGTGGTCCGCAAATTCGCCCATCACGGCTTTGCGGCCATCTCGCCGCATCTCTACTTCCGCGACGGCCCGGGCAACCCGGACGATATCGGGGCGCGCGTGCGGGCGGCGGGCGGCGTGCCCGACGACCAGGTGGTCGGCGACGTCGCCGGCGCCATGGCGTTCCTGCGCGCGCAGCAGAACCACAACGGCAAGATCGGCGTCATCGGCTTCTGCTCCGGTGGTCGCCATGCCTACCTGTGCGCGTGCCGGATCGCCGACCTCGATGCGGTGGTGGATTGTTGGGGCGGCAATGTCGTCGTCGACGACAAATCCCAGCTCAACGCCAAGCGTCCCGCGGCGCCGATCGATCTGACCGAGGAGCTGCGTGCGCCGCTGCTCGGCATCTTCGGCAATGACGATCAGAATCCCAATGCCGACCAGGTGAACCGCACCGAAGCGACGCTGAAACGGCTCGGAAAGACCTACGAATTCCACCGCTACGATGGCGCCGGGCACGCTTTTTTCAACACCAGCCGCTCCGCCCATCGTCCCGAGCAGGCGGCCGATGGCTGGGAGAAAGTCTTTGCCTTCCTGCGCAAGCATCTGGCCGCGTGAACAATCAAATCCGAAACCAAGAGGTGATCCATGTGTTCCTACATCGTCGAGAAGGCCCGCGTGTTGGGCAGTGCCAAGGGCGCGAGCGGCTGGATGCGGATCGACACGGCCAATGTCTATTTCGACCATCCCTATCACGCCCCGTTCGACCACGCGCTCGGCATCGACTTCGTGTGCGAGGCCGATGGGGCGCGTGAACGCGTGGCCGTGGAGATTTCAGCGCACTCGGCCCGGGAGTTGGTGAAGTCGATCCTGGCGGCGCTCGCCAGCGGCGAGCAGGCGCACGCCCAGGCGGCGGAGTAGACCGGCCCTCGGGCGGTGTTCATGGTGTCGGCGCATCGCGTCATAACGCGATACGTCGGTACGCGATACGTCGGTCGTCGATGCAAATTTCGGCGCCTCGGGCTGGAACCAAGTCGGCCGAGCAGAGTTGTTTTCGCTAACCTAACTGGCTCAGGAGGCATCACCATGGCCCAGGCGGTTACCGGTCTCGACACCCCCGCACCTCCCGTCGTCCGCAAGATCCAGGTGGCCGACCTCAAAGACGCCCTCGCCAAGGGCATCGATGATTTCCGGGCGATGCCCAGCCATGCGGTGTTTCTCAGCCTGATCTATCCGATCGTCGGGCTGATCTTGATCCAGCTTGCGCTCGGCGGCGCTGTGATGCCGCTCGTCTTCCCGATCGCGGCGGGATTTGCCCTGGTCGGGCCGTTCGCGGCGCTCGGCCTTTACGAGCTTTCCCGCCGGCGCGAGCAAGGCCTCGATTGCACGGCCGGGCATGCGTTCGACGTCTTCCGGTCCCCGTCCTTCGGCGCCATTGCGATGCTGGGTCTCTTTCTCGCGGTGGTCTTCCTGGTCTGGCTCGCCATCGCCCAGGCGCTCTACCAGGCGAATTTCGGATACGCCGCGCCGGCGTCGGTGACCGCGTTTCTGCACGACATTTTCACCACCCCGGCCGGCTGGATGCTCATCATTGTGGGCAACGCGGTCGGCTTCCTGTTCGCGCTTCTGGTGCTGATCGTCAGCGCCGTGTCCTTCCCGCTGCTGCTCGACCGGCCGGTCGCGGCCTCGGCGGCGGTGCTCACCTCGTGCCGGGCGGTCGCCGCGAATCCCGGACCGATGGCGGTGTGGGGCCTCATCGTCGCGGCCAGCCTCGCGATCGGCTCGCTGCCGCTGCTGTTCGGTCTGGCCGTGGTCATGCCGGTGCTCGGGCACACCACCTGGCACCTCTACCGCAAGGTCGTCGCGCCGGAGTGAGGCGCCGGATCGAGGACAGGAACCCAGCCCGATCGGGCCGGGCATCTTCTCCTATTCGCGGTATTTCGCCTTTTCGCTATTCTGCAGCGCCATTTGCGGGGAGAATGCCGCCGCGTGTCGGGCGCGCGGCAACGACGTGGTGCGCCGTCGGACGCCCAGTGCTTGGGAGGTGCCCTTGAGGTTCTCAATGGTTGGCCTTGTCGCCGTCCTGATCGCGGCGGCGGCGCCCGCGACCGCGCAGGTTCCGGAAATCCGCCTCGCCCGGCAATTCTCCATGGGCTATCTGCAATTCAACGTCATGGAGCATGAGCGGCTGATCGAAAAGCATGCGCGCGCGCTCGGCCTGCCGCAGGTGACGGTATCCTGGGTCACGTTCAACGGCCCCGCCGCCGTCAATGAGGCTCTGCTGTCGGGCTCGGTCGACATCGCGGCCGGCGGGACTCCGGGACTGCTGGTGCTGTGGTCGCGCACCAAGGGCACGCCGCAGGAGGTGCGCGGCATTTCCGCCATGAGCTCGCAGCCCTTCCTGCTCAATACCCGCAACCCCGCCGTCAAGACCGTTGCCGATTTCTCCGATACCGACCGCATCGCGCTGCCGGCCGTCAAAGTGTCGATCCAGGCCATCACGTTGCAAATAGCCGCCGCCAAGGCCTTCGGCGCCGCCAATTTCGCCAAGCTCGACCCGCTGACGGTCTCGATGGCGCCGCCCGACGCCACCATCGCGCTGCTGAGCGGCGCCGGCGAGGTGAACTCGGTGTTCAGCGTGCCGCCGTTTCAGCAGCAGCAGTTGGAGAAGCCCGGCATCACCACGGTCCTCAATTCCTATGACGTGATGGACGCTCCGCACTCCTTCACGGTGGCCTGGACCTCGGCGCGCTTCCGCGACCGCAACCCGATCCTCTACAAGGCGCTGATGGCCGCCATGACGGAGGCGACCGACATCGTCAATCGCGACCGGCGCGCCGCCGCGGCGCTGTGGATCGCCGATTCCAGCTCGAAATTGCCGCTCGATTTCGTCGAGCGCGTGGTGTCCGCTCCGCAGGTGCGCTGGACCCTGGTGCCGGAGAACACCATGAAGTTCGCCCGCTTCATGCAGACCACCGGCATGCTCAAGGCCGCGCCGGACTCCTGGCGGGACTACTTCTTTCCCGAAATCCATGCGCTCAATGGAAGCTGAGCGCCTTTGCGCCACCCGACGGCGAGCGCCAACGCGGCAAATTCAGACCCCGGCGCGCCTTGCGCGGGCATCCTGGAGTTTTTATCATTCGCCCGCGCGTCGTGCGATCTATCCGTTCGACCCTTAGCAGGAGCTAGCCCATGAGTTTCGCCAGGCGAGGAATCGTGTTGGCGGCGATATGTGCCGGCTTGCCCGCGCTCGCCCAGGACGGTGTCTCGATCACCGGAACCTATGTGCAAAACGCCGCCTGCAAGGGCGACGGCACCGACCCGGCCGCCAAGCTGGTCCGCATCACCGAGACCGACGTTCATTCGAATTTCGGCGTCTGCACGTTTCTGAAACAGGAACGCGAAGGCAAGACATTGTCAGCCCAAATGTCATGCAACGGCCCGGGCGGCAACATGCTGCTCGGCGACGTCCGCTTCACGGTGCGCGACGAAAAGACCGTCGAGTTCATCGACCAGGACAATACCTACCATTCGGTTCTGTATCGGTGCCCGCAAACGGACTCGGCGCGGCAGACGCCGGCAACCACGAGCGGCGCCCGCTAAAGCATCTTCCTAAGCCTGCGCCGGATCTAAGCCGCGCCCGACCCATCGACCACTGTCACCTGCGTGGCGCGCTGGGAGACGTCGCAACCGGTCGCAAGCTCATAACCCGCGACGCGCAATGTCCCGGACGTCGCACACATCTCGACCGCAAGCCGGGTAAACCGGTTCAACACCGGGACGGCGACCCATTCGAAGCTGCCGCCGGCGAATGAGCCGGCCCAGTCCGCCAGGGCGTCGCGCCGGCGACGGCTCGCGGCCATCGCCTCGGCGCCGCTGCATGTCATCACCACGTCGGCGCCGACCCGCCCTTCCCAGCCCGGCACGCTCTCGAGCCAGTCATTCGCGGCGCAGGTGGACGTCCTGCGCGTGTTGTGTCCCGTCTCGGTCCGCTCGATCACACAGCGTTCGCCCGGATGGATGCCGGCCAGCGTGTAGATCACCGGACGGGCGATCGGCGTGGTTTCGAGCCGCGTCCGCGCCTCCTCGAAACTCGCGCAATCCTCGAACACGTTGCGCAACAGTTGGTCGGGCGGAATATGGCGGGTGCGCCAGGTATTCACCGCATTGGCGGCAAGATCGTAGAGACGCAGCCAGGGATGGCGGGTGCGACGCCACAAGGGCGCTTGGTTGATCGCGCCCGCGAACCGCCCCGGCGCCATCGCGGTCAGGACACCCGCATAGCCCGGCCATGTGACGCTGAAAAACTCGCCCGCCGGTCCGCGCATCCGCGCCACGTCGGCGTGACGGCCGAGACCGGGAAACGGCCAGTCGAGCGTGCGGGCAAGCCAGGGCACCCCGCCCTCCTCGCGCGCCAGCGCGGTGCATCCCCACTGGTAGGATCCGTTCAGCAGCCAGATGCCGGGAAAGCCGAGCGAGGCCGCGATCGCCTCGATGTCGGCGACATAGGGCGAGCAGGAACGGGTGAGCCAGCGGCGCGCCAGGCGATCCATCAGCGGCAACACGGGGGCCGCGATGGCGGGAAACCATGCCAGGCACTCGTCGCGCAGCGCCTGGGCCCGCAACGCGCCCTCCCGGGCATGCCGGACCGGGCCGCCGTCGCGGACATCCACCACGGCGATCGGCAGCAGGGTTTCGGTTGCGGCCTGCGAAAGTCCGGACATCAGCGAAACTCATCCTCTAAAAATTCCACGGCGCGCGTCCCGCGGCAGAGCCGCCGCCCAGCTTGACCGGAAAACCGCAAACACGGAAGCCCGTGGCCGCAAACACGGCGAGATTAGGCGGCTTCTACAGATGGCGCCCCCGGTAGACTGTCGCCTCCTCCGGCCTTCGCGACACCCGAAGGCAGGCTTGCGACATGCGGAATTGCGCCGCCGCGCGGCGGCGATCACATTGGATGCATGCCTGATGCTCTCGGCGCCACTGCCGCAATAGCCCTCGTCTTCGTCCTCGCCGGATTCATCAAGGGCGTGATCGGCATGGGGTTGCCGACCGTCGCGATGGGGTTCCTCACGCTGTTGATGCCGCCGTCGGAGGCTGCCACCGTTTTGATTCTGCCCTCCTTCGTGACCAATGTCTGGCAGCTTGCGGCTGGGCCACGGCTGGTCGCTCTGCTGCGCCGGCTATGGCCCATGCAGCTCGCCGCCGCGCTCGCAACCATCGCGGCCGCGCGCTGGCTGGGCCCCGTGAACAGTGCCGCCGCCGTCACGGGTCTCGGCGCAGCCTTGGTGCTTTACGCCCTCGTCAGTCTGGCGCCGCTGCGTCTTGGGCTGCCGGCGTCGGCAGAATCCTGGGTGGGACCGCTCGTTGGCGCCGCGACCGGAATCGTCACGGCGCTGACCGGCGTGTTCGTGCTTCCCGCGGTTCCATATTTGCAGGCGTTGCGGCTCGACCCGGAGGACCTGGTGCAGGCGCTCGGGCTGTCATTCACCGTCTCCACGCTGGCGCTTGCTGTCGCGCTCGCGGCCGACGGCCAGTTCCAAGCGCCGCACCTCGGAGCATCGCTGCTCGGCCTGGTGGCCGCGCTCGCCGGGATGTGGCTTGGGCAGGCCTTACGCACCCGCATGCGGCCGGCCACCTTTCGGCTTTGGTTTCTGCTCGGCCTCATGGGACTGGGTGCGCATCTGATGCTTCGCGCGGCCCTTTGAGCCGGAGCGCCGGCGGCAGGCCTTACGAGCCGGCCGGTTCCATTCCCTTCGCCTTGAGAAGCTCGCCGGCGCGCGGGCCGGCCAGGAATTTTACCAAGGCCTTGGCGCCCTCGCCTTCTTTCGGCGACGCACTGATCCCGGCCGAGTAGGTTGTGTAGTTCTGTATCTCTTTTGGCAGCGGGCCGATCAGCGTCACGCCCTTGACCGGCACGATCTCGCTGATCTGGTGGATGCCGAGCTCGGCCTCTCCACTGACGATCAGCTCGGCGACGTAGCCTCCATCCTTGAGTTTGGCTTTC
>Ga0208991_1000233_pt1 | contig 12474 bp, 9 predicted proteins | sample MedBloCAOM3_M2_FD_187855 | JGI IMG/M metagenome (GOLD analysis project Ga0208991, IMG submission 187855) | Forest soil microbial communities from El Dorado National Forest, California, USA - Mediterranean Blodgett CA OM3_M2 (SPAdes) (version 2) | ecosystem: Environmental > Terrestrial > Soil >...
TGGTGTTTTTCCCGCAGCACTTCCTCGGTCTCTCCGGCATGCCGCGCCGTTACGTCGATTATCCCGACGCGTTCGCCGGCTGGAATCTGGTGTCGTCGTTGGGCTCCTACATTTCAGGATTTGGCGTGCTGATCTTCATCTACGGCGTGATCGATGCGTTCGTGCGCAAGCAACAGGCCGCCGCCAATCCGTGGGGAGCCGGCGCCACCACGCTGGAATGGACGCTGTCGTCGCCGCCGCCGTTCCATCAGTTCGAAGTGCTGCCGCGCGTGCAATAACCGTCATCCTGAGGAGCCCGCATAGCGCGGGCCTCGAAGGATACAAGGCCGTCGCTCTTCGAGGGTCGCTTGGCTCGCACCCCAGAGTGACGGACAGAAGTTCAAGTTCTCCGTCGTAAGACGGAAACCAATAGTGGATAGGCATATCTTGTCCGTTGTCGATCACAACGCCATCGAGCTGTCGCCCCGGATTTCCGAGGCCGTTGTTGCCGACTACATCGCGCTATTGAAACCGCGGGTGATGTCGCTGGTGATCTTTACCGCGCTGGTCGGCCTCGTGCTCGCGCCGGGCCACTTCCATCCGGTGCTGGCATTCACCTCGATTCTTTGCATCGCGGTCGGCGCCGGCGCCTCGGGCGCGCTGAATATGTGGTACGAAAGCGATATCGACGCGCTGATGACGCGCACCGCCAACCGGCCGATCCCGCGTGGACGCATCACCCGGCCGGAAGCGTTGACGTTCGGAATGACGCTGGCGTTCTTCTCGGTGATGACGCTGGGCATCCTGGTCAACTGGTTCGCCGGCGCGCTGCTCGCATTTACGATCTTCTTCTACGTCGTGATCTATACGATAGCGCTGAAGCGCTGGACCGCGCAGAACATCGTGATCGGCGGCGCCGCCGGCGCGCTGCCGCCGGTGGTGGCGTGGGCGGCGGCGACCGGCTCGTTGTCGATCGAGCCGCTGCTGCTGTTTTTGATCATCTTCTTCTGGACCCCGCCGCATTTCTGGGCGCTGGCGCTGTTTCGCAGCGACGACTACGCGCGCGCCGGGGTGCCGATGCTGCCTGTCGTCGCCGGCCCCGATGCCACGCGGCTGCAGATACTGCTTTATACATTGGTGCTGGTCGCGGTCGCATTCGCGCCATGGCCGCTCGGCTATTTCGACGCGGTCTATGGCGTGACCTCGCTCGTTCTCGGCGGCGGCATGCTGACGCTCGCGGTCAGCGTCTACCGCCGCCGCGAGGGCAGCGAAGCGCTGCGCGCGACGCGAAAGCTGTTCGCGTTCTCCATCCTTTATTTGTTTGCGCTGTTCGCGACCTTGCTGCTCGAGGTCGTCGCCCACGCCATCGCGCCATCGATCTGGTAGGGGGCGCATGGCGAGGCAATGGCCGACAAGAAGGACCCAAATGGAATCGTGCTCACCGAGGCGCAGAAGAAAAGCCGCCGCGAGCGTTCGATCGCGATCGCGGTGGCGCTCGGCGTCCTGGTCGTGCTGTTTTTCGCGGTCACCCTCGTCAAGGGGCCGGGCGTCCTAGTGCGGCCCATGTGATGGATATGGATAACCAGCCGACGATGCCGCAAGCGCCGACCGGAAGCCAGAAGGCGGCCACGCGCCGCGAGCCGGTTACGCGTCGCGTCCTCGGTCGCGATGCGGCAGTGGCTGCGATCTGCGGCCTGGTCGTGGTGCTGATGGTCGGCGCGTCCTATGCGGCGGTGCCGTTCTACAACTGGTTCTGCCGCGCCACCGGCTTTAACGGCACTACGCAGGTCGCGACCTCGGCCCCGGCGTTGGCGCCGCTGGCGCGCAAGATCGCGGTGCGCTTCGATGCCAATGTCGCGCCCGGGCTGCCGTGGAAATTCGAGCCGGAGCAGACCGAAATCGAGGTCAGGATCGGCGAAGTCGTCACCGTGTTCTACACCGTGACCAATCAGTCGGCGCGGACCACGACCGGGCAGGCAGCCTACAATGTGGCGCCGCTGACGGTCGGTGCGTATTTCCAGAAGATCAACTGCTTCTGTTTCACCGAACAGACCATGACGGCCGGCGAAAAGCGCGAGATGCCGGTGGTGTTTTACGTCGACCCCAAGCTTGTCGCAGACAGCGAAAACGACGGGCTGAATACCATCACCCTGTCCTATACCTTCTACCCCGTGCGCGAACCGGCACCGAATCCGGTGGCGGCGAGCGAGCCGGACAAACGCAAGGGAAACCTCTGATCGCCGGGATGATAGAGATTCCGGGATTTGATTTTTGAGACGAATACGTGCCTGTTATCACCGGCACCGCTAACGGAGAGACTGCAATGGCTACGGCGCAAGTCAAGCACCACGACTACCACCTCGTCGATCCGAGCCCGTGGCCGATCGTCGGCTCCGTCTCGGCCTTCATCATGGCGGTCGGTGCGATCACCTGGATGCATCATCTGTTCGCGGTGGCGCCGATCATTTTTGGCGTCGGCACCATCGGCGTGCTCTACACCATGGCGGGCTGGTGGACGGATGTGATCCGCGAGGCGCAGTACAAGGGCGATCACACCCGCGTGGTGCAGATCAGCCACCGCTACGGCATGATCCTGTTCATCGCCTCCGAAGTGATGTTCTTCGTCGCCTGGTTCTGGGCCTTCTTCAACTCGGCGCTGTTTCCCGCCGATCCCGTGCATGCCGCCCGCGAGGCGCTGTTCGGCGGCGTCTGGCCGCCCAAGGGCATCGAGACCTTCGATCCATGGCATCTGCCGCTGTTGAACACGCTCTTGCTGCTGACTTCGGGCACCACGGTGACCTGGGCGCACCACGCGCTATTGGAGAACGATCGTCAGGGCCTGAAATACGGCTTGATCCTGACGATCCTGCTCGGCGCCACCTTCACCTGCGTGCAGGCTTTCGAATACGCCCATGCCACCTTCGGCTTCGCCGGCAATATCTACGGCGCGACCTTCTTCATGGCGACCGGCTTCCACGGCTTCCACGTGCTGGTCGGCACCATCTTCCTGATCGTCTGCCTGATCCGCGCCTATGCCGGGCACTTCACGCCGACCCAGCATCTCGGCTTCGAATTCGCCGCCTGGTACTGGCATTTCGTCGACGTGGTGTGGCTGTTCCTGTTCATCTGCATCTACGTCTGGTTCCACGGCGCGGAAACCATGGCGCACGGCGCGCATTGAGATCGTAGCGTTTCCGAGCGAAGTGGGTACAGGTTCGCATAAAGGAAACGCGTCAAAACAAAAGAGCACTGTGCTACACGGGGGCGGCCGCAGGGCCGCCCTTTTTTGTTTCGCAAAACGCGAAAGACCGACGCATGCAGGACCAGAGGCTACCCACGCTGACCCAGACCGCGCTGCGCGGCCTCGCCTGCAAATGTCCGCGCTGCGGACAAGGCAAGCTCTATGCGGGCTTCCTTAACCTGCGGCCGAACTGTGAAGCCTGCGGGCTCGACTATGCCTTCATCGACACCGGCGACGGCCCCGCGGTTTTCATCATCATGATTGCCGGCGCTATCGTCGTTGCTTGCGCCTTGATCGTGGAGGTGAAATACCAGCCGCCATTCTGGCTTCACGCAGTACTTTGGCTACCGCTAATTCTCGCAACCACGCTGTTGCCGCTGCGTGCAATGAAATCGCTGCTAATCGCGCTGCAGTTCCATCACAAGGCCGCGGAAGGCCGGCTGATCGATCGCGAGCCGAAATGACCGGGATATCAGGACGCCGGCACAGCATCGCCGGCTTTGGCGTGTTCACGCTATTGATGGTGGCGCTTTTCGCCGGTCTCGCGATGTGGCAACTGCAGCGCCGGGTCGAGAAGCACGCTTTGATCGCCGCCTTGACCGAACGCCTCGCGGAAGCGCCTGGAGCGCTGCCTTCGCCGGCGCAGTGGAGCGCGCTTACGCCGGCGCAAGACGAATTCCGCCGCGTCAGTTTTGTCGCGACCTATCAGCCACGTTCGGATGCGATGGTCTATAGTTCCGGTTCGGCCGTGCGCGATGATGTTACCGGCCCCGGCACCTGGGCTTTCATGCCTGCAGCCCTGCCGACCGGCGAGACCGTCGTGATCAACACGGGCTTCGTCCAGAACACGATGCAGGATCGCGAACAGCAGGATCGCATCGTGGCGCGGCTCATCACGAACGAGCGAGTGATGTTGACCGGTTATATCCGTTTCCCCGAAGCGGCGGGCGCGCTGACGCCGCCGGAAAATCTCCCCAAGCGGCTGTGGTTCACCAGGGATCATCTTGCCATGGCGCGGGCGCTCGGCTGGGGCGAGGGCGGCAGGCCGGTCGCGCCGTTCTATGTCGATCTGGAGCAGCCGGTGCCCGCGAGCGGCATTCCAAAACCCGGCCCACTTCGAGTCCATCTCAAGGACGACCACCTGCAATACGCCATCACCTGGTTTGGATTGGCGGGCGCGGTGGTGATCGCGTTCGGGGTGTGGTTGCAGGGACAGCGGCGGCTGGTGTCATCCCGGCAGCAAGACGTCTGAACTGTTAGTGATCACGTACCCCGTTTTCAGCAGCGTTATTCGAAGGAAACCATCAAGCCAACCGCGATGGGTTCAGATACCCCGTTGAATGGGGTCTCAATCGAGAAACTGTTCCTGTGTCAAACCAACGGAGCAGTGGATTCGCCTCTTTGCCCGTGCTGTCGCCATGCCAGCAAGCTTCAAACGGTACCGGGGATGAGGTCGAAACCATTAGTCTAATCATGGCTTTCTGCCGGCCGGGCCAGGGGAGCATCGATTAGACATGCGATAAAATGTCATTAAATCAAGATTCCTGTTTTGTATTTCAAAGCATTGGTTTATTGCTGTATTAATAATTTAATTGAACATTTAATTTGAGATTTTAGGTTTCTGGGTACCCCGAATGTTCGCCGGCCACCACGGTGAGTCAGAAGGAAAAACGGATATTGCAGTCCCGCATTCAGGCGGGTCGTTTAACTTCGGCGCAGCACTCACGGGCGGTGATCACGCTTCTGGAGTTGTCATTCCGGACGCGCATCTGTTGTTCTCGGGTGATTTCAAGCGCGCTGGTCTCGATCTCATTCTCTCCGACTCCGAGCGGCAGTTCGTTGTTTCCGATTACTTCAAGGGCGAAAAACATCCGACCCTGATGTCGCCGGACGGCGCGAGTTTGTCCGGTGAGGTTGTCGATGCGCTTACAGGGCACGTCGACTTCGCCCAGGCCGGCAAGGGTGCCGGGGCCGCAAAAACTATTGGGACCGTCGTTAAGCTCACCGGCAGCGCAACGGCCATCCGCAATGGCGTCGCCGTCGAATTAAACATCGGTGACAATGTCTATAAGAACGACGTCGTACAATCCGGAAGTGATTCCGCGCTCGGAATTTCTTTCATTGATGGCACAGCCTTCAGCCTGTCGTCGAACGCGCGCATGGTGCTGAACGACATGGTCTATGACCCAAGCGGGTCATCGAACCGCTCGCTGCTGAGTCTGGTGCAGGGGACGATTTCCTTTGTTGCAGGCGATACCGCGAAAAACGGCAACATGCGCGTCGATACGCCGGTGGCCACGATGGGCATTCGCGGCACTGCGGTCCTGGTCGAGATAAGTGCCGATAACGGTCCGACAAAATTCTCGGTCTTGGTTGAGCCCGGTGGCAGGAGCGGCTCCTACACTCTGACCGACAAGGTAACGGGGTTGCCGGTCGGAACGATCTCCCAGCCCGGCCTTGTGACTTTTGTCTCGGCGACCGGCATCAATCAGCCGTTGAGCGTGGTCGAGTCACTGAAGACGCCGACTGATCTGGCGAATGAAAGGGAAGTAGTTAAGCTGGTTTTCTCGATCGCGTTTCCGCAATTCAACCTCGATGATACCAAGTCCAAGTTCGCTTTGGGCTCAAGCGTGAACAGTCTTGCGGCTATCGGAACTCCATCAGCGGCAACGGATGGACAGACATTCATCGTCACGGTACCTGGAATCAGCAAAGATAGAAGTTCAGCTCCCGGAACTGACCACGCGGTGGACGTGGTGTTCTTTCTGCAGCCCCCATCCTCAAACAATGCTGCGACGTTGATCGAGGATTCGGTGGCGGTGAACCTCAATCTGTCGACGGCGGGGACGATCACGTTCCAGAATTTCGATCCGATCGGTACCCTCAGCGCGACGATCGCGCTGAAATCGTCAGCCTCAAATCCGCATCTGCCGGGCTATATCGACAACGTCAGCCAGATCGGGACCGTTGCGGTCAACGGGATCACGACTGCCACTAGCACCACGGCGACGGTGGGCTGGAGCTTTACGCTGGCGGACAACAACCCGGTGCTGCAATCTCTGGCAGAGGGCGAGACCATTACCCAGGTCTATACCGTCACGGTCAGAGGCAACAACGGCGTGCTGGTGACTCAGGACGTCACGGTGACGCTGGCGGGCACCAACGATACCCCGACAGTCATTACTGAGGATCTTCACGGCGCCGTCACCGAGCAGCTCACTCCGGCCGGCAACCTCACGAGCAGCGGCGTCATCAGCTTTACCGACGTCGATCTCACTGACGTGCACCTGGTTTCGGCGACCGGCAGCCCCATTGGGTACGTGCTCGGCACGCTCACCGCGGTCAAGGACAGCGACACCACCGGCACCGGCACCGGCGGCCATTTGACCTGGACCTACACGGTTGCGGATTCCGCGGTTGAGTATCTCGCTGCGGGCCAGATCAAGGTCGAGAGCTTCACCATCACGCTCGACGACCAGCACGGCGGTCTGATCACCAAGCAGATCGACGTCACCATCACCGGCACCAACGACGCCGCGGTGATCTCCGGCACGTCGAGCGGTATCGTGGAGATAGACGACGACGTCATCGTCAGTGGCACGCCGGTCGCCACCGGCACGCTGACCGACACCGATGTCGACAACACATCCAACACCTTCATCGCGGCGGCGGCCGGGTCGGCCACCGACCACGGCTACGGTACCTACCAGATGACCGCGGCCGGCGCGTGGACCTACACGCTCGACAATTCCAACCCAACGGTGCGGGCGCTCAATGATGGCGAGCATCTGACCGATACCTTCACCGTCACCACCGTGGACGGCACCACGCAGGTCATCACCATCACCATCAACGATGATGACCCGGTGATCGCGGTTGGTCCCGTCTCTGGTGTTGAGGGTTCGCCGATCCCGCTCAATCTCAGCCTCAAGATATCTCAAAGCGATCTGAACTCGTTGTTGATAAGCAATGTGCCGATCGGGGCGACACTGAGTGATGGACACGGCAGTACATTCACGGCATCGGCCGGTTCTACTTCTGTAGACGTTGCAACGTGGACACTCTCGGCCCTCAGCATCACTTCCACAAACGACACGAACTTTTCGCTGACGTTTTTCGCGTCCGGCAGCGACGGTCTGGCGACAACGCTGAGCGAGCCGATCACGGTTAAGCCGCTGCCGCCGAGCATATCCTGGTCGTCAGGGTCTTTCTCGGAACAGCCGAGCCAGAACATTGCCCTGCCTAGTCTGACGGTCGCGGTCAATGGCCTGTCAGGAGAGAGCAACAGCCTTTCCTCGCTGACGCTCCTTGGCGTCCCCGCTGGCCAGACCATCACCGACGGCAGCGGCCACAACCATATTTCGACCGGCCCGACCGATCCGTTTAATTATGTGGGGTGGAACTTCAATAACTTCCATCTTGATCCAAACGGACAGACCACGGCGTTCACAATCACCGCGGCAGCGACGTCGGTGGATGCTGAAGGAAATCTGAGCCCATCAAGCAGCGCCTTCTTAAGTGTGACAGACCCGGCGGGCGTCGCCGGTTCGGAGATCAATCTGGGCCTTGCGGCCGCTCCCATCGACCCGGGAAGTCTCGTCACTGTCACGGTCGCTGACCTTGCCTTCGGATGGAGCTTGAACAGAGGCGTTCAGGTCGACGACCATACCTGGACGGTGCAGACCAGTGATGTGCAGTCACTGACTGTGACCACGCCATCGGCAAGCGTCGGCGCCGTGGTGCTGGAAGTGTCGGAAAGCTGGACCAAACCGGATGGCGGGACAGCCTCGTCACTGGTTTTTGATAACGTCGAATCCTACGCCGTCGGATCGCCGATCTTTGCCTTGGCGGCGAATGATCAGCTTACGGGAAGCAGCGGAGCCGACCAGTTTGTTTTTGCGAAACCCATCAGCCACGACGTGATCCACAGCTTCGATGCCGCGTCAGACAAAATCGATTTGGTGGATTTTAGCGGGTTTTCCGACTTTGGCGATGTTGTCGCTCACCTCAGCAATGATGGTGCCGGCAACGCCGTTCTCACCCTTGCCTCCGACGAAACCATCACGCTGCAGGGTGTGAACTCCGCTTCGCTGAGCGCGAGCAATTTTGAGTTTGATCAACAAGCGGTGCTGGAAAACTCCGCGCATATGATCATAGGCAACGGTGCAAGGCTGCCGCTGAGCGGCATGATTGAAAACACCGGCGTGATCGAACTCAACTCCACAGGTGGAGAAACCAATCTCCAGCTTGGTCAAAACGGTGCAACGCTTCGTGGGGGTGGACAGATTGTGTTGTCCGACAGCGACGCGAACGTCATTTCCGGAACCGGGCCCAGCGTCACATTGAACAACGAAGACAACACGATTTCCGGAGCCGGCGAGTTGGGCAACGGCGAGCTGAGTCTGACCAACGCCGGTACCATCAATGCCACAGGCACGCATGCCCTTACGATCGATACCGGCTCGAACTTCATGTTCAATTCAGGAATTCTGGAAGCGTCCGGCAGCGGCGGGCTGACCGTTGCAAGTTCAATCGCGAATTCGGGTGTCTTGTGGGCCAACGGAGCTACCCTCACCGTTCTGGGCGAATTGAGCGGGAACGGCACCGCGATCATTGACGGCGCTGGGACGCTTGATTTCGAGTCATCCTCGACAGCCAATGTGGCGTTTGGATCGAGCGCTGCCGGTAGGTTGAAGCTCGGAGATTCATTCCATTTCAAGGGCACGATCTCCGGCTTTGACAGTTCAGACCGTATCGACCTCGTGAATGTAGATTTTGGCAGAACATCGATACGTTACCATGAAAACGCAGCGGGAACCGGCGGGACACTGACGATTTCAGACGGAGCACAAACTGCCGAGCTGTCTCTGCTGGGGCATTACTCAGCCGACAATTTCAGTGTCGTGACGGACCAGGCGAAAGGTATCTCGGTTACCTATGTGTCCCACGACCTGGTCGTGTGACTGAGTTGACGCCACCGGTCGCATGCGATTCAGAGAGTTCCTCAGCTTGAATTTTAAAATTGGTACTGAGTGCTTAGGATATGGCAACCTGCCGGCGGTAAGAATCACCTTCCACTTCGAGGATGCAATAGCACCGCGGACGGCATTCCGAAGCCCGCTCGAGGTGCACGGCAGTAACGAGCCTGGAAACCAGCGAAAAACGGCATTTCGAACCTCACATCAGGGTGGCACGTCCATGCATGCCGGCGTCTAAAGGATGATCCTCAGGAATTCGAACCATGATCAATAGTCGAATCTCCCGCACAGCCCTGATTGTCATCGACGTGCAGCGTGCGTTCGATGAATGGGAAGCCGCAGGCAAGCGGCGAAACAATCCGCAAGCCGTTGCGCGGATCGTCGATCTGCTGAACGCATTCCGAGACCATGGCGCGCCGATTCTTCACATTCGTCATGAAGGTACCCGTCCGAACTCCTCCTTTCTTCCGGGTGGGACCGGTTATCCCGTCAAGGATGAGGCGCGTGAGATGGCGGAAGAGCCCGTAATCGTCAAACGCGTGAACAGCGCTTTTATCGGCACCGATCTCGAAGACCGGCTGCGCGCGGCCGATATCAAGACGCTCGTGATTTGCGGCGCGACCACAAATCATTGCGTGGAAACCACGACCCGCATGGCCGGCAATCTGGGATTTGACGCGCGCTTGGTACGCGACGCGACCTGGACGTTCGACCGGATAGGACCGGATGGCGACGCACACTCAGCCGAGGACATCCACGCGATGACCCTCGCAAATCTTAATGGCGAATTCGCCCACATCGTGTCGGCGGCTGAGGCCATGGTAGCGCTGCGAGACGTATAACGATCCCGAAACGCGGGTGTTCTCCGGTCTGTGGCTATGCGGACTGACGTGCAACCCACGAATGAAACTGTAGCCAATGAGACCGAAGGAGAGCTGAAAAGCGCGTCGCCGCCGACGATGAGCACGAATAAAGATATCGACGGCTTCTCATGCGGCCACGGCTTCTGCGGGACGGCTTCCCGCCAGTGTACGAGGGCCATTTCCCGAATTTGGCCGAGGCAGCGGTCGCCTGGCTCTCGTGCGGAGGGGAAAAGAACCGGTTTCCACTTCGCCCGAAAACGCTTTATGGTGCCGCTCGACTTTGCCATCGGCAAACTTGGATACTCGATCAATATCAAAGGCTTGGCGGAAACCTTGAGCCTTTGGAGGGCGGTTTGACGCGATACATTTCGACCCGGGGGGAGGCCCCCACACTGGGTTTCTGCGACGTGATGCTGACCGGGCTCGCCCGCGACGGCGGCCTCTACGTGCCCGAAGCGTGGCCGCAGCTTTCGCCGGAGACCATCGCCGGATTCTTCGGCCGGCCGTATTGGGAGGTCGCGGTCGATGTGATCCGCCCGTTTGTCGGCGGCGAGATTTCCGACGCCGATCTCGGCCGCATGGCCAACGAGGCCTACGCCACCTTCCGCCATCCCGCCGTGGTTCCGCTCGACCAGATCGGGCCCAACGAATTCGTGCTGGAACTGTTTCACGGCCCGACCTTGGCGTTCAAGGACGTGGCGATGCAGTTGATCTCGCGGCTGATGGATCACGTGCTGGCGAAGCGCGCGCAGCGCACCACCATCGTGGTCGCAACCTCGGGCGATACCGGCGGCGCGGCGGTCGATGCGTTCGCGGGTCTCGATAATGTCGATCTGATCGTGCTGTTTCCGCACGGCCGAATCTCCGACGTGCAGCGGCGGATGATGACGACGACGGGCGCCAGCAACGTTCACGCCCTCGCCGTCGAAGGCACTTTCGACGATTGCCAGGCGATCGTGAAGGGGCTGTTCAACCATCACAGCTTTCGCGATGCGGTCTCGTTGTCCGGTGTCAATTCCATCAACTGGGCGCGGATCGTGGCGCAGGTGGTCTATTATTTTACGTCCGCGGTGGCGCTCGGCGCCCCAGTGCGATCAGTGGATTTCACCGTGCCGACGGGGAATTTCGGCGACATCTTCGCTGGCTACGTCGCCAAGCGCATGGGCCTGCCGATTCGGTGGTTGCGGATCGCCGCCAACGTCAACGATATCCTGCCGCGCACGCTCAAGACCGGCATCTATGAAGTGCGCGAGGTTCACGCGTCAGCTTCGCCGTCGATGGATATCCAGGTTTCCTCGAATTTCGAACGGCTATTGTTCGAAGCGAGTGGCCGCGACGCAGGCACCGTTCGCCGGCTGATGGCGTCGCTGAAACAGTCCGGACGATTCGTGCTGCCCGACGCGACACTGGCGGCAATCCGCGAGGAATTCGACGCCGGGCGTGCGGATGAGACCGAAACCAGTGCTGCTATCCGCGCCGCCTGGCGCGAGGCCGGCGATCTCGTGGACCCTCATACCGCGGTAGCGCTGGCGGTGGCGGATCGCGACACTTCGGATTCGAAGATCCCCAACATCGTGCTGTCGACCGCGCATGCGGCGAAATTCCCCGATGCGGTGGAAGCCGCCTGCGGCGTGCGCCCTGCACTGCCGGCCTGGCTCGATGGTCTGATGAGCAAGCCGGAGCACATCAAAGTCATGAACAACGATCAGGTTGAAGTCGAACGGTTCGTGCTGTCGGTCAGCCGCGCCGCGAAGCAAGGAGTTGCCGGATGAGCGTCGATGTCACCAAGCTTCCCTCCGGCCTTACCGTCATCACCGATACCATGCCGCATCTCGAAACCGCGGCGCTCGGGGTGTGGGCCGGCGTTGGCGGCCGCGACGAAAAGCCGAACGAGCACGGCATCTCACATCTCCTCGAACACATGGCATTCAAGGGCACCGCGCGGCGCTCGTCGCGCGAAATCGTCGAGGAAATCGAGGCGGTCGGCGGCGATCTCAACGCCGGCACCTCAACAGAGACTACGGCGTATTATGCGCGGGTGATGAAGGCCGACGTGCCGCTGGCGCTCGACGTGCTCTCCGACATCCTCGCCAATCCCACCTTCGTGCCGGACGAGCTGGAGCGCGAAAAGAGCGTCATCGTGCAGGAGATCGGCGCGGCGCAGGATACGCCTGACGACGTGGTGTTCGAACATCTCAACGAGCTGTGTTACCCGGATCAGCCGATGGGGCGGTCCTTGCTGGGGACGGCAAAGACCTTGAAGGGTTTTAACCGCGATACGCTGCGCAGCTACCTTTCGACGCATTATCGCGGTCCGGACATGGTGGTGGCGGCCGCCGGCGCGGTTGATCACAAGCGGGTCGTCGAGGAAGTGACGCAGCGGTTCTCGAGCTTCGACGGTACGCCCGCGCCA
>Ga0208991_1000237_pt1 | contig 12400 bp, 6 predicted proteins | sample MedBloCAOM3_M2_FD_187855 | JGI IMG/M metagenome (GOLD analysis project Ga0208991, IMG submission 187855) | Forest soil microbial communities from El Dorado National Forest, California, USA - Mediterranean Blodgett CA OM3_M2 (SPAdes) (version 2) | ecosystem: Environmental > Terrestrial > Soil >...
CGGGAAAGAGCCGCGGCAGCGCCTGCCACACCCAGTAGGGCATGCCGCTGCCTTCGTCGGCCCCGATCGAGCCGTGCTCGAAATGGGCCACGATGGCGGGAAAAACCTCGGCGCTGTTGCGTGTGAGGCGCTTGGCGAAGATCAGCCCAAGGACGACGGCGATCAAACCGATCAGAACCAGCAGCACCAATACGACGACCACCGGAAGGAGCAGGCGTCGTCGTCGGCGCGATTCCGCCTCGACATAGGTTACGGGCGATTCTGCGGCCACGACGATTGCCCTCCCTAGGCAGCCTGCGCCGAAGCCACCGGCGGCAGGTTCAGCGTCGGGCGCGTGGCGTAGATCGTCATCAACTCTTCGATCATCGCCTCGCGGCTGGGGAAGCGGGCAAGCTCGTAGCAGCCCATCGGATTCTTCGGCGCGTTGAGCAGGCACTTGTTGCAATAGGTGCAGGGCCGCTCAGGGCTGTCGCGGCCGCTCGCCCATTGCCGCACGAGATCGTTGTTGGCAACGAGGGAGCGCGCAATAGCGACGCCATCGAACGCACCAGATACGAGCCCCGCGCGAACGAACGAGGCGGTCTGGTAGCCGCCGGTGTTGAGGACCGGTACCGATACGTTGGCCTTGATCGCGCGCGACTCCTCCAGGCTGACGCCTTCGATCGGCAGTCCCTTCTTCATCCGGAACCAGATCCACCGGAAGATCGGCCGCAGCATGCGGTAGCGGAACAGCAGGAAATTGCGGAAGGTGTCGACGCCGGACGAGATCATCGCGTCATACGTTGTCGCGATGGTTTCGAACGAGAAGTCTCCGGGCGGGTTGAGCGGATGCGGAAACAACGAACCGGTCGAAACATGAATGGCGTCGGCGCCTTCACTCTCGCACCACTTCGCCACCTCGATGGTGTCCGCGAGCACATTGCCCTTCTTCTCCCACGGGATGACGTTGTTGCGATCGACGGCGCTGAGCTTGACCTGCATGTGAAAATCGCGGCCGACGCGCGCGCGGATTGCCCGAATCACTTCCAGCAGAAAGCGCGCGCGATTCTGCAGCGACCCGCCGTATTCATCGGTGCGATCGTTGATGCCGGAGGAGAGGAACTGGGTGAACAGGTACCCGTTCGCAGCATGCAGCTCGACGCCGTCGAGGCCGGCCTCGCGCGCGCGCCAGGCGCCCGCGGCGAACGCATTGACGAGATGCTCGATCTCGGGCTTGCCGGCGGCGCGGCAGAGGAAGCCGTGCAGCGATTCCTTGCGGCCGGTGGAGCTCAATGACGGGCGGCTGGAATTGTGCACGCCGGGCATATCCATCTGCCGGCCGGAATGGCTGAGCTGCATAATGTACTTGCAGTCGAACCGATGGACCGCCGCGCCGAGCCGCTCCCACAGCGGGATGAAGTCGTCGCGGTGCACCGTGGCATAGCCCGCGATGATGCGTCCCTCCATCAGCACCGGCACGTAAGAGGAGATGATCGCGCCGATGCCGCCGGCGGCGAACTTGCACTCCCAATTGATCCGGGTTTGCGTGAGCGAACCGTCCTCGTTGTCGAACCTGCCCGAAATGTTCGACCGGAAAATCCGGTTCTTGACGGTCAGGTTGCGAAACTTGAGCGGCGTGAAGATGACATCGTCGGTCATGATGGGTGCGCCCGTGATGCTGTCTCGGTTGCCGCCGCGGCGGCGGCGCGCTCCCACACCGCGCGCAGCAACGCTGGAACGAATGCGGCAGCAGGACACTGCGCCCAAGTTCCAGTCATCAGTTCGACGTCGCGGCCGGGGGTGCGCACGCGCGCAGCCTCGAGCTCGAGGACGACGAGCGTGCCCGGACGCACCGCGCCGGCGATGGTGGCGCCGGGCATGGTCGCCTGGCGCAGCACGCTTGGCGGCGCGAACAGGCACTGTTCGACCACGGCGTCGGCCGGCCGCAAGCGCCAGCGCGGATCGCTCCAGAGCTCGCGCATGCGCTCGAAGCCGCGCACGAGATTGTGCACCGCAATGCCGGTCGCATGGACACCGGCAAGATCGTGCTTGACGAGGTCCGCAAGCAGCTGACGCGCGCGCCGCAGGCGGCCGCTGAGCTGAAGGAAGATGGCGCGAAATGGGTTGCGGGTGTGCACGGCGTCGTCGAGCACCTTCGCCGCGGCCCAGCTCTCGGCGGTTCCGCGATAATCCGGAACGAACAACCGCCCGACCGCCTGCTGCGTCGCAGGCCCGATCGCCGACGCGTCCCGGGTGCCGCGCACGGCGTCCGCCACGCCGGTGAGGGTTTCATCATCCCACAGCGGCTTTGCAGCGGAGGGATCGAGGCGGCCCCGCAGAGCCTCCTGCATGCGCAGTCGCTTCGCATCCTCGCGCGGCGCCACCGACGGCAGCGGGACGCCGTCGATCCGCAGCACGCTGCGGATGCGCTGAACCAGAATGCGATTGATCAGAGGCCCGGCGGCCTCGAACCGGCGGTCGAGCCTGGCGTCATTCGCAAGGCCGCGGATATCCGACCTCGCATCGACCCGCACCAGATCGATCAGTCCGGGAATGCGCAGCGACCGGGCCATCGCTCGCCTCTCTCACTTGTCCCACGGGAAGAAGACGTTGCGAACATTGGCGAAGTGCGGCCGCATGTGCGGCACGTGGCGCTCCAGCACGCTGCGCATGCTGTTGTCCTGGATCCATGCGAATCCCGCCGGCGTATAGACCTTGGGGGTGAAATCGGCGGTGAAGAAGCGATCGCTCTTGAGCCGCCGGGACGCCATCAGGATGAAGATGCGGAACGCGGTATCGGAGAAGCCGAACCCAGGCGGCGGCGTCTCGCAATGCAGACCGACCAGCAGATCCACCTGCTCGACCGATTGATAGATCGCCGCAAGCTCCCGCTGCCATTCAGGATTGGACGTGAGGTCCGCGAAGCTCTTGGGCACGCGCATACCGAGATGGCGACGGAAGGCGCAATAGCGCGGGACGCCGCGTTCGCGGTCACGCAGAACATCGGTCGCCGCGATGTCGAGGAAGATGGCGTCCTTCTTGTGCAGCTTGCGCAGCCCGTTCGGATAGTTGTGCAGTACCAGCGCACCGGGATTGCTGGTGGCGAGCGAATAGAGCACGTCGTCGTACGGCACCCTGCCGTAGAGATCGCGAACGCCGCCGCCGGCGACCGCCATGAAATCGCAGGCGGCAACCTCGCCGCCGTCCTGGTGCCGGCGGAAGGAAAATGCATCGGGCAAGAGCGAATGCATGCGGTAGACCGCCGTGAACTCCTCGGTCATGGCGTAGGGCGCGGCGTGATGATTGGTGGGCGAGCCGGGGATGCCGGAGAGAACTTCTCCATCGCCGAGCCGGCCATAAGCGCGGGCGTAGTGCTCACCGAGCAGGCCCCAGAAGTTGCCGCGCATGGCCATGCGCCCTTCCGGCGAGTTCATCAGCGCCGGGGTCCATTCGACGGTGTGGATTTTGGCGATGAGGGCGGCGTTCACGAGTCGCGCCTTCTGGAACAGCCACTCGCCGTCGGCCGTGGGATAGTCGACGCGCAATCGGTCCACGATCGCATTGTGCTCGCGTGCGAACAGCGTGTGCAGAACCGAGAGCCCGATCCACCAATTGCCGTTCACGCCGGAGAGCTCGAGATTCGCGATCTCGCTGCTCGGATCGATCGGCAGGTGACCCTGCGCATCGAGATGAATCTTTCCGTCGGCGCGCAACTGCCCGCTCGCCGGATCGGTACGCACCGCGTGTTGACGTCCAAGGTCGGACCCGTAGAGCTGCGAGCCGTCCCACCAATGGGTCTCGGTGTTGCGGTAGGTTGCGGGTTGACCCTGATCCGCAGGGCAGCACCGGTCGTCCGGCAGTGTGCGCAGGATCGTCATGTCGGCAGATGGCCAGTCGTCGCCGGACGGCAGCGGCAACCGGTGCGGCGGCGTCTTGGTGTCGCCGCCGCCATGGCTCAGCCAATCGTGCACCATGAATTGCAGCCAAGCCGGGACGAGAACGTTGAGATGCGGCACCGCCACGAAGCTGCGGCGCGCGAGCAGATCGCGGCTCACCTGCCGCGGATTGGGCTCGTACAGTTCGGGCGGCTGCTCGCCATGGGTGTCGCCGATCGGAGCATTGCGTCCGAACCGCGCCCCGGCCATGCCCATCCAGGGGCAACCGAGATCGTTGTAGCTGCCGTCGGGCTCGCGCTGATCGTGGCCGTTGGCGCCGACGCGCGGCTTGAGCAGCGAGGGATCGCGTTCGGTATCGGAGAGGTTATGCTCGCGCATGTTCACGCGATGACCGAGGATCGTCGGCATGGCGAGCAGGAAGGGAAGCCGGTACCAGACTTGGAATCGATTCGTCAGTTCGGCGAAACGTCCGAGCAACCGCTCGCGAAGTGGAGTAGCCACGTTCCCCTCCTTTCGACGTTGCGCTTACATCGTGACCTCGTGAATGTCCTCTGCCCTCGTCCGGTTGACCGCCGCGTGTTGCGGTTCTTAAGCGTGATAGTGCATCTGGCAATCCTCGGTTGCAAGAGGGTCTTTGCAGGAAACACACATGGCGCGCACAAAAGGGGCGAGCCGATCGACATGCTCCGGATTAGTCGAGCCCACGCCCACAACTGGTGGCCCTTCAATACGATGACATAGGAAAGCGCCGGCTGCTCTGCCGCCGCACTCCCAACCGATAGGCGACCATTATACCACTCTTGATTGTGGCAGCGGGCAAAATCCGCGGAAAAAGTCGCGCATCTCAATGCCGAACGTGTTCTGCGTCTTTGACGCCGGCGGGGCTGCGGGAAACGCGAGGAACAGACGCCAGACGCGGCGACTAAGCGAACGGCCAATGTTCAATCCACAGATAGCATCCGGCGGCGATCGCTGCGAAGTCCAGGACCGGCCGATACGAATACAAAAGGCGCCACGGCGAGAATGTCACGACGATGGCGGCAACGATGGCGGCGACGAGGTAGGCAGCCAATGGCCAGTACCAGCTCAGGGAAACAAAGCCCCAAGCAAAGAGCGAATAGGTCAGGACCATCGAGACCAAGCCCACCGACCTCCTCATCACCGAGGCGTTCACGGTGCTTCCGCCGGTACCAAATAGAAAGATACGCGAGGATACGAGGCCGATAATGGCGGCCGCGACAAACAATATCTCCGAGCTGCTTCCCATGCTTTGTAACGAGATCACCTGACTGCTCCTTACAAGGGGTATCGGCTTCGAGGCGCGCGGCCTCGATCTCTCCTTCAGTTCGCCGATCGAACGACGCCACTGATGTCAAGAAGTGTAACGGGCCACCGTTGCTGCCGATGTGTCGGCCGTCACAAAGTATTCGATTGTTTGCGACGGCCGCGGCCTTGCCTTCACCATCTGGCACGCCGGGAAACGCGCTTTCCGGCTCGGCAAGACCCACTCCCGACCCATTGGGTCCAGTCGCGGGCGAACCCTAATTCGGGGTGGGCTGCGCGTTGAAATTGACCGCAGGAGGAGTAGATGGTGGAGACGGCTCGCGGCCTTCGAGCTGGTCCAGCTTCTTCGATTGCTGCTCGACCGCCCGCAACGCCAGCCAGTTGGCGAGCGCGGCAGCGTCGATGATGCGCCTGGGTGCGCTGATCGGTCCCCTCAAGGCAATGGTGATTTCCGGCCGGGCATTGATCGGAGAGTTCGCGCCGCCTCTTCCAAATAAGAGCAGCCGCGCCTCCAGCGTGCCCTCGGCCAGATCGACACTGCCGCCAACCGCGAGATCGGCGCCCTGCGCGCGCGCGATGATGTTGCTCAACCGCGCTTGCCCGGCGTTGATCACAATTGGGCCCTCGGCCCGCGCGATGGCAAAGCCTCCACTCGCGAGCGCGGAATCAATTTTCTCCCGTACGCTGGTCGCATCGATCGGCAGGCCGCGGTCGACCGCGCGGATCACCACCTCGAACGCCGCGGGATCGAGGCGCGCCAGCCTGCCGTCCTCGAGGGTAAAGGTACCCCCGCCGTCGAGCGATCCGATGAGCGCGCCCGCGCTCATTCCCGTCCCCTCGGTGGTGACGTCAAACGCAAGCCGGCCCGAGATCAATCCGTCGCCGGGAAGCATTTCGGCGGCATTGGCACCGGTGAGCCTGATGCGGCTGCGCGCAATCAATCCCTCGCCTTGGCGCAGGAAAACCAGTTCGCCCGCCATGCGGCCGCCCGCCATGCTGCCGTCGATCACCTGCAATGCCAGCTGGGATTCCCCGATGCGAAGCACGCCCCGGACATCGCGCGCCGCGAGCTTCGGAGTGAGCGGCACCCGCGCGGCCTTCACTGCGACCTGCCCGCCGACGCGAAGCAATCCTCGTTCGAACGGTTCGGCCACCCAGAACCCAAGCGCCTTTCCAAGCGTGCCCACACTCGCGCCCACGTTCGCACCCGCCGCCTGCGTCGGAACTCCAATCGCCACGGCGATCGCGGCCGGCAGGTCCAACGTGCCGATCTCAATGTCGCCATCGAGCGTCATCGGTTGCTGGTTCCTCAAGACCATCCGCCCAGCGATGCTCGTTCCCGCCACGGTCCCGGCTACCTCGGTGAACAGCGTCTCTTCGGTGAGATCGACGCTTGCGCTCACCGACGTGGCGAGCAGCTCGGCGGGGCGATCGGCCGCGGACGGTCGAGGCGAGCGGATATTAGCGTTGACGACCTTGAGATTGAGGCCCGCGCTCGGCCCGGCACCACCCGAGACACGCAGGGTGCCGTTGGCCGAGATGCCAAGCGCCCCGACGGCAAGCTGGCTGTCGACCACAAGATCGCCGTTGACCTGCCCTTTCGCCGTCAACGTCAGCCGCCCCGGCCGCTTGTCGACCGCGATGAAACGGTCGAGCCCGATCAGGTCCATCAGCGCTGCGCCCTCATCGGCGTCCACGCGCCCGCTGACATTGACCTGGGCGGCCCCGAGCGCCGCGATGTCGAGCTTGCCTGCATCGCTGGCGGTGCCGACGTCGCCTTGCAGCGCGACACGGGAGACGCCGGCGCGGCCCTCAACCTTGAAGGTTGCATTCGCGACCGTGCCCCCCGCGGCGCCCGGATCAACGGCGAGTGACCCCCGCAATGCGAGCGGCGTCAGTTGTCCCGCCGAGCGGCGAAGCTGCTCAGCCGCCTGCGGAGCGTATTTCTCCAACAGGACCAACAGACCGTCGAGCGTTCGCGCGTCTAGGTCGAGCGTCAGCGCGCCGCGCGGCGGCTGCGCCTTGGTGTCGATCCGTGCTTTGACCGCGAGCGCGGCCCCGCCGAAGTCCGCGATGGCGAGCTTTTCGATCTCGATCCCGTTCGCGTCGATTCGCATATTCACGTCGGCCTGCTTCGCCTCGACGCCGGCGACAGTGGCCCGGCCAACCTTAAGCGCGAGCGTAACATCGCGCGGCCAGTCGAATGCCACATCCCCGAGCACCGCCTTGGTCAGAGCATTGATGCGGTCGAGATCGATTTCAGGTGCGGCGATGGCGGCGTCGAGTCGCGCCGGCCGCTCGTCGTTCGCCCAGGCATAGACCACGCGTCCCTCGACGGTCATGCGATCAAGCTCGAGCTTGAGTCGTTCGATCGCGATCGATTCGTTGCCGAGCGTAACATCGGCGGCAACCCGCCACGGACCGGCGGCCGCCGCCAGCTGCTCGGTGCGTTCGGTCAGCCAGGCAATGAGAGCGCGCGGATCGTTGGCCTCGACCCTGGTCATTCCCTCGAACCGTGTGCCGGTCGGTGTGTTGCGAAGTCGCCCACTGACCCGCACCTGCGTGGCCCCTGGCGCGCGCAACTCCAGCCGCTGGATGTCCACACCATCGGCGTCGGTCTTCACGTCGGCGCCGACGCGCGCGAGTATTGCACCGCCGAGCGTGACGTTCTCGACGCCGATGCTCAGCGTCGTCGGCATCGGCAACCGCGATGCCGAGATGAAGGATTCGGCCAAGGTCTTAATCGCTACCAGGGGCCGGCGGCGCGCCGCTTCGGGCAGGCCCAGCACGCGGTCGAGGTCGATCTGGGGCGACGACAATGTGCCGTTCATCTCCGGGCGCCGTCCGAACGTGAGATTGGCATTGCCCTTGAACTTGATCGCCCTGTCATCCGGACCGTATTGCAGTTCGATCTGATCGAGCAGCGCCGCCGTGGCGTCTCCTTTGACGCGGCTGCTGACGCGCCAGGAATCGATGATGAGCGAGGGGGCGCCCGCAGGCGCGCGGCCCACCGCGCGCGCGACTTGGATGCTGCCGTCGAAGCGCGGCGTGCCGCGCTCGATCGAAACCGTCAGGTCCGTTTCCACGCTCAGCGGAGGGTCGATCGGATTGACTGCGAGCCGCACCCTGACGCCGCCGTCATCCGCGATGCGACTGGTGGAGACGCTGTAGGGGTAGTGTTGGCCGGCGGCGACGAAGGAACCGTCGCCTTTGACTGGCCCCGCCAGCGAGCGCAACTCGCCATGGAACTCGATCTTGTCGAGCATCAGACGGGAGTCGCTCGCAGCGTCGACGAGCACAGCACGGCCGTCCTCGATATTCAGGCGTTCGATCGCAACCCCTTCGAGATCGAAGCCAAGCTTCGGGACCGGCCAGGACACTTGGCCGATCGAATCGAGCCCGGCCGTGAGTTCGGGGCCTTCCAGCCGAGCGTCGGCGATACGCCATGCGCCGCGCAACAAGGCCCCCAGCGCAAACTCGATGCGTAGAGCGCGCGCCCGCACCTTGCTGCCCTCGTTCGGGCGACCGAACTCGACGCCTTGCAACATAAGGGTTGGGGTCGGAAGCAAACGGGCATCGATTGCACCCGTGACACGGAAATCGAGCCCAGTCAGGCGGCTTGCTCTGGCCTCGAACTCGCCGCGGTATCTTCCCCAATCGATGAAAATGGGTCCGACCAGCGCTGCCACCAGCGCCAGGATGATCGCGATCGCGAAACCGAGCAGCGTCGTCTGCACGCGGTCTCCACAATAGGTCTCGCCAGGTCCACGCCCGAACGGATGTGCGCAGGGCCCTGAAAAGCCCGATCACCCGCAAGTTGAGCACGATTCATCGTTATCGGGCCAGAGCCTTGTAACTCTCCTGGGGAGTACGCGACAAGGAATGGACGTCCAACCTGATCGCATCGCACAGCGCGGCTGTGAAGCGCCAACGCCCCTCAACACCGCCAACAGGGGGATTGCCGACCGGGCGCGGCAACATGGTGAAGTCGAAAACCTCCCTAAGCCGATTCCAGGCCGCGAAGAATCGACGGGAGGCAAATTCAAGCCGCGAGGCGTTTGACGCGCGAGCGCAAACCCGGCACCTACCGGGTTTGCGTGAGACGCATCAGTCAGGCCAACTCGAGTTGTAGTGGCGCAGACGCAGCTTTCCGGCGGAAGCGCCGGGCGCTCCGACTAGATCAGGCCCATCAGTCGCCACACCGGAACACTCAGGACGACCGCGACAAGGGTCCAGACCCCGTATGCCAGCGCCGTCGGCACGACCTGGCGGTGCGTGAAGAGCTTGCCCGCGGTGCCAGCGTAGAGGGCAAGATATGCCGTGCTCTGATACGGCAGGAAGAAGCCGTTGCAGGCAATGACGGCGACCAGGCCGACGATGAAGGGATGCATATCAGCCGTGCTCGCGACCGGGGCCAGTGCGATGGTGATGAGCGGCGCCGCTGCCTGCCACCGCACAACGAAGCTGATCGCAAAGCAAAGCAGGGCCAAGACGACGACAAACACAGCAGGGGTCGCCAACAGGTCGCCGGCCGCGGCAGCGACCCGCACCGATATCCAGCGATCGAGCCCCGTATGTCCGAAGACCGTGGCAAGGCTGATGAGGACCCCGAACAGCAGCGCAAAGTTCCAGTTCACAGTGCGTAACGTGCTCACAGTGACCACGCGCGTTGCCGCCAGCACGCCGGCAGCCAGAACCGCGATCCAGGATGGATCCACACCGTGCAGAGGTTGGGTCATGAAACCGACGAGCATGCCGATGCCGACCCCGAGCGCGATCTTCTCCTCGCGCGACATCGGCCCGAGCAGCGCCCGTTGCAATGCAAGCGACGCTGTCCGCTTGCTCGAGGGCTGCCGCTCCATCGCAGCCGGCCGATAGAGCCAGACGATGGACGCGATCAACCCGACGAAGAGGATGATGTTCGTAGGCGCGCCGTACAGGAACCACGTCATCCAGTTGACATCTTCTCGCGCTCGGGCCGGCAGCACGGCCAACACCAGGACTGCCGTGGTCGAGCTGGTGAGAAACATCGCGGTCATCTGGCCGAAGCCGATCAGAGCGGCCATGGCGAGCCCGGCCGCGGCCCTGGATTGGGGACGATAGCCCAGCGCCTCGACCAGTTCCTTCAGCATGGGCGCGATCATGATCACGCGGCTGGTAGAATTCGGCACTGCCGGACCCATCAACAGTCCGGCAAGCGCAAGCGCCGTCACCTCGCCGGGGAAACCGCCGCGCAGATGCGCGATGCTTTCCAGCGCGAGCCGGTAGAGCACGCCGGTCGAGGTGATGGCAGCGCCGATGATGAGCACGGCGACAACGAGCACCCAATTGGTGCTGGCGAACCCAGTGAGGGCGACAGCAGGCGTGGCGACGCCGAGCACGACCCAGCCGCCGGCGATCAAAAGGGCGAGCACGCCTTCCAACAACGCGTCGAGCATGAGCGCCGGCAACGCCGCCAACAGCACGACAAGCGCATGCCACGCGGGGGCCGACAGCCCCGCGGGCGGAGGCAGCACCCAGCCCAGCGCCAACATGACCAGGGCCGCCGCCAGAGCGAGCACCCCTCGCCCCGGCCGCCATCGCGGCCGCGCGGCCGCCGCCACGGTTTCCTCATCGACGTGGGCAGGTGTGGGAGCGACAGCCGCGTCCGCCACCTCCGGCTGAGCCAGCGTGCCGGCCAGACGGCGGCTGAGGGTGGCGGCGATCGAAAGCGCCACGCCCGGCTGCTCGCGCACGAGCTCGAGGAAGAAGCTGCGGTCCAGGCGCAAGACCTCGCAATCGGTCTCGGCCTTGATGGTCGCGGTCCGCGTGCTGTTGGTGAGAAGCGCCATTTCTCCGAATGGCTCGCCGGCGTGGAGGACCTTCACCAGCTTCTCGGCGGCAACGCTCGGGCCAGTCGAGTAGACGCCCACCGATCCGGTCGCGACCAGATAAAAGGCATCCCCGGGTTCAGCCTGCCGGAAGATGATCGAATCTGCGGGGTAGAACAGCGGTTCCAGGTGAGCTGCGAGCTTGGCAAGGGCTACCCTTTCCAAGCCCGCGAACAGATCGACCTGGCCAAGAAGACTCGCATAACCGAGGTGGTCAGTCTGCGAAGCTTTGGGAGCCACCTCGCTGGCCGTGTGCCCTTGCGCGGCTTCCGTCCCTGAGTGCTGGCCCCGCATGACTGCCTCGTCCCATCACGATCATGCCGGCCCCGATGCTAGGCCCTGCGCAGAGATTTTCAAAACGCTCGAAAGGCGCCGCAACGAGATCAGGAACCAGATTCAGGGGAGCGGCTCGCCGCTGGCGACGTGAGTTGCGCCGAGGTTTTTGGGACAGCGTGCCAACACCGGCTGCTCCCATTGTTGTTCAACGCGCGGTCACCTCCGGTGTGATCGCACCGGTCACGAGGGGACGGACGAGCTCGTTGTTCTCCATCACCACCGTGCACTCCGAACCGGATTTCTCGCGGCAATTCGTCAGCAGTCGTTTGCGGGCTCCTTCGATATCGTTTGGGTTCGCAATCCAATAAGCACCCGCGCCGGAAGGTGTAGCAACGAGAAGCTTGGGAGCTGGAGTAGAGAGATATTCTTCGACCACCGGTCGCGCGCGCGCAGCCAGTTTGGTCGTGCTCATTACCATCTCGGCACGGGCGAGGTTCGCGTTCGGCATGCCGTGAGTCTGCAGGAAACCGTCGATCGCGCGCAGCCATTTCACACGCCCGCTGAAATCGGCAAACAGACGGTGGCCATCATGCACGAGCGGCGAAAACATCCGCAGCTCGGCGCGGCCACCGGCTGCGGCATAGGAATCACGCATCCGGGTGACGAGTTCGGGGGGAAACAGGCTGTCGTTTTCTGCATAGAGCCAAAGCGTCGGGATGCGCGTGCGGGAGCCGAACGTCGCCATCGCCGCCACCAGGTCGGCGTGCTCGCATATGTTGCCGTCCCCGTTTGTCCTCCATGCGCCGCCGGACACGTTGACGACGCCGAGCAATCCGGCGGGCCGGCGGGCGGCGAATGCGAGCACGACGCCACCGCCAAGCGACTGACCGATTGCGATCGCGCGGGTACCGTCGGCGTCCGGCCGTGCCGAGACAACCTTGAGCGCGCCATCGAGATCATCAGCCTCGATCTCGAAGCCGCGGGCCAGATCGGCATTCTCGCACGCCATGTAGGCCGCGCCGCGGGACACGCCGGGCAGGCCATCCGATTGGCCGAAGCCGCGTCGCAATACGACCACGGCGAGCCAGCCGCGGG
>Ga0208991_1000240_pt1 | contig 12386 bp, 10 predicted proteins | sample MedBloCAOM3_M2_FD_187855 | JGI IMG/M metagenome (GOLD analysis project Ga0208991, IMG submission 187855) | Forest soil microbial communities from El Dorado National Forest, California, USA - Mediterranean Blodgett CA OM3_M2 (SPAdes) (version 2) | ecosystem: Environmental > Terrestrial > Soil >...
TATCTCGGGCCGGGCGAGCCGCCCGCCCTGCCGCATATCGATTGCTTCGTGGCGCCCGGCACCCACACCTTCGCGTTCAAGGGCATGATCGACTGCAACTGGCTGCAATCGCTCGAGGTCGGCATCGACCCCGCCCATACGTCGTTCCTGCATCGCTTCTTTAACGACGAGGATCCCGACGAGGGCTACGGCAAGCTGTTTCGCGACAAGTCGATCGATTCCGAGATGCCGATGACGAAGATCATGCGCGACTTCCCGCGCCCGCGCATCGAGGTGGAGGAGACCGACTACGGCATGCGGGTCGTCACGCTGCGCGAGATCAGCGCGACAAAGACCCATATCCGGGTCACCAACCTGATGTTCCCCAACGCCTTCGTGATCCCGATGAGCCGGGAGATGACGATCTCGCAGTGGCACGTGCCGGTCGACGACCAGCGGCACTACTGGTACGCGATCTTCACGAGCTTCGGCGCGCCGATGAACAAGGACGAGATGCGCCGCCAGCGCCTCGAGCTCTACGAATTGCCCGACTATGTGCCGCGCAAGAACAAGGGCAACGACTACGGCTTCGATCCGCACGAGCAGGAGCACGCGACCTTCACCGGCATGGGGGCCGACATCAACGTGCACGACCAATGGGCCTGCGAGTCGATGGGCGCCATCCAGGACCGCACCAACGAGCATCTCGGCCAGTCCGACAAGGCGATCACCGCCTATCGGCGCCTCCTGCGGACCGCGATCGACCAGGCCCACAATGGCGGCCGGCCCCTGATGGTGCTCGATCCGCAATCGGCCCCCAAGGTCACCGGGCCGGCGGCGATCGACGGCATCGGTCCGACCGACGATTGGACGGGCTACTGGCAGCGAACCGACGAAAGCAAGCGCAAGGCCGCGAGCTGGGCCAACGGCCGCTGACGCGATGCCGTCGCGCAAGCAGAGGGAATCTGTTTCGAGCTTCGTGGCGCGCCACGGGCTGTGGAGCGACGCGCAGGCCGACGCCGCCATCGCGGTCGACAAGGCGATCAAGCGGCACAAGCTCGCGCTCGTGCGTTTCTCCTTCTGCGATCAGCACGGAATCCTGCGCGGCAAGACGCTGGTTGCGTCCGAGGCGCCGCGCGCCATGCGGAGCGGCGTCACCATGACCAGCACGCTGCTCGCGAAGGATACCTCACACCGCACGGTCTTCCCGGTGTTCGCGGACGGCGGCGGGCTGGGGCTGCCCGAGATGCAGGGCGCCGGCAACATCATGATGGTGGCCGACCCGACGACGTTCCGCGTGCTGCCCTGGGCGCCCGATACCGGCTGGATGCTGTGCGACATCGTGTTTCCGAACGGCAAGCCGGTCCCGTTCTCGACCCGCGCGCTCTATCGCGATGCGCTCGCGCGGCTGGCCCGGCTCGGCTTCGACTACATGGCGGGGCTCGAGGTCGAGTTCCATCTGTTCAGGCTGGATGATGCCAGGCTCGCGACCGCGGACCTCACCTGGCCGCCCGCGGCGCCGGCTGTGAGCCACACCACCCACGGCTTCCAGTATCTGACCGAGTCGCGCTTCGATCAGGTCGACCCGATCATGCGGGTGTTGCGCGAGGCCGTCATGGGGCTCGGCCTGCCGCTGCGCTCGCTCGAGGTCGAGCTCGGGCCGAGCCAATACGAGTTCACCTTCGGGCCCCAAACGGGGATGGCCCCGGCCGACACGATGGTGCTGTTTCGCAGCGCCCTGAAGCAGGTGGCGCGCCGCCACGGCCATCTGGTGAGCTTCATGTGCCGGCCGCGCCTGCCCCACGCCTTCGCGAGCGGCTGGCATCTGCATCAGTCGCTGCTGGACGCGACGTCGAAAGCCAACCTGTTCGTGTCGGATGACGGCACCGAACCGCTCTCGCGGCTCGGCCGCGCCTTCCTGGCGGGTCTGCTGGCGCATGCGCGCGCGGCGGCCGCCTTCGCGACACCGACCCTGAACGGCTACAAGCGCTACCACGGCATCAATTCGATGGCGCCGATCCAGGCCATCTGGGCGCGCGACAATCGCGGCGCCATGGTGCGCCTGATGGGCGGCCCGGGCGATCCGGCGACGCACCTGGAGAACCGTGTCGGCGAGCCGCAGGCCAATCCCTATCTCTACATGGCGTCGCAGATCCACGCCGGCCTCGACGGCATCGCGCGCAAGCTGGCGCTTGGCGCCGCCACCGAGGCGCCCTACGAGATGTCGGCCGAGCCGCTGCCGAAATCGCTCGCCGAGGCGCTCGACGCGTTAGCGAGGAGCGACTGCTTCCGTTCGAGCTTCGGCAACGCCTTCGTGGATTATTTCCTGACGATCAAGCAGGGCGAGATCGCGCGTGCCCAAGCCGAGGACGGCGGCGATCCGGCGGAGGTCACCGACTGGGAGCACAAGGAATATTTCGACCTGGCGTGAGGCGACGCAGACGCTGGCGCACACGGCGAACCCCCGCACTGGGAAGAATGCCGTGCCTCACGCGGCGCGCGGGCCGATCCGGCTGAGCTGCGCCTTCTGCTCGTCGCTGAGCGAATTGTAGAATTTCGCGAGCGCGGGCTGCATCGTGTCGATTGCCTGCAGCATGGCGGTGAGCCGCTGCTCCATGGCGGCGAGGCGGCCGGGTGGCGTCAGCGGCTGATCGGCCGGGCAATTCTGGGCGACGATCTCCGCCGCCTTGGCGGAAGCATCCTTGAGCTCGTCGAGCGCGGATTGCTGCGCGGCAGTCAGGTGAAGCGACCTCTCGACGCGGCTGATCGGCAACTCGAGCGCGCGCGTCGCACGCTGCCCACACGCCTGCGCCACGTCGGGCGACTGGCCCCCGGCGGCGACGGTCGCCGCGTCGAGGGCGTTGAAGCGTTGCTTCTGCTCGTCGGTGAGCGAGGCGTAGAATTTCTCGAGCGCCGGACGCACGACCTGGAGGGCCCGCAGCATCGCTTCGACCCGTTGCCGCGTGGCGGCAAGCCGGCCGGGAGGCGTGGTCGGCAGTTCGGTCGGGCAGGCTGAACGCAGGATCTCCACGGCCTGCTGCGTGGCGGCTTTGAGCTCGTCGAGCAGCGCCTGCTGGTTCGGATCGGGCTGGACTTGCTGCGCGATGCGCTGGATCGGGAAATCGGTGAGGCCCTGCGTGTCCCCGGTGCAGATCTGCGCCGCCCCGCCTGCCCCTGCGCCTGGCGACGCCGTGGCGACGCGCGCACGCCCGCGCCCGCGCCGCGACGATCCGCCTTGCTCGGTGCGATAGCCCGTCACGCCGGACGCTTCGGCGTAAAGCTCCGGCGCGTAGCCGCCGTAAATGCCCGTGTAGAAATCGTCGAACGCATAAGGCCAGAAGGTATCGTAGCCATAGTCCGCGAAGGTGTAGTCGACGAAGTCGTCGTAGGCATAAGGCCAGAACACCGCGCCCACGAATCCGAGCACGATGGGGATATTTCGGTGATGATGGTGCCGCCAGCGCCAATCATGGTCCCAGAGGGAGCGCGATTCGGCGAAGCGTCCGCTGAAGGTCGAGCGCGCGAGCATCCGCGTTGTCGGATCGCGCGCCGGCAGGCTGGCGAGCGTGGGGTTGCGCACGCCCATCCTGCCGTTCGGGGCGCGGACGAAGGACGGACCCGCAGCGTTGCGGGCGCCGGCCGCCGGCCCTTGACCGACAGTGTTCACACCTCCTTGACCGACCGCGCCGGCCGCCCCTTGACCGACGGTGTTTGGGCCTCGTTGTCCAGGCAAACCTGCCGGTCCCTGACCGACGGGGCTTGTGCCTCTTTGGCCGGGCGTGCCGGCAGCTCCTTGGCCGATAGTGTTTGGACCTCCCTGGCCGAGGGTGTTTGCGCCTCTTTGGCCAGGCGTGGTCGCCGGTCCTTGACCGACCGTGCTCGGCGGGGCGCCGCTCGTGACCGCCGCGGGGACATTACGGGAAGGATTGCGGGGAGCAGCGGTGACGGTATTGCCGGTCCGCGGACCCACGTTACGTGTGGCAAGCCCGGCGGGTCCGTTGCCTCCAGAGGGCGCGCGCGGCCCGCCCGGCTGGCGCGCAACATGCGGTGCGGCGCCGGCGGGAGCCGCCACGCGAGGGGTGGGGGGATGCGGCGCATTCAAGCGCGGAGCCGGACCGACACGCGGTGCGGCGACACGCGGCACGGGAGCGATGTGCGGCGCGGGCGCGTGCGGCACCGGTGCAGCCACGTGCGGCACGGGCATACGAGGCGGGGGCGCGATGTGGGGAGCGGGAGCCGACATGCGGGGCGCCGAGAAGGCAGGCGGGGCGATGTGTGGCGCCGGTGCGGAGATATGCGGCGCCGGTGGCGGCGCGGAGATGCGTGGGGCGGGCGGCGGCGCCGAAATGTGGGGAACGGGTGCTCCGCCTCCCGGACGTTTTTCCTGTGCGGCACCAGACACGACCAGGGACGGTAAAAAGGTAACGGAAACCGCCAGGACGCAGAGGCCAGTCGCTCGCATAAGCCAAACTCCCACTTGGCCCCCGACAGATAACGCGCAGCGACGGCGCTTGTTTCGGGGTGCGACAACGGCCGTCCGAAATTGATGGCCGTCAATGTTATCTCCGCCACGCCGCCTATCGTTGATGCGGTGACGCGGTGACGTCGCGGCCGGAGTGAGCCCGCATGACCGCGGCGCCGGCCAAGCTGCACCCCGCAAGGAGAGCAACATGAAACATCTCGTCGCGTTGTCGACCGTCATCGTCGCCCTGGCGCTCACTGCACCGGGCGCTCGCGCACAGACCGAACCCAGGTCCCCGGCGCAGCAGGTTCCCGCAGCCGAAAATCAGCCCTATTGCCTGCAACGGGCCGGCACCCTTGAATGCATCTACCGAACCCTGGCCGACTGCACCAAGGACCGGGCCGGTGAGGCGTCCGGATGCGTCCCCAATCCGCGCTTGCCGACCGGTGCAGGATCGCCGATGCCGCGCGAACGGTAGGGCAAGCCCCTGCCTGATCGCGGGCGTCTGACCGGCATCGGCGCCTCACGCCGCCGCTGCCGGTCGAACCGAGCGGTCGCGTCGAGAGGCGCGCAAATCGAATTATTGGATGGACTGTTTGCCCGGCCCCGCACCACGTTGCGTGTCGGGCATCAGATGGCGCTCGAACCATTCGCACGCGAGTTGCGCGACCTCATCAAGTGTTCCGGGCTCTTCGAAAAGATGCGTCGCGCCCGACACGATGACGAGCTGCTTTTCGCACCGAAGCAGCTCGAAGGCCTTCCGGTTGAGCGCAATGACCTGGCCGTCGAGACCTCCGACGATCAGCAGCGTGGGGGCCGTCACGCGACCCAATGCCGGCCCGGCCAGGTCGGGACGGCCGCCGCGCGACACGATCGCGCCCACCCGCTCGGCGCGCTCCGCCGCCGCCACGAGCGCGGCAGCGGCGCCGGTGCTGGCGCCGAAATATCCGATCGGGAGATCCCGCGTGTCGGCATAGCGCGTGAGCCAATCGGTCGCGCCGATAAGCCGTTGCGCCAGCAGGTCGATGTCGAAGCGCAGATGCGCCGTATACATGTCGATCGCCTCCTCCTCCGAGGTCAGGAGGTCGATCAACAGGGTGGCGAGCTTCGCTTCGTTGAGGACATGCGCCACGTGCCGATTGCGCGAACTGTGCCGTCCGCTGCCGCTGCCGTGAGCAAAGAGCACGACCGCACGGGCGCCTTCGGGCAGGTTCAGGTTGCCGTCGAGCGTCACCGGACCGGCCGTGACGCGGACCAGCCGCTCCTCGATCGCCAGTTCTGCGGTTTCAGTCATCTACATCCCGTCGCTTCCTCCCCTACACCGCGAAGGGGAATGTTTCCGGCGCCTCGCCGACTTCCCAGTCCGACGTGGCTTCGAGCGGTTTGACCGCCTCCGTCTCCTCGAAATGGAGCACCACATCGAACTGATCCGGCAGACGCGCCTGGAAGTAGTGGCTCTGCCGCTCGGTTTCCGGGCGGTAGATCACGCCGATTGCGCGCTCGAGGCGCGGGACGCGCAGCTGTTCCGCCACCGTGTCGTCCTCGTCCCAGCTGAGCAGGAAGCGGGCGCGCTGGGTGGCATGGAAGAGCGCCTCATAGCTGCCGGGCAGGGCCGGACGGACCCGCTTACGCTCCGCCGGACCTCCCCAATCGGAGGCGGCCGTCACCGTGCCGTGATGGGTGGTGAAACCGATGAGCACCGCATTGGCGCCGTATTTCTCGCGCGTGAGCTGGCCGACATTGAGCTCGCCGCGCCGGCCCGTCTCGGTCGCGCGCGCGTCTCCGAGATGGGAATTGTGCTCCCAGACGGCGAGTTTTGCGGGCGGACCGTTACTGCCCAGATGCACCACCAGGGCGTCGAGCGTCTCCGCCATGTGGCGATCGCGCAGGTTCCACGACGACACCTCCTCGAGAAACATCGAGCGGTAATACCGCTCGGCATTCTTCACCAGGCGCGCGTTCTGCTCGGCGTAGAACAGCTCATCATCCACTCTGCCCTGCCGCCGCGTCTGCTCGGCCGCGCGGCGTTGCAGATCGACCAGTTGCGCGATGACCTCCTGCTCGCAGGATTGGGAAAGATTCAGCCGCGTCATGAAGCCGTAGACCTGGGTGTCCTCGCCAAAATGGTCGAAGCAGGAGTAGCGCTCGCGCGCCTGCTTGGCGGCTTCGGGATCGACCTTCTCGAGGTAGCGCAGCACGGCCTTCATCGACGCATGCAGGCTGTAGAGGTCGAGGCCGTAGAATCCGACCTTGGGGGCGTCCGGCGGCAGCGCGTCATTATGCGCCCGCAGCCACGCGACGAACTCCACCACCACGGTGTTGCGCCACATCCAGGTCGGGAAGCGCCTGAAACCGGAAAGCGCTTCCACCGCGTCGATGTCATCGCTCAGCCCGCGGACATAGCGATTGACCCGATAGGCATCGGGCCAATCGGCCTCGACCGCCACGGCCGTGAAATTCTTCTCGACGATCAGCCGCTTGGTGATTTCGGCGCGTTCCCGGTAGAATTCGTGCGTGCCATGCGAGGCTTCGCCGAGCAGCGCGAAGCGCGCCTCGCCGATCCGATCCATCAGCGGGTCGTAGTCGCGGTCGCTGCCTGCCAGCGGATAGGCGGCCGCGCGCAGCGCCGCGATGAGGTCCGCGTCGGCGGAGGTTGGCAGGCTCTTGCCGGGCTCGCCGTGCCGCGCCAGCAGGTCGCGGACCTCCTCGTCGGTGGTCTGCGAGAAGTCCTCGTACCACCGGCCGACAGCCCGGAACGGCTCCGGCGTGATCGCGCAGACGACCTCGTCGGCGATCGCTCTCATTTGCTCGCAGGCTTCGGGCGACGCCGTCGGAACCGCGACCACGATGCGCGCCGGCTGCAGCTTTCGCAGCGCGGTGACCGCGGCCGCCATGGTGGCGCCGGTAGCCAAGCCGTCATCGACCAGGATCACGGTCTTGCCTCGGACGTCGGGAGGTGGACCGCCGCCGCGATAGAGGCGCTCGCGGCGCGTCAGCTCCTTGAACTCGCGCGCCGCCACCGCCTCGATGACGTCATCGGGGATGCCGAATTTTTTCACGATCTCGTCGTTCAACACGCGCACGCCGCCGGTGGCGACAGCTCCCATGGCCAGTTCCTCGTAGCCCGGAACGCCGAGCTTACGCACCACAAACACGTCCATGGGCACGCCGAGCGCATGCGCCACCTGGTAGGCCACAGGCACCCCGCCGCGGGGCAGGCCGAGCACCAGCACGTCCGGCCGTTTGGCATAAGCGGCGAGCTTGGCGGCAAGCAGCCGGCCCGCGGCGCGACGATTGGCAAACAAGCCGGTTCCGGTCTGTTCTGTCGTTGCCACGGCTCGCTTCTCCCTCTGGCAAGTGGGCGCCCTTCAATAGAACTCACTGATGCGCCGTGGGTCCGGCCAACATGATATCGTCCACGCAAAGATTGCATTGATGGCAGTCAATATCTCGGTTGCCGGTGCGTTTCTTCCTGGTCGGCACCGGCTGCCCAATGCCGCTTGAAGCGGCGCGAGTTCCGCCTATAGTCCGCGCCGACTTGAAGGCCGGTTCCGGCCAATTCCTTAATAAGCGCGCGGATTTGACGATGCCCAAAGGCGACATCAAGAAAGTGGACATTAAGAAGGTGGTCCTGGCCTATTCGGGCGGGCTCGACACCTCGATCATCCTGAAGTGGCTGCAGACCACCTATGGGTGCGAGGTCGTGACCTTCACGGCCGATCTCGGCCAGGGCGAGGAGCTCGCGCCGGCGCGCAAGAAAGCGCAGCTCCTCGGCATCAAGGACCACAACATCTTCATCGAGGACCTGCGCGAGGAATTCGTGCGCGACTACGTGTTTCCGATGTTCCGCGCCAACGCGCTCTACGAGGGGCAATACCTGCTCGGCACCTCGATCGCGCGTCCGCTCATCGCCAAGAAGCAGATCGAGATCGCCGAGAAGGTCGGCGCCGACGCCGTGGCGCATGGCGCCACCGGCAAGGGCAACGACCAGGTGCGCTTCGAGCTCGCCTATTACGCGCTGAAGCCCGACGTGAAGGTGATCGCGCCGTGGCGCGAATGGGACCTGGTCTCGCGCACCAAATTGATCGAGTTCGCCGAGAAGCACCAGATCCCGATCGCCAAGGACAAGCGCGGCGACGCGCCTTTCTCGGTCGACGCCAACCTGCTGCACGCCTCCTCGGAGGGCAAGGTGCTGGAGGATCCGGCGCAGGAGGTGCCGGACCACGTCTACAGCCGCACCATCAATCCGGAGGACGCGCCCGACAAGGCGACCTACATCACGGTCGATTTCGAACGCGGCGACGCGGTCGCGATCGACGGCAAGGCGCTGTCGCCGGCCGCGCTGCTGACGCGGCTCAACGAGCTCGGCCGCGCCAACGGCATCGGCCGGCTCGACCTGGTCGAGAACCGCTTCGTCGGCATGAAGTCGCGCGGCATGTATGAGACGCCGGGCGGCACCATCCTGCTGGCGGCCCATCGCGGCATCGAGTCGATCACGCTCGACCGCGGCGCCATGCATCTCAAGGACGAGCTGATGCCGAAATATGCCGAGCTCGTCTATTACGGATTCTGGTTCGCGCCCGAGCGCGAGATGCTGCAGGCGGCGATCGACAAGTCGCAGGAACTCGTCACGGGCCGGGTGCGGCTCAAGCTCTACAAGGGCAATGTCGGGGTGGTCGGGCGCGAGAGCAGATATTCGCTCTACGACCAGGATCTCGTCACCTTCGAGGAAGGCGCGGTCGCCTATGACCACCGCGACGCGGAAGGATTCATCCGCCTCAACGCGTTGCGGCTGCGCACGCTCGGGCAACGGAAGAAGAAGCTGAAGTTGTGAGGTTCGCCCCGCGAGGACTGACTGTTCCCCTTCCCACGAAACCCGGGCTTGCCCGGGTTTCGCATTAATAGTGCGCAAGTCGGGCAGGCCCGACTTGCGGTGGGGAGGGGTTGGGGGTGGGGGTCGCGAGATGGCGCGAAGGCGGTGACGTTTACCTCGCGGCTACCCTCCTCCCCGCCCTCCCCCACAAGGGGGAGGGAGCGGGAGTCATCACCTGATATTCACTTTCCGGTTCTCGCCCAGATTGGGCTCGCGCCCCGAGACCCGCGCCGCGATGAGCTTGAGCGCCACCGTGATGGAATTGCCGCGCGTGTCCCAGTATTCGGCCTGCTCGGGAACCACCCGCAACACGCGGACACTCGGATCGTTCGGGCCGCGCGGCCACCACGCCTGCGCCTCGGCGCTCCACAGATCCTCGGCCTTGGCGGCATCGCGGATCATCTCGGCCGTCCCGGTCACGCTGAGATAGGTATTGTCGCCGATATCCGCGAAGGCGAGGCAAACGTCGGGCGCGGCCGCGATCTCCTCGTCCTTGGCGCCACGGGTGTCGGTCACGAAATAGATGCAGCCCGCGGGGCGGTCCGGAACAGCATGCATCGGCCGCGACCGCATCCTGCCGCCCGCATGGGTCGTCACCATGCAGACCGCGATGTCGTCCATGATCTCCCAGACGCGGTCGTAGTCGCTTTCGCTCATGAGCCGGCTCCCGAGGGGGGTGCAAACGGACCGCCGCCCCGGACCGATTGTCCGGGGCGGGCTTACGCCGGAAATGCACATCTCGACAACCCACCAGGGCATGGGGGGTTCCGCGCTTCGCGGCGCCAAAAATGGCCTTTTGTCGCGCCCGTAATCCGGTGCATCATCGGCCCGCTCCTCAACGCCGCCGGGAGGTCGCCGTGTCGCTCGCGCTCAAGGTCGCCCGCATCGAGGCGGTCACGCCGCGCATCAAGTCGGTGGCGCTGGTGGCCGCGGCCGGCGGGGCGCTGCCGGGTTTCACGGCGGGCGCGCATATCGATGTCACGCTCGGCAACGGCGAGGCGCGATCCTATTCGCTGCTCAATGATTGCACCGAGACCCACCGTTACGTCATCGCGGTGCTGCGCGAGACCGACAGCCGCGGCGGCTCGACCTGGGTGCACGATCATCTGCGGACCGGCGACACCCTCATATCCTCCGCGCCCATCAACAATTTTCCGCTCAACGAAGCGGGCGAGCGCCATATCCTGATCGCGGGCGGGATCGGGATCACGCCGCTGATGTCGATGGGCCGTCATCTGGCGGCGCACAATGCCGCCTTCGCGCTGCATTATTGCGCGCGCAGCCGCGACGAGGCCGCCTTCGTCGGCGAGCTGACGGCGGAGCTGGGCGCGCGCCTCACGACCCATTTCGACGGGGGCGACATCGCGCGCGGGCTCGACGTCGCGGCACTGCTCAAGGAGCGGCCGCCCGCCGGCCATGTCTATGTGTGCGGGCCGCCCGGGCTCATCCGGGCCGTGCGCGAGGCGACGCCGCATTGGCCCAAGGGCACGGTGCATTACGAGCTGTTTCGCGGCGTGGAGGCCGACATCGCGCCGCGCTCGGGCGACCAGCCGTTCGAGATCGTGCTCCAGCGCGCCGGCAAGACGCTCACCGTGCCGGCCCACAAGAGCATCCTGGAGACCCTCGCGGGCGCCGGCATCAAGATCAAGACCTTGTGCAAGGAGGGCGTGTGCGGGACCTGCCGCGTCGGCCTCCTGGGCGGGCGCGCCGACCACCGCGACGAGGTCTTGACCGACGAGCAGCGCGAGCGAAACATCCAGGTCTGCGTGTCGCGCGCCTTGCCGGGCGAGACGCTGGTGCTCGACCTTTGAATGCGACGGCGACCGCAGGGAGGACACGATGAATGCCCCAGCCTTAAGCGACGTCAAATCCGCGACCTCGCACGTCAAGCCCAACATGCTGATCTCCGGCACCTTCGTGACCCGCGACCTCGCCCGCACGCGCCGGATGTGCGAGGGCCTGCTCGGGCTCGAATGCGTGGAGCCGGAGAAAGGCGTGCTGCTGATCCGCGAGCGCGGCCACCGTGCGGGCGAGAAGCTCGCCGGCCAGCCCTATTGGGTGCTGGAGGCGCGCGAGGTGACGGACGTCGCGGTGCCGCAGGAGATGCTCAACCACTGGGGTGTGTTCGTATCGAGCCAGGCCGCGGTCGACGAGGCCTACGAGAAGATCAACGCGCAGCAGAAGGAATTCGGCCTCGGCCGCGTGCAGAAGCCGCGCTTTCGCCACGGCTCCTACGCGTTCTATTTCGTCGACGGCGACAGCAACTGGTGGGAGATCGAGTATCGCACCCCGGAGCTGGTCTACACCGCCATCAGGGCAAAGGGCGATCAGTGCTGAATTCGCGGGGAAACGCGGAACAAGCAGGAGGACAATCGCCGTGAGTCAAACCGCATCTCTCGTCAATCCCGAGCTCTTGTCGCACGGCACGCTCGAATGCAACGACATCCCGGCCACCCGGCGCTTCCTTACCGAGTTTCTCGGCATCGACGTGGTGCGGCCGCTGCCGGAGGCGCAATATCTGTGGAAGGGCGGGCCCTGGTCGGTCGTCTGCGTCTGCGTCGAGGGCGAGCAGAAGGAGCAAGGGCCGCAGAACCGCTTCAAGCTCGCGGTCTCGACAGCCGCCGAGGTCGACGCCGCGCATGCGGCGGCCGAGAAGCACAAAGAGACCTACGGGATTCGCAAGGTCGAGAAACTCGAGGACAGGGGCGGCGTCCGCTCGTTCCGGCTGCAGGACATGAACAAGGTGTGGTGGGAGATCGCCAACCTGTCGCAGAAATACTACGACGACGCCTTCGCGAAGGGCGATGTGACGCAGTAACCCCGACTTCGCGGCGACCTTTTGACCGCTCAATAATGCGGCGTCGGCAACGCACCGATGCCATCCAGGGGAGAAAACCATGCTTCAAGGCATTCGCGCGCTCGCATGCGCGCTCGTCGCGCTTTCAGCGTCGCTCGTCATGCCGGCGAAGGCCGAGCCCATCCGGGTCGGCTTCAGCATGGCGCTGACCGGCGGGGTCGCGCCCAACGGCAAGCAGATCCTGGCGGCGTTCGAAATCTGGCGCGACGACGTCA
>Ga0208991_1000241_pt1 | contig 12372 bp, 11 predicted proteins | sample MedBloCAOM3_M2_FD_187855 | JGI IMG/M metagenome (GOLD analysis project Ga0208991, IMG submission 187855) | Forest soil microbial communities from El Dorado National Forest, California, USA - Mediterranean Blodgett CA OM3_M2 (SPAdes) (version 2) | ecosystem: Environmental > Terrestrial > Soil >...
TTTGCCCGAAACTGGCGGTATCCTAGAGTGGGAATCACCCGGCAATGTCCCGAAACGAGGCGATCTTGACCTCCGCTGCTCCGCAGGCTTCGGCCATCCTGGCTTCCCTCGGTCAAGCGGCCTTCGTGTGGGACGTCGCGACCGACGCGATTGCCTGGAGCGATCACGCGAGCTCGGTCTTTCCGGGTATCCCGGCGGCATCGCTGGCGAGCGGCGCGGAGTTTGCAAAATTGATCGAGCCGGAGCGCTCGATCCGGATGGACGCGCTGGGTCATGCACCGCCCGCGCATGGTGGCGACGGCGCGCCCTACCGGATCGAATATGGCGTGCGGACCAGCGTGTCCGCTCCTGTGCTCTGGATCGAGGAAACCGGTTGCTGGTTCGCCGGCGCCGATGGCAGGCCGGCGCGCGCCCAGGGCATTGTCCGCGTCAACAACGAACGCCACGCTCGCGATGAGCAACTCTTGAGATTGTCTCGGCACGACCCCTTGACCGGCGAGCTCAACCGCACGCATCTCGTCGCATCGCTGGCCGAGACCATCGAGGAAGCCGCGCGCTTCCGCTCATCCTTCGCCTTCATGCTGATCGGCATCGATCGTCTGGCGCGCATCAACGACGCGTTCGGCTTCGATGTCGCGGACGCGGTGATTTCCGAGGTCGCCACGCGCATTCGCACCCGGCTGCGCGCCGGCGACGTGCTCGGCCGGTTCTCCGGCAACAAATTCGGACTGATCTTGAAGAACTGCACCGTCGACGACATGAATGTCGCCGCCGAGCGGTTCCTGGCCGGCATTCGCGACCAGGTGGTGCCGACCAAATCCGGTCCGGTGTCGGTCACCGCGTCGATCGGCGCGGTCAGCGTGCCGCGCTACGCCAGCAGCGCCGACGAGGCGATCAACCGCGCCCAGGAAACGCTCGACATGGCGAAGCACCGCCGCGCCGGGTCGTTTTCGCTGTGGCGCCCGAATGTCGAACGCGACGCCCAGCGCCGCGTCAATATCCGCGTCACCGACGAAATCGTCACCGCGCTCAACGAGCACCGGATCGTGATAGCGTTCGAGCCGGTGGTGGAAGCGCGCTCGCGCGGCGCGGCGTTCTACGAGTGCCTCGTTCGCATGGAGCAGGATGACGGGCAGGTTCTGCTGGCGCCCGACATCGTTCCGGTCGCGGAGAAGCTCGGTTTGATACGGCTGGTCGACCACCGCGTGCTGGAATTCGTGGTGACCGAACTTGCAAATTCGCCGAATGTGCAACTCAGCCTCAACATCTCGCCCGATACCACGATGGACCCGGACTGGTGCGCTTCAATCGAATCGCTGATGCGCGCGCATCCCGGCGCGGCCGAACGGCTGATCGTCGAGATCACCGAAACCGTTGCGATACAGGATATCGATGACGTTCGCGGCTTCGTCACGCGACTGAAGAACTTCGGCAGCCGGATCGCGATCGACGATTTCGGCGCCGGTTACACCTCGTTCCGGAATTTGCGCAAGCTTGGCGTCGACATCGTGAAGATCGATGGCGCCTTCGTGCAGAACATCGCGCGCTCGGCGGATGATCGCGCCTTCGTGCAGACGCTGATCGATCTGGCGCGCCGGCTGGAAATCAAGACGGTCGCGGAATGGGTTCAGGATGAGGAATCCGCGGCAATGCTGCGCGACTGGGGCTGCGACTATATCCAGGGGCGCCTGATCGGGCTCGCCTCCTCGCAACGGCCTTGGGAAGCGCGCGCAGAGGCGGCTTTGCCAGCGCCGAGTTGATCGAGTGCGTGTCCCGAACCCGGTGCAGCGCACTGGCACCGCAGAGTCGGGGCCCACAAGAGACTGAGCGGCATTATGGACCCCGGATCTGCAGCGCACCACGGAGCCTGTGCTCGGGCCGCGCAAAGCGCGGACCAGAGTGTGCTGCGCGGCGTCCGGGGAACGCCGCTCAATCTTCCTTTTTCGGCTCTTTCGACACGTCCTTTTTCGGCTCTTTCGACATGCGCTCGAGGCGGTCCTGCATGTCTTTCATCTGACGGCGAAGGTCGTCGATCTTGTCTTCTTCGGCGGCCGGCTCCGGCGCCTTCTCCGGCTCGGCTGCGGCAGCAGCTCCGGTGCGGGGCGCAGCAAATGGCTTGAACATCGAGAATGTCCGCTCGAACATTTCCATGTTGCGGCGAACATGCTCTTCCAGCGGCGCGAACGGCGTCATGCTGAAGGTGGTGGTGAGCTGCTTGCGGAATTTTTCCTGCTCGCGCGTCAGCGTGTCGATCGATTGCTCGAGATAGCGCGGCACCACCATCTGCATGCTGTCGCCGTAGAATCGGATTAACTGCCGCAGGAACGTGGTCGGCAGCAAATTTTGGCCGGCCTTGTTTTCCTGTTCGAAGATGATCTGCGCCAGCACCGAACGGGTAATGTCGTCGCCGGTCTTTGCATCATAGACGAGGAAATCCTCGCCCTCTTTCACCATCGCCGCGAGGTCCTCGAGCGTCACATAGGTGCTGGTACCGGTATTATAGAGCCTCCGGTTTGCGTATTTCTTGATCGTGGTGGGTTGGTCTGATTTCGCCATGGGTTCACACATGCACACCGAGGACAAGGAACCCGACGGCATCGCCGAAGGGCAGACGAGCAACGCAACGCAGCAAAGTAAGCATTTTCAATAAGGTTCGGCTACCGTTTTGTGCGCCACGGTTAATTCCAAAGCATAGGCATTGCTCAGGAAACTGCCAAGAGCATCGTTTTGAATGCACCGCGGCGCGATTTCGCCCTCTGACCGATTGACATGCCTCAACGACGTTAACAGGATGAGATGAGAGACAGGCCTGCCAATCCGGCGCCCGCCATCCAAGACCCTCAAGCCAAGGAGATGTCCATGTCAGACGATGTCGTCATCGTCAGCGCCGCCCGCACCCCGGTCGGCAGTTTCAACGGCGCATTCGCCACCATGCCGGCCCACGATCTCGGCGCCGTCGCCATCAAGGCCGCGCTGGAACGCGCGGGCATTGAGCCAGGCCGCGTTTCCGAGGTGATCATGGGTCAGATTCTAACCGCGGCGCAGGGTCAAAACCCGGCCCGTCAAGCTTCGATCGCCGCCGGCATCCCGGTGGAAAGTCCGGCCTGGGGCGTCAATCAATTATGCGGCTCGGGCCTGCGTACGGTGGCGCTCGGCTATCAGGCGCTGCTTAACGGCGATTCCGAAATCGTCGTCGCGGGCGGCCAGGAATCCATGAGCATGGCCCCGCACGCCCAATATCTGCGCAACGGCGTGAAAATGGGGCCGGTTGAATTCGTCGACACCATGATCAAGGACGGATTGTGGGATGCCTTCAATGGTTACCACATGGGCAACACCGCCGAGAACGTCGCCAGGCAATATCAGATCACCCGCACGCAGCAGGACGAGTTCGCCGTCGGCTCGCAGAACAAGGCCGAGGCCGCGCAGAAGGCCGGCAAGTTCAAGGACGAGATCGTCCCGGTCACCATCAAAACCCGCAAAGGCGACATCATCGTCAGCGACGACGAATATCCGCGCCACGGCGCAACGCTCGATGGAATGGCCAAGCTCAAGCCGGCGTTCGAGAAGGACGGGACTGTCACCGCCGGCAGCGCCTCCGGCATCAATGACGGTGCGGCCGCGGTGGTGCTGATGACCGCGAAGCAGGCGGCCAAGGAAGGCAAGAAGGTCCTTGCCCGTATCGTGTCATGGGGTCAGGCGGGCGTCGATCCCAAGATCATGGGCACCGGGCCGATCCCGGCCTCACGCGCCGCGCTGAAGAAGGCCGGCTGGAGCATCGGCGACCTCGACCTGATCGAGGCCAATGAAGCCTTCGCGGCACAGGCCTGCGCGGTCAACAAGGACCTCGGCTGGGATACCTCCAAGGTCAACGTCAACGGCGGCGCAATCGCGATCGGCCATCCGGTCGGCGCGTCGGGCGCGCGCGTGCTGGTGACGCTGCTGCACGAGATGCAGAAGCGTGATGCCAAGAAGGGCCTCGCCACTTTGTGCATCGGCGGCGGCATGGGCATCGCCATGTGCATTGCACGCGACTAATCTTGCGGCGTTGCGTGATGAAAAGATCATCTCGCCACTGCACACCTTATTGCTAAGATGAAACGCCCGGCCTAGTGCCGGGCGTTTGTTCTTGATGTTCGTCAAACGGCCCGCTTAATTCGAAGCTACATAAAAACTGTAGTTGAAAAAACACCAAGGGAGGGATTCGACATGGCACGTGTTGCATTGGTGACGGGGGGTACAAGAGGCATTGGCGCGGCGATCAGCAGGGCACTCAAGGCCGCCGGCTACAAGGTCGCCGCCAGCTATGCCGGCAATGACGCCGCGGCGGACAAGTTCAAGGCCGAGACCGGCATTCCCGTCTATAAATGGGACGTGAGTTCGTTCGATGCCTGCGCCGCCGGCGTCAAAAAGGTCGAGGCCGACCTCGGCCCGGTTGATGTGCTCGTCAACAATGCCGGCATCACCAAAGATGGTGCGTTTCACAAGATGACGCTTGAGCAGTGGAATGCTGTCATCAACACCAATCTCGGCTCGCTGTTCAACATGACGCGTCATGTGATCGAGGGCATGCGCGCTCGCAAATTCGGCCGCGTCATCAACATCTCCTCGATCAACGGCCAGAAGGGCCAGTTCGGCCAGGTCAATTATTCGGCGGCGAAGGCCGGCGACATCGGCTTCACCAAGGCGCTCGCGCTGGAGAATGCCAAGGGCGGCATCACCGTGAACGCGATCTGCCCGGGCTATATCAACACCGAGATGGTGCAGGCGGTGCCGAAGGAGGTGCTGGAGAAAAGCATCCTGCCGTTGATCCCGATCAATCGCCTCGGCGAGCCCGACGAAATCGCCCGCGCGGTGGTGTTCCTCGCTGCCGACGAGGCGGGCGCCATCACCGGCTCGACGCTTACGATCAACGGCGGACAGTATATGGTGTGATTGCTCTCCTTGTCATTGCGAGGAGCACTTGCGACGAAGCAATCCAGCCCTTGCTTCTCTAACGCTGGATTGCTTCGCTGCGCTCGCAATGAGGAATCTAACCCCACGCACCGCCACCCTGATCGGACTGACGGCGATCCTGATGTGGTCGCTGCTGGCGGCGCTGACGGTGGCGACGGGAAAGATACCCGCCTTTCAGCTGGCGGCGATGACGTTCACGATCGGCGCGGTGGTCGGAGCCCTGACATGGATCGGGCGGCCGGATGCTATCCGCGCGTTGCGGCAGCGGCCCGCGGCATGGATCGTCGGGGTCGGCGGCCTGTTCGGGTACCATGCGCTGTATTTCCTGGCGCTGCGCTTCGCGCCCCCGGCGGAAGCCGGCCTTTTGAACTATCTCTGGCCGCTGTTGATCGTGCTGTTCTCGTCGCTGCTGCCGGGCGAGCGGCTGGCGCCGCACCACATCATCGGTGCCGTGCTCGGATTAGCCGGCACGGTGCTCTTGTTTGCAGGCAACAGCGGCAACGGTTTCGCGCCTAGCCAGGTCCCCGGATTGATCGCGGCGTTTGTCGCGGCGTTCGTGTGGGCGGCCTATTCGGTGATGTCGCGCAAGCTCAAGTCGGTGCCGACGGATGCGGTAGCTGGCTTCTGTCTCGCGACCGCGCTGCTTGCGGCGATAGCCCATGGTATCGTCGAGGTCACGATCTGGCCTGAAACCGCGGCACAGTGGCTGGCGATCATTGCGCTCGGCGTCGGACCAGTAGGTGCCGCATTTTATGCCTGGGATATCGGAATGAAGCGCGGCGATATCCGTGTCTTGGGTGCTGCGTCCTACGCGACGCCGTTGCTCTCGACCGCGTTTCTGATCATGGCCGGTTTTGCCAAGCCAAGCGCGAGCATCGCGATCGCCGCGGTGCTGATCGCCGGCGGCGGCTTGATCGCAGCGAAGGACATGATCGGGAATAAAAGAGTTCCGTCATCCTGAGTTGCGCGCCGCTCCTAGGCGGCCTCGAAGGAGGAGACCATCCTGCGGCCATTTTCGAGACACCGCGCGAATGCGCGGCTCCTCAGATGACGACGGTGTGTGGTGCATTTAGCGAGAGGGCGCCCATCCTTTTTGCGCCAACTCGAATTTTGCAAAGTCAAAACCGGGTGCAACCGTGCATCCCACCAGTGTCCAATCGCCGGTGCTTTCGGCAGCCTGCCATGCGTGCGCAGGCGCAATCGCTTGCGGTATTTCGCCGGCGGCGAGATCGGGACCGAGCCTGACGGTGCGCCGGCCGCCGTCATCGGCAATTTGCACGATCAGCGCGCTGCCGGCGTAATAATGCCAGATCTCCTCCGCGTCGATGCGATGCCAGTGCGAACGCTCGCCGCGCGCCAGCAGGAAATAGATCGCGGTCGACAGCGAGCGTCCGTTCCCGTCGAGGCGGGTATCGCGAAACGTCTCGCGATAGTGCCCGCCTTCCGGATGCGGTTGCAATTCGAGCCGCGCGATGATGTCGGCGGCGGTCGGCACCTCAGCCATCAGGATTGGCCATCAGGATTTGTTTTTGCGTTCGCGCAATTCGCCGAACACTTCGGCGGCGCTCTTGTCTTTCATCCGCACGCTGGCCGCGACGGACGGCTCGTCGGCGCGCAGGAACACGTTGGCCTTCTTCTCTTCGCCAAGCAGCGTCGGAATCGTCGGCTTGTTGGCCGCGCGCAGCCGCGTCACTTCCGCGGCGCGCGCTTTCAGCGCTGCGTTATTGGGTTCGACGGTGAGTGCGAATTTGACGTTGGCAGCGGTATATTCATGGCCGCAATAGAGTTTGAAATCGTCGGGCAGGGCGCGCAGCTTGAGCAGCGAGTCCCACATCATCGGATAGGTACCTTCGAACACCCGTCCGCATCCGATCGAGAACAGCGTGTCGGCGGCGAACAGTGCCTTCTCGCTGTCGAACACGTAGCTAATGTGGTCCAGCGTATGGCCCGGTGTTTCCAGCACCCGCGCCAAGAGGCCTCCGACCTTCACGACATCGCCTTGGCCGACACGCAGATCGACATTGGCAATATCAGCGGATTTGTCGTGGGGTGCGACCACGCGACACCCGTATTTCTGCTTCAGTTCGGCGATGCCGCCGACATGGTCGCCGTGATGATGGGTCACCAGAATATCCGTCAGCGTCCAGCCCTCGCGCTCCAGGGCCTCGACGATGGGAGCAGCTTCCGGCGCGTCGATCGAGGCGGTCGCCTTGGTCGCGGGATCGTGAATCAGGTAACCGAAATTATCGGTGAGGCAGGGGAACAGGCGAATTTCGGCAGCCATGATATCTCCGTGATTCAGTAAAGTAACAACGCTAGCACGGCGTCATATAGGCGTGAAATATGGCGTTAACGCTCCCACGGCAATGCGATATTCAGCGCGCATGGAAGCCCATCGGCGTGTTACGTTAAATTCATGACCATCGATGTCATCGATCTCCGCGATTTCTATTCGCAGCGCCTCGGCATCGTGGCGCGGCGGCTGATCAATCGCGGCATTCATGCGCGCTGGCCGAACGCGCAGGGCCAGCGGGTACTCGGCCTTGGCTATCCGACCCCCTATCTCGGCCTGTTTCGCGAGGACTCAGAGCGCTGCGTCGCCTTCATGCCTGCGGCGCAGGGCGTGCTGAAATGGCCGACCGCGCGGCCGGCCTTGGCAACACTGGTCGATGAATTTTCGCTGCCGCTGCCCGATGCCGCGGTCGACCGCATCCTGCTGGTTCATGCGCTGGAAATGTCCGACGATCCCGAAGGGCTGCTGCGCGAGGTGTGGCGGGTGCTGGCGCCGTCCGGCCGGGTAATGGCTGTTATTCCAAACCGGCGCGGGGTGTGGACCCGAACGGATACCACGCCGTTCGGTCACGGCCGGCCGTATTCGCGCTCGCAGATCACGCAATTGCTGCGGCAGACCTGGTTCACGCCGACGGCGTGGGGCGAGGCGCTGTTCATGCCGCCGGTCGCCGGCGGCTGGTTCCTGCGCTCCGCAATGGCGTGGGAGCGCGTCGGCGCGGCGCTGTCGCTGCCATTCGCCGGCGTTCATATCGTGGAAGCCACCAAGCAGGTCTATCGCGGGATCCCGGCACACCGCGAGCGCACGCGGCTAATTCCGGCGCTGGAACCGGTGCTGGTACCGTCATCGCTGCAACGATGATGTCTAGCCTTTCTGCTGGTCGTCCCGGCGAGCGCCGGGACGACCAGCAGAGAACGTTGTGGCGGCTTACTCGTTGCCCGGATTAAAATCGTCGCCCGGTGTCGCCGGCGCCGCCACGCCTTCGGGGCGCGGGCCATGGGGCCGCCGGCGCCGCCGCGGAAAACGCTCGCCGCCACCACCGCCCTCGAAACCGCTCGGGCCGCCATTGATCTGCGGCTGCGGTCCGGTGATGAAGGACGGCAGGCGATCGACACTGACATTGTCCGGGATTGCCGGCTGCGGTTGTGGCTGCGGTTGCGGTTGAAACTGCGGCTGCGGACGATGCTCGCGATGGCCGGAGTGTTCGCGGGACTGATGCTGGTCGCGCGGCTGGTAGGCTTGGCCCTCGCGCTGATTGTTGTCGCGCTGATTGTTGTCGCGCGGCACGAACGGCTGCGGCTGCACCGGGACGAAGCCGGGCTCCTGCCCGAAATTCGAAAAGCTTTCGCTCTCGTCGTCGCCGTCCTCCGACGGCATTTCATTCTCGGTGCGCGGCTGCGGCTGGTTCTGACGGAACTGTTCCTGAGCGGCGGCGATCAGGCGGAAATAATGCTCGGCATGCTGATAGTAATTCTCGGAGGCTACCGGATCGCCGGAAGAGCGCGCGTCGCGCGCCAGCTGCACGTACTTTTCCGCGACGTGGGATGCGGTACCGCGGATCTTGATGTCGGGTCCGTTGGACTCGAACACGCGGGTCATCGGGTTTTGGCCGCGCCGGTTATTGTTGTTGTTATTGTTATTGTTATTATTCCGGTTACGCATCCGCTTGTTGTTGTTCTGACCGTTTCTCATGTCTTGCCTTTATTCCAGCCCTGAAGTTACCAATCTCGAGTTATAAGCAGCCTTGGTGATTAGTCTTCGATTGTCGTGGTGATAGTCGCTTGGTCCGATGCGGCACGCGTCACGCGCACCGAATCACGGTGCAGTTCGATTTCCACACAGATTTTGCCATATGTCGCAGTCAACAAAGACGCGTTCCCCAACAGTCCAGCGGAAAGCCGCTGGCTGCATCAAATCATTCCGCCTGCCAAAACAAGCACAGGTTTTTCGCGTGATCTTTCAAGCGCAATATCAGGCTTTCGTTCGCTTTGCGGTCGGAGGCAGCGCAGCTCTTTCAGCCATCGCGCTCAAGTGGACCTGCGTTTTGGAACCTTTCACTCGGGGCGGGCTCTCGCTTTGAGAACTCTGGCCTCCACCCGTAGCCTCTACGGGGCCAGCAACCCTGGACCGATGTTGTAGGGAGAAGGTAGTCGCTCCCGGGGAATATTCCAAGTGGTTTTTTTGCATTCTAATCGGGCTTTATGACGGCATTTTCCGGCCAGCGACGGCCCGCCGGACGCCTGCCAGGTCGGCTTTAGGAGGTCCCTTAAGCGTTAACCCTGCCGCTGTCATCAATCCCTGGATATCGCCGCTTTGGCCATGCCCCACTTCGACAACGAGTGCGCCTCGGTGCGCAAGCAGCCGCGCAGCCTGGGGAATGAGTGCGCGATAGGCATCGAGGCCATCGGCGCCGCCGTCCAGCGCGCGAAGCGGATCGTGATCGCGGACTTCCGTTGCGAGATCGACGATCTCCGCCGAGCGGATATAAGGCGGGTTCGACACGATCAGATCGAATGTATCCGACAGCGCCGCTGCATAGTCGCAGGCGACGAAATCAGCGCGCGTCGCGAAACCCAAACGAGCGGCATTGGTGCTTGCGGTTCGCAACGCGGCGGCGCTGATGTCGGTGCCGAGCCCATACGCGTCAGGCAGTTCGGACAATAGCGCCAACAAAATCGCGCCTGAGCCGGTACCGATGTCGGCGATGCGCAACCGGCGGTCTGGATGGGGCCCGGCGCGCAACATTTCCAAAGCCAATTCGACCACCGTTTCGGTGTCGGGCCGCGGCACCAGCGTTTCGGCCGAGAGCTGCAACGGCAGTCCCCAGAATTCCTTAGCTCCGAGAATCCGTGCGACCGGCTCGCCCTCTAGGCGGCGGCGCGCAAAATCCTCAAGACGTATCGATTCATCTGATGTGACAAGCCGGCTCGCCGCCGCGATCACGCCGGTCAGATCGAGACCGAGCGCCGCGCCGACCAGAATCCGCGCGTCCAGTTCGGCTGACTCGATTGCGCTGGATTTGAATCCCACCGTTAGCTTGCGGCGCACTGTTTCGACGGTTTGTCCGGCGAAGCTCACGCGACGTCCTCGAAATTGTCGAGGCGACACGACAATCTCGGTGTCGTCCCTGCGAACGCAGGGACCCATAAGCCCCGGCCTTTATGTTCTGGGAAATCTTTCAGCATAAAGCTCTGCTTAACCGCAACGGTACGGCGTATGGGTCCCTGCGTTCGCAGGGACGACGAATAATTCACGCCGCGGCGCCCTGGGCGGCGAGTTGCGCCGCCTGATGCTCTGTCGTCAGCGCATCGACCAGTTCGCCCAGCGCTTCGCCTGATATCACCTGCGGAAGTTTATAGAGCGTGAGGTTGATACGGTGATCGGTGACGCGGCCTTGCGGAAAATTATAGGTTCGGATGCGCTCAGAACGGTCCCCGGAGCCGACCTTCTCGCGACGATCCGCCGAGCGCGCCGCGTCGATGCGCTGACGTTCGGCGTCGTAGATGCGGGAGCGCAGGATGTTCATCGCCGACGCGCGGTTCTTATGCTGGGAGCGGCTGTCCTGCATGCTCACGACGATGCCGGTTGGAATGTGGGTGATGCGGATCGCGGATTCGGTCTTGTTGACGTGCTGGCCGCCGGCGCCCTGCGAGCGCATGGTCTCGATCCGCAGATCATCGTTCTTGATCTCGACATCAACCTCCTCGACCTCCGGCAGCACGGCAACCGTCGCCGCCGAGGTGTGAATGCGCCCCTGCGTCTCGGTATCGGGCACGCGCTGCACCCGGTGCACGCCGGATTCGAATTTCAATTTGGCGAACGCGCCGCGGCCCTGCACTTCGGCGATGATTTCCTTGAAGCCGCCCATGGTGCCTTCGCTGGCGGAGATCACCTCGACCTTCCAGCCCTGCAAGCCTGCGAAGCGCTCATACATCCGGAACAGGTCGCCGGCAAACAGCGAGGCCTCGTCGCCGCCGGTGCCAGCGCGGATTTCCAGCACGACGTTGCGGTCGTCCATGGCGTCCTTGGGCAATAGCGCCACGCGGATCTGCTGCGCCAGCTCGACGCTGCGCGCTTGCAGCGTTTCGCGTTCGGCCTCCGCCATGCCCCGCATCTCGGGCTCGGTCGCCGGATCGGCAATCAGCGCATCGATATCGGCAATCTCCGCGTTGGCGGCGCGATAAGTTTTCACGGCGTCGATCAGCGGATTGAGCTCGGCGAGTTCGCGCGTGATCCGCACGTAATTCTCGGAGTTCACCTGGCCAAGCAACTGCGCCTCGAGCGAGGCGTGGTGCGCCAGCAGGATATCAAGTTTCGCTTCAGGGAGCATCGACATCAGTACGTCTCGAAATTGCGAAGAGGGCGCTGTACGGACAAAGCGCCGCTACAACGACAGCCCTTCGGCCTCGGCGAATTCCGTCAGCTTCTGCCGGATCGACACGCTGCCGGACGGCGCATTGAGCAGCGGCGTCATCATCGCTTCGGCCTTTTTGGCGTCGAGGTCGAGGATCATCGCCTTGACCGGACCGTGGCCAGTGGCCGACAGCGACAGCGAGCGGTAACCCAACGCGATCAACGCCAGCGCCCCGAGCGGTTGTGACGCCATCTCGCCGCACAGGGAAGCGGATTTCTTCGCCGCATTCGCCTTCTGAACGATCTCGCGCAACGCCCTTAAAATCGGGGCCGACATGGTGTCGAACCGTTCGGAGACTTTGGCATTGCCGCGGTCGACCGCAAACAAAAACTGAAACAAGTCGTTGGATCCCACCGAGACGAAATCGACCTTCTTCAGGAGCTCGTCGAACTGATAGAGCAGCGCCGGCACTTCCACCATGGTGCCGACGTCGATGCGTTCCGGCAGTGCGTGGCCGTGCTGGCGGAGATAGGTCAGTTCGCGTTCGACGATGGCCTTGGCGGAATCGAATTCGGCGACTTCGGTAATCATCGGAAACATGATGCGCAGCGCGCGGCCGCCGCCGGCGCGCAGCAAAGCGCGGATCTGGCCGCGTAAGAGGCCGGGCCGGTCGAGGCCGAGCCGGATCGCGCGCCAGCCGAGCGCGGGATTTTCCTCGACCACGGTTTCCATATAGGGCAGCGCCTTGTCGCCGCCGATGTCCAGGGTCCGG
>Ga0208991_1000242_pt1 | contig 12336 bp, 10 predicted proteins | sample MedBloCAOM3_M2_FD_187855 | JGI IMG/M metagenome (GOLD analysis project Ga0208991, IMG submission 187855) | Forest soil microbial communities from El Dorado National Forest, California, USA - Mediterranean Blodgett CA OM3_M2 (SPAdes) (version 2) | ecosystem: Environmental > Terrestrial > Soil >...
GCCGCACCCATTGCCTATGAGCTGGTGCGCAGCCGTCATGTCAGGCTCGATGCTTTCGATGTCGCGGCGGTGTCTGATCTGCTGCATGACATGGCAACGGAGGCGCGCGCCCTGGTGGAGCCCGGCGCCGCCGGCGCTCCGGTACGCGAACGGCGCGCGGCCTTCATGCGCTATGTCGGACAAGGCCACGAGATTGCGGTCGAGTTGCCGAACCGGCGGCTGACAGAGGCGGATCTCGCAGGCCTGCGCCAGGCTTTCGAGACGAATTATACCGCCTTGTTCGAGCGGCCGATTCCAGGCGCTGCGATCGAGGTGTTGAACTGGTCGGTGCTCGCGACGACCGAGCCGCGAAATCCGCCGCGCGTCGCCGAGGTGACGCGCAAGCCGGCCGGAAAAGCTGCAGGCAGCCGCAAGTTTTTCGACGGACGCGCGGGGCAGGTTGTCGAGATTCCCCTGTACCGCCGCGACCAGATGGCACCCGGGGCGACCATCGCGGGACCGGCCGTGATCGCGGAAGATGAAACCTCGACATTCGTCTCGACGAGCTTCAACGCCCATATCGACGGTGCCGGCAGCATCGTCATGGAACGGAAGGCGGCGTAACCATGAGCGATGCAAGCGGCGCGAGCCTGATCAATCTGCAGATCATGTGGCACCGGCTGATCGCCGTGGTCGAAGAACAGGCGCAGGTTCTGCTGCGCACGGCCTTCAGTCCGATCGTGCGCGAGTGCGGCGACCTCTCGGCCGGCGTGTTCGACGTGAAGGGACGGATGCTGGCGCAGGCAGTGACCGGCACGCCGGGGCATGTCAATTCCATGGCCGAGTCGGTCAAGCATTTCATCGCCCGTTTCCCGATTCTGACGATGAAGCAAGGTGACGCCTACATCACCAACGATCCCTGGATGGGGACTGGCCATCTCAACGATTTCGTCGTCACCACGCCGTGCTTCAAGGACGGCAGGCTGGTCGCGCTGTTTTCCTGCACCAGCCATCTGATGGATATCGGCGGCATCGGCTTTGGGCCGGACGCCACCGACGTCTTCATGGAGGGGCTCTACATCCCCATGCTGAAGCTGATCGATCAGGGCGTCGTCAACGAAACGCTGATGGCGATGATCCGCAGCAACACGCGGTTGCCGATCGACACCGAAGGCGACACCTATTCGCTGGCGGGCTGCAATGATGTCGGCTGCCAGCGTCTTGTCGAGATGATGCGCGAATTCGGCATCGAGTCGCTCGATCAGCTTGGGGATCACATCTGTGACCGCTCGCGCGAAGCGGTCCTGGCGGAGATCGCCAGGCTGCCGAAGGGGGTCTGGCGCAACAGCATGGTCGTCGACGGCTATGACGAGCCTGTTACGCTCGCGGCGACACTGACGATCTCGGACGACGGCATTCACGTCGATTATGCCGGCACTTCGGCGGCTTCGAAATTCGGCATCAATGTGCCGCTGTCTTACTCCACGGCTTACACCGTGTTCGGCCTCGGTTGCGTGGTCGCAGCGCAAATCCCGAACAACGCGGGGTCGCTGCTGCCGCTGACTGTGGCGGCTCCTGCGGGCTCGATCCTCAACGCGCCGAAGCCGGCGCCGGTGGCGTCGCGTCATGTCATCGGCCAGATGCTGCCCGACGTCGTCTTCGGCTGCCTCAGTCAGATCATTCCCCAGCGGGTGCCGGCCGAAGGCACATCCTGTCTGTGGAATCTCAATGTGCGCGGACAGACGCGCAGCGGCGCCGGCGGAAATTACGGATTCTCCATGGCGGTGACGAGCAACGGCGGCACCGGCGCGCGTTTTGCCAAGGATGGGTTGTCGGCCACCGCCTATCCCAGCGGCGTGCGCGGCACGCCGGTCGAGATCGCGGAGACCCAGACGCCGTTGATCTTCTGGCGCAAGGAGCTGCGTCCGGATTCGGGCGGCGCCGGCCGCGCGCGCGGTGGTCTCGGCCAAATCATCGAAGTCGGCAGTGGCGTCGATGCCCCGTTCGACATTCTGGCGGCTTTCGACCGCATCGATCATCCGCCCCGGGGCCGTGATGGCGGCCGTGACGGTGAAGCCGGCTATGTCGGACTGAAGTCGGGACAGAAGTTGCGCGGCAAGGGTTTTCAGACCGTGCCGGCGGACGATCGGCTGGTGGTGCTGACCCCAGGGGGCGCCGGGATCGGCGATCCAAGGGAGCGCGCGCCGACGAGCGTGTGCGCCGACGTCGAAAGCGGCCTGGTGTCGAGCGAGAATGCGATTGCGATTTACGGTTTCGACGGCTGATACGTCCGGCAGCGGCTTTGCGTTTCAATTTCAACAAACCGGAGAGGGTGCATGATTACGCGGCGAACTTTCACGACGGGAGCGGCGACGATGCTCGCCGCCGGCCGTCTTTCGACGCGCGCCATGGCGGCGCCGGCGAACTGGGACATGTCGACGGTGTGGCCCGACGCCAATTTCCACACCCAGAACGCCATGGCTTTCGCCGAGCAGGTCAGGAAGCAGACCGGCGGCGCCGTCAACATCACGGTGAAGCCCGGCGGTCAGCTCGGCTTCAAGGGACCTGAACATCTGCGCGCCGTGCGCGACGGTCTGGTCCCGCTCGCAGACGTGCTCAATATTCAGCAGGTCGGCGACGAGCCCTTCATGGGGGTGGAAAGCATTCCGTTTCTCGCCGGCTCCATGGATGAGCTGAAGATCCTGCACAAATATGTGCGGCCTGAATACGAGAGGATCACCGCGCGCAACAACCAGAGGATCCTCTATATGGTGCCTTGGCCGACGCAATACCTTCACCTCAAGGTGAAAGTCTCGACGGTCGAGGGCTTGAAAAACATCAAGATCCGCGTCCCCGACAAAGGCGGCGTCGAGACGCTGAACGCGCTCGGCATGGCGCCGATCATGATTCCCTGGGGCGAGACGATTCCTGCGCTGGCGTCGGGTGCGGTCGCTGGCGTTGCGACCTCGGCGGTGTCCGGCGTCGACGGCAAGTTCTGGGAGTTCATGAAATACATCCATCCGACAAACCATGTCTGGTCGTCGCAGATGCTGACCGTCAACGTCGAGTCCTGGAAGGCTCTCGGCGAGGACCAGCAGAAGCTGGTCGCAGACATCGCCGCGAAGATGGAGCCGGATTTCTGGGCGAACTCGCTCAAGGCCGACGTCGACAGCCTCAACCGCCTCAAGGAGGGCGGCATGGAGCTGGTACCGGTGCCGGACGCGATGATGACGGAGATCCGTGCCCGGACCGCACCGCTGCTCGACGCCTTCATCAAGCGTGTGCCGGCGGCGGACAAGCCGGTGCGGGCCTATCTCGCCGAAATGAAGCGCTCGTAGCGTGGCCGTGGCGACCGTTTCTCCCGCTGGTCCGGAAAGCCTCAACGCGGCAGCGCCGGCGCCGCTGCGCATCCTGCTCGACGGGATCGATCGCCTCGGCCGGCTCGACGGCTGGATCGGCGGCGGCTGCCTGCTGACGCTGACGCTGCTGATGCTTGCTGAGGTCACGACGCGCTTCTTGTCGAATTTCCTGCCGTTCTTTCCTCCGACGATCTCGATCGCCTGGGAGTATTCCTCCTATCTGATGGCGGCATCGTTCACCTTCGGCTCCGCCATGACGCTGCGCGTCGGCGGCCATATCCGTGTCGTGATTCTCTTGAAAAACGCACCGGCGCCGATCCGGCGCGCGCTCGATATCCTCTCGGCGCTGGCTGGCTTCGCCTTCATGGCGTTCCTGACCTCGGCGATGGTCAAGTTCGCCTGGGGGTCCTTCACGCGCGGGCAGTTGTCGACGTCGAGCGATACGCCGCTGTGGTTTCCGCAGGCCGTCGTCACCTTCGGGATGCTGCTGCTGACGCTGCAGTTCCTGGCGCGCGCCATCCAGGCGGCGCTCGGGCTGCCGCTCGAAGATCATCGCATGAAGGCCTCGCCCGTCGAATGACCACGCGCGCAACGAGTGCCCCGCTTCCGAAGTTCGTGACACTCTCACACGAACTCGGGAAGCAACAGGGGCACTCGCAAATCCACGATTCTGGTGCGGCTTTTCGATTTGAAACCCCCGTGATGAACTCCCTGCACTCGATGCAGGAACTTCAGATCGGCGGCGCCGGGGCTGCCGCTCCCGCCGCCGGAAAACAAGTTCCATGACCATTGAAGTCGTCAGCCTGTTCGTCATCCTGTTCGCGTTGCTGGCCGGGGGCCTGTGGATCGGGCTGACCCTCGCCGTCACTGCGACCTTGCTGCTCGCGATGTTCCGGTCGATCCCGCTCGACAAGCTGCTTCCGCAATACGCCTGGAATATCCTCACCACGCAGGAGCTTTTGGCGCTGCCGTTGTTCATCCTGATGGGCGAACTGTTGTTCCGCACCCGTCTGTCGCGATCGTTGTTTCAGGGGCTGGCGCCGTGGGCCGGGCTGCTACCGGGACGCCTGCTGCATGTGAACGTGATCGGCTGCACGATCTTCGCGGCGATTTCGGGCTCGTCGGCCGCGACCACGCAGGTGATCGGCCGCATGTCGCTCAACGAACTGCTGCGCCGGGGTTATTCCAGGGATATCGCGATCGGCTCGCTCGCCGGGGCCGGCACACTCGGCTTTCTCATTCCGCCGTCGAACATCATGATCATCTATGGCGTGCTCGGCGACGTCTCGATCCTGAAGCTGTTCACTGCTGGAGTCCTGCCGGGCCTGCTGCTGGCGGGGACCTTCATGGCCTGGGTGATGCTGCATACCACGCTGGACGGAACCTTGGTGCCGGAGGCCGAGGCGAAACTCTCGTTGGTCCCTTGGCGCGAGCGCTTCGCTGCCTTGAAAGATCTTGCGCCGGCACTGTTTCTGATCGCCTGCGTGCTCGGCTCGATGTATGGCGGCCTTGCGACGCCGTCGGAGGCGGCGGCCGTCGGCGTGCTCGGCGCCGCGCTCGTCGCCTGGGGACAGGGGTCGCTGACACAGCAGGTGATGCGCGACGTGATCATCGGGTCGGTGGTCACCTGCTCGATGATCGCGGTGATCGTACTCGGCGCCTCGATCCTCGGCAACGCTGCGGCGTTCCTCGGCATTCCGCAATCGGTGGCCGCGTTCGTGAAAGGCCTCGGCCTGTCGCCGTTCATGCTGATCGTTGTACTGATTGGTTTCTACCTTGTGCTCGGCTGTTTCCTCGATGGCTTCTCGATGATCGTGATGACGTTGCCGATTGTGCTGCCGATCGTGAAGGGCGCGGGCTTCGATGAGATCTGGTTCGGTATCTTCCTCGTGCTCGCGGTCGAGATGGCGCAGATCACGCCGCCTGTCGGCTTCAACCTGTTCGTCATCCAGGGCCTGACGGATGACGGGCTCGGCTACATCGCGCGCGTGACGTTGCCCTATCTGGTCATCATGGTCGGCTTCGTGCTGCTGCTGACGCTGTGTCCAGGCATCGTCACCATCCTGCCCAGAATGCTCTACGGATAAACCGCCCGGGGCCTCGTGGTCGCGCCAGCCCTGTCACGGCGGCTGCGCGGCATCAAGTTTCCTCGCGAAGACGAGTGAGCGACGCAATAAGCGCCGCTATGCGGCCGCCTTCAACCTGTTGGCGAGGCGTGCTGCTTAGGTCTTTCGTCGGTTTTTGAGGCATCGAAAGTCGGGCGATGCGCGAAGCCGAGCCTATGCTCGGAATCCATGGCAAGCATCCTGTCGGCTCTCACGGCGGAATGGCAATTCAATCCGGTGTCAATCACGAAGACCGCCCGATACGTGTGCCGCCGGGATCGCGCGCAGTCGCCCGGAATTCGCGGAGGATTTGTGCGCTGCGCGCAACGGGTGCTGCTGATCCTCCATCTTACCCGAGTGGCAAGGATATTTTCCGCTAAATTCTGACCCGCTCGCTTCGCCTATGCGTCACCAGTGTCAACGCCGACCTTGGTCGTCATGCTGACCCTGGTGGCCATTTCGGCGGCAAAAGCCAACCTGAGCTTTGCAGTTGCACCCTTCACCTTCTGGTGCGATCCATCGCTCAATCGCGCCTGCGCGTCTGGGTCGCCCCCGGCAGTTCGCGCATTGGTGTCGTCCAGAGATCGTTGCGTGGAGTGTCCTTCGTCAACGTCTTTATCTACGCCGTAGTACAATGCACCCATGGCCATCAAGCGCGCGGCCACGTCGTCGCCCTCGGAGGTGCCCGCAATGCGACGTATCACATCACCAAGCAGATCCGCGCCAGCCGGCCCGAATAGCCCATCACCCGACGGGATACCCGCATTGCGCTCGCAGAACGCCTCATGACCCGGCACGGCCAGGCCCGCCACCGCGCCCGCCAATCTCGCGTCGAGACGTCTAGTCGCTTGTTGGAGGCAAAGGATGGCGGCGTGGGTCCGTTCTTGCGGCAATACCGGACCGGCGACTTTTTTTGTCAGCGGTGCGTTTGCTTCCTCGGCGGCGCACTCCAGGATCAGCAGAGCGTCGGGGTTGTGCATTATCGCATCTTTGATGTTCTGGGGCGCGCCTACATAAACATGGTTGAGCGCTTGCAGAGCCCTCGTGCTATCGGTCGGCGTTAGATACGTTGCAACAATGGCCCGCACCTCTTCGGCGGCTTCATCGATTGCGTGAACGCTTCGCCAGGCTGGTTGTCGAACTGGCTCCAAGTCATCTGAATTCCGGTAGCTCGCCGTCGCACCGCGATGAGAGTTATTATCGAGGGGCATACTCATGGAGGGTGTCTTCCGTCAAAATCGTGGGTAACCGCACCGGTGCGGACTTAGACTACGAATTTTTCCGACGGAGTGTGCCGTAAATTACACCCAGGCGCCGAATTCGATAGAATGCGTGGATCGTGCAACAGTGCGGGGCCGGACGATGAGCCAGCCCTGGCGGGGAAAACAATCGCCGCCGGGCTCTGAGCGGGAGCGGGAAAGGTCGGATTCCTCGCGAATGCGAGGCCTCTGCATCGGGCAGGGCACGCCGATGCCGTCAATGATGATCTCATGCTGTGAGATTGCCTCGCGCAGGGTCCATGGCAGGGAACGCCAGGCGATGACGGATGTCGGACATTGCGCGTTTCCGTCATTGCAAAGAAAGCGGACTTCCTCGCGTGAGCATTGAACATTTCAGACATCTCCCTCAATAGCGATTGCCTCGAGCACGGCGCGGTCGGCGATCAAAATCGCGCGATCCTTCACGACGAGCCATCCGGCGCGCTGCCAGCTTTTTAGCGCCCGATTGACGCTGCCGCGTGCGCCTCTGGCCATCAGCCCCAAATCAGCTTGCGTAATCACCGGCCCGACGCACGGCACATCGCGTCCGCAATAATTTGTCGCGGTCCCCAATCCGTCGGCGAGCGCAACAGCGCCTGCGCCCGGCGCCCAGGAAGCGTCTTTAGGCTCATAATGCGGGTTAACTCGATATAGGATCGGTAACGCCGCGCGACCGGCTCGGCAATGCAATCGTGCAGGGCCGGGAAGCGGTGACAGAGCGCATGAAAGTGCTTTGCTGAGACGGCACATTACGGTGTTGCCAATTCCCATCGCCATGTCGCCATGAACGCCGCCGTGACCTTGCAAAGTTCAGCCAGCGATATTTGCCAGCTCCAAAGATCGCCCGCATCGCACCGCCGGTGTCGGTGTGTGCACGGGCTGCGTTGCGTTTTCTCATCGGCGATTCCGACTCTGATGAGTAGGTTGGTTTCTTTCCGACCGCTGCATAGTTTTGCTGCAGCAAGATATGAATTGAAGCAATTACCGCTCTAACAACACGCTTGACATCATATTCGATCTAAGGGAGCTTAAGCCACGAGCGTTGGGCAAAGCTGCCCATTAACGCGACAAGTTCAAACCATTTCCAACACCACGCTCAAATTCAAGCGTGTCCAGTTGGTGGCGAGGGCGCCCTCGGCTTCACAGCCGGTGGGCGTTTTTTGTTTTGGATTGAGGCGGATGGCGCGGAAGCAGTGTCGTATTGGCGTGATGTTCTCGACGACGGGGTCTTATAGCGTCGTCGCGCGCTCGATGCTGAACGGCGCGCTGCTGGCCTTTCGCGAAATCGCGGAAGCCGGCGGGGCGGTGACGCTCGAACCGGTCGTGGTCAATCCATCGGGCGATCTCGCACGCTACCGCGCGCTCAGTCTCGAAATGCTCGGCGCCGGCATCCGCCAGGTGGTCGGCTGCTATACGTCCTCGAGCCGGAAGGAGGTCATTCCCTGCTTCGAGAAGTTCGACGGGCTGCTCTGGTATCCGTCGCATTACGAGGGCTTCGAAAGCTCGGACAATGTGATCTACACTGGCGCCTCGCCCAATCAGCACGTGCTTCCGCTGGTCGACTATCTCGCCTCGCGAGTCGGCGCCCGCGCGTTCTGCGTTGGCTCCAACTACATCTGGGCCTGGGAGAACAACCGTATCTTTCGCGAGGCGCTGACCGCGCGCGGCGGCACCGTGGTCGCGGAGCGGTACCTGTCCGTGGGTGACACCGAATTCGACCAGGTGATTGCCGCGATTCTCGATCAGCGTCCTGATTTCGTCTTCAATAACCTGATCGGCACCAGCGCCTACGCCTTCTTCCGCGCCTTCCGCGCCGCCTGCCGCGCGCGCGGGATTGATCAGGCCAGCGATATTCCGGTGGCGAGCTGCACGTTGTCGGAACCGGAGCTCGCGGAAATCGGCGAGGATGCCGTTGACGGGCATCTCAGTTCCAGCGTGTATTTCTCCTCACTGGACTCGTCGGCGAACGCGACATTCATTCGGGCGTATGCCAAGGCCTTTCCCGACGGGCCGGTGTCGTCTGCCGATGCGGAAGCGTCGTACATCGCGGTCAAACTTCTTGCTGCGGCGCTGGAGCAGGCCGGCACCGATGATGCACGCACCGTGCGCGCCGCGGTCGCGAACCGGCGCCTGCAGGCGCCCCAGGGTGAAGTGCGGATTGACCCGCAAACCTATCACGCCTGGCTGACGCCACGGATCGGCCGCTCAGCCGTCAATGGACAATTCGAGGTGCTGCTGGAAGCGCGCAACCCCGTCGCCCCGGATCCCTATCTCGTCCAGTCGTCGCCGCGCTTCGCGGTCGCAATGCGCTCCCCCGTGCTCAGAGTGGTGCAATCATGACGTCTCGACTGCTGCAGAATTTCAAAGGCGGCCGCGCCCTGATGGTCACGGGGCGCTGCGGATGGGAAGGCACGCTCGATACCACGCTCGCCAAGCTCGGCGTCACCAGCGAATATCCTCGGATCGTCGGCGGCCGCGCGCAGATCGACGTCGGCATCCTGCAGCCCGAACGCGACATCCTGTTCGTCGACGGCGACCTTGAGGGTGCGGTTGCGATCGAGGTCAATCCCGCGTCGCGCCTGCCGCCGGTGCCGGTGATCGGCCTGGTCGGCGTCGAGGCACCGAGCCGGCTCAAGGCGCTGGTCAATCTCGGCGCCACCGCCTTCCTGCGCAAGCCGGTATATGGCGGAGCTGTTTACGCGTCGCTGTTCATGGGCATCAACCAGTTCCTGCTGCGCAGCGACATGTATGCCCGTCTTCAGGATCTCGAAGGGCGCCGCCGCGGCCGACGCGCGGTGATACACGCGGTCATCCTGCTGATGCAGCAGGATGGTCTCGATGAAGAGGGCGCCTATTCCCAGCTCCGCCGCGGGAGCATGCGCGCGCGGCAGAATCTGGAACTCTACTGCGAGGAGTTTCTGAGCAGGCGGGCGAAATCGCCCGACATTCCCCGCCGCACGACCAGCATCACGCTGCAAGGCGGCAACAAGCAAGCGATGTAGGAGACACCGACATGACCAAGAATGTGTTGCGGGGGCTGCGCGCCGTAGCCCTCACGGGGACGCTTGTCCTCTCGTCTGGCGCGGCTTTCGCGGAAAATTCCATCAAGCTCGGCGTGCTGGAGGATCAATCCGGCGATTTCGCGGCGGCCACCATCGGCAAGGTCCATGCGATCCAGCTCGCCGCCGACGAGATCAACAAGGCCGGCGGGATCGCGGGCCGGCCGCTCGAACTCGTCACCTACGACACCCAGTCCGACAACACGCGTTATCAGGAGTTCATGCGGCGCGTGCTGCAGCGTGACAAGGTCGACGTGGTGTTCGCCGGCTTTTCATCCGCGTCGCGCGAGGCCTATCGACCGATCGTCGATCAGTTCAACGGCTTGGCGTTCTATAACAACCAGTACGAAGGCGGCGTCTGCGACGGACACATGGTAGTCACCGGCGCAGTGCCGGAGCAGCAGTTCTCCACGCTCATTCCCTACATGATGGAGAAGTACGGCAAGAAGGTCTATACGCTCGCCGCCGACTACAATTTCGGCCAGATCTCGGCGGAATGGGTGCGCAAAATCGTCAAGGAGAACGGCGGCGAAATGGCGGGCGAGGAGTTCATCCCGCTTGGCGTGTCGCAGTTCTCGCAGAGCGTCCAGAACATCCAGAAGGCCAAACCGGATTTCGTGGTGACGCTCCTGGTCGGCACCGCGCAGGCCTCCTACTACGAGCAGGCGGCTTCCGCCAACGTCAACCTGCCGATGGCCTCGTCGGTCAATGTCGGGCAGGGCTACGAGCACAAGCGTTTCAAGCCGCCGAGCCTGAAGGACATGTACGTGACCACCAACTACATCGAGGAGATCGACTCGCCGGCCAGCAAGGCTTTCTACGCGAAGTTCAAGGCCAAGTTTCCCAGCGAACCCTACGTGAACCAGGAGGCCGAGAACTCGTATCTCGCGATCTACCTCTACAAGCAGATGGTCGAACGGGCGAAGTCGACCAATCGGGAAGAAATCCGCAAGGTGATCGCGCTCGGCGATGTCTGCATGGATGCCCCGGAGGGCAAGGTCTGCATCGACCCGAAGAGTCAGCATATGTCGCACACCATTTATCTCGCCAAGGTCGGGGCTGATCACTCGATCTCCTTCCCGAAAGTATGGGAGGACATCAAGCCGTACTGGCTCGGCGAAGCGGGCTGCGACCTGACCAAGAAAGATCCGATGGCGCAGTACACGCCATCGAACCCGCCGCCGAAACCCTGACGTCGGCGTCGCCCCGGCGAATGCTGCTGCGCGCCGGGGCGGCGGTCTTGAACCATTGAAGCTCGCGGCGGCACGGCATCGCATTTAGAATTTGCAACATCCGGTTAGTTCATGGACATCGCGACCCTCGCATTCTCCGCGCTCTATCAATTCGGCGACGCGTTCGCGTTCCTTGTGCTGTCGGCATGTGGGCTCGCGGTGATCTTTGGCATGATGGGCGTAATTAATCTCGCCCACGGTGAATTCATCATGTGCGGAGCCTATGTGACGGCATCGACGGCCCATGCCGGCCTGCCGCTTCCGCTAGCGATCATGGCCGGCGCCATCGTCGCCGCGTTGGTCGGCGCGCTGGTTGAGCTTGCGGTGATCCGGCACCTCTACGACCGGCCGCTTGACACGATCGTGGCGACCTGGGGCCTGAGCCTGATTGCGACCCAAGGTACGCTGATCGTGGTGGGCTCCACGATGGCGGGTATCGGCACGCCGTTCGGCAGCTTTCAAGTCGGCCAGTACTCCTATTCCATTTACCGCCTCGTGCTGTTTGCATCCGCGCTGGGAGTTCTTGGCGGTCTCTACGTGCTGTTCAACTGGACCCGTTTCGGCGTCCTCGCGCGTGCCACGATCCAGGTGCCGCACATGGCCGCGGCGCTCGGCGTCGATACGCGCCTGATCTACAGCCTCACCTTTGCCTGCGGCGCCGGCCTCGCCGGCCTCGCCGGCGGCTTGTACGCCCCTACCATGACACTGGTGCCGACCATGGGCGCCACCTTCATCATGGAAGCCTTCGTCACGGTGGTGATCGGCGGCGCCGACGTATTCCTCGGCACAGCGCCGGCCGGTGGCGTGCTCGCCGTGGTGAAGTCGGCAATGACATCCTGGCAGGGGCAGCTATTCGGCCAGATCGGTCTGCTGGTTGCCGTGATCATCGTCGTGCGGATTCTGCCGAAGGGCATCTCCGGCTTCCTGCTGCGCGAACGCACCTGAAGGATCCGACGCAGTGAACGGCTTTCTTGCTCTTTTCCGCCGCCTCGAAGGTCCGCAAACCGCAGGCCGCGGTCCGGCGTTCTGGATCGTGTTCGCCATCGTGCTCGCGATTGCTTGCGCGTATCCGCTGTTCAGCGACGGATATACCGTTGGCAACACCGTTTATTTCTTTATCTGGGTGTTCATCGCGCTCAGCCTGTGCCTGATCTGGGGCTATGGCGGCTCGCTCTCTTTCGGCCAGACCGCGTTCTTTGGCATTGCCGGCTACAGTTACGGCATCCTCACCCTCAATTTCGGCTCGGCCTATGGGTTTACTTGGATCGCGCTGTTACTGGCGATAGCCCTCGCCGCGCTGTTCGCCCCCGAGGGCGCGGTGGCGCACCCGCAGAGCCTCAGCT
>Ga0208991_1000245_pt1 | contig 12300 bp, 11 predicted proteins | sample MedBloCAOM3_M2_FD_187855 | JGI IMG/M metagenome (GOLD analysis project Ga0208991, IMG submission 187855) | Forest soil microbial communities from El Dorado National Forest, California, USA - Mediterranean Blodgett CA OM3_M2 (SPAdes) (version 2) | ecosystem: Environmental > Terrestrial > Soil >...
ACGCAGGTCGGGTTACCCGACCTGCGCATTAAAAAACCGATCTCGGGCAGGCCCGAGATCGGCGCGCAATTCCAACTGTGGATTTTCTCCTACACCATCTGGGCGCGGTCGTCAAAAAAATGGGTGTCAAGATTAAAGATTGGACCCGGCGACGGATTCAGCAGATCGGCAAAGCACGCATCAGCGCAGATGCGGCATCACCTCGGACGCGAACATCTCCATGTTGCGTTTGGTGAGATCGTCCGGCAGCACACCGAACTGCAGCATGGTGACCAGGTTGTTCGCCCCGGTGGCGTCGCGCAGGCGCGAAAGCTGATCGCGCACGGTGCGCGGGCTGCCGACCACCACGGTGCCGCTCTCGATCAGCTGCTCCATGCTGTGGCGCGTCCGCGAGCCCAGCGCCTTGCGCATCTTGATGGTGTTTTTCATCGAGGAGAGCGACATGTAGCCGGGCGGCAGCAGCATTTCCCACGGCACCGCGAGAAAATCGTTGAACAGCGTCTCGATTCCGTCCCTCGCCTCCTCGCGCGCCCGCTCGTCGGTGTCGGCGACGTAGACCGGCGAGGCCCAGCCGAGCTGATCGCCGCTCGCCTCGTAGCCGAATTGCCTGGCCTGCTCGCGGTACATGTTGAGATAGCGCGCCACCAGGTCGCGGCCGCTGAAGGTGACCAGGAACGGATATTTGCGTTCCGGCGCCGCCGCCCATTTGATGGTCTCGGAGGAGCCCATGGACGGAATCCAGATCGGCGGATGCGGCTGCTGATAGGGTCGCGGCCACAGGTTCACATAGCGAAGATTGTAATGCGTGCCCTCGAAGGCGAACGGTCCCGGCCGCGTCCAGGCGGCGACGATCAGGTCGTGCGCCTCCTGGTAGCGCTCATGCGAGAAGAACGGATTGACGCCGCTCGCGTGATACTCGTTGCCGATCCCGCGCACGAAGCCGGTGATGAGCCGCCCGCGCGACAGATTGTCGAGCATCGCGAACTCCTCGGCGATGTAGACCGGATTGCTCACCAGCGGCAGCGCGCGCCCGACGACCGCGATCTTGGCTTTCCTGGTGCGCTGGATGAGAGCGCTCGCGATCAGGTTGGGCGCCGGCATCAGCCCATAGGCGGTCTGATGATGCTCGTTGACCGCGATGACGTCGAAACCCAGCTCCTCGGCATAGACGAGCTGGTCGATATAGGCGGCATACTCGTCGGCGCCTTTTTTCGGATCATAGAGGCTGTTCGGCAGCACCACCCAGGCGGCGCGATGCTTGTGGCGCTCCGCCATGTCGAGCGGCCGGTAGGGCATCAGGTGGAAGAAGGTGAATTTCATTTTTTGCCCCCGATGAAGTCGAGGATTTTCCCCGCCGCGACGTCCGCCTTCTCGACATGGGGCCGATGGCCGCATTCGGGAATGACGTCGACGCGACTATCGGGGATACGTTCCGCCCAGGCTTTCGCATAGGCGCTCGGAAAGAGCTTGTCGTCGCGGCCCCAGAGAACCAGCGTCGGGACCCGGACCCGATGCAGCCAGCGTTCGAGCGCCGGGTTGAACCAGCGCGGCTCCCAGCCGAGCTTGGTCGCCATGTAGCGGTTGGTCAGCGCGATGTCGGCCTCCTGCTCCGACGGGACATGGGCCAGCTCCCGTTCGGCGAAGGCCTGGTCGTAAAACAGGTTCCTGGCGTATTCCTCCGGCGACCAGATGAAGTTGTCGCCCGACAGGAGGCCCTTCACGCGCAGGCCCGCCGGCGCGATCAGGGTCAGGCTGCGGATCCGGGAGGTGTTGCGCGCCGCGATCTCGGCCGCGATCCAGCCGCCGAGCGAATGGCCGACCAGGTGAACGGGCGGGCCCTCCAGGGCGTCGAGAAAATCGAGGTAATACATCGCGACGTCGGCGACGTTGCGGATCCAGTCGGGATTGTCGGACAGGCCGAAGCCGGGATGCTCCGGAACCAGGAGCTGGCAGCGGCGCGCGAGCGCGTCGAAGAACGGCCCCCAGGCCGGCCACCCACCCGCGCCGTGCAGAAAGAGCAGGGGCTCGCCCTTGCCGTCGCGCTGGAGACGCACGCTCACGTCGCGCACCGTATGCTTGTGTTCCTGCTCGGCCATCACCGGCGCTCCTCCCTCGGGGACGCATTTATAGCAGGACGGTTCGGCGACCGTCTCTACTCCACCTTGATGCCGCCCGCCTCGATCACCCGGGTCCAGCGCGCGATCTCGCTCTCGACCTTTTGCCGCATCTCGCCCGGACTCGATGGCGACGCCACGTTGCCGCCTTCGCTCAGGCGCTGCTGCACGTCGGGAAGCTTGAGGGCATCCCGGATTTCCTTGTTGATGCGCTCGACGATCGGCCGCGGGGTCGCCGGCGCCATGGCCAATCCGAGCCACGACATGAATTCGACGCCGGGCAGCGTCTCCGCGATGGTGGGCGCATCCGGCATCAGCGGGTAGCGGCCGGGCGACGAGATGGCGAGCAGGCGAAGCTGCCCGGACTGCACGCGCGGAAAGCCCGACGTCGCCGCATCGACCATGAGGTCGATGCGGCCCGACACCACGTCGGTCAGCGCCTGCGCGGTCCCGCGGTAGGACACCGGCGTCATCAGGGCGCCCGATTCGATCTCGATCCACTTGGTCAGCACGTGATAGATCGAGCCGAGCGCATTGATCGTGTAGGTGATGCGGCCAGGCGCGGCCTTCGCCCGCTCGAGCAGGTCCTTGAATGATTTGATCGGCGAATCCGGCGCCACCGCATAGACCATCGGATAGCCGCACAGCATCGTCACGAAGGAAAATCCTTCGACCGGATCATAGGCCAGGCTTTTCCTGCGCAGCGCCGCCTGCGGCGGGAAGCCGGCGGTGAGGATGCCCATCGTGTATCCGTCGGGCGCGGATTTCGAGACCGCCTGATAGGCGACCGCGCCGGCCCCCTGGGTGACGTTCTCGATCACGACCGCCGTGCCGAGGCGGTCCGCGAGCTTCTCGCCGAGGATGCGGCCGATGATATCGGGGCTGCCGCCCGGCGCCGTGCCGACGATCAGCCGGATCGGCCGCGACGGCCAGTCATCGGCGGTGGCCGGCCAGACCGGCGCGATCGCGGCCGCCCCACCCAGGCCAAGCATGGTTCGTCGGGTCACGCGCAAGGGACGGACTCCCGGTTCACATTCATCCTCACTCCGGCTTGATCCCGGCCTTCTCCACCAGCTCCTTCACCATCGGGATCTCCGCGGCGACACGCGCGGCCAATTGCTCGGGCGTGCCGGCGGTTATCTCGAAGCCGGCGCGATGCGCCTGCTCGATCGCTTGCGCGCGCTCGAAGGCGGCGCGGCTCTCCTTCACCAGCAGCGCGACGATCTCGGGCGGCGTGCCGGCGGGTGCGAACAGCGCGTTGAAGGTGTCGGACACGAAACCGGGAAAGCCCGACTCGATCATGGTCGGCACGTCCGGCAGCGAGAACCAGCGCTTGGTGCCGGTCACCGCGAGCGCGCGGAGCTGCCCGCCCTGGACCAGCGGCTCCGCCGCCGGCAGCGCCACCGATCCGACCTGCGTGGTCTTGGCGAGCACGGCCTGCGCGGCCGGACCGGCGCCGCGGAACGGGATGTGGACCATCTCGATGCCGGCGCGCAATTTCAACATCTCTCCGGTCAGATGCGACTTGGTGCCGGCCCCCGGACTGGCATAGTTGAAGGCCGCCGGCTCGGCCTTCGCGCGCGCCACCAGCTCGGCGATCGAACGGATGCCGGAATCCGGGTGAACGATGAGCACGTTGGGCGCCGCCACCAGCTCGGAGATCGGCACGAAGTCCTTGAACGGATCATAGGGCAGGTTCTTGAACAGCGCGGTGTTGACCGCGATCGCGGTCGAGGTGAGCAGCAGCGTGTAGCCGTCCGGCGTCGCGCGCGCCGCCATGCCCATGCCGATATTGCCGGCGGCGCCGCCCCGATTGTCCACGATCACCTGCTGGCCGAGCGATTGGCCGAGCGCCGTCGCCAGAATGCGCGCGATGATGTCGGTCGGCCCGCCCGGCGCGAAGGGCACGATCAGCGTGATCGGCCGGTCCGGATAGGCGGCGCGCGCCGGAAGTCCGGCGCCCAAAAGGGCGAGCGTGACGGCGAAAAGCCGCAAGGCGGTCCGCAGCATGTGGTCGATGTCCCCGCGCTGAGATCGGCCGGGCCCGGCCGCAACAGAAAGGCGCGGAGTGTAGATCGGTCCCTGCCGGTTTGGCCACGCGTTTTCGTTGCGTCACTGCCGCGCATGGCGCGCGTTTGAATGTTGCGCCGCGCACGTTACCCTGCGCCGGGCGCCACATTGGAATTTTGCCCCGACCGAAAACCAGGTTTCTGGTGGCAATCGTGCCTGGGTTTCGGCCATAATCAAGCGACACTTCATGGGGGTGGCATGGCGACGCTGTTTGCCCGCATTCTCGCGGCCATTCGAGGCGCCGGAATTCCCTCGCGGACGGGACAACCGCCGGCATTCGAGCCGCAGCTTCGGCGCGCCCGGGCGCGCTCGCCCGAGCATTCGGAGCCCGACGAGCCGGCCGAGCGTACGGCGCGGATCGCCGGCCTGCGCGTCAAGCGGTTGCGGCAGATCGCGGGTTTCTACGCCGACAGCGCCCATGAGGCCGTGGTCACGGTCAACGATTGCGCATTCCTGCCCCAGGAGGAATTCGCCGCGGCGGCCGAGCTCATCGTGCGCACCGGCGGTGACCCGGCGTTGACGCGGTTCGCCACCGAGAATGCGTTGCGCATGGCCCTGCTCAAGCGGCGGCTCAGCGAGCTCACCGACCGCGAGCGGGCGATCCTGCGCGCCATCGACCTGCTGTGCGAGCTCGGCGAGTTCGACCGTGTCGCCGCATTGCGCACCCGGCTTCCGATCGTCTGGAACGACGGCCGTTGCCACGTCATGGCGCCGGGCTTCGAGACGGCGACGCGGCGCAATCTACTCAAAACCGGGCTGCGGACCCTGTTCGGCGACTACGCGCTCGCGGCGCCCGATGCTTTCGACGAGCTGCGGCGCGCCTGGCGCGACGCGCTCTCGCTCGACGCGACGCTGAGCGAAGAGGAGCACCAGACGCTGGAGTCGCTTCAGTTCATCGAGCGATCCTGGCTCATTCCCGCGGAGCCGGCCACCGGGCAGGCCACGCCGGCCGCCCTCTCGCTCGGACTCTTCGCCGGAACCGAGCGCCATCACCTCTACGACAACAGCCAGGCCTTGATCACGTTGTCGCCGCCGTCGTCGGGCGGACGCCATAGCCAGATCGCGCAGAACCTGTCCTTCCTGGCCACCGGGGCCGTGGTGATCGACGTCGACGGCAAGGCGTTTCACGCCACCGCGCGATGGCGGCAGAAAGAGGTCGGAAAGATCTTCGCCTTCGCGCCCGCGCTGGCGGATCATTCGATGCATTACAACCCGCTCGACGCCGTCGGCCACGATCCCGGCGCCGCCTGGAGCGAGGCCCGTCTTCTGGCGGACCTGCTGACCGGCCGCCAGGGGCCCGACGAAGAGGCGCTCAATTTCGTGGCTCCGGCGATCTACGACGTCGCGCTCAACGAGCAGCCCGGGCGCCGCCACATGGCAGGCGTGCTCGCCCGCATCGCCTGTTCGCCCAACCAGCGCGAGGCCTGGGCGGCGACGCTTTCGCGCTCGCCGCACCGCGAGCTCGTCCGCCATGGCGCGGCGCTGCGCGACCTGCCTGAGGCGAGACGCGACGTCCTGGTCAAGCGAATCCTCGGGGAGCTCGCGGTCTGGCAGTCGCCGCCGATCGCCGATCTGACCGACCGCTCCGACTGGACGCCCGCCGACCTGCGCCGCCGCGCCACGCTCTACCTGTGCGTCGATGGCCGCGACATCGACCGCTACGCCGTGGTGTTGCGGACCATCATCGGGCAGACGATCGCGGCCCTCGATCGCGACAGGGCGATATCGCGCGGATCGACCGTCACGTTGTTTCTCGACGGGCTTGCCAGGCTGGGCCCGATGGGCACGGTCGAGCGCGCGGTCGATTTCGGGCTCGAATCCGGCGTGCGGCCGTGGCTGTTCTTCGCGAGCAGCGCCGAGATCCGCGCCGTCTATCCGAATGCCGAGGGCATGATCGCGAACTGCGCCGCGCACTGCTACATCGAGCCCGACCGGGAGGCCGCGCAGGAGATCGCGCAGCGCCTGGGCTTCGTCAAAAGCCTGTTCGGCTCCGACGAGCGGCCGCTGCTCGGCCCCGCCGACCTCGCCGGCCCGGAATTCGCCGGCAAGATCATCGCGCTGGTGCGCGGCCAGCCGCCCGCCAGGCTGGTGCTGCCGGGCGCCCCCAAGGCGGGACAGCGACGCGCGCGCTAAGTGTGATGGCGGCCGCTTCAACCCGTAAACCATATCGCCGACGCCGCGGACTATCTCGCCGCAGCCGTGCGAATCCTGGTGAATCGCCGGGCGTCCTGCATTAACATCCGCGCCACGCAATTTCGGGAGAGATACGCCAATGATCCTTCGGTTCCTGCCCGGCCAACTGAACGCCATTTTGGGCGGCCTATTGGGCGGGCTCATGTTCGTCGCCGCGGCCGCCGCGCAGCAGCCCACAGAAGCGCCCAATCCGGGCCGCGACGCGGTGATGAGCAAATGTTTCCAGTGCCACACCGACTCGATGTTCCGCGACCAGCGCCAGGAGCGGCGCGCCTGGGAGGCCACCATCTACCGCATGATCGGGCGCGGCGGGCTCTACACGCCGGACGAGATCAAGCTGATGGCGGATTATCTCGCCACCGATTTCGGGCCCAACGCAAAACCGGCCGCGGCGGCGAAATAACGTCAGCCGAGAGACATAACGCACAACATCCGGGGAATTTCCATGCGCGAGCTGGTCGCCAACTATCTCAACCATTCGCTGTCGCGGCGCGGTTTCGTGCGCGGCCTGACCAAGGCCGGCCTCACCGCCACGGCCGCCCAATCGGTGCTGAGCTCGGTCTCATCGGTCGCGCTCGCGCAGAGCGCGGCGCCGGCCGCGCCCGCAGCGGCGGCGCCCGCAGCAGCGGCGACCACGGTTCCGGCGGCGGCCGCGGGTGCGGCCACCGGCGCCGTGAAATCCTTCCAGGGCACCGGCGGCGCCTGCTTCGCCGAGCAGCTGATCGCCTCCGGCGTCAAATACGTGTTCGGCAATTCGGCGAGCGAGGACGCGCAGTTCTACGAGGCGCTGGTCGACCGGCCGCAGCTCAAATACATCCTCACCCCGCACGAGGGACCGGGCGCCGCGATGGCGGCGGGTTACGTCAAGGCCTCGGGCGAGCCCACCATCGTGATGCAGGCGGCCGTGGTCGGCATGGCGAACGCCATCGGCCAGATGTTCAACGCCTTCAAGGAGCAGACGCCGCTCGTGGTCTACTCCTACCGCACCGACCAGTCGCGGCGCGCCGGCCGCGACGGCTTCGAGGAGGTCGCCAACCAGGAGCAGATCGTCCAGCCGATCACCAAATACACCTGGCTCGCGCGCCGGCCCGACATGATCCCGGAGACCGTGCGGCGCGCCTTCAAGGCGGCATGGACGCCGCCGCACGGCCCTTCCTACATCTCGTGGCATTCCGACTACAACGACGAGCGGGCGCGCACCGAGATCATTTCGCAGGATCAATTCGATCCGCGCATGCGGGTGCGGCCGAATCCGGACGAGATCGAGCGCGCCGCGAAGCTCCTGGTCGAGGCCAAGATGCCGCTGCTGATCGTCGGCGACGAGGTCTACAAGGCCAAGGCCGCCGCCAAGGCGGTCAAGCTCGCCGAGATGCTCGGCATGCCGGTCACGCAGGTGCGCCAGCTCTATGCCAATTTCCCCGAAACCCACCCGTTGTGGGTCGGCAACGTGCCGGCCGGAACGCTCCGGTCGCTGACCTACCCGAAGAACCCCGACGTCATCATCAATGTCGGCAACAAGTTCCAGCACAACAGCCCGGCGCCGATCGTGCCGCGCGGCCCGGCCTTCATCGACATGCGCATCGACTCCGGCAGCATGGGCAACGTCATGCTCACCGAGGTGCCGCTGGTCGCCGACGTGGGCCTGGGTCTCGACGACCTGATCGCGGCCGTGGCGCAGCTCATGACCCCGGCGCTCAAGCAGAAGGCGGCCGAGCGCGCCGAGGACGTGCGCCGCTTCGCCGAGAATGCAAAAAAGCTGCGGGCGCTGGTGTCCAACAATCCGGATTGGGACCAGAGCCCGCTGATCGCCGACCGCGTCACCTGGGAAATCGCGAACTTCGCCGATCCCGACGCCATCATCGTCAATGAGGCGGGCGCGGTCGCGATGCATTCTTTCGACTTCAATCCGCTGGGCGGGCGCGAGCTGTTCTATTATTACGGCGCGCATCTCGGCTCGGGCGTCGGCACCGCGGCGGGCGTCAAGCTGGCGCGGCCGAACCAGCAGGTGATCTGCATGGTGGGCGACGGCTCGTTCATCTTCGGGCCGACCGCGCTGTGGAACATGGCCCGGCTCGAGCTCCCGGTGATCACCGTGGTCTACAACAACCACGCCTATTCGGGCCCGCATAGCCGGGTGGTCTCGAACGTGCCGGGCGGCCGCATGGTGCAGACTGGCCAGTTCGTGCACGACTATCTGGGCAACCCCGACATGAACATGGCCGACATCGCGCGCGGCTTCGGGGTGGCGGGCGAGGTGGTCGAAAGCCCGGCGCAGTTGCGCGAGGCGCTGACGCGCGCGCGCCGGCAGACGGTCGAGGGCAAGCCCTATCTGCTCGACGTGCAGGTCGCGCGCAAAGGCGTCGGCTGGGCCGACAAGCCCTGGACCCCGCCGCTCCGCGTCGCCGAGATGCGGCAGAAGAAGGTGTGACTGCGGCCGTGGTCGCAGCCATGCCGTATCGCGGCTTTCTCGGTTTCCTGCTCGTCTGCGCGCTCGCCGTGGGCGCCCGCGCCGCGGATGGCGACGTCGACCAAGGCCGCGACACCTATGGCGAGCTGTGCGCGACCTGCCACGGACGCGACATGGTCAACCCCGGCGCGCTGAGCTTCGACTTGCGCAAATTCCCCAAGGACGATTTCGAGCGCTTCAAGACCTCGGTGCTCGACGGCAAGGGCCGCGCCATGCCGGCCTGGCGCGACAAGCTCAGCGACGAGGATGTCGCCGGCCTGTGGGCCTATGTGCGCAGCGGCGGGTAGCCGGCGACTTGCGGCATCGCGCAGGGGATAGGTCGCGCCCGGTGGTGGGTGCTGATCACCATCAACAGCCTGATCTTCGGCTTCGTGATCTTCCTGCCGCAGTTCTTCCTGCGCCAGGGGCTCACCATCGCCAACTCGCTTGGCTATACGGTCGTGTTGGCGGTCGCCTCCCTGGTCGGCTGCGCGCTCGGCGCCTATCTCGCCGATTTCGTCGGCCGCCGCTGGAGCATCATCGGCGCCTCGATCGTGACCATGGTGTCCGGCTGGATCTATGCGCGCTTCAGCGCCTCGTCCGATCCGGAAATCGTGCTGGCGGTCGGCTCGGTGCTGATCGTCGCGATTTATGTGCAGACCGCCATCCTGTTCGGCGTCTACACGCCCGAGCTGTTCCCGACCGAGATCAGGCTGCGCGCCAACGGCATCTGCAACACCTTCGGGCGGGGCGCGACGGTGGCGTCTCCGTTCGCGGTGGGCGCCCTGATGGCAAGCTACGGCCTGCCGGGCGTGATCTGGCTGATGATCGGGCTTCTCCTGGTGCAGATCGTCCTGGTGGTCGCCTGGGGGGTCGAGCCGCGCAATCGCGCGCTCGAAGACGTCGCCGCAAAAGCGGCGGGCTGAACTTTCGGCTTGGCCTGGGCGGCGGGTCGTCGCCCGCACCGGCGAGCATTCCACCTCGCCGAAAAGCGCTCTATGCTGTGTCGGAGCGCATCGCATCATGACGGACATCCAACGAGCGATCGAGATTCTCGAGGCCCTTGTCGGCTTCGACACGACCAGCCGAAACTCGAACCTTCCGCTGATCGCGTGGATCGAGAGCTATCTCGACCGCCTCGGCATCGCCCATGAGCGCATCCCCGACCGGACCGGGGCCAAGACGAATGTCTGGGCGACCATCGGGCCCTCCGCGACGCCGGGCTATATCCTGTCCGGGCATACCGACGTGGTCCCGACCGACGGGCAATCCTGGTCGAGCGATCCGTTCCGGCTGACGCGCCGCGACGGCCGGCTCTTTGGCCGCGGCGCCGCCGACATGAAGGGCTTCCTCGCCTGTTGCCTCGCGGCGGTGCCCGACATGGCGGCACGGCGGCTCGTCCGCCCGATCCATCTCGCGATCTCCTACGACGAGGAGGTCGGCTGCATCGGGGTCCGCGACCTGATCGCGCGGCTGCGCGCGGCCCCGGTCAAGCCGCTGGGCTGCTTCGTGGGCGAGCCGACCCTGATGGGCGTCGTCACCGGCCACAAGGGCAAGCGCTCGTTGCGGGTGAGCGTGCATGGGCGCACCTGCCACTCGGCGCTGGCGCCGCAGGGCGTCAACGCGGTCGAGTATGCGGCGCGGCTGATCGTGAAGATCCGCGAGATCGCGGACCGTCTCGCCCGCGAGGGTCCGCGCGATCCGCTTTACGACGTGCCCTATACGACCGGCCATACCGGCCTGGTGAACGGGGGCACCGCGCTCAATATCGTGCCGGACCTGTGCGTGTTCGAATTCGAGTTTCGCGCGATCGCGGCGGACGACGTCGACGCGCTGGTCGACGAGGTCGTGCGCTATGGCGCCGAGACCCTCGAGCCCGAGATGAAGGCCGTCGCGCCGCAAGCGCGGATCACCTTCGAGGAAAAATCCGGATTTCCGGGGCTGGAGACCCCGGCCGCCGAGGACCTGGTGGCGTTGACCAAAAAGCTCGCCGGCGCGAGCCATCATGCCAAGGTGGCGTTCGGGACCGAGGGCGGCCTGTTCGCGGCCGCCGGCATCCCGTCGGTGGTCATCGGCCCGGGCTCGATCGACCAGGCCCACAAGGCCGACGAGTTCGTGGCGATCAGCGAGCTCGAGAAATGCGGCGGCTTTATCGACCGGCTCGTGGCGCATTGCGCGTCGGCCGGCTCGTAGGCCGCGACGGTGCGTAACGGTTGGTCACGGCGGGCCAGATGCGCCGAGCCCCTGCGCCACAAGCGGCGGCGGCCGTCTTGTGCGGCGGCCACGGACAGCGCATCCTGATGCCCAGCCGGCGTCCAAGGACCGGCGCCCCGTTCCCACCGGCAAGCTCGTGACAGCAAATCCATGACGGCCCGCGTCGGATTGATCATCCCGTCCTCGAACCGCATGGTCGAGCAGGAGATGACCCGCCATGTCCCGCCGGGCGTCTGCCTGCATGTCGCGCGATTGCGCATGACCGGGCCGCACCACGCGCCGCTCGATCAGCTCCTGCCCCGCATCGAGGACGCGGCCCGCATGCTGGTCGACGCCAGATGCGACGTCGTCGCGTTCCATTGCACCGCCACCTCGATGCAGGAAGGCATGGACGGCGAGACGCGGGTGCTCGCGGCGCTCGCGCGCGCCGGCGCGCCGCGCGCAACCACCACCGCGACGGCGATCCGGAACGCATTCGATGCGCTCGGGGCGCGCCGGATCGTGCTGGTCACGCCCTACAGCGCGGCGACGACCGCCGAGGAAGCCGCATTCCTGCAGGCAACCGGCTATGAGGTGGTGCACGCCATCGGCCATGCGCTGGCCGGCAGCGACGCCTATTGCGCGACGCCGGCCGAATTCTGGCGCGAGCGCGTCATCGAGGCCGCGCGCCGCGAGGCCGACGCCTACCTCGTCAGTTGCGCGAATATCGCGGCATTCGGGATCATCGCGGAGCTCGAAAGGCGGCTCGACCGTCCGGTCGTCACCAGCAATCAGGCCGTGCTGTGGGACGCGCTGGTGCGCCTCGGCGGCTGCGATCTGCGCGCCGGTCCGGGGCGTCTGTTCGGGTCGGCCGGGAAATTCGAGACCGCGCGTCAACACGCCTAGGCTCCGCAAGCGCCAAAACAATGCCACACCGTCTCGTCGCCATCCTGTCGGCGCTGCTTTTATGGGTCGCACCGGCCCGCAGCGCGGATGACGTGGCGGCGTTCTACCGCGGCCGGCAGCTGCGGATCGTGGTCGGAACCGCGGCGGGCGGCGGCTATGACCTGTTTGCGCGGGCCGTGGCGCGCCACATCGGCGCGCATATTCCGGGCAATCCCGCCGTGATCGTGCAGAACCTGCCGGCCGCCGGCGGCATGGTGATGACAAATCAACTCTATGCCTCGGCGCCGCGCGACGGCAGCGTGATCGGCGCGCCGATCAATGGAATTCCGACCGCGCCGCTGCTCGCGCCCGCCGGCGCGCATTTCGACGCGACCAGGC
>Ga0208991_1000246_pt1 | contig 12293 bp, 9 predicted proteins | sample MedBloCAOM3_M2_FD_187855 | JGI IMG/M metagenome (GOLD analysis project Ga0208991, IMG submission 187855) | Forest soil microbial communities from El Dorado National Forest, California, USA - Mediterranean Blodgett CA OM3_M2 (SPAdes) (version 2) | ecosystem: Environmental > Terrestrial > Soil >...
TAGGGCAGGAGATTCACATCGGCGCTCAGTCCGGGACGGACCACATCGATGTCCTCGGGCCTGATGCGCGCAGTCACGATCAGACGATCTTGCCGGGGAACCAGATCCATGAGCGGGGCGCCGGCGCCGATCACGCCACCGGGCGTATGGATTCGCAGTTCGGTTACCACGCCGTCCTCGGGCGCCTTGACCGCCGTTCGCAACAGTTGATCGTCCGCCGCCTGTAGTCGCTCGCGTGTCTGAAAAATCTGGTTTTGTGCCTCGCGCAGCGACTGCGCGATCTCGTTTTGCCGGTCACTCTCCAATTTGAGGAGAGTTGCCTGCGATTCGCTGATGACCTGCTCGGCGCGCGAGATCTGCGCGACAATCTCACCCCGCCGCCCCTCGATGTCAGCCTTTTCCCGCTCGAGGTTCAGAAGGCGCGGGCGCCGCTCAAGGCCCTTGTTGACGAGAATGACGACCGTAGCCACTTCCTCGCCGACGATTTCGACGCGCTTCGAGGCCGCGCCTTCCTGCGCCCTTAGGCCCTCGATTTCCTTTTCGACTTGCGACCTTTTTTCTCTATTGACGGTCGCTTGCGATTGAAAGACCTGCCGGCGCGTTTCGAAGATGCTTTGCTGGGCCGCAAGGACGGCCGCGACCGACGGATTCTCGTTCTGCGTCATCTCCAACTTGGCCGGAAACGACACCCGCTCCTCGCCGCGTTGCTCCGCCTGCAGCCGTGCTTCTCGCGCCGTCGCGTCCCACAATTGGCCTTGCAGGCTCTGGACTTCGGCCCGGGCCTTGGTGTCCTCCAACGAGATCAGTATTTGTCCAGCGTGGACCACATCACCGTCCGCGACAAGAATCTCCCTGATGATGCCTCCCTCAAGGTGCTGGATCGTCTTTCGGCTCGACTCGGATTCGACGGTGCCAACAGCAATCGCGGCGCTCTCAAGCGGTGCGAAGGTCGACCAGACACCGAGGCCCACGACAAAGCAGCCGACCAGCAGGTTTCCCGTCCAGGTGACACCGCGAAGCCGGTCGCAGAGCGCCGGCGGCGCCGACGTCAATCGCCGCGGAACCTCCCAAATCTGAACGTGAGCGAATGCAATTTTCATTAGCTCACTTGCCCTTCGGGCAGAGAGGTCGCAAGAATATTTGCTGCGCGTCACGGCAACACCGGTCGCGGTGGAGGCCCAACGCTGCCCTCGCATTCCTGGTTCGAATGGGGCGAAGCAGCTTCGCGCGAGACGACTTGAGATCGTGTCAAATACCGCTCTATAATTTCCTTGCTGTCACCGAATGCGCTGACGGCGCCGCCTTGCATAATCGCAATCTTGTCCGTTGCGGCGAGGATCCCTATCCGGTGGGTGATGATGATCACCGTGGTATTGGCCGCCTTCATTTGTTCAATGGCCTCGAAGAGCACGCACTCGCCGAGATAGTCCAGGCTGGCGTTCGGTTCGTCGAGCACCACGAGGTGCGGGTCGCCAAAGAACGCCCGCGCAAGGCCGAGGCGCTGGCGAAAGCCACGCGAGAGATTGGCCGCTCCGCCAACGATGACCGTATCGTACGACCGCGGCAGCTGAATGATGATCTCGTGAAGGCCGGCCAGCTTTGCTGCTTGAATGACCTTCTGCAAATCGGCATCGTCCAACCGTGCAATGATGTCCTTTATTGTTTCGCCGAACAGATCGATATCTTGCGGCAGATATCCGAGGCGCCGACCGCCGCCCGAATCGCGCACGGCTAAAACGTCGATGCTATCGAGCAGGACCGAACCCATCGTCGGAGCGGAAATTCCAGCGATGATTTTGCCGAGCGTGGATTTGCCGGAGCCAGATGGACCAATGATGCCGAGGCATTCACCGGGCGCGAGACGAAACGACACGCCCTTCAGCATCAATTGGCCGGATCCTGGCAGGGCGACGCCAACGTTATTGACGCTGAGGCTGCCCTTCGGCCTCTCTGAAAAGTCCTTGATGTTCGCAACCGGCGAAACAGCGGCCATGATGCCGTTGAGCCGGCGATAGGCGGCCAAGGCCATCGCGAACGCCTTCCAGCCCGCAATCGCCCCTTCAATGGGCGCGATCGCGCGTCCGAACAACAGGGTCGTGGCAAAGATGATGGCGGGACTTCTGCTCTGTTCGAGCACGAGCCAGGCGGCAGTGCCCATGATCAGAACCTGCGCCAGTGCCCGCGCGGGTTTGGAGATCAGCATGAGGATCTCGTTGCGGCGTTGGACCACCTCGTGCTCGCTCCTCGCATCCTGCGCGGCTTCGCGAATGAGGCGTGCGGCGCCATCGAGCATGCCCATGGCCCTGATCACGTGGAGGTTTCCGACAGCCATGCCAAACCATCCATGGCTCCTCGTCAGCGCGGCAGATGACCTCGCCAGCGGGCCTTCAGTGAGGAAGTCGCCGGCAAACCCGAGGCCGAGCAGAAGAAGTGCACTCAGGGTGCCGATTACCCCCAGCAAAGGATGGACGAGGAAAAGAACGCCGACGAAGAGCGGCGTCCAAAGCACGTCAAACAGCATCGAGCATGCTCCGGACTGAGCGAACTGACGCAGGGTCATAAGATCGCGATATGCCTCCGATGCGCGCGCCCGATCGGCTTCATAGGCGTATTCGAAGCAAGCGGCGAGCACCGCCGGATGGAGTTCTTCTTCAAGCCATTCGCCAATCCGGCCCAATGCGGCCCGGCGCAATGCATCAAGCACGCCGCCGATCACGACGGTAAACGCGACGATCAGCGTCAGCATCAGGAGCGTATCGCCGCTGCGGCTCGACAGCACGCGATCATAGATCTGGAGCAGATAGATGGAAGGGGCCAGAAGAAGGAGATTGTAGCTGCAGCTATACGCGAAGATCAGCCCGAGCGATCCCGCGCAGGCCCGCAAGGCCGCTTCCAGCGGCGTCTTCGGCGGTGACATCATTTGCAGCCGGAGCGGCGTCTGCATTGCGGTCCTCCGCCAGAGATCTGAAGTCCGGCTCTATTCGCCCAGTCATTGCTCGACTTTCCGGCGAAGTGAGAACCGGCGGCCGCGCCGCCGGTCTTCATCCTCAGAAGCGTTGATCAGACGTACACGTGAACATCCCCACCTTCCGCCTCATTGCCACTTCCGCCGTAGCCCCCAATGCCGGCCCACACGCTCTGATGCATGTCCGCGGCAAGGAAGTTTGATTGATGCGCCGTCGTGTCGGCATACACCTTGGATGTGTCATAGCCGCTGTAGTTGCTCTGATCGCCGTTCGAGTAGGCTTTTCCGCCATAAGCCTTGGAATATTCATCCGCCTTGGCGTTCGCGCCGCCGGCGTCCCAATATGCTTTCTGTTGAACGTGATCGCCGGTGTTGACGCTCACGTCGGCGCCGTACGCTTTGTTGGACGGGTCGAAGCTGATGCTCGGCTTGCTGGTGATGTCGCCCTTGTTATAACCCGATCCGCCGTTGCCGGCGTGCTGATCGCCCGTCGAAATTTCCTTGAGAGTGACGGTGTCGGAAGGGAACGATGATTTCTTCATGTGACTCTCCCTGAGTTGGTTTGCACAATGTGCGTCCCAGTTTGGACGGCGCCAATTGTGGGTTTGCGCGCCGTTTGGGCCAAGATGCCAATGGTGATGCCACCCGATCCGGTGTACGCCCGAAAGGCTACGTCTCGCGGCCGCAGTGGAGCAAATTCAATGCCGCTAGGCGTGGCCCAGCAAATGATGGTCCGCCAGCACGTGCATGGCGAAATCGCCGCCAAGCGCAGCGTTGCCGTTGCCGCCGTCACCACCGATTCCGGCGAGCTGGACCGCGCTCTGATCGAAATGGACGTTATTGGTTTGATGCGCGTCGGCTGTGGAATTGGGGCCGGCAACCGCAATGTTGATCGGAGCGTAGATCGCTATATTGAGGTCGACGAGACTGCCTGTGAAATGCCCGTCGCCGCCGGAACCAGCGCTGTTGCCACCTGTGGCAATAACGTCAGAGCCGATTAGGCCCAGGATGGAGGAGTAGGCACTGATGCTTCCGCCAATCGCGGCATTGCCGCTTCCGCCGTTACCTCCGATGCCGGCCATCTGAAACGCGGATTGATCGAACTCCACATTGTTTGTCTGATCGGCATGGGCACTGGAATTGTTTCCCGCCACGGCGATGTTGATTGGATCGTACAACGCAAAGGACGCGTGAACGAGGCTGCCATAAAAGTATCCGTCTCCGCCATTGCCGGCGTGGTTATCCCCGCTCGCGATCACATCGGAGCCGATCCAACCATGGTCGGAGGCGTGGCCAGCGCCGGGCATAGAGTGGCCGGGTGCGCCAGCCCCGAAGACAGACACATGTCCGCCAGTCGCCGCATTGCCGTTCCCGCCATTGCCGCCCACGCCGGCAATCTGGCTAGCACCTTGGTGCAGTTGAATTGTATTCGACTGATGGGCGTCGGCGCTGCCATGTGAGCCCGCTATCGCAATGTTGATCGGGTCATAGATCGCGACAGGAGCATGCACCAGTGCTCCGAAGAATTGGCCATCGCCACCATTGCCGGCGCTGTTGTCTCCGGTGGAGATCACGTCGGAGCCGATCGACCCGAAGACGCCGACGCTTCCGCCCATCGCGGCATTCCAATCGCCGCCATCACCGCCAACTCCCGCGATCTGGCTCGCGGCCTGATCAAAATACCCGATGTTGGTCTGATGGGCGAGGGCTGTCGCATGGGCGCCCGCCTGCGCCACGTTGAGCGGCTCGAATGCAGCGTAGCTGCTGTCGACCAGGCTCCCGGCAAAATAGCCGTTCCCGCCATTCCCAGCGCTGTTATCTCCGGTGTCGATCGAGAAGGACGGCTGGGAGTCTGTGGAAAGCCACGACGGAACTTGCGCCTCGCGCGCGAACATATCCTTTCGATTGAGGTGAAGGCCGTCCGATACATACCGAAGATCCATGGCCGCTGCCCTACCGAAATTGATTTGCGCCGATTGGACGCACGCCTTCCGACCTCGGAAGAATGTCACTTCGGCAAGCCAAAAGCCGAGTCGTCAATTCGGATTGGAGCGTTTGGGCAATGGACGTGATATTGGCTACGCCCATTCGGGTGCGGAGTAGTTTTTGTAATGAATCACCGGACGCCGGTCGCAGCGGACGCAGCCATCATCGGCGAAGCACAGCCTGCAGCATCTTCAGGGACAGAAGGTTTGAGTAGCTGTCTATTCCGGCTGGGCCGAACTAGTTCAGCGCCTTCAGCCAGGCGCCGATTTCGCTCGCCGCGACATTGGCCTGTTGCAGCAACTTGCCCATGGTGAAGAAGCCGTGGAATTGGCCGGGAAATGTCCGATAGGTCACGGTAACGCCGGCTTCCTTCAGGCGCCTAGCGTATTCGTCGCCTTCGTCGCGCAAGGGATCAGCGCCTGCGGTCAGCACGTAGGCCGGCGGCAACCCGATCAGCGTCTTGGCGCGTGCCGGCGAAGCCCGCCAATCGCTGACGTCGGCGGCGCCGGTCAGATAATGATCGCGAAACCATTTGATGACGGAATGCGTGAGCAGGATGCTGGTTTCGGGTTCGCTATGCGAGGGATGCGTCATCGCGAAATCGATGGCCGGATAGATCAGCACCTGTCCTGCGATCGCGGGACCGTTGCCGTCGCGCGCAGCGATTGCAAGCACCGCGGCGAGGTTGCCGCCGGCGCTATCGCCGCCGACCGTCAGCCGGGACGCGTCGATGCCGAGTTGCCTTGAACTGTCTGCGATCCACTTCGTCGCGGTGATGGCGTCATCGACGGCGGCCGGAAATTTGTGCTCGGGCGCGAGCCGATAGTCGACGGAGATAACAATGAGCTCACCTTCGTCAGCCAATTTCCGGCACACCACGTCGTGGGAATCGAGATCGCCGATCACCCAGCCGCCGCCGTGAAAAAACACCAGGCACGGCGCGAGCCCGTTGGTCTGTCTTAGCCTCGACGGCGTGTAGATGCGCGCAGGGATCGGCCCATCGGGCGAGGGGATCGCGAGCGGCTGCACCGATTTTAGTTCGGGCGGTTCAGGATTGGTCACGACACGGCCCTTCAAATAGAGCTCGCGCGCCTCGGCCGGCGAAACCGTTTCGTAAGGCGGACGGCCGGCCTCCTGAAACGCCTTGAACACGGCAGCGGCATCGGGATCGAGGGTCACGGGCATGATGAGAGAACCTGTTGCGTTGGGTTTCTGTGTTTTTGAGCGAAACGAATTGTTAGCTTGCGGTTCGTCCGCCGTCGACGGTGTAGGCGGACCCCGACACATAGCTTGCCTCGTCGGAGGCGAGGAACGCCACGATGGAGGCGACCTCTGAGGCATGTCCGAGCCGGCGCGCCGGAATCCGCTCGACGATCTTGTCATTGGGAACGGGCGCGTTGCCGGGATTGCGGCCTTCGATGATCGCGCTCAGCATGCGGCTGTCGATCAGGCCGGGGCAGACGCAATTCACGCGCACGCCGGTTGCGGTGCATTCCAGCGCGGCGCTCTTGGTGAGCCCGATCACCGCATGCTTGCTGGCGCTGTAAACCGCGACGTCGGAAGAGCCGATCAGGCCGGCGATCGAGGCGGTGTTGACGATGCTGCCCTTGTTCTGTTTGAGCATTGCCGGCAGCACGTGCTTCATGCCCAAAAAGATTCCGACCACGTTGACGTCGAGCACGCGGCGAAACGTCTCCAGCGAATATTTTGTTATCGGCGCGATGTCACCTTCGACGCCGGCATTATTGTAGAACACATCGATGGTGCCGAACTTGTCGAGGGAGGCGCGGACATACGCCGCGACCTCGTCCTCATCAGTGACGTCGGCTGTCATGGCGAGCGCTTCTGCCGAGGCCGGCAAATCCTTGATCGCGCTCTGCAGGTCGTGCTGCTTGCGGTCAACCGCGACGATGCGCGCGCCGCGCTCGGCCAGAAGGCGCATGGTCGCGGAGCCGATGACGCCGGCCGCGCCGGTCACGACGGCAACCTTGCCATCGAGGCGAATTCGATCGGGCATGTGTGGCATTTCCCCTGCTGCTCCGGTTGTCCCGGATTTTTCCTGGTTCGGCGCGTAGGCCGCGCGAACTCTCATCGGGCGCGACTATTTCATTTGCGGCGGGGGCTGGCCAGTGGCCGGGGAGGCGGCAACCCGCCCTTTCCCCGCCGTATTCGGCGTGTTAACCGGTTGCCCTGCGAGCGGCGGATATGCCTGTACCACTGTACAATGTCGCGAGCCCGATTCGCCTTTTGAAGCCGCGAGATGTTTCGAACCATTGCCCTGACTGGTTTTGCGGCCCTGTTTGCCGCCACAGCAATCTCGCTTGCGCCCCCCGCGCAGGCGCAGATCGGCAATATCTTTTCCGATCCCGCGCCGCGCCCGCCGGGCAATGTTCCCCGCGGCAACCAGCCGCCGCCGCCCGACGACGAAGAGGAAGTGCCGGAGCTGCCGCAGGGCCGCCTGCTGCCGACGCCCAATCGTCCGCTGCCGGGGCAGGGCGTACCTGCGCCTGGAGCCGTACAGTCGCAACCTCTGGCGCCGCCGCCCGGCACCACCATCATTCCGCAAAATACGCCGCCCGGCATCGCGGTGGCGCCGCCGCAGCCTGATCAGGGTGTCGCGGTCGCGCCGCCGGCTGCCAATCCGCTGCCGGGATTGCCGCCGGGACAGCGCCAGCCCAAGGGCGTGCCGCAAACACCAGCCACATTGCAGCCGGGCGACGAGGTGGTCTCCGAGCCGCCGGCGCAAAAGATCGTCAACAAGAAGGCGAGCTTTTCCGGCCTCGACAAGATCACCGGACGGATCATCAATTTCGATGAAGACATCGGCGAGACCGTCCAGTTCGGCGCGCTGCGCGTAAAGACCGACGCCTGCTACACCCGTCCGGCAACGGAAGCCGCAAACACCGACGCCTTTGTCGAGGTCGACGAGATCACGCTGCAGGGTGAGGTGAAGCGGATTTTTTCGGGCTGGATGTTCGCGGCAAGCCCCGGCCTGCACGGCGTCGAGCACCCGATCTACGATATCTGGCTGACCGACTGTAAACTCCCGGACACTACCGTCGTCAGCGCAGCGCCGCCCGATTCGCCGAAACCGGCGCCGCCGCCCCCCGTTCAAAAGCGGGCGCCGCCCAAACAGACTGGCCCACGCCCGCCGTCGTCACCGCCACAGCAGCAGACACAACAACAGCCACAGCCACAACCGCAGCCGCAGCCAGCGCCGCAGCAACCCGGCGGCCTGTTCGGGGTTTTCAGGCAGTAGAACGGGCGTCGACTAACCCCGCCGGGCGATGATCTCGAGCGCCCGTGCTCCGCTCACCGGCTGATCGACCGGCAGCTTCCCGAAATCCGCGTCGCCTTTGATGGCCTTGTCGAGCAGCGCGCCATAGCGCCGCCGCGAAATTTCGACCGCGCCAAAGCTGCGCAAGTGCTCGGTCACATATTGCGTATCGAGCAACTCGAAGCCGCCGGTGATCAGCCGCGCCACCAAATGCACCAGCGCCACCTTTGAGGCGTCGCGGGCACGATAAAACATGCTCTCGCCGAAGAAGGCTCGGCCGAGGCTGACCCCGTACAAACCGCCGACAAGATCGTCATTCTGCCAGACCTCGACGCTGTGGGAATGTCCGAGTTCGTGCAGCCCGATATAGAGTTCGCGGATCCGCTTGTTGATCCAGGTGTCGTCGCGGCCGGGCTGCGGCGCGGCGCAGCCGGCGATGACAGCTTTGAAAGCGGTATTGACGGTGACGGTGAAGGCGTCGGAACGCACCGTGCGCGCCAGACGCGACGAGATGCGAAAGCCATCGAGCGGTACAACGCCGCGGATTTCCGGTTCGACCCAGAACAGGGTCGGATCGTCGGCGCTTTCTGCCATCGGGAAGATGCCGCAGGCATAGGCGCGCAGCAGCACTTCGGGCGTGATTTCGAAAGAGGCGGAGTCGCGTGACGTCATGGCTGGGAGGATAGCAGGCTCAAGATAAGCGCGCGATGGGGCGGACCATCAATGCATCGTGTCAACGCCCGGTCATATCCTTGCTTGTCCGCAAGCCGCGGCGCCGCATCGCCGGTTTCTCGCGGGGGGCGGCAACTGGCTATGCTACGGTCCGAAGAAATGACGGCGCTGCCGTTCTGATTTGGAGAATTGTCGATGGATATCAGGCGGGCAATATCCCACGCCGGCCTTCGCGACTTCATAAGATGGTTCGCCGAGCGTGCCCCGAGGGATGGACTAGCCATCGCGCACGGCCCCAATGTATCGATCGACTCCGATCAAGCGCTAGGTGACACCATTACGCCTATTCGGCCGCGCTCGCGGGCCGGGCCGTCGCGGGCGCGTTGACGCGGCGAAAGCGCAGCACGATCCGGGTGCCGGCATGGGTTGGATCGCGTTCGACACTGGCATCGAGCTTGGACGCCATGGCGGTGACGATGCGTTGCCCCATGCCGGTGGAACGCGGGTCGATCTTGACGTTGAGGCCGACGCCGTCGTCGGCAATCGACAAAACGAGATCGTCGCCTTGCGCATTGAGGCTGACGTGAATCGGGCCGGCGCCGTTGGGGTAAGCGTATTTCACGGCATTCATCACAAGCTCATTGACGATGATGCCGATCGACACCGCGCGGTCGGGATCGATCTCGATCGGCTCCGCCTTCAAAGTCAGCCGCGACATCCTGTTGCCCTCAGCGGACCTCCTGAGATCCTCGAGCAGAGCGTCGAGATACTGGTTCAGCAGCACGTTCTTGAGGTCGTGTGAGGTGTAAAGCCGGCGATGAACCTGTGCCACGGCCGCGACGCGCCCCATCGCATTGGTCAGCGCTGCCTTGACGTCGTCCTGGGTGCTTGAATTGGCCTGCAGATGTAATAGCGACGCTATGATCTGCAGACTATTGCCGACGCGGTGGTTGACCTCGCGCAGCAGGACCTCGCGCTCGGCGGCGAGCGCAGCGTAGCGGTCGCGCGAGGCGTGGACCTCGGCCTCGGCGTCGTCGCGGGCTTTTTGAATGCGCGCCTGCCGCAGCGCGCCGTCGATGGCGACCTGTAACAGGGGGATGAAATCGCCGAGCGTATCTTTCACCAGATAATCTGCGGCGCCGGCCTTCAAGGCGGTGACGGCGATGCTTGAGTCCTGCGCGGCCGTGACGAACACCACCGGCGGCGCATTCGGAATCGCCAGTATCCGCTCGAGCGTTTCGAGGCCGTCGAGGCCGGGCATGTATTGATCGAGCGCGATGACGTCGATGCCGCCTTGCTGGAGGCGATCGAGTCCCTGCGGGCCGCTCGTCGCATGAACGACCTTGAAGCCCAGCCGCGTCAGGCCACGGTCGACCAGCCGGCCAAGCGCCTCGTCATCGTCGATATACAGCAGTGTGGGCGTTGCAGAGTTCATGTGGCGGCTGGCGGTACCTGAATGACGGAGAAGAACAGCCCGAGCTGGCGAATGGCGTTGGCGAAGCTTTCGTAATTCACCGGCTTGGTGATGTATACGTTGCAACCGAGTTCATAGCAGCGCGTGATTTCCTGGGAATCGTCTGTCGTGGTGAGGACCACGACCGGTGCACATTTGAGATATTTGTTTTCCTTGAGCCGGCGCAAGATGTCGATGCCGGTCATGTCAGGCAAATTCAGATCGAGCAGGATCAGCAACGCATGACCCTTGTGATCGCGGCCAGTGCCGTCGCTGCCGAACAGATAGTTCACCGCGGCTGTACCGTTGGTGAACGCCATGATGTCGTTGTTGACGCCGGAGCGGCGGATGTTTCGCTCGATCAGACGAGCGTGTCCATCGTCATCTTCGATCATGATGATGGTGACTGGCTTGCTCATCAATCTTTATTCCGGTTACTGGCTGTCCAACTTATGGGCAGTGTTATCGTGAAGGTGCTGCCGCTGTGAAGTTCCGATGAGACCGACATGGTTCCACCGAGCCGCCGCACCAATGCGCGGACGTGGGCAAGTCCTATTCCCTGTCCCGGCTTGTCCTGTGTACCGGCGCGGCGGAAGAGGTCAAAAATCCGCTGATGGTCCTTGGGATCGATGCCGCGGCCGTTGTCGGCGATCTCGAAAATCGCAAAGCCCAGCTTTGTCCGGCCCCGGACAGCGATGTCGCCAGGGACTCCCGGCTTGAGGTATTTGAGCGCGTTGTCGATCAGGTTCGAGAAAATCTGCTCCAGCGCGAGGCGGTCGCTGACGATGTGCGGCAGCGGCTCGATGCGAATTTGAGTCTCTGCCTCGGCGGCCTGATGCGCCACTGTCGCAACGACGCCTTCGATCAGTTCGCGGGTATCGATCCGCACCGGCTCGAACTCGCGCCGACCCTCGCGGGTGAGGTTGAGGATGGCGTTGATCAGGCGGTCCATCTTGGCGATCGACGATTTGATGAATCCCAGCGCTTCCGAGAAATCCTGCGAGAGCTGCTTGTCTTCGCCGTCGAGGACCGGCTCGATCTCGCTCGCAACAACCGGCGCAGGCGAATCCGGAGCTGCCGCACGGCCGAGTGCCGCGATCCGCCTGAAAATCTCGGCGCGCAATTCCTCGAGTTCGCTGGTGAAACCCATGATGTTCACCAGCGGCGAGCGCAGATCGTGGCTGACGATATAGGCGAAGCGCTGGATTTCGTCATTGGCCTCGCGAAGATCGGCTGTGCGCTCGTCGACCGTGGCCTCGAGGTTGAGGTTATTGTCGCGCAACAGTGCTTCGGCGTCGTCACGGGCGCGCGCCGAACGCCGCACCAGAAAGATCGAGATGCCCGCCAGCACGACGACAAAACCCGAACCGATGCCGGTCATCGATGCTGCCAGGGTCTGACTGCGGTCGGCGCTCGTCGTGCGCTGGACAAACAGCCGACCTTCTTCCGCCCGCATCTCGCTGGCGAGATCGTCGATGTGCTTCATGGCGTCGCGGCCGATGCCTTCGCGTACGATCTGGGCGGCGTCGTCGATGCGCTGCGTCCGCGCAAGTTCGATGGTGTTGCGGAATTCCTCGATTCGTTGGTTGATGAGCGGAAGCATCTCGTCGACGAGGCGCTTTTGGACGGGATTGTCGCTTGTGAGTCGGCTCAGGCGCGTCAGTGCGGGTGTGAGCTGGGAGGCGGCTTCCTCAAAATCGGTCTGAAAATCCGGCCGCAACGTCGAAAGATAACCGCGCTGCGCGCTTTCGGCGCGGCGCAATTGTAGTTGCGTGAGTGATATCTGGTTTTCGACCTCAACGGTGCGGACAATCCAGCGCGCGTCTTCCCGCGCCTTGTTTACCAGGTAGACCGAACCGGCGCTGATAATCGTCAGCACCACGAGGCCCGCCGCAAGCAGCAGGACTTGGCCGATGGCGCGCCGGCGCATGGCGTCAGGC
>Ga0208991_1000251_pt1 | contig 12205 bp, 9 predicted proteins | sample MedBloCAOM3_M2_FD_187855 | JGI IMG/M metagenome (GOLD analysis project Ga0208991, IMG submission 187855) | Forest soil microbial communities from El Dorado National Forest, California, USA - Mediterranean Blodgett CA OM3_M2 (SPAdes) (version 2) | ecosystem: Environmental > Terrestrial > Soil >...
CGCGACGATCACGGCCGAGGATTGGCCGGCTTAATACCTCGAAGCAAACGAGGCGTTCAAAAATGCCGGATATCGCAGCGCCTGCAAGCCGCCGCGCGCGGCATAGTGCACCAGTAGCGCTCCCCACAGCCCGGCATTGCCGAACGACCGCAGCGCGAGCCACGCGACGAGAAAAATCAGCAATGAAAGCACCATCAGGTTGCGCATTTCGCGCGCCCAGGTCGCGCCGATGAAGATGCCGTCATAGGCGAAGGCAAAGACACCGAGCACCGGGGCCAGCACCACGAACGGCAAATAATCACGCGCGCTGTGGCGAACGTCTTCGCTCGCGGTCATGATCTCGATGAGCATTGGGCCGAGCAGCGCGAAAGCGGCGGTTACTGCTAGCGCAAAGCCGAATCCCCACAGGATCACCAGCCGGACTGCGCTTGAGAACACGGCGCGGTCGCGCGCGCCGTAGGCGCGACCGCAGAGTTGCTCGGCGGCATTGGCGAGCCCGTCAAGAAAGAAGGCGCTGATCAAAAGGAAGTTGTGGAGGACCGCGTTGGCGGCGAGCGTCACGTCGCCGGCACGCGCGCCCTGGGCTGTGAAGAACAGGAATGCCGATATCAGTGCGGCGGTGCGGATCATGATATCGCGGTTGACGGTCAGCATGCGCATAAGCTTGGCACGATCGAGCAGCGCCGCGCGTGCGACAGCAGGTTTTCCATAGGTGAGGCGTCGTGCCATCAAGACGCCGAGCACGAGCCCGGCCGCTTCCGCGACAACGGCGCCAATCGCTGCGCCGGCGATTCCGGCATCCAGCACCAACACCAGCAGTATCGTCGCCGCCATGTTGATGACGTTGATCGCAATCTGCACGGTAAGCGCGAGCTTTGCGCGCGCCTGTCCGATCAACCAGCCGAGCACGACATAATTGGCCAGTACCAGCGGTGCGGACCAGATACGGATGTTGAAGTAGATCTTCGCAGCGCGGGTGACGCCTTCGCTGCTGCCCATCGCTCCCAACAAAATCGCGGCGAGCGGTATTTGCAGCACGATAAGGGATGCACCGATAAGCGCGGCGACAACAAAACCCCGCACCAGATGTGCGCGCAATTCCTGTGTTTCGCCCGCACCAAGCGATTGAGCCGTGAAGGCCAGCGTGCTCATGCGCAGGAACCCGAACAGCCAGAACAGACAATCGAAGATGACGGACGCGATGGCCACGCCGCCGAGCAGCGTCGCATCGCCCAGCCGTCCGATCGCAATGGTCGAGACGATTCCGATTAGAGGTGTGGTGAGATTCGCAACCATCGCCGGTCCGGCGATGGCGAAGACCTGCGCGGTTGTAACCTTAGATGGGGGAAGTAACAAATGTCGCCTGCACGCAACTCTATCGCCCGCGCGGCGCGCCGAACATCCGCGACAGCAACCAGATCGGTAGGACGATCACGGCGCCGAGCAGGAAGTAGCGCCACAACCAGTTGATGGCGTCAAAGCCGAGGTCCCAAAGCCGCTGAAACAACAGCCGGATACTGTTGACGATATTCCAGGGATCGAAGCCGATGGCGGCGAGCACCACGCCGACCAAAATTGACAGCAGAATCAGCCGAAACGCCACCGCCAGCGGCGAGCCGCCGAGAAAACGATAAAAACCGTCGTTGGCTGCCGGCAATTCTCGGGTGTCGTTGGGCATCGATGGTCTCTCCCGCGCGGACTCACCTGCGCATTATAGTATGGTGGAAGGCAGATGGGGAACCCGGCTGTCGGCGTCAATGGCAGCCGGCCGCCGCCTTTTTTCCATTTTGACGCGTTTTCTTGATGCGAACCGGTGTCCACCCCGGATCGCGTCCGGGCAGGCTTCGCCGGAAAACGCTACGCTTGAATCGTTGCGTCGGTTTTCAACATTCGCTCCAGCGTCTCCAGCCGATCGGCCTCGCGCGGCGGTTTGTCCCAGCGCAGCCGGTTGATGCGCGGAAACCGCATCGCGACGCCGGATTTGTGCCGCGGCGAGCGTTGCAAGCCCTCGAAGGCGACTTCGAGCACCAGCCCCTGATCCGGCTCATGCACCACGTGCCGCACCGGTCCGAATTTCTCGACTGTGTTGCGACGGACGAAGCGATCGATTTGCAATAATTCCTCGTCGGTGAAGCCGAAATAGGCCTTGCCGACCGGCACCAGTTGCTCGCCGTCCTCGCCTGAGGTCCAGACCCCGAACGTATAGTCCGAATAATACGACGAGCGCTTGCCGTGGCCGCGTTGCGCGTACATCAGCACGGCATCGATGATGTGCGGGTCGCGCTTCCATTTCCACCATTGTCCTTTCGGGCGGCCCGGCAAATACACCGCGTCGCGGCGCTTCAGCATCACGCCTTCGACCGCCTCGGCATCTTCGCCTGCGCCTGCGCTTGCGGGATCGGTTCGTGCGGCGGTGAGCGCGTCCCAGCTGTCGAAGGGAATCGTCGGCGACAGGTCGACCTTGGCATCGTCGAGCTTTGCAACAAAGGCCTCAAGCCGGGCGCGGCGTTCGGAAAATGGCAGCACGCGCAGATCATTTTCGCCCTCGCCGAGCAGATCGTAGGCGCGCAGGTGTATCGGATATTCCTTCATCAGCTTCGGTGAGACGACCTTGCGGTTGAGGCGTTGCTGCAGCACGTTAAAACTCTGCACGCGGCCATCGCGAACCACCAGCAACTCGCCGTCGATGGCGCCCGGCAAATGCAGCGACGGCAGCAGGTCGGGAAAGCTTTTGGTGATGTCTTCGCCGCTCCGCGAATAGAGCCGTGCCAGCATGGTGCCGCGCTCGTCACGACCGCTGACCGCCTGCACGCGAACGCCGTCCCATTTCCATTCCGCGATGAAATCGGCGGCGTTGAGATTTGCAAAATCGGTATTCTCGATCGCATGCGCCAGCATAACAGGGCGGAACGGCACGGGATCGAGATTGACCGGCTTTTCCGCACGGCCCTCCAGCCACGCGAACAGATCGAGGTAGGGCGGGGCAAGCCCAGGCCACATCAGTTCGATCTCGTGCGGGTCCTTGTCGCCAAGCTCCGCCGCGGCGGTCTTGGCCAGCCGCGCCGAAATACCGATCCGCATCGCGCCGGTGACGAGTTTCAACAGCGCCCAGCGGCCGGTCTCGTCCAACTCGTCGAGCCAGCGCGTGAGCTGCTTTGGAAGTTCAGTCTTGCCGAGGGTGCGAAGCGTGGTGACAACTTCGGTGAGGGTAGGTGGCGGCGGGTTGTTGTGGAGGTGTTGGTCATCATGACCATTGTGCCCGCTGCCCAGCAAAGATGCTTTGCGATTGGTGGCTTCCTTCGGCCACATCAGCGCAACCGTCTCCGACAGGTCGCCGACGTAATCATGCGACAATGCGAACAGCACCGGATCGGTGCGCGCCGCGATCAGGTCGCGGATCAGTCCTGGCTTCGCATGCTTGAACGACAGCGCGCCGGTAAGCGCCGCCAGCGCGTAGCCGCGATCGGGATCTTCGACCTCACGAAAATAGGAGGTCAATAGCCGCAGCTTGTTGTTGCGGCCGGGCTCATAGGCGAGGCGATCGAGCAGTTCGGCGAAGCGGTTCATGCCTCGGTGTCCTCGTCGGCCGGCACCGGATCGCTTTCGTCCTCATCGCCGTAACCCACCAGATCCAGCGGGCGCGCGGTCAGGCCCTTGGCCGTGCACCAATGCACCAGCGCGTCTTCCTGGCCGTGGGTGACCCAGACTTCGCCCGCGCCGGTGGCGTCAATGGTCGCGGTCAGTCCGTCCCAGTCGGCGTGGTCCGAAATCACCAGCGGCAGTTCGACGCCGCGTTGCCGGGCGCGGGCGCGCACCCGCATCCAGCCCGACGCAAACGCCGTGACCGGATCGGGAAACCGCCGAGTCCAGATGTCCGAGGTGGCTGATGGCGGCGCCAGCGTGATGGTGCCGGCGAGATCGGCTTTCTTCATGCCTTTGACCATGCGCAAGTCGCCGAGCGCCACGCCGCGGCTCTCGTAGTAGCGCGTAATCTTTTCCATCGCGCCGTGCAGATAGATCGGCGCGTCGTAGCCGGCCTCACGAATCAGCGCGATCACGCGCTGCGCCTTGCCGAGCGAATAGGCGCCGACCAGATGCGACCGCTCCGGAAACAGCGCCACCGAGGCCAGCAGCTTTTTGATCTCGTCCGCCGCATTGCCATGACGAAACACCGGCAGCCCAAATGTGGCTTCGGTGATGAAGACATCGCACGGAACCACTTCGAACGGCGCGCAGGTGGGATCGGGCGCGTCCTTGTAGTCGCCGGAGGCGACGATGCAGGTGCCTTCACAGGAGACCGCGATCTGCGCCGAACCCAGCACATGGCCTGCGGGGTGAAATTTGATGCTGACGTCGCCGAGTTTTATTTGTTCGCCATAGGCGATGGCTTGCGTACTGCCAGCGAAATTATCGCCGTAACGCAGCCGCATCATGTCTAGCGTTTCCTGGGTCGCCAGCACCGCGCCATGGCCGGGCCGGGCGTGGTCGGAATGGCCGTGGGTGATCACGGCGCGCTCGACCGGCCGCACCGGATCGATGTGGAAGCCGCCGGGCTTACAGCACAGCCCGGCGGCAACGGGCATCAGGATGTCTTGCGGGCGCATCTCGGTTATATAGGGGGTACTGCGACGATTTTTACCCGTCATGCGCGGGCTTGACCCGCGCATCCATCTTCCGGAAGAACCTGATCTGATGGATTGCCGGATCATCCCCGATCGAATCGAGGACAGGCGTCCGGCAATGATGAATGTGTAGCCATGCCCGCGCGATTATTCCTGTCCTCCGGCGATCTGGTTGCCGACCGGCGGTTCGATTTTGCGCGCGATCTGCAGCTGAAAGGCGATCTTGTCGCCGCCGCCGATCTGCTGTTGCAGGCCACGGAACTTGCGCCCGGCTTTGCCTCGGCCTGGTTCACGGTAGGTGAAATTCGCGAACAACTCGGCGAGCGCGATGCGGCGATCGCGGCGTTTCGCGAAGCTGTCATCGCTGACCCCGACGATCGGCACGGCGCGAGCCTGCGATTGATGCTGCTTGGCGCCGAGAAACTGTCCGCGATGCCGCAGGCCTATGTGCGCGCGCTGTTCGACCAATATGCGCCGAAGTTCGAGACGGCGCTGGTCGACGATCTCGGCTATCGCGGTCCCGCGCTCTTATTCAAGGCCGTGCTGGCCGCCCGGCAAGCGGTCCGCAAGCCCGCGTTCTTCAAGCGCGCCATCGATCTCGGCTGCGGCACCGGGCTCGCGGCCTTCGCCTTTGCCAGGAAGGTCGATCATTTCATCGGCATCGATCTGTCGCCGCGCATGATCGAGCGGGCGCGCGGCACCGGGTTTTATGCGCAGGTCGAGGTGAGCGAGATGGTGGAAGGCTTGCGCAGCAAACCGGATGCCAGCGCCGACCTCATTCTCGCCGCCGACGCGATGGTCTATCTGTCCGATCTCGCTCCCGTCCTGCGGGAGGCGAAGCGCGTGCTTGCTGCCGGCGGCTTGCTGGCGTTCACCGTGGAAACGCATGATGGGGAAGGCATCATCCTCGGCGAGGGCCTGCGCTATGCACATGGCTCCAGTTATGTGCACGCATCGATTAGCGATGCCGGTCTTGCGCTGTCGCGGCTTGATGATTTGTCGGCCCGCAATGAGGACAACGTGCCGGTTCCCGGTCTGGTGGTGGTCGCGGCAAAGGCCTGAATAGGCCTTTGCCAAAGTGAAGCATGCTTCAAAAGCGGAGCGGTATTGCATCGCAACGCCGCAACTCCGCTATTGCCGAGCCCACGGGAATGTAGATCAATGCGCGCGTCTCTAGGGAGAAACAAAAACAATGAACAACAATCAGTCGAGGCGCGACTTCTGCGCCACCGCCATTGCCACGATCTTCGCGTCCGCCACATCCGTCAAGGCTGCCGAGAAGAAATACGATCCGGGTGCGAGCGATACCGAAATCAAACTCGGCCAGACCGTGCCGCATAGCGGCCCCGGCTCGCTCTATGGCGTGCTCGGCCGGGTCGGCGAAGCCTATTTCCAGATGCTGAACGAAAAGGGCGGCATCAACGGGCGCAAGGTCAAGTTCTTCACCATGGATGACGCCTATAGCGCGCCGAAGTGCGTTGAAGCGACGCGGCGGCTGGTCGAGCAGGAGGAAGTGCTTGCCCTGTTCGGCTCGCTCGGCACCGCGCCACAGACGGCCGTGCACAAATATCTCAATTCGAAAGGCGTGCCGCAGCTTCTCCTCAACACCGGCGCATCGAAATGGAACGATCCGAAGAACAACAAATGGACCATGGCGGGCCTGCCGCTATATCCGACAGAAGCACGAATTCTCGCCAAACATGTCGTGAGCGTTAAGCCGAATGCGAAGATCGGAATTCTCTACCAGAACGACGACTTCGGCCGTGATTTCCTGGGCCCCTTCAAGCAGGTGCTGGCGGATGCCGGCGGCACCGCCAAGGTGATCATGGAGCAGACTTACGATCTGACCGAACCAACGGTCGATTCCCAGCTCATCAATCTCTCGAAATCGGGCGCGGACGTTTTCTATAACATCACCACTGGCAAGGCGACGTCGCAATCGATCCGCAGGGTCGCCGAGCTCGGCTGGAAGCCCCTGCAATTGCTTTCCGCGGGATCGACGGGACGCTCGATCCTCAGTGCCGCGGGCTTTGAGAATGCGGCCGGTATCGTTGCCATCCGCTACGCCAAGGAAGTCGGCGTGCCGCGCTGGGAAAAGGATCCCGACGTCATGGCATTCGAGGAGTTGCGCAAAAAATATCTGCCCAACGTCGATCCGGACAATACCATCGCGTTCGCAGGCTATGGTCAGGTGGCGACGATGGCTGAAATCCTGCGCCGCTGCGGCGACGATCTCACGCGCGCCAACGTCTTGAAGCAGGCGACGAATCTCAACGGATTCCATTCGCCGTATTTCCTCGACGGCATCACCTACAGCTATACCCCTGACGACTATACGCCGATGAAGACGCTCTACATTTCGATCTTCAATGGCAAGGACTGGGATATTTCCGATAAGCCGGTCACGGAATAAGCAACCGCCAACCGGGCGGGCAGCGGTTCGATTTTGATCCGCTGCCGCCCTCGACGAAACGGCCGTAACGGCTTACGTCTTGGGCGTGCCGCCCCAGATATTGACCGCTGTTCCGGACGAAACAGCCGAACTGCTGCCGGACCGTTTCCGCCAATGGTTCGCGGCGCGCGGATGGTCGCCCCGCGAGCATCAGCTGGATCTGCTCAAAAAGGCCCGCGACGATCGTTCGGCGCTGCTGATTGCTCCCACCGGCGCCGGCAAGACGCTGGCCGGATTCCTGCCGACCTTGGTGGAGCTTTCTTCTCCCTCGCCCCTTGCGGGGGAGGACCGGGGAGGGCGGTATCCGCGCACACCGCTGATGCCGCCACCCCCCTCCCGGCAGCCTGCGGCTGCCGACCTCCCCCTCAAGGAGGGAGGTGAAAGGAAGAGTTTTGTTTCCACCGGACGCGGTGTGCTGCGTAGCAGCGGCCTTCACACCCTCTACATCTCGCCACTGAAGGCGCTCGCGGTCGATATCGCGCGCAATCTGGGAGCGCCTGTTACCGAGATGGGTTTGGCGATCAAGGTCGAGACCCGCACCGGCGACACGCCGGTGTCGCGGCGTCAGCGTCAGCGCCGCTATCCGCCGGACATTCTGCTCACCACGCCCGAACAACTGGCGCTGCTATTGTCGTCCGACGACGCGCCGTTTCTGTTCTCGTCGCTCAAGCGCATTGTGCTCGACGAATTGCACGCGCTGGTCACCTCGAAGCGCGGCGATCTGCTGTCGCTCGGCCTGGCGCGGCTGTGGCGGCTGGCGCCGCAGATGCGCTCCATTGGACTGTCGGCCACGGTGGCGGAACCGGAATCGCTGGCGCGGTTTCTGGTCCCGCAACGCGACGGCGTAAGCGAAGCAGCCGACATAGTTGTCGCCGGCGGCGCGGCGGCGCCCATCGTCGAAATGCTCGACACCCGCGAGAGGTTGCCGTGGGCAGGCCATACCGCGCGCCACGCGCTCGGCGAAATTTACGATCTGATCAAACGCAACAAGACCACGCTGGTGTTCGTCAACACCCGCAGCCAGGCCGAGATGCTGTTTCAGGATCTGTGGCGCATGAACGACGATGGCCTCGCCATCGCACTGCATCACGGCTCGCTCGATGTTGCGCAGCGCCGCAAGGTCGAGGACGCGATGGCTGCAGGAAAACTGCGCGGCGTGGTCTGCACCTCGTCGCTCGATCTCGGCGTCGACTGGGGCGACGTCGATCTCGTCATCAATATCGGCGCGCCGAAGGGTGCGTCACGGCTGATGCAAAGAATCGGCCGTGCCAACCACCGCATCGATGAAGCCTCGCGCGCGGTGCTGGTCCCGGCCAATCGCTTCGAGGTGCTGGAATGCGCGGTGGCGATCGACGCGGTAGCGGAAAATGCCCAGGACACCCCGCCGCTGCGCACCGGCGCGCTCGATGTGCTGGCGCAGCACGTGCTCGGCCGCGCCTGCGGTGAACCGTTTCTGTCCGATCGGCTCTATGACGAAGTCCTCACCGCAGCGCCCTATTCTAGTCTCACGCGAACCGATTTCGACGACGTGGTCGATTTCGTTGCCACCGGGGGCTATGCGCTGAAAACCTACGAACGTTTCGCGCGCATCAAGCAGGACAAAAACCTCCGCTGGCGCGTCGCCAATCCTCGCGTCCGCCAAAGCTACCGCCTCAACGTCGGTACCATCGTCGAGGAGGCGATGCTGAAAGTGCGTTTGGTGCGCTCGCGTGGCGGCGGATCGGGATCGGCCGGAGCGTTGGGCCGCGGCGGCCGCATGCTCGGCGAGATTGAAGAGGCTTTCATTGAAGGACTCGTGATCGGCGACACTTTTGTGTTCGGCGGCGAGGTCGTCCGTTACGAAGCGCTTGCGGAAGACCATGTCTATGTCTCGCGCGCCAATGACAAGGACGCCAAAGTGCCGTCCTACATGGGCGGCAAGTTTCCGCTCTCCACCTATCTCGCCGAACGCGTCCGGAAACTGCTGGACGACAGGCGCGCCTGGAATGCGCTGCCGGACCAGGTGCGCGACTGGCTATCGTTGCAACGGGATATCTCGCGTGTCCCCGGCGCGCGCGAGCTGCTGGTCGAGACCTTTCCCCGCGCCAACAAGCATTACCTCGTCTGTTATCCCTTCGAAGGCCGGTTGGCGCATCAGACGCTCGGCATGCTGCTGACGCGGCGGATGGAACGGGCGCGGGTGCGGCCGCTCGGATTTGTGGCCAATGAATACGCGCTGGCGGTATGGGGGTTAGGGGACATGTCGTTCATGATCAGGCAGGGCCGACTTGATCTCGGCGCGCTGTTCGATCCTGACATGCTGGGCGACGATCTCGAAGCGTGGCTCGCGGAATCCGCGCTGATGAAACGCACGTTCCGCACCTGCGCGATCATCTCCGGATTGATTGCGCGGCGATTCACCGGAGAGGAAAAAACCCGGCGTCAGGTGCTGTTTTCGACCGATCTTATTTACGACGTGCTGCGCAAGCACCAGCCGGATCACGTGCTGTTGCGCGCGGCGCGCGCCGATGCCGCGACCGGGCTGCTCGATATTCGTCGGCTCAGTGATATGCTCTCGCGAATCAAGGGGCGAATCATCCACAAGGAACTCGACCGGGTTTCGCCGCTCGCAGTGCCGGTGATGCTGGAAATCGGCCGCGAACAGGTTTATGGCGAAGCATCCGACGAGTTGCTGGCGGAAGCCGCCGATGAACTGGTCAAAGAGGCGACTGGATAGACCGTGACGGCAGGCGCGCGATCCCTGGACGACGAACTACCCGCCGCGCGCATCACTGCTGTGAAAGTCGCAGGCGTGACCCTGGTCGCCGATCTCTCCGGTGCCTTGTTCTGGGAAGAAGAGAGCCTGCTCGTTGTCTCCGATCTGCATCTGGAAAAAGGCTCCAGTTTTGCGACGCGCGGCGTGCTGCTGCCGCCCTATGATACGGTGGCGACGCTCGGCCGCCTCGCTGCAGTGATCGCGCGGCACGACCCGCGCGTGGTGATTGCGCTCGGCGACAGCTTTCACGACCGCGACGCCCATGACCGGCTGTCTTCGGGGAACCGCGACGCCATCGCGACGTTGCAGGCTCGGCGCGACTGGATCTGGATCTCGGGCAATCACGATCCCGCGCTCCCCTCCGATCTGGGCGGCGTGGTCGCCAGCGAAGTTGCTGTTGGCCCGATCGCGTTTCGTCACGAGCCGACCGGGGCATCAGGTGAAATCGCCGGTCATCTGCATCCGAAGGTGCGCGTTAGCACACGCGGACGTTCGATGGAGCGGAGGTGTTTTGCCTGCGACGGCGAGCGCGCGGTGATGCCGGCGTTCGGTGCTTATACCGGAGGCCTCAGCATTCGCGACCCGGCGTTCGCGAAAATATTCCAGACCCTGGGTTTCATGGCGCATGTGCTCGGTGACAATAGGCTGCACACCATCGCCGCATCGCGCTGCTACTGAGCGCGGCTCACGCCGCCTTCGCCTGCATAACGAGGCCTCATGGTTCGAGACGGCGCACCGGACAGCGCGAGTGCGCCGCCGGGAGAGTGCCTCGTCAACATGAGGGGACTAATCCTTACGAAACACGATCGACGCCATCCAGCCGGTCATCAGCGCCATGAATGCCGTCACCAGCCCATAGACAAAGCCATTCTGGCGGGCAGTGGTCGCGACGAACTGCTCGAATCCGACCTTGACGATTTCGAACGCGGTTTCGGTCCGCGTCACCAGCGCGCCATCGGAAAACAGCTTGATCTCGACATCATAGGTCCCGATCGGCACTTCGGCCGGAAGCGGAATGCCGGTGCGAAACAGCGTCGGCGTCAGGAATGTCACCGCGGAGGTTTCCTCGCGATAGAGGCCATGTTCGGAGCGCAGCCGCACAAAGGCGCTGCGGAAAGCATCGTTAGGCACGACGTCGGCGTAGTCGGGTCCGACACGCTGGGTGAGCAGCACATTGTTGAGACCGAGTTGCTGCCGACGCTGTACTTCGGGCGAAGCGATGGCGTCGAACGGCCGGTTGGCAAACAGCGCGAGATAAGTCGGCACTTTCAGAAACTGCCTGTAGTCGGTGTTGACCCAGATGCCGAATTTGCGCTCCTTGCGCCGCGTCACCATGTCGGCGCGCGGGCCGGCGACGGTGACGACGAGATCGTAATTGGTGCGGGTCGCCGGTGTGGATGCGTCTTTTTCGACCGAGCCGAACAGCACGAGTTCTTCGCCGGAATAGTTCGGCGTCACGGTGACCCGGTGGTTCGAGACCGACACGATCAGCCGCTCCGCGCGCGCGGGCAGGACAGCGAAGGCCATGCTCAGCACCAGCGCGGCGAATGAGGTGCGCGCGATCATCCGGCGCCTCCGGTTTCCCGGATGGTGAAGAGATCGTCGGGGCGGATCACCAGTTCGATCGCGAAGCGGATTCCTACCGCCAGAATCAAGAGCCCAAGCAGCAGCCGCAGATGTTCGCCGCGAATCTTCTGGCCGGCGCGGGCGCCGAACTGCGCACCGGTCACGCCGCCGACCATCAGGATCAGCGCCAGCACGGCATCGACGAGATGGTTGGTGACCGCGTGCAGCGTGGTGGCGAACACCATGGTGACCAATGTCAGCACCATCGAGGTGCCGATCACGGTGGAGGTCGGCACCCGCAGCACATAGATCATGATCGGGATCAGGATGAAGCCGCCGCCGATGCCCATCACCGCGCCGATAAAGCCGATGATCACGCCGACGACAATAATCGGAATCACCGACAAATAGATCTTGGAGCGCTTAAAGCGCATCTTCAGCGGCAGGCCGTGGATCCAGCCGTGGCTGCCCGAGCGGCGCATCGGAATCGCCACGCCGCGCCGTACGCGAATGATCGCGCGCAGCCCTTCCCAGAACATCGCTGCGCCGACGGCGGTCAGCAGCACGACGTAAGACAGCGCAATCATGAGGTCGAGCTGGCCGAGCGAGCGCAGCAGCGTGAAGGTCCAGACGCCGAGCGCGGTGCCGACGGTGCCGCCGCTCAATAGCACCAGCGCCAGGGCCGGATCGATGGCGCGGCGGCGCCAGTAGGATATGGCGCCGGAAAACGACGAGGCCGCGATGTGGCTGGCGACCGAGGCGACCGCGACCGCGGGCGCGATGCCGACGAAGATCAACAGCGGCGTCATC
>Ga0208991_1000252_pt1 | contig 12173 bp, 13 predicted proteins | sample MedBloCAOM3_M2_FD_187855 | JGI IMG/M metagenome (GOLD analysis project Ga0208991, IMG submission 187855) | Forest soil microbial communities from El Dorado National Forest, California, USA - Mediterranean Blodgett CA OM3_M2 (SPAdes) (version 2) | ecosystem: Environmental > Terrestrial > Soil >...
GTCGCGCCGCTTCTTCAACGAGTTGATGACGCTCGACGGCGATATCGGCGCCCGCCATCTGATCGTCAGGCACAGCGAGGCGGTGGCGGAAGTCCCGGTTGAGGGCCACGGCGCGTTTCTCGATATCGACACGCCGCAAGCGCTTGAGGCCGCGCAGCGGGGGTGAGCTCATCATCACCTCGTAAAGCTCCATTCTCAGTGGCGTGACGGCGTGGCAGCTGGCCTAGAAAGCTCGTTTGCCTGCCTGCGCTTGACGAAGCAACACGCGTCATGTTCTGGCTGATTTTGGAACCGGAGACATCAGATGCAGCGGCGCTATATCACCGTGGACGTTTTTACCGACCGCGCCTTCGGCGGCAATCCGCTTGCGGTGGTGCTGCCGCGCCGCAAAATTCCGTGCATGACGCGCAGGCCCGCATTTTCACCGTGAGCGAAGCGTAGATTTCTTATCAGCACGGCAGAGCGCCTTCATGTAGCCGCTGCAGCGCTCAAGCAGCTCACAGCTAATAGACAAGATGCAGTGAGCCGATATCCCGGATTGATGTCGGCGATACCGCGCAAGCGTTATCTCTGCGAAATTGGGATGAGGGAAGTAGGCAGTCTCATCCCCCAATCGGGGGATGTTCTTTCATTTGATTGCAGATACCAAAGACCCAGAGCACGGATGAGAAGGTCTGTGCAGCCTTTGAATCAATAGGACATGAAATTGCGTAAAATTCTCATCATTGCCAGCCTCGCGAGCTTCGGGGCTTTCACCCAGCAGGCCCTTGCTGAGCCTGAGAACTGCTCGGCAAAATTCAACCATTGCATCCGCAATGGCGACAAATTGGGTTCTTTCACGCCCTGCGCCACAGCAGAGAGGGCGTGCGAAAGCAGGAATAAGAAGAGGGGATATAAAAGCGATTATGACGTGAAAGGCCACGGGGCGGAGGGCAAGGAAACTAACAAGGGAGGAAAGGGCGGAGGCAAGGGCGGAGGCAAGCTCGGCTCAGATGACGCAACCTGGAACGGCAAGACCACCACGGTCGTTGTCACCGATGGGACGGGCACCAGCCAATACACTGTTCGGCAGGGCGTGCCGACCGAGAATGGACAGATGATTCTGGCTCCGAATGGAGTGAGGTATAACGTCTGGGACCCCGAGTTGGGGCGGCAACTCGAGAAGGCCGGTCTCGTTGACGGTAAAGGCAGTGCGATAGCCTACGCCAATCCCAAGACGGCGAAAAACGAATACGCCCTCGCACGCGACACGGTCGTCCGCGATCGCGCGATCGCAACCGGCAGGCCGATACCCAAGCCGACCGGCACTTCCCGGGAGACCCCTTTTACAAAACCTCCCACCGTCAACGATCATCGCACAGCGACTCCGAATCCGGTGGCTCCAAGCAGCCCGCCGCCTGCGGCCGCTGCCGGAACGGTCAGCAACACGCCGGTCACCAATCCCAACGTGATGTCGGGCGCTGTCCGCGATCATCGTCGGAAGTGAGATTGAGACTATGGCATCGAACGAGGCCGCAGCGCGGGTATCCGCGCTGCGGATCCGCGGCTCAGAGGCGCGTCTTCATAAGACACGTATGAAGGAGATGCCTTTCGCGGACCATCCCAATGTCGGTACCGCCTTCGTGCTGGCGAGCCAGGCGACCAAGCTGCCGGCGCGATTCCTGTTCAAGAAAGGCGCGGGGCTTGTGCCCGCCTTCGGTCGGCAATTGCCGATCTGAGGCGACAGGCCCGGAATCGCTAGTCACGATCATGGTTATGGATGCGCTTATGCGCGCCCTCAGCGACAAGCGCTACGCGCTTGCGGGGGAATGACGGCTAGTTCTGCGGCGCGACCAGGTTCTCTACCTTCACCCCGTCGCGCTCTTCGATGACCTCGGCGATCCACTGCCGATGGCAATGCTGATGATCGCGCTCGTAACAGAGAAGACAGACCGGCCCGGATTTTTTGACCAGCGCCGACAGCTCGTCGAGTTCTTCCTTTGCCTGCGGCGTCTTCAGGTGCGCCGCGTAGATCTTGTGCAGCGTGTCGAATTTGCCGCTGCGTGCGGCGTCGCGACCGTCCTTCGGCGTGCCGAGTCCGCGCAGGTGCAGATAGGAAATACCGCGCTCATCTAACCCGGCCGCAAGCTGGTTCTTGGAAAAGCCCGGACGCCGGGAAGCCGCGACCGCGCGCACGTCCACCAATAGCTTCACCCCGGCATTTTCCAACTCGTCGAGCACGGCTTTGGCGGGCGTCTGTTCATAGCCGATGGTGAAGAGGCGTTTGGTTTGGCGTGCCAAATCTTTGCGTACCATGGCGGCGTCCAGGTTTCCGTTATGTCACCCGATTAAGGCTACGTCACTCCTGCACTGATTTCCACAACCGGCTACGTCATGCCGGGGAAGCCAGGCCCGACATTGCCGCCATGTGTGGCATGTCGCATAGTCAGCTCGCGAAAAAGAGCCTGTTGTCAGGGCCGGTCTCGCGGGAGGAAATACGATGCTGGGATTTTGTCGCTCGCTGGCATGGACCGCCGCCGCGCTCGCGCCTTTCGCGTTCGGCGCTGCGGTCGCACAGGCGCAGGCCAATTATCCCGACCGCCCCGTGAAGATCATCGTCCCGATTGGCCCCGGTGGCAGCTACGATCTGGTCGGGCGGCACCTCGCCGACGCGCTTTCGAAGCGCACCGGCCAAGCCTTCTTTGTCGAGAACAAACCTGGCGCCGGCACCGTCGTGGGCACGCAGGTCGCAGCCCAGAGCGAGCCCGATGGCTATACGTTGCTGGTCGGCGGGCTCTCCAACATGGCCTTCAATCCGGCGCTGTATTCGAAGCTTCCTTACGACCCGCTCAGGGATTTCGTGCCGGTCGCACTGGTCTACAAGTTTGGCTACGTGATGGTCGGTCGAAGGGATATGCCGCAGACCAAGCTGCAGGACATCGTCGCGGCTGCGAAGGCCAACCCAGGCTCTATTACGGTGGCGACCGCTGGTGTCGGGACCGGTCAGCAGCTGGTGGCGGCCGCGTTCATGAAGGCCGCGGGCGTGAAGCTTCTGGAAGTGCCTTACAAGGGTTCGCCGCCGGCTTTCACCGATCTGCTCGCGGGCCGTATTGATCTGTTCTTCGATTCGATTGCGGCGGGCCTGCCATACGTACAGTCGGGGCAGGCCAGGGGCATCGCCGTGCTGTCGTCAAGGCGCAGTCCGGTTGCGCCTGACGTGCCGACCATGTCGGAGGTTGGCGTGCCCGGTCTCGATGTCGATTCCTGGCTCGGAATCTTCGCGCCGGCAAAAACCCCGCCGGAGATTATCGCAAAGTTGCGGGCGGACATCCGCGCCTCGTTGCCCGATCTCAGGGAGCGCTTTGAGAAGAGCGGCGGCGAAGCGTGGGATCTGCCGAACGACAGGCTCGATGCCTTCGTCGTGTCCGAATACGAGAACTGGACGAAACTTATTCGCGAGGCCGGCATCAAGCTGGATTGAAGCGCGGGAAGTTATCCAGCGCCCGCTTACTTCACGCGTTCGATCAATTCCATCGCCCCGGCCGGAGCGCGCACCTTACCTTCGTGAATCACATAGGCGAAGACATCGCGCGGCGCTTTTTTCGCAACTGTTGGATCGACGCGCGGCAGATCGTCCGGCTCGCCGCCGTCGGCCCAGGTCTGAAGCCGCCCCGCCCAGGCATCCAGCGCCTTCGGCGGATAGCAGGTCTTGATGTCGTCATTGCCCTTCTGCAGCCGCGCGTAAACGAAATCGCCGGTCACGTCTGCGATGGCGGGATAGCTACCGTGTTCGGCGAACACCACCGGCGTTGCGAACTTCCTCAGCAGCGCGATGAAATCGGGCACGCAAAAACTGGCATGGCGGACCTCGACCACATGGCGCAGCGCGCGCCCCTCGAGCTTGCGCGGCAGCAGCTCGAGAAACTTGCCAAAGTCTCCTTCGTCGAATTTCTTGGTCGGCGCGAATTGCCACAATACCGGACCCAACCTGTCGCCGAGCTCCAGCACGCCAGAATCGTAGAACCGCTTCACGGAATCGCCCGCTTCCGCCAGCACCCGGCGATTGGTGGCGAAGCGCGGCCCCTTCACCGAGAAGACAAAACCGTCGGGCACCTCGCGCGCCCATTTGCGAAAACTCTCCGGCTTCTGCGAGCCGTAGTAAGTGCCGTTGATCTCGATCGAGGTCAGCTTGGACGCCGCGTATTCCAACTCCTTCGCCTGCGTCAGCTTCTCCGGGTAGAACACCCCGCGCCACGGCGCAAAGGTCCAGCCGCCGACACCGATGTAGATGTTGCCCGCACTTTTTGAACCGCGATGCGAACTTTTGGTCACTCGCCAGTCTTTCTTGCATTTGCCGGGTTGGGATATCGAAGATTAAGGCTACCGGGCGGCTCCCGCAAGCCGGGGATATAGTGGGCGAAAGCGAGGTTCGGATCCTGATGCTTCAAGACCTGATGCTTTCAAGGCGCTCGCGCTGGTGCAAAAAAAGGGCCCCGGAAAACCGGAGCCTCTTTGCACCAAGGCAGTTATTTGCTTGACGTAGCGCTGCGAGATCTAGCGCCCGGCTTGGGTCACCTTGGCCACGAAGCCTTCCCAAGGCTTGAAGGTTTGCTTGGCAAGTTCGCTGTAGAGTCCACCAATCTTCTGCGACTCAGCAACAAAGCTCCCATAAGCCTGCCTTGCGAATTCGGTCTGGATCTCGATCGCCTGATCGAGCGACCGCACGCCCATGAGCTTCTCGACAAAGGACCTGGTCTCCTGGATCGATCTCTTGGTGTAGTCCCCGTAGGCATTCGCGATAGTCTGAATGCTGATCGGGAAGTTCTCCTCCGGCGCGGCCGCGCCGATTGAGGGGGCATCCGCCGCTGGGAGTGCGCCGATCGAGAGGGCATCCGCTGACGCGACCGCGCCGGTTGGGGGGGCACCCGCCGCTGCGACCGCCTCGATCGTGGAGGCGTCAGTTGACGCGACCATTGCGTCGATTTGCTCTTCGGCGGCATCCCGCTGATCCAGCTTCGGGCTCTGCTGTTGATCAGGTTTCTTCCGGCTGCGCTGGCCTGGCTTCCCACTCGGTTTGTTCTGGTGTGTAGTCGACATTCTTGAACCTCCGCTGTTTAAAAATCGAACCAAACGTCAAGACTCCGCCATGTTTGCGCTGGAATCGCGGTACTCGCTTGTTCCTTGCGCGGCGCTGATGTGACTTGGAACTTTGAAAGGCGGCCGGAACCTCACCGTCTTAAGGCAGCCGGGTGCTACTTCGGTCTAGCGTTCAGGCAGGATGGGGAAAAGGAGAGCAAGATGCGGATGGTTATTGCGGCAGTTGTGGCGATGATGAGTTCAGTCGCAATGGCCGGCGAGATCGAAGATGCGCACCGGCAGGCGGTGGCGGGACGCGACTCCTACTGGAATTGCCTCGGTCAGGAATATAGCCGGGACAATAACAAGGGCATGTCGGGACAGGATTTCACCCTCCATATCGCCAGCGTGTGTCCGTCCGAGCGGCAGAATTTTCGAGTGTCGCTGATGGATTACCTCTCGATGCAATTCCCGAACGCGGATGCGGGCGCCCATATGACGACCGCCAACAACGCCATCGGATTGGCTCAAAAGGACGTCGTGACGGCGTTCATCAAGCACAATGCGGCGGCGCTGAAGTAGCTTTCCCCACGCTAGGTTGACGTCAGGGCAGGAAAGCCAGCTGCTGAACCGCATACGCTCGGCGTTAACTTTGCGATTTTCCGTGGTAGTGTTCTTGAGAGGCGAGCGGGAATATCGAGATGGACCCGGAAAAAGTAGCAGGCATTTTGGGTGCAATTATCGCATTGGCGGTATTGGTGATCGCGTTCGCGTACGGGCCGATTGGGCAAATGGGCAAGCCTGCAAAACAGATTAAGGTGGAGCAGCCGGCGCAGCCGGTTCCTGCGCCGCCGCCGGTGAGGGGGCCGGTGGTGAGAGAGGTGCCGCAGTAACCTTACAATGCGTGGCGGCGGCAACCCCCCTTGCGAAACGTCCCGATCGCTACTATCTTGCATCCAACGGCGACGTCGATGCTTCATAGCTCCGGCGCTGGGACGACCACTGAATAGCTCGGCTGCGCCGGATGTACGCGCACCTGTTGTTCGTGGTCGTTGGCATTTGTGGGCCCCTTTTCTGGGTCCGTTTTGCAGACTCCCCACCGGTGGTTTGGAACTCCGCCTTGGCATCGCCTGAGGCTGCGGATATACGCTGGCGGCATGAATGAAGCCATCAGACCGGGTCCTGAAAACCCGCCGCAGGCCGTCGGTTTGCCTCAGCTTTCGGTCATCGTTCCCACCTTCAACGAGCGCGACAACGTCACCATGCTGTTTCGGCGGCTGGAGACCGCGCTCGCTGGGGTAAGCTTTGAAGTCATCTTCGTCGATGACAATTCCCCCGACGGCACCTGGGACGTAGTGCGGAGCCTGGCGCGGCAGGATTCCCGCGTCCGCTGCGTCAGGCGGATCGGACGGCGCGGCCTGTCCGGCGCCTGCATCGAGGGCATTCTGGCATCGAGCGCGCCGTGCGCCGCTGTGATCGATGCCGACCTGCAGCATGACGAGACGCAGTTGCCTAAGATGCTGGCGCTGCTGCAGAGTGGCGAAGCCGATCTCGTGGTCGGCAGCCGCTATGTCGAGGGCGGCAGCGCCGACAGTTTTAACAAGCAGCGGGCTGGCGCCAGCGTGCTGGCAACTGAAGTGGCCAAACGCGTGCTGCGGGTCAAGATCGCCGATCCCATGAGCGGCTTCTTCATGATCCGCCGCGACTGCTTCGAGCAACTGGCGCCGCAGCTCTCCACCCAGGGCTTCAAGATCCTGCTCGATGTCGTCGCTACCGCGCGGGGCGAGCTACGCGCTGTGGAAATTCCCTATACTTTCGCCTCGCGGCTGCATGGCGAGAGCAAATTGGATTCCATGGTGGCGCTGGATTTCCTCGGTCTGGTGCTGGCGAAACTGACCGGCGATGTGATGTCGCTGCGCTTCCTGCTGTTTGCGATGGTCGGATCGACCGGCCTGTTCGTGCATCTCGCCGCATTGTTCGTCGCGCTTGATGTATTCGATATGCCGTTTCCGCAAGCGCAGGCCTGCGCCGCGCTGCTGGCCATGACCAGCAATTTCATCCTGAACAATTTTCTCACCTATCGCGACCAGCGGCTGAAGGGTTTTGCGATCCTGCGCGGCCTGTTGTTGTTTTATCTGGTGTGCAGCGTTGGCCTCGTCGCCAATGTCGGCGTGGCGTTCTCGGTCTACGATCAGGAGCCGATCTGGTGGTTGGCCGGTGCGGCGGGCGCGCTGATGGGCGTGGTATGGAATTACGCGATGTCCGGACTGTTCGTCTGGCGCAAGCGATGAAACGGCAATGACTCCGAGCGAGCTGCGGCTCGTCCGCAACACGGCTGTCACGATACTGGCGCTGGTGGCATTGCGGCTGGTCGCCGCCGCCTGGACGCCGCTGACCTTCGACGAAGCCTATTACTGGATGTGGTCGAAGCACCTCGCCGGCGGCTATTACGATCATCCGCCGATGGTCGCGATCGTGATCCGCCTTGGCACCATGATTGCCGGCGACACCGAGCTTGGCGTGCGGGTGGTCTCGATCCTGCTGGCGCTGCCGATGAGCTGGGCGGTGTATCGCACGGCCGCGATCCTGTTCAGAGGCCAGCGCGTGGCGGCGACCGCGACCATCCTGCTCAATATCACCCTGATGGCGGCGATCGGCACCCTGATCGTCACGCCGGATGCGCCTCTGCTGGTGGCCTCGAGCTTTGTTCTGTTTTTTCTGGCGAAAGTATTGGAGAGCGGGCGCGGCGCGTGGTGGCTGGCGGTCGGCGCCGCGGTCGGCGCTGCGTTATTATCGAAATACACCGCATTGTTTTTTGGCCCGGCGATCTTGATCTGGCTGGTGAGCGTTCCAAAGCTGCGGCGCTGGCTGATCTCGCCCTGGCCGTATCTCGGCGGCGTCGTGGCGCTAGCGATATTTTCGCCTGTCATCCTCTGGAACGCCGATCACCACTGGGTCTCCTTCATCAAGCAGATCGGCCGGGCGCGGATCGAGGATTTCAGGCCGGCGTTCATCGGCGAATTGATCCCGACCCAGATCGCATTCGCGACGCCGTTGGTGTTTATCCTCGGCGCGATGGGGCTTTACGCGCTGCTCAAGCGCCAAACCGGGGCTTCGGCGGCGCGCATGCTGATCAACGCGACGTTCTGGACCATCGTAGTCTATTTCATCTGGCATTCGCTGCACGCTCGCGTCGAGGCCAATTGGTTTGCGCCGGTTTATCCGGCGTTTGCGATAGCAGCCGCGGTCGCCGCCAATCTCACGCGATGGGACGCGCGCCAGCAGCGCATCGTCGATTTTTGCCTGCGCTGGGCCGCTCCAGCAGGCATCGTGATGTTTGCACTGTTGATCGTGCAGGCCAACACCGGTGCGCTCTCGGGTTATCGCCGCGACGCCACCGTGCGCAGCGTCGGCGTCGGCTGGCGCGAGCTTGCCGGCGAGATCGAAGCGGTTCGTATGCGCGTCGCTGCGGGATGCGTGCTGGCGCCGGATTACGGCACCACCGGCTGGCTCGCCTTTTATCTGCCGAAAGGCACCTGCGTCGTGCAGCCAACGCAGCGCATCCGCTGGGTCAACATGCCGGAGCCGGACCCAGCGCTGCTTGCGGGCAAGCTGCTTTATGTTGACGAGGTGCGGCCCGGCGGCCGGCCTCACCTGAGGGAAATGTTTGAACGGGTGGAAAAGGTCGCGGAGCTCACGCGCAAGCGCGGGCCGCTCACGATCGAAACCTACGCGCTCGATCTGCTCGAAGGCGCCAAGGGCAGCGTGCTCGATCGCTCCCCGCCGCCGGAACTGGAGTAGGGGGGTTTGTAGTGCCGTTCAAGATTCGTCGTGGCCGGGCAGAAGCGCGAAGCGCGTCTTCGCGCTAGATGACCCGGCAATCGATCTTCTTCGCAAGACTCTCTTGAAGTTGGATGGATACGCGGGTCAAGCCCGCATATGACAGCCAAAAAATCACAGTCACCTCGTCGGCTCAGCCTCCGCCCGAACGTCTTGCAACCGGGGCGCGTTGAAATCCACCAAAGCGAGGTCATGCCATGAGCAGTTCCACTCGGAAATCCGCTGATAGTTCCACCCTGAAACCCGCCGCCGAACTCGCGCGCGCCAGCGGCTTTCGTTTTCCCAACGAGAGCGCCGAATATCGCCGCGCCCGCGAGGCGCTGCTGACTGAAGAGATCGAGCTTCGCCGCCAGATCGAGCGGGTCGCCGAACAACGCCGCAGCCTGCCGCCCGGCGGCGAGGTCAAGAAAAATTATGCATTCGAGGGCGAAAACGGACCAGCATCTTTCGCCGACCTGTTTGGCGACAAGGATAGCCTCGTCGTCTACAACTATATGTACGGCCCCCAGCGCGAGCGGCCGTGCCCGATGTGCACCTCGCTATTGTCGGCGTGGGACGGCGAGGTGCCTGATGTTCAGCAGCGCGTTGCGCTCGCGGTAGTGGCGCGGTCGCCGATCGAACGGCTTGTAGCATTCAAGCGCGAGCGCGGCTGGCATCATCTGCCGCTGTTTTCGGACATCTCAGGCGAGTTCAGCCGCGATTATCATGCGCTGACCAAGGACGGCGGCGACGACGCGGCGTTCAACGTGTTCACGCGGCGGGATGGCACAATCAGGCATTTCTGGGGCGGCGAGATGAATGGTGCCTCGGCCGATCCCGGACAGGATCCGCGCGGCGCGCCCGACCTGATGCCGCTTTGGACCATTCTCGATGTGACGCCGGAGGGGCGCGGCACGGACTGGTATCCGAAGCTGAATTATTGAAAGAGAACCCGTCATTGCCGGGCCAACCGGGCAATCCATCCTTTTCGAAGGGGCTTTTTGCAGATTGATGGATGCGCGGATCAACTCCGCGCATGACACCTGCGGACGTGCCTAACATCTGCCCGCACTTAATCCGCATTTAACTAAAAGTCGCCTTAATGACGCTTCGCGCCTTTGCGAGATGCTGTGTCGGAACTTTTATCGCGGCGCATCGTGCGCAGGTTTGCGTTCGAACGTGCCGCTGGCAGGCACATCATCGAACGCTGCCAAGGGCAACAAGGTGGAACCGTTCTGGATGCAAGGCGAATGAGTTACAGTATCAGTGCGTCCAGTAATTTCGCGGCACGCCACAGAAGTTCAGCTCGTAAAGCCATTCCTAACCATGTTTTTGGCAGCGCTGCGGTCACCTGCCTTGTGCTGGGTTGCGCCTGGACTGTTTATGCAAATGTTTTCGGTGCCAGCGTTTTTCCACAGCTGAGCAGCGCTACTTTTGATTCACCTGTGACTAAACGGCCGGCGCTTGCGGCACGGAGTGCACCATCGGCCGCCAACAACATTCTTGCTGCTTTACCCGAACCGGCGCCGGTGATTTCCGCGCCTGCTAGCGTTCCGTCGGGCCCATCGCTTTCATTCAGTGACCGGTTTGCGGCGGCGGCGCCGCAAGGTGTAGAGCCGAAGGCGCGCGCCGAAGCACCGAAGCTGGCAGAAGCACCGAAGCCGAAAGAAACGTCGCCGCCGCCAGCGCATGTTCAGGTTGCCGCAATCGCTCCAGCGCCGGCACCGCGTCCCGCCGAGGCTCGGCCTGCGAAAAATCCGGGTGCTGCCGTCCGAGATATGGCGCAACGCGCCAAGGCGGCGGTGATGTCGATCGCTTCTGCCGAAAAGCCTTCGATCTTCGAGAAGCTTTGGGGCAAGCCGCAATCGCAGGCGTCGCTGCTCTCCTTCGCATCGGCTGACGCCAGCGTCACCGGCGGGCTTGGAAGAAGCCAAAACCCTGCGCTCGCCGGATCGGCGCCGTACGATCGCTCGACCGCCGTTTACGATATCTCCGCGCACACGGTTTACTTGCCCGACGGCACCAAACTGGAAGCGCATTCCGGCCTCGGCAGCAAGCTCGACGATCCCAGATTCGTCCACGTCAGAATGCTCGGCCCGACGCCGCCTCATGTTTACGAGCTGACGCCGCGCGAGGCGCTGTTTCACGGGGTACCTGCGCTGCGGCTGACCCCCGTCGGCGGCGAGGGCGCGATCTACGGCCGCAGCGGTCTGCTCGCGCACACCTACATGCTCGGCCCGAACGGCGATTCCAACGGCTGCGTCTCGTTCAGGGATTACAACGCGTTCCTGAATGCCTACCGCAATCAAGGGATCAAGCGTCTCGCTGTGGTCGCAAGAGTGGAGTGAGCGGGACGCTTCTGGACAAACGGCGCGTCCCGGAATGACGGGTGCGGAATTCTCGTCCCGGATTCGCCCCTCCGAGCCTGAAAACAAAAACCCCGGCATCGCTGCCGGGGTTTTGCATTGTCGTAACCGCCTGAACGAATGGATCAGAAATCCATGCCGCCCATGCCGCCGCCCGGAGGCATGCCGCCGCCGGCGCCGGTGTTCTTCTTCGGCAGTTCGGCCACCATGGCCTCGGTGGTGATCAGCAGCGCCGCAACCGAAGCTGCGTTCTGGATCGCCGCACGAACCACCTTGGTCGGGTCGATGATGCCCTTGGAGACCAGGTTGCCGTATTCGCCGGTCTGCGAGTCGAAGCCGTAGGAGTACTGATCCTTCTCAAGGATCTTGCCGACGATCACGGAACCGTCTTCACCGGCATTGATCGCGATCTGGCGGGCAGGCGCCGACAGCGCCTTGCGCACGATCTCGACGCCGGTCTTCTGGTCATCGTTCTTGGTGCGCAGCCCCTTGAGATGCTCGGAGGCACGCAGCAAGGCAACGCCACCGCCCGGCACGATGCCTTCTTCAACCGCCGCGCGGGTCGCATGCATCGCGTCATCAACGCGATCCTTGCGCTCCTTCACCTCGACCTCGGTCGCGCCGCCGACGCGGATCACCGCGACGCCGCCCGCAAGCTTGGCCAGACGCTCCTGCAGCTTCTCACGGTCGTAGTCCGAGGTGGTTTCCTCGATCTGCGCCTTGATCTGATTGACGCGTGCTTCGATGTCGGCCTTCTTGCCGGCGCCGTTGACGATGGTGGTGTTCTCCTTGTCGATCATCACCTTCTTGGCGCGGCCGAGCATGTTGAGCGTTACGTTCTCGAGCTTGATGCCGAGATCTTCCGAGATCGCCTGACCGCCGGTCAGCACCGCGATGTCCTGCAGCATCGCCTTGCGGCGATCGCCGAAGCCC